>JACKQG010001578.1_pt1 | contig 31164 bp, 29 predicted proteins | sample 8237621 | NCBI WGS metagenome assembly JACKQG01 (sample SAMN15677084, study PRJNA649215) | marine metagenome | biome: marine; feature: Black Sea; material: saline water; isolation source: suspended particulate matter (SPM) from the Black Sea western gyre | collected 2013-06-09/2013-06-10 | depth... | reverse complement strand
TTGTTGCCTTGGGTCTTGAAGTTGTTCTCTTCTTTGTTGCCTTGGGTCTTGAAGTGGTTCTCTTCTTTGTTGCTTTGGGTCTTGAAGTGGTTCTCTTCTTTGTTGCCTTGGGTCTTGAAGTGGTTCTCTTCTTTGTTGCCTTGGGTCTTGAAGTTGTTCTCTTCTTTGTTGCCTTGGGTCTTGAAGTTGTCCTCTTTTTTGTTGCCTTGGGCTTCGAAGTGGTTCTCTTCTTTGTTGCCTTGGGTCTTGAAGTTGTCCTCTTCTTCGTTGCTTTGGGTCTTGAAGTGGTTCTCTTCTTTGTTGCCTTGGGCTTCGAAGTGGTTCTCTTCTTTGTTGCCTTGGGTCGTGAAGTTGTCCTCTTCTTCGTTGCTTTGGGTCTTGAAGTGGTTCTCTTCTTTGTTGCCTTGGGCTTCGAAGTGGTTCTCTTCTTTGTTGCCTTGGGTCGTGAAGTTGTCCTCTTCTTCGTTGCTTTGGGTCTTGAAGTGGTTCTCTTCTTTGTTGCTTTGGGCTTCGAAGTGGTTCTTTTCTTCGTTGCTTTGGGCTTCGAAGTGGTTCTTTTCTTTGTTGCCTTGGGCTTCGAAGTGGTTCTTTTCTTTGTTGCCTTGGGCTTCGAAGTGGTTCTTTTCTTTGTTGCCTTGGGCTTCGAAGTGGTTCTTTTCTTTGTTGCCTTGGGCTTCGAAGTGGTTCTTTTCTTTGTCGCTTTGGGCTTCGAAGCGGTTTTTTTCTTTGTCGCTTTGGGCTTCGAGCTTACTCGCTTCTTAGCCGTAGAGCGTTTTGAGCTTGCGCTCTTTTTGGTAGCCTTGGCCTTAGAGGCAGGTCTTTTTTTGGTCGCCTTGGCCTTGGTTCCAGATTTTCTTTTAGTTGATGTTTTTACCATTTTCAATTTCTCCTAATTAAATATTTGTTTCCTTATTTCCTTTTATTTTTTCTTTTTTCAAAATACTGCCTCTGGGCATCTGAAGCGGCATGAACGCTTATCGACTCACTAAATGAGGTGTTTAACTTATTTTTTATTTTTTTATTTTTTTATTTTTTTCATACAGCACGAATATGCTCATATTTTGATTTTATCCCACAGGTTATAAGCCGTCTGTCTGAAGGCCTATCCACTTTAGGGTATATTTAGGGCCGATAATGTCGTGCTTCAGCAGGATTATTAGTCGGCAGAGTGCAGCGTTGCCTGACAGGATTGTATCGCGCGGGAAAGTCCGCAGGTTACAGCGGAAATATTGTTTATTTCATCGGTAGTCAGTTTATTTTCGGACGAACGATAAATCAGTACAAAGCCGAATGATGAACCGGGCTGGCCCAGCGGGATTGTCACACCTGAGATTTTATTTAATCCAATCAGATTACCCTGAAGGCCCATTGCAAACATATCATCGAGTGTGCATACTTTGTTGGATTTGCAGATATTGTCCATCAGTTCCGGGGTGAAAGAATTTTCAAGTTGCTGCTTTTCGAGAGTGATCGGCTCCTCACTTTCGAACATAAACAGCTCAAAATTGTCCGATTGACGCAAAAAGAATGTAACATTTGCCTCTGTGTTTTCCTCTTTGATAAGTTGGACTACGGAGTATAAAAGGCTGTTCAGGTTTGTTATGCCGATGATTGACTCGTAGAAATTCGCTATAAAGCTTATCGTCTTAAGACTTTTGATAAAATCTCTCTGGGCTCCAACAAAGTCGTTGCAGAGTAGATCTATTTGTTTCGCCTGCTTCTTGCGTTGTTTGTTCAGCTTCTTGATAAGCAGACGCAATCTTCTATGTCGTTGTTTATTTTCCACGATTACCCGTTTATTTTGATAGTTCTCCGAAACTTACCTCCGCCGTTTTGCTTCAAATGCAGTGGTGTTATAGGTTAGATTCGGATTAACAAAAGACGGGCTTTAAGAATAAACAAATATAAAAGGGCCACGGTGAAGTAGCCCTATAAACAATCGGTTATCAGTTTTGCAGATATTGAGCAAGGTGTAAAATTTTATCTTACCAAGTCGCTACTTAATTTATTGCGATTGGTTTGGCTGTGTTATCGGGCCTAAGCTACCCGTACAGGCCTGTGGGCAATTAGCCGGCCCACGCCCTGGCCGACGGATACCTTGCGGGCTCGCATGGTGAAGTCCTCAACCTCTTCGATTTTCTCGAAGCCTACGACCATTGCGTTCAAACAGCCCGACTCAAGGGCATATTTAATGGATTCGTCGCGTTTCTCAGCACTTTTGCCGAAGTCTCCCTGACCTATTATTTTCATCCCTATCACGGCCTTGCCCTGTCTGCGTATCGCTTTAAGGACTTTTGCTACTTTAGGTACCTCTTCGACAGTCTTAACGTCCATATGCATAGCATACGGATTAATACGGGCATGAACCGAATCAACCCATGGCTCATTAATACACCTCTCCAGGGCCGCTAATGAATGACATGAAACACCATGCGCCCGGACAAGGCCTTTCTTCTTGAGCTTTGCCAGAATGTCCATTTGGTCGCCCAAATCTTCCGGCCATTTCTCGGAGGTAGTACAATGGAACAAAATCAGGTCGATATAATCGGTTTTCAGCTCCTTTAAAAAGCGTTCTACGACAACGTCCGGGTTGGGGCGTTCAGGTTCCGGTATCCCGCCGCTGCGAAACCATATCTTGCTTGCTATCACATAATCTTCGCGGCGCATATTTTTTAATGCCCCGGCTAAAAACGGATGAGTCCCATACAGGTCCGCTACGTCAAACAGCCTGACACCACGTTCATAACACCCCATTGCAAGAGCATTAAACTTCTCTGTGCCCATACGCGAATGATTCGATTGACGATTGCCGCCGCTCATTCCGGTGCCAAGGCCCACACGGGAAACCTTTATTTTAGTTTTTCCCAGCGTGACAAGTTCGTATGGATCATGTTTTGTTGTTTTTTGCCTTGCGGCCTCCAGGGTCCCCGACCCTAACAAAACACCGCCCACTCCCGCGATTGACCTGGCTAAAAATTCTCGACGTTTCATTTCCATCGTTTTTACTCCTTAAATATCTGTGTACCCTCTGATTGTTGTCTTATTTCGTAATCAGCCCGGATAACCGAAACCAGGCTGCTAAATTTAAAAATATCTGAATCCGCTCGATAACTCAAGAGGATTTTTGTCTATACCCAATTCAAGGTAATACGCTCAGCTTATTTTTAGGTTCGTTGATGCGAGAATTTTCCTGCATGTGCAGTGATTCCCCAGATGGCATAATACAAGTTTTGAGACGGAGAATTTGATTGGAAATGAGAAATTATTTATTTCACCGTATCCGATTGTTATATGCGGGGAAAATTTCTCGAAGCTCGAATTTTCTGGATAATTCTTAATCCAGTCCAGAGTTGATTCGCCTGTCTCCGATGAAAGTACCATGTCAGCCATTACGTCATAGCTGAAATATGGCGACAGTCTCTTCATCACTTCTTCATGAAGTGATTGAAGTGCTTCTGTCTTTTCTATCTCAATGACCGATACGCCTTCACCTGCTCGATTTGATTCTGTATGAATACAGACGGCACTTAGCGGCCCTAATGAGTTTTCTTTCGCGGCTGTCTTCAGAATTTTATCGATCTCGTCTATGTTACTTTCATCAATACAACCCATAGCCAATGAAATGTGCGGCAGGCAGTTCTCTTTATCCAGCACAATTTTGTCGGCGTATTGTTTCAGAAGTTCTTTGTTCGCAGCGATAACCTTATCCGCCATCTCTTCAGTTGCTAACAGTACAACGTCAACCGCTATTTTCGCCATCAGGCTAATCTCTGTAAAAAGTTCTTGCCGTGTTTTTCTAAAATTAATCCAATGCGTTCGATATCTTTCAGCGGTAGTCATCGGCCAGCTCGAACATCTCGAGGATTCGCTCGAGCGCATCATATGGGGACGTGCCGATATCCACCGTTAACTTGTCGTCCCTGTTGGAAACAAAAATTACGTTTCCCGCAGCGAACAGGATATTGCTGGCTGTCCGTTGATGGTTCGTTCTGGTTTTGACCTGAAACGATGCCAGCGATGCATGAGCCAGGAACTGCACATCAGTTGCCAGGGCGGCTATTGGCTGTCCCTTGCTGTTTTTGCCAAGGTCGCTTAGTCTGATGTTAAACGTCTTTGGCTTGCCGGTGAGCAGGGCTACGGACCCGTGGCGATAGTAGAAGTCACTCTGAGCCTGTGCCTGCCCGACTTTGGCAAGCTGCTCCTTGGCTTCCGACGGCTGGTCTGCTCCCGGGCAGAACATGACCGTGGGTTGATGTGCGAGATAATCTTTCAGCAGCAGCCCCAGTCCAACAGGAGCGCCGTCTTCGAGGGACAACAGGCTGGTCACGTCACCGGTCACCGTGTAGAAATTTGAGCCTGTAACCGGCCTGCCGGCAGGCCCGAAGGGGATTGTGTCATCGAAGTCATCAGCATAGAGATGAATTGCCACTCCCACCTGGCGAAGATTTCCAGCGCAGGCCATCCGCCGCGCGTGATGTTTGGCTTGGGTCAGCGCCGGTAATAGTATCGCAATCAACAGACTCAGGATACCTATCACCACCAACAGCTCAATAAGAGTGAAGCCGCCGCTCAGGTCCCTGTTTACATTCGATGGATAGTGTATCTTGTGCATTTTATTTCTCGAACACAGGGATTGTAATCCACTTTGTCCGATTATGTTCACAAAAATCTTTTATTCCGCTGAATCTGAAATCGGTTCTGGCAGCGATTCCGCCAGACGAACCTGGTCCAGATCCCAGAATCCCCCCGGCATACCCACAGCTCGCAGGGCCACTCCTATGGCCTTTCCCGCCCATGCATCGCTGGATTGTACAGTCGGAAGGTGTAGCGAGAAATCCACCAACTGCTGTGGATACAGGCCAACAGCATCCACCGTCTGGTGTACGATGTCCACCATGACATTGCTCTCATCACGATAGAAGAGCACCAGCTCAACGGTATCCACCGGCTCTACGGTCGATGGTGGGAATCGGCTGGATATACCCACCGCTACAGTCAGACGGTAGTCGCAGCCTGCTATGTAATTGGCGCGAACGTCTTGCTCTATACCGTTGCCCAGCTCAGAACCAAGGAAGACTAATTGCCTGCCGTCGGGATTGACTATATGATCCGTTTTGCCGCCGGGAGTATTGGCGAATACTCCTGTATTAGTACTGCCCTGTGTATCATTGTCTGTCTCTGTCCACGCCTCAACAAATGGTAATGCCGGAAAAGCGTTCGGATCAACAAAAGGGGCCTCGAACGAAGCATTCTCTATAGGAATAGATACAGGTAACGACTCAATGAGCCGCACGTTATCCAGATCCCAGAATCCTCCCGGCATACCGGCCGCACGCAGAGCTACGCCTATGGCCTTTCCCGCCCATGAATCGCTGGATTGTACCGTCGGCAGGTGCAGCGAGAAATCCACCAACTGCTGTGGATACAGGCCAACAGCATCCACCGTCTGGCGTGCGATGTCCACCAAAACATCGTTCCCGTCACGATAGAAGAGCACCAGCTCAAGGGTATCCATCAGCTCTGCGGTCGATGGTGGGAATCGGCTGGATATACCCACCGCTACAGTCAGACGGTAGTCGCAGCCTGCTATGTAATTGGCATTAAGGTCTTGTTCCAGACCGTTACCCAACTCAGAACCAAGGAAGACTAATTGGTTTCCGTCGGGATTGACTATATGATCCGTTTTGCCGCCGGGAGTATTGGCGAATACGCCGGTATTAGTACTGCCCAGCGTATCATTGTCTGTCTCTATCCACGCTTCAACAAATGGTAAGGCCGGAAAAGCGTTGGGGTCAACGAATGGAGCTTCGAACGAAGCATTCTCTATGGGAATCGACACAGGCAGCGACTCATTAAGTCTCACGTTGTCCAGATCCCAAAACCCTCCCGGCATACCGGCTGAGCGCAGAGCTATACCTATGGCCTTGTCCGCCCAGGCATCGCCGGACTTTACCTTTGGAAGGTGCAGTGAGAAATCCGTTAACTGAGTTGATGACAAACCCGTTGCTTCTACAGTTTTACTCACTATGTCCACAACATCGTTCCCATCGCGATAGAAAAGCGCAAGCTCGAGGGAATCGACCGGCTCTATGCTTGATGGAGGGAATAGACTGGAAATACCCACTGCAACTGTTAGGCGATAATCACGGCCTGATTTATATGTATCGGCCAAATCCTGCTCAAGGGCATTACCCGACTCAGAGCCTAAGAAGGCCAGTTGATTTCCGTCGGCATTGACTATGTGATCCGGATTACCCGCCGGCGTATTTCCGAATACACCGGTATTGCTGCTGGACAGGCTATCCAGATCGATTTCCGTCCACTGGTCCACAAATGGTAATGCCGGAAAGCCGTTGGGGTCCACCACCGGGTCCTCGAACGAAGCGTTCTCTATGTGAATCGATGCCGACCTAACAGGCTCGGCGGCCCAAGAGCCCAATAGTACTAACAAAATTAAGCAGATAATCCGACGTAACATACATGTAAATGTTCTTTTCTCACCCATAATAAAGCAACCGCCTTTCCGGTAAATAAAACTGCACAACAAGATACAATAATACACACATAGAGATGGAAAATCAAGTGAAAATGAGGCCTAATAGTGCTTATGAGGCATGTCTCTTCAGAATGCGAACAAATCTTGTAACAGGGCGTAATATTCAGTAGATTACTCTCCTCCTTCAAAAATAAAGGGGGGTCGCCCACAAACGCCCTCCTTTATTTTACCTCAGAATCTTTTAGTTAGACAGTAGATATCGCTCAGATAGATTTCTTTTCAAAAAATATGCGATTTATTTGCACGGAAGGCAAATTGTTACTGTTGTTCCGCTGCCGGGCTTGCTTGTAATGCTCAGCGAGCCTTTGTTTAGTTGTATAAAGCGGACGGCGTAGGCGAGCCCCATTCCGCGTTTTCGACCTGCCGCTTTTACTGAGAAAAACGGCTGAGCTGCTTTCTGAACGGTTTCTGCATCCATTCCGCAACCATTATCGCTTATTTGCAATTTGATCGAATCGCCGGACTCTGCGGCTTCAGCAGCGATTGTTATTGGCCCGGCTTTTTCACCGTAGGATTCAGCGGCATTGGAAATAACGTTTGCAATTGCTGATACAGCCTGTGCCGAATCCAAAAAGATACTTTCGATATCCTCGGCAATTGCAATCTGAACATCGATGTTCGCGGCATTTATTTTTTGCTTTGCCAGCTCTATAGCTTCATCGAGCATCTGTTTAACGTCTGTCCGGGCTGCTCTTGGCTTCGGCGGCTCAGCAAATCCCATCAGGTTCTCGATAATAGCCGAAGCCTCTCTGGAGTTTTCATAAATCTGTTCCAGCATCCTTTTCTTTTCCTGGTCGCTCTCGGCTTCAGCGAGCAGCTGCGCTCTGCCTGATATCACCGCTAATGGATTATTTAATTCGTGCGCCGCGCCCGCTGCCATCTCCGCTAAAGCGTTCAGGGAATTGTCTGCAGGAGCAGTCTGAGCTTGGATGTCCATAGGTTTTGAAATAAGCTGGGCAAATCGCTCGGCAAAACGCTGCTGTTTCTGTTGCGCCAGGGCCATACCTAAAGCACTGCCTCCAATCGAGGCGGAAGTCCGGAACTTTTCCTCGAACAGCTCCGCATCACCCGGATAATTAAGCTCGAAAGCGATTACTCCTATTGCTTTGCCGCCAGAAAGTAACGGCATCATTTTTGTTCGATTCGCATCGAATTCAACGTCTAATTGCTCGAACAGCCAGTCGATATAATCATAAGCATCCAGAATCGCGAAGTTGTTTGCGATTGTTTTTGGTATGACAGATGTTTCGACAGAAGCATTTAAGCACACCATCCTGCTGTGCGAAAGTTCTTCTACGACGACAGCTTCGAGTGTTTGCGAGCCGCCCGGAGGCGCTAAATAAAGACAAACCATACCTGTTTGATAAAACTGCTGCCAGCGGGTTGCAAAGTTTTCTGCTATGTCGATCGCTGTGCTCATCGAATTAATGCCGGAAAGGAAATCTGTTATAAAATCCAGATGGATCGAATCGCTTTGCAGCCGTTGATTTTGGTTGGACAGTTCTGTATGTTGTCGGGCTAATTGAGCGGCCCCGCCGTGAACAATCTTGCAATAATTAGCACCGGCCTTCGGTAGATACAGGCCTAAAATGTTGCTCTTTTGTCTGATAGTTTCAGGAAGTTTACTGCTGATTTGCTGTTTTTGCTCAGGACTGATTGCAAGCCACTGCGATATGGTCTCTATCGGTTCGGGTGAATCGAAACTGCCGGCCCAGCCGATACCGGACCGGTGCGCAATAGAATCTGCCAGCTGTACGACCGCTGCTATCCTTGCCTCAGGCATGTCTTCGGCGATTGTTACGGTCTGGCTGTGGTGCAGCCAGATGGCAAGAACAATCAGGTGCGGCAGACGCCATTGCTGCCCCAGACGTTTGCCTATGATTGTATGGTCGGTGCCGAGGTGCTTTTGCTCGATGACGCGCAGACATTTCTTTGTTGATTTCGCTTCCTCAATCATGCCGGCAAAACTTTTCGGCATCGTTTCTTCTAGCGCGAGTTTCCCGATATCATGAAGAAGTCCGGCGAAATATGCCAGCTCAGAGTCCATTTGAGGTGATGCCGCCTTGGCGATATCTTTAGCACAGCATGCTACCGCAAGACTGTGTAGTAAAAGGTTTTTTTTAGTTGCGGCCCTTTCCTTGTCAATTCCGTCGTCAAGGTCAAAGGCCTGTGAAACCTTAATCGATAAAACGGCGTCGCGAACATCGTTTGCCGGAAGTTTGTCAAGCCCCTGGCGAAGAGAAAACCTACCATCGGGCAGGCCTGCCCCTCGCTGCTCAATCAGAGAAAGGATACGACCGGCCAGTGCCGGGTCTGATTCGATAATATCAGCTAATGCCGATGGAGTAAAACGACCTTGAAGGAGCCTGGGGAAAAATTTCGCCGCAATGCATGGCAGGGTTGATAGAGAATCAAGCCTGCTGACGGTAAGCTCTGTCTCAAGGGCGACTCTTGTGTTAATAGATTCGTCCGGCATATAGTCGTCCTTGTTTGTTAGTTTTAACTTTACTCATCAGATACTCACAACGAGCTGACACACGCCCTGATTGTTGTTCACAGCCGAGGTTTTACACAGCCCCATCAGTTGTACCCTATTGTTATTTCATCTGGAGAACAACATTGATTTTGTCGGTAAGCTCCGTGATATTAAACGGCTTTCTTATGAAATCTTCGGCGCCGGATTTTAGGAGCTGGGCGATTTCATCCTGTTTGACAACACCGCTTATAATAATGATTTTAATGTTCTCGAATTCGGGGTTCCTTCTTATCGTCTGGCAGACCACGTTCCCATTGACGTCGGGCAGCATATAATCGAGCAGTATCAATTCAGGCCGAAACTTCTCGGTCGTCATTCCCGCTTCATAGCCGCTTGACGCCGTCTTCACCTCGAATCTGCCGTCACGCTCAAGGACGTCCTCTAAAAGCTCTACGATTTCGGAGTCATCATCCACGATGAGAATTTTTCTTTTGCCGGACTCAAACGTATCGAGGGGGATGTTGTTGTCCTGCATGAATCTGACAAGGTTCTTGCGTGGAATTCTCCGGAATCTTGAGCCCGGAACGCGGAATCCTTCCAATCGACCGGCATCGAAGCAGCGAATGATTGTTTGTTGACTTACTTTGCAAATTTCCGCGGCTTCGCCGGTGGTAAACAAATCCTTCATTTTATCCATTCCTCTTCTTTAACCAAATCCATTTGATCTAAGCCCCCTCAATTACCTTTTTGGCCTAATTTAACCTTGGCTTTTGGTGTTGTCAAGTACAAAAAATTTTGACATACCCAATTTTATTTACGAGAGCTTCGATATTATCAGTCCTTAGAGACATTCGAGGATTTGCCAGTAACTTCTCATAGGCAATAACGTGGAAACTTCAAAACTATAACTGCTTTCTGTAAATAATCTTAAGAATTAATACAGAAGAATTGCCGTTGAAGGGATGAAGTTTCGGACAGCCCGCGACTTCCTCAGATTTGGGATAAAACTTTTTTACAGGATAAGCTCGATATTATCGGCGGTATGGATTTGAAATAGTAATACATATGTCGGTAAGTCGCTTTATAAAAAAACTTTAGGTAATGTTGACCATGAGGAAGTGGTGTTGTTTGAAAAAATATTTTTTTATTCCGAACCTTTAGATAAATATAACGATATATTACTATATAGTAATAATACTATTAAATTTTATTGTGGGATTACAAATGAATGAGAATACGGCGGAACACGTTGCAGAAGTATTAAAGGCTGTAGCACACCCGGTTAGACTTCAGATAGTAGAGCTTCTACAGACCGGAGAAATGTGTGTCGGTGACATTGTCGAGGCTCTGGGTGGAAAACAGGCCATTACCAGTCAGCAGCTTAATATGATGAAAGACAAAGGTGTTTTAAGCCGCAGACGCGATGGTGCAAGAGTCTATTACCGTATAGAAAACAAGAATGTAATCAAGCTTTTGCATTGCGTCCATGACCATTGCGAACAAAAGAAAGGTTAAAAAGAAAATTATATCATGTGGCGTACAACAATTTCTTTAATATTTATTTTGTTCATAGTTATTTTCACCTCTTATGTTTCAAGCTGTTTGTGGGCTGGCAGGCCGGAGCAGCAGTTGGATAGTATAGAAATAACTGTTAGCGAAGGTATAACAGTTGCCGAGTTTGGCAAAAAATACGACCTTGACCGCAAAGTGCTGAAGAATGTTTTCAATCTAAAATCTCAAGATGACCTAAAAAAGCAGGTTGCCGATTTCGGGATGAGTGAAGAGTTGCTTAGCAAAAAGATTAATAAAGCCCTGGCTATTCAGGCTGAGCATGGCTCAAAAAACTGGATTAAAATTCTTATAAAAGGAGCCTTATGGATTATTTTTCTCCTTGCTGTGTTTAACTTGTTGAGAAAAGGCAAAATTACCGCACGAAATCGAAAATGGATATATATGGCCGCGGTGTGTGTATTTGGAATAATCTTGGGCAGTGATCCAAGCCCGATGGGAACAGTTAAAGATGCTATTGTTCTTTTAGGGTCCAAAGGAGTAATTTTTCCGCCCCGGCTTATCGCTTTAGGAATATTTCTTTTGATGGTGGTTTTAGCCAACAAATTCATCTGCTCATGGGGTTGCCAGATTGGGACGCTCCAGGATTTAATTTTCAGACTTAACAGAAACTCAAAAGACAGAAATGGATTATTTGGCCAGATTAAAATTCCTTTTATAATATCGAACTCAATTCGTATATTGTTCTTTTTGTTTTTGATACTTGTGGCAATTATCTGGGCTGCGGACATCGTCGAAGTGATTGACCCATTTAAGATTTTTAAGCCGCATGCTATAGGTATAGCCGGCGGGCTGTTTATCAGTTTAGTTCTCGTAACGAGTCTTTTTGTGTACAGGCCCTGGTGTCATTTCTTCTGCCCGTTTGGTTTGGTAGGCTGGCTGGCAGAAAAGATTAGCATCTTTAAAGTTAAAGTAGATTATGATAAGTGTATTGCCTGCGAAGCCTGTTCTCAGGCATGTCCTTCAACCGTGATGGACGCGATTCTCAAACAAGACAGGATTATACCGGATTGCTTTTCCTGCGGAACCTGTATAGAAACTTGTCCCGCAGATGCAATATCTTTTGAGTATGGAAAACGCGAAAAACCTCCTAAGGAAAAATTTGATAAATAATGGATTTACTTTTAAGGAATATTTTTAATGGCTAAAAAGATTTTGATTGTTGGTGGTGTAGCCGGCGGTGCTTCCGCCGCGGCAAGGTTAAGACGCCTCGATGAGAAGGCCGAGATAATTATGTTCGAGAGAGGCCCTTTCATTTCTTTCGCCAATTGCGGCTTACCTTACTACATCGGCGGGACAATAAAGAAACGCGAAAATCTTCTGTTGATGACGCCGGAGCAATTCAACAAAAGGTTTAACATTGACGTCAGGATAAACAATGAGGTCATTAAAATAGACCGTGACAGGAAACTTCTCGAAGTAAAAGACCTAAACTCCGGGAATAGCTATTTTGAAAATTACGACAAATTGATTTTATCTCCCGGCGCCGAGCCAAGTAAACCCCCTATCGAGGGCATTGACTCTAATAGGATATTTACTCTGCGAAACCTGCCGGATATGGACCGGATAGATGAGTTTATCAAAAGAGAAAATCCAAAGCGGGCTGTGGTAGTTGGTGCCGGTTATATCGGCCTGGAAATGGCGGAGAATCTGCGCGACCGGGGTATGCTCGTGGCGATTGTTGAGATGACGGATCAGGTTATGCCTGTGTTGGACAGGGAAATGGCCAATCTGCTGAATCAATATCTCCAGGAGCACAGTATTGCCTTATGGCTCAGTGACGCGGTAAGTAATTTCAGGCAGACGGATTCTCACTTGTTTGTTGGATTGAAGTCCGGGATGGAATTATGCTGTGATTTTGCCGTCCTTGCGATAGGTGTTAAGCCTGAAGTAAAGCTGGCCGAAGAGGCAGTCATGGAAATCGGGTCTCACCTTGGCATAAAGGTCAACGAGTATCTGCAGACGAGTGACCCTGATATTTACGCTATTGGTGATGCTATTGAAGTAAAGGATTTGGTTCTTGGCAATTCGACCCTGGTTCCTCTGGCCGGCCCCGCGAACAAACAGGGCAGAATGGCAGCCGATAATATCTGTGGTAAAAATCGCAAATACAACGGCACCTTGGGCACTTCCATATTGAAGCTGTTCGACCAGACGGTAGCCATCACCGGAGCCGGTGAAAAGGCCTTGAAAAATACTAATATCGACTATGAAAAGCTATATATACATCCTGCTAACCATGTAGGTTATTATCCCGGTGCAAAACAGATGCATATCAAAATGCTTTTTTCAAAGCCCCAGGGAAAAATACTTGGTGTTCAAATCGTTGGCACTGATGGGGTGGACAGGAGAATTGATATATTCGCTGTTGCAATCAGGGCTGGTATGACGGTCTTTGACCTGCAGGAGCTGGACCTTGCCTATGCACCGCCATACGGCAGCGGTAAAGATGCCGTGAATATGGCGGGTTTTGCTGCTTCGAATATCCTTGATGGTACCGTTAAAGTTGTCCACTGGAACGAGCTTGATAATGATGATTTTATACTTGATGTTCGTACAAAAAAAGAGTTTGATGGAAATAATGTTCCCAGAGCGATAAATATTCCGTTAGACGAATTACGAGAAAGTTTGGAATTATTACCCAAAGATAAAGTCATCAATGTATATTGTGGAGTCGGCATCCGTAGCTATATTGCAGTTAGAATCTTAATGCAGAATGGCTTCGAGGCAAGAAATATTTCCGGTGGATTTATTACTTACAGTTCGCTTGACAATAAGAACCAACTGGATACACCAGTCGCCCGGCAGCTTAGAGAAGAATTTTGTCTCATTTAGAACAGAGAAAGGATAAATCAATGGAAATTATCAATGCCGGGAGTGCAGAAACTTTCAAGAATCCGCATAACGTGAAAGCGGCCAAACTATACGATTCAGAACATGCCCAGGCTATCCATATCACGTTAGAGCCGGGTGAATCACTTAAAAAGCATATTACACCGGTTGATGTATTTTTTTATGTTCTTGAAGGAACAGGCATAGTAGAAATTGGAGAAGAAAAGAAGGAAGTTGGGCCTGATACATTGATAAACAGCCCTGCGAGGATACCTCACTGCTGGTACAACCAAAGCGAACAGGTGTTTCGAGTCCTTGTGGTAAAAGTGCCGCGACCAACGAAAGCTACTAAACTGTTGTAAATGGATTTTAATCTTTACTGATATTTGCTATAGAGGTCAAAGAAATGGACTTTAAACAGAAAATCGCAAATTACTCAACAGAGCACTATACACGAATCACTGTAATAATGGTGCTGTTCACTCTCGTACTCGGCGCATTTATTCCCTTGATAAAGGTCGACACCGACCCGGAGAATATGCTTTCGCCGGATGAGCCTGTGCGGATATTTCACAATCAAACGAAAAAACAGTTTGCTTTGAGTGATATTGTTGTAGTAGGCGTCGTCAATAATAAAGACCCCAATGGTGTTTTTAATACTTCATCTTTAGCGAAGGTTTATGAGCTGACCGAATTTTCTAAAACGCTTCGATGGCCGTCTGAAGAAGACCCCAATGAGCAAATCGGAGTTATCGAAGTTGATTTACTTGCACTTTCAACGGTTGACCATATTGGCCAGGGCGGTCCCGGCGTGGTTACGTTCGAGTGGTTAATGAAAAAGCCGCCCGCTACAGATGCCCAGGCGATTCAAATTAGAAATAAAGCCATGTCCAATCCTTTGCTTAAAGGAACACTTATTTCAGAAGATGGCAAGGCTGTCTGCCTATATCTCCCGTTAACGAGCAAGGATTTGAGTTATCAGGTTTATAGCAAACTGAAAGAAAAAATCGCCGAATTCGAAGGAGACGAGGAATATCACATAACCGGCCTGCCGGTCGCCGAAGACACGTTTGGTGTTGAAATGTTTATCCAGATGGCTGTCTCGGCGCCTCTGGCAATGGTGGTGATTTTTTTACTTATGCTGCTTTTCTTCCGCAAAATTGTCCTGGTTATCTCGCCGATGATTGTGGCAATGGTTTCGGTCATTTCCACAATGGGGCTTCTCATCGGCCTCGGTTATCCCGTACACATTATGAGTTCGATGATACCGATTTTCCTGATGCCCATAGCTGTCGTGGACTCGGTTCATATTCTTTCCGAATTCTTCGACCTTTACACAAAAGAAAAGGGCAGAAAAAATACGATTCTGGAAGTTATGAGTAATCTGTTTATGCCGATGCTTTACACTTCTTTAACTTCGGCCGCCGGCTTTGCCTCGCTGGCTCTTACCCCGATCCCGCCCGTACAGGTCTTCGGCATCTTCGTTGCCATCGGCATTATGATTGCATGGGTATGCACTATCACTTTTGTCCCCGCCTATGTGATGATGATAAAAGAAAGCTCACTTGAGAACTTCGGCTCGGCGACAAAGCATGAGGAAAAACAAAGCCGGCTCGGCAAATTGCTAAGTGCGACCGGAGGCTTTACCTATACGAAAGCAAAGCACATTCTCGTGATTATACTGATCATTACTGCCGTGGCCCTGTACGGTATTACACGAATCCAGATAAATGACAACCCTGTTAAATGGTTTTCCAAAAGCCATCCAATTCGGCTGGCCGACATTGAATTAAATAAACATTTTGGCGGGACCTATATGGCCTATCTGGTACTCGAACCCGCTGAAGATAAAACCGTCTCGACACAATATGTAGGCGACCTTAAAAAGCGCCTTTCGGAAAAGCTGTCCGTCTTAAAAGAGGAATTACCAAATGCTCCCGCTATAGCTCCTGAGTTGGAAAAGAATATTTCCCAATACGCCTCAGACGCCGATAGCAAAGAGGATTTACTAAGAAAATTAAGCGAGTTAACCAATAAAAAACTTGATACGGCCAAGGACAAAGATTATGACCTCTGGTATGAGCTTACCGACTTTTTCGAACTGGAAGCTGAGCGGCTAAAACCCTTCAAACAGCCTAACGTCCTGAGCTATATCTCAAAACTTCAGGAACATCTGGCCCAGTCCGGCCTCGTAGGAAAAAGCAGCTCCGTTGCGGATGTTGTAAAGAAGGTCCACCAGGAGCTGATAGACGGAAAGCCGGAAAATTATAAAATCCCAGATTCCTCAAATGCCGTTGCCCAGTGTCTGCTCCAGTTCCAGAGCAGCCACAATCCCGATGACCTCTGGCATATGGTGACCTTTAATTATATGCACACCAATATCTGGATGCAGTTGCCCAGCGGTGACAATAAGGATATGGAAAAAGTCGTTAATGCGGTTGATGAGTTTTTTAGCGAAAATCCGCCGCCCGTTCCTCTCAAACACGATTGGGCCGGGCTGACCTATATAAACACCGTCTGGCAGAACAAGATGGTCTGGGGCATGCTACAGTCGTTTATGGGCAGCTTCATTATTGTCTTTATTATGATGGCGATACTGTTCCGTTCCCCTCTGTGGGGTATCGTATGTATGGTGCCTCTCTTGATAACCATAGTTGTTATCTATGGTATAATCGGCCTGGCAGGAAAGGATTACGATATGCCCGTGGCGGTGCTCAGCGCACTGACACTCGGTATGGCCGTCGATTTTGCGATACATTTCCTTGAACGTGCACGTACAGGTTTTGCCGAAACAGGCTCATGGCAAAAAAGCGTCGGTATGATGTTCGGCGATCCGGCCAAGGCGATATCCAGAAACGTTCTGGTAATTGCAATAGGATTTTTGCCACTCTTGGCCGCATCTTTGATACCTTATAAAACTGTCGGAATATTCCTCTGTGCGATCATGGCCCTGTCCGGTGCTGTTACGCTCCTGGCATTACCTGCTATCTTAAAGCTCCTCGAAAAGGTGTTGTTCGCCGGGATTGCTCAGCCGAAATCCGTCACATGCAACTGCGCTTTCTGCCTGATTATCTCAATAGCGATAACTGTGCTGCTGGCGATTAATCTGCATCAGTATTGGAAGCTGTCTCCGGGCAAACTGGCCGTTCTAAGCTTAATCGCTATACCGATAATGGTACTTTCCTGCGGAATAATGTCGCGCAGACAAGCGTGTAAAACCGCTGCCCGGATAGAAAAAGAAATTGAATAGAACTGAATTTTTCACGAGGTGAATTATGACGATTGAAAGATGTTTACGGGGGATTGCGGGTTTTTTTGTGCTGTTAAGTGTTTTACTCGCGCATTATCATTCGCAATATTGGTTGTTTTTTACTGCATTTGTCGGCTTAAATCTGCTGCAGTCGGCCTTTACGAACTGGTGCCCGATGATTACCATATTAAAAAAGCTTGGCGTTAAAAGTCAGGTTTGAGAAATGAAACGGAGGTATAAAATGAAACAGGTATTAACACTAATCTTGATCCTTGCTCTGGCCCTGCCGCTTTTTGCCGCTGGCGAAAATGATGCTTCTAAGGAAGTACCTGACGTAGAAACTATCGTGAGCAAGGCCAACATCGTCGCTTACTATCAGGGCGAAGACGGCAAGGCAAAAGTCAAAATGACAATTACGAACAAACAGAACCAAATACGTCAGCGAGAGTTCAACATCTTAAGAAAGGACACCGAAGATGGCGGCGACCAGAAATATTTTGTTTATTTCTTAAAACCGCCGGATGTTCGCAAAATGGTCTATATGGTTCACAAGCACGCCGATCCCGATAAAGATGACGACAGGTGGCTGTATCTGCCGGCTCTTGATTTGGACAAGAGAATTGCGGCCGGCGATAAACGTACCAGCTTTGTCGGCTCGGATTTTTTATACGAGGATGTCTCGGGCAGAAGCCTTAAAGAGGACACCCACGAGCTTATCAAAACCACCGATGAGTTTTTTGTTGTGAAGAATATACCCAAAAAACCCGATACAGTAGAGTTCAGTTATTACAATGTCTCGATAGATCGTAAAACATATGTGCCGATGAAGATGGAATTTTACGATAAGGACGATAAACTCTACCGCCTTATAGAGTCGAAAAAAGTTGAAGTGATTCAGAAAATTCCCACTGTAGTCAAGTCGGTAGTTTCTGACCTTAAGACCGGAAGCAAAACAGAAATGGAATTTACCGAAGTAAAGTATGATATTGACCTTGAGGATATCTTTCAGGAAAGGTATCTACGCAGACCGCCCCGAGAGGTAATGAGATGAATCGGCCTTGCTCGATAACTCAGGTTTTCACGATTTTGATTTTTGCGGGTTTTTCTTTGCCGGCATTAGCTGCTGATACTGACGAAAATGCCGGCGGCTCATTCTTTTCTGATTTGCCGATAGAGATACACGGCTTTTACGAAGCCAGATCGGGAACTCGACTCCGAAAGGATAAGTACGAAAGAGAGCTCTCGATTCTGGAAGATCGGCTCCAGCTCGATTTGTCATCATACCCCGAATGGGGAGATCTGAAACTCAAGGGTGATGCGTTCGCAGACTGGGCCGCTGAGCGGGCTGAATTTGACCTGCGTGAAGCAAACATATTCCTCAGGCCTAATGACTTTCTGGACCTGAAAGTCGGAAGGCAGGCTTTGACCTGGGGGACCGGGGATTTAATCTTTATCAACGACCTGTTCCCGAAGGATTGGCAGTCTTTCTTCATCGGCCGGGATAACGAATATTTGAAAGCGCCGTCGGATGCCATAAAAGCCGGCCTGTTTGGAGACTGGGCTAATCTTGATATTGTCTATACGCCTCGATTTGACCACGACCGCCATATAGATGGTACGAGACTTTCATACTGGAACTCGAACCTCGGACGACTGGCGGGAGAAGATGCTGTAATTCATACAGACAAACCGAATCGATGGTTCAGAGATTCCGAATTGGCAGCCAGGCTATATAAGAACATTAATAATTACGAATTCGCTCTATATGCTTATCGAGGCTACTGGAAAAGTCCCGGCGGACAAAACGCCTCGATGAGCCAGGCAATCTTCCCCGACTTAAATGTCTATGGTGCCAGTATTCGTGGGGCGATCGCCAAGGGTATAGGTAATCTGGAAGTTGGTTATTATGAGTCAGCCGATGACATGAGCGGAAAAAACGCTCTCGTTGATAATTCTCAAATGCGGTATCTTGCCGGTTATACTCAGGAAATCGCAAAAGACTTTACAGCCGGCGTTCAATATTATCTTGAACAGATACAGGATTTCAGCCAGTACAAAAAAAGTTTGGTTTCAGGACCGGCCAGGGACAAAGACAGGCATTTGCTAACACTGCGACTTACAAAGCTTTTAATGAATCAGAATCTGAGGTGTTCGCTTTTCACCTACTTTTCACCATCCGACAAGGATGTTCATATGCGCCCGAACATTAATTACAAGCTCGACGACAACACGGCCCTGGAGATTGGCGGAAATATATTCTTCGGTGATTACTCGAATACTTTCTTCGGGCAGCTCCAGAATAATACTAATATCTATGCAGGTATTCGATATAGTTTCTAACCGGCATCTGTTTCCGGAGCGTTCTCCTGTTGCTCGGCAACCACTACAACGTTAACGGTTGCAGTCACCTTATCCGCGAACTTAAGTGTTACTGAGTGTGTGCCGACTTCTTTTATATGCTCCGGCAGTTGGATAATCTCGTCGGCGACCTCGAATCCCTGGGCCCGCAGGTTGGCCGCTATCTGACGTTCGGTGACTGAGCCGAATAAATGTCCCTGCTCGTTGGCTTTGGCAGCCACAACGGCTTCGGCGCCTTCTACAGCTTTAGCCGCATTTTCGAGTCGTTTGCTGTCATGTATACGCTGCTTTGCACGCTTGGCCTTTTCTTCGGCTATCGCCCTGATACTGGCTGTGGTTGCTGTCTTTGCCAGACCCTGAGGCAGTAAATAGTTTCGTGCGTATCCGACATTGACTTCGACAACGTCGCCAAGCCAGCCAAGTTTCGTAATATCTTCACAAAGTAAAATCTTCATCGTGTTAGGCTTTTTAGACATTTTTGTCCCCTTGAACATTTTTCCCGTTAGATATAAATGCTGTCCTGTCCTGAAAATATCTAATGGGCTTCATATTTATTTTTTCATATCAGGTGAATCGTGCATTCTTAATCGATTCATGAACTGCCAATCAAACAGTAAACGGTAGTAATGCCATGTACCGGGCGCGCTTGATTGCTTTTTTCGCCTTTCTCTGACAGCCGGCGCAGTTACCGCTGCGCTTACGAGAGTATATTTTTCCGCGATTGGTCAGAAGCTTTTGCAGGGTACCGATATCTTTGTAGTCAACGTACTTTATACCTCTTCTGCAAAAACGGCATTGTGTTTGTTCGCGGGTTCCTGAGAAGCCCGGCTTTTTTCTGTTGTTATTATTATTTCTTCTGTTATTACCTCTGCTATTACTTCTTTCTATCATCTTTTACCTCTATCAATTGACTATAGCTAAAATGAAATAAAGTGAGTTAAAATTAAAAAAAACAAATAACTTTAGGCACTTTATACTTTAGGCACTTTACACTCCCCTAAAACGGTATATCGTCATCGCTGACCTGCTGTCTTGGTTGATTTCCTGTGTTGTTGGCTCCCTGTCCGGCACTGCCGCCGCCGCCAGGCATAAACTGGATGTTTTCAACCGTAACTCTGTGCCTGCTGCGCTTCGTGCCGTCCTGAGCCTCCCATGTATCGAATGTCAGTCTGCCTTCAACGAACGCCAGCCTACCTTTGCTCAGGTACTTGTTTATGTTCTCTGCCTGCCGACCGAAAGCCCGACAATCCACAAAACAAGTTTCCTCCCGTTGACTGCCGTCCTGGCCCTTCCACTTGCGATTTGTCGCCATCCCGAAATCAACCACCGGCGTCTGGTTTGGTGTATATGACAACTGCGGGTCACGGGTCAAATTACCCATCAGCATAATTTTGTTAAAATTAGCCATGCTTACACTCTTCTTTCTGCTTTAACTTAAAATTTGTTTATCCGGCTGCACATCTGCCATTAGAGCAAACTTTAAGCTATAGTTGTTCTTTTTCTTCAGCTTGTTCGGAACCTTCAATCTCGTCTTGTTCCGGCTGCTTTTCTATTACATCTTCCGCCACCGGGCTTACATCTTCCGCTACTGGGCTTACATCCACCAACGGGCTTACGTCCGCCACCTGCAAATCCTCACTTGTTTCTGCCGGGATATGTGTGCCTTCTTCTGTTTGCTCAGCTTCTTCTGCCTTCTCGGTTTCTTTAACCGCTTCCGGCGGGCTTGCTGGCTCTGCTGGGGTTTCATGTGCACCTTCCGGGCTTTCTTGTTTTTCTTTTTCCAATTTCGAAGCGGGAGTTTCTTTCTCAATATCCTCTTGACTGAGCTGTTCGCCGCTGAGAATCAGGACACGCATGATTTTCTCTGAGAGCCGAACGGATTTTTCGATATCTTGTATTTTTCCGCCATCGACCCTGAAATAGCTAAGGATATACGTACCTCTGCTTGTTCGTTTAATATCATAGGCCAGTCTCCTGTCGTCCCACTTTGTTATCGAAACGATCTCAGCCCCAGCCTTTTCAAGTATGGCTCTGATGGTCGCGATAATCCCGTCCCAGTCTGCCCCGGTTAGAGCTGAATCGATAAGAAACATCCCTTCGTATAATTTGTTCTTCGCTACGGTTTCCAAGCTAATTACCTCCCGATATCATTTATCATTTTGTATCAAATTATCTGTTTAACTTTATTGCATACACACAAGTCGTGATGATTAATCATCGTACCTGTTAAATTCGTTCATTGTTTTCTCTATGCCGTTTTCTATCCAGCAAAATACTGCTTTTCGCGCCCTCTCTATTGCCTCAGCCAGCAATGGTTCTTCTTCTTTTGCAGGCTTATCGAGAACATGGTCCACAGCATCATCTTCACTGCTGTGGCCAATACCGATTCGGCAACGGGCAAACTCATTTGTACCGAGCTTTTCGATAATATCTGCCAGGCCGTTATGCCCTCCGGCAGACCCTTTAGCCCTGATTCGAATCCGGCCGGGCTCAAGGTCCATATCGTCAGTTATCACCAGCAGGTCTCTAACGGAAAGCTTGTAAAAACCCGAAGCTGTGGCTACAACTTGACCGCTGCGGTTCATAAACTGCCAAGGCTTTAACAATATTAACTTGTTATCTGAAAATTCGCCCGAACCGAAACGCCCGCCGAACTTTCTCTGTTTTACATCTATATTCAGCGACTTTGACAACGAATCAATTACCTTAAATCCCATGTTATGTCGCGTATTAACATACTCATCGCCCGGGTTACCCAGGCCGACGACAATTTTCATATCGCCCATAGTTCAATTATGCCCAAATGGCCTTATCATTTTTTGTCTTCCGGAGATTTACTACCCTCTTCTTCAGGTCTCTTGGCCTCGGTAATAACCTCTGGTGCAGTCGGTATTTCCTCTTCAACCTGTTCCGTTGTCTTGGCGGCGGCAACTAAATGGCAGGTAACAAGGAGCGTCTCCGGCGGGCTGATGAGTTTCACTCCTTCGGGAAGCGTTATATCACTGGCATGTAACGAATCACCGACTCCAACGTCTTTAACCAATACGACGATAGTCTCCGGAATGTCGGTTGCCTTGCATTCGATCTCCAGATGGTCTGCGTGTTCTTCGATAATGCCCCCTTCGTGTGTGCCCTTGGCAACACTTGCGCCTTTAAGCTCGATTGGAACGTTTACTTTAATCGCTTCGGTAATGTCAACCCGCATCAGGTCTGCATGAATGATGTTCTTGCTTAAATGATCATACTGAAGGTCTTTGACAATGATCTTTTCTTTCTTCTTCTCGATTTGCACCTCTATCAGCCTGTGTCCGTGATGAACTACTTCTACAAAGTTATGTGCATCTAACGAAATGGCTACCGGGGTCTGCTTATGCCCGTAAACAATAGCAGGTATCCTGCCTTCTTTTCGTACCTTTTGGACGGCATTTGTACCGGTCCGTTCTCGAAGTTCTGCTTTCAAAAGCGTTGTTTTTGCCATAATCTTCTTACCTCAAATAGGTCCCATTAACGGCAGCTTCTCGAAAAATGGGAAACCTTGTCCTTTATCCTGTTCAAATATTGTTAAACAAGTTACTTATTGATTCGTTCCTGTGAATTCTCTTTATCGCCTCACCGAGCATAGACGCTACGCTTAATACCTTGATAATTTCAACCTCTTTTGCCCGTTCATTTAACGGTATTGTATTTGTGACTACTACTTCGTCAATCGGAGCCTGCTCCAGCCGTTCAAATGCCGGCGGCGCAAAAACACCGTGTGTGGCACTGACATATATTTTTTCAGCTCCCCGTTCTTTAAGCAGACTCGCGGCACTGCACATTGTCCCTGCTGTGGCAATAATATCGTCACACATCAGGATATTTCTGCCTTCGACCTCACCTATAATCTCACTGGCTTCCACTTCGCTGCCGCTGACTCGTTTTTTATGAACAATCGCCAGCTCTCCACCAAGATTCGAAGCATATCTGGCTGCCATCTTCATATTGCCGACGTCTGGCGAAACCACCGTCAGGTTATTAATCTTCTTGTCCCTGAAATACTTATTCAATACAAGCTCGCCCGTCAGATGATCGACCGGTATATCGAAAAAGCCCTGCAACTGATTGGCATGAAGGTCTATCGCCAATACTCTGTTGGCTCCCGCGGTCGTTATAAGGTTAGCCACTAATTTCGCTGTGATGGGTACACGCCCTTCGTCTTTCCTGTCCTGTCGGGCATAGCCGAAATATGGAATAACCACGGTGATACGGCTGGCGCTGGCTCTTCGCAAACAATCTAAATAAATTAAAAGCTCCACTAAATGCTCATCAACCGGCTTGCACGTTGATTGCACAACAAAGCAGTCTCTCCCGCGAACATCGTCCTCGACCCGGATGGCCTTTTCTCCGTCCGGAAACCTTTCTATATGTGCGCCGCCAAGCGGAATCCCCAAATACTTGCAGATGTTGCTCGCCAGTGTCGGGTTACTGCTGCCGGAAAATATCTTCAGGTTATCACTTAGAAACATTTCTTAAAGCCTTTCCACCCAATTCGTTTATGCTTTCTTGCGAAACCACTGATCCCGCATTTATATGTGAATCGTCTTCTATCTCAAGCGGTGCTATCAGTACTGCACCGGAACCGATATGGCAGTTATCACCTATATGTGTATGACAGACCTTTTCTCCGTCGAAATTGGCCGTTATCGTACCTGCTCCAACATTAACTTTTTCCCCCACGGTAGCATCACCGATAAAGCTAAGGTGCCGGGCTCTAACACCATCAGCCAGTGTTGAGTTTTTAACTTCCGTATAAACGCCTAATACAACATCATTTTTCAAGACCGTTCCGTGCCTCAGATAAGCGAACGGTCCGATTCGACAGTCCCTGCCGATTTTGACTTCGCCGTGAATATACGTAAACGGCTCGATAACCGTGTCCTGTCCGATTTCCGCTCGTGCGTCAATCCACGTATTATCAGGATCAACTATCGTTACGCCGCTTTCCATTAGATCCCGCTGAATCCGACGCTGCATGATCTTACTCGCTGCACTAAGCTGTTCTCTGCTGTTGATACCCACCGCCTCCTCGGGCGAAACCGCCGTAATCGCTTCGACCTTATGACCGGTTCTAATGATACCGGAGACCGCATCGGTCAGATAATATTCATTTTTGGCATTGTCAGGTTTAACATTCTCCAGGGCTTCGAAAAGGATTTTATTATTGAACAGATAATTGCTCGGATTTGTTTCTTTGATAGCTAACTGTGCTTCTGTGCAGTCGCTGTCTTCGATGATACCCTGAATATTGCCGTACCTGTCACGTATTATTCGCCCATATCCCCTCGGCTTATCCAGTAGTGCCGTTGCCAATGTGGCCGCCGACTGCCCCGACTCATGCTTTTCAATAAGTTTCTTTAATGTTTTAGCTCTTATCAAAGGCCCGTCGCCGCAAAGTATCAGCGTCTCACCCTCAAAATCCTTGAGATGTTCCTTGCAGCACAAGGCCGCATGAGCTGTACCCAAGGGTTTGTCCTGCTGCACCCATACAACATCCTCGGCATCTGAGAATCGCTCTTTCACTTGCGCGGATGAGAAGCCGACAACGACATACATCTTCGAAATCCCGGCTTCACGGCAGGCATCGAGCACATATGCCAGCATAGGCCGCCCGCATACTTCGTGCAGCGCCTTTGCTATGCGGGTGTTCATCCTCGTACTAATACCTGCCGCTAAAATTATCGCTACTCTTTCAGCCATAAAAAAACCTATATAAGACTCCAGACTTCAATCTGGTCTTTAGTCTTGTGTCTTGCGTCTTTGGTCTTGTTCGTCGTTACAAGCAATAAAACCTGTCGTCTATTGTTTAATATTCAATAGTCAATAATAAATAGTCAATTCCAAAAGCTACCCGACCAGGACTCGAACCTGGAACGTGGGCACCAAAAGCCCATGTGTTACCAATTACACCATCGGGTAATACAATTGATTCTTGAAAGCTGGCCGTTAAAAAACAGCAACTAATCAATTGATTGTCACGGAGACCGTATTGTCCCGGCCCGATTTGGCTCCGTCGGAGGCTTGAGTCAACCACGCCGTGATACTGCTGACCCCAGGGGACATTGACTGTTTACTATTTTCTTTCTTACCGATTGGCTTTTTACTGCTTTTCAATCGTCAATATTCAATAGTCAATAATCAATCCCAAAATAACCCCGTGCGACAGAGCGATTTTCTAAACGATGGACTATATCCGATTCACAAAACCAAATCAATCCTTTTTTAGAAGAAAAATTTCACTTTCGCCAGAAAAGCCTGTTTTCGTTCTCAAACGAGCCTATTAACCATGTTTCAACATACTAAGAATGGGCTCCTTTCTCTTTACTATCCTTTCACCGCCTCATGCTTGTTAATAAAATCCCGGTCGATCTCAATACCTAAACCCGGACCGGTCGGGACTTTAATCTTTCCATCCACCACCGACAGAGGCGATGTTTTACATTCGAATTGTACATCCGTGTTTAATCCTTTGAATTCATGATGAGCGGATGCGTTGGCAAGGGCGGATACGAAATGTATCATGTAAAGGTATCCGAGCCCTCCGCCGGACATGTGCGGCGTACAACTTTTTCCGAATGCCTGTGCCATACGTGCAACCTTCATCGAACGAATCATGCCCCCAAAATAATAGTTATCAGGTTGAACAATTCCAAGCCCGTCATTGGCAATAAGCCACCGAAAACCGTGCAGGCTGTATTCCTGTTCGCCCCCTGCAACCGGAATCCTCAGCTCATCAGCAACCTCTTTCGTTTCTTCGTACCAGTCGAAAAGAACAGGTTCTTCGAAAAAACCGTAACCGTATTCTTCTAATAACCTGCCTACCCGTATCGCCTCATCCACCGAATAAAAACCGTTTGCATCCGCATACAAAACCATCTTATCGCCGAACGTTTTGCGGATTAGCGGAATCATTCTTTCGGTCCTTCCTTTCGGACCAACGGCGTTAATGTCCTTGGTCATGAACATAAGTCCCCCGACTTTAATCTTAACCGCGTGGGCGTTATATCTCGCGACATCCCTTTTTATCAGTTCCACCGACTCCTCTACCGGTTTCTCACGGTACTCTGTGGCTTGATATACCGCAACTCGCGGATGGTGGATTTCTCCGATCAGCTCCCCCATCGACATCCCGGCAATACGCCCTAACATATCGAGAATCGCAAACTCAATCGTAGCTAAAGGTATCCCCAGCGCCAGCCCGCTTAATCTGAAATTGAGATTGTATATGTACACCTTTTCAAGCAGCAGGTCCAGCTCGCGTGCATCTTTATCGATAAAAAAAGGTTGCAGCGTATGGGTAAAAATCGGATATAGATAACTCATCCCGCTGTGACCGACCGAAATACCTTCTGCGCCATCGGAAGAACGTACCCGGCACAAAAAACTGCCCCTATAGCGAAGCAGTTCGAGGCTCTTAATAATCACCGGCCTGGCAAACAGCTCCTTTTTCAATACGGGTTTCTTTAATATCTCATCCAGCCGGGCGTAATCAGTTCTCTTACCCTCTGACGCCCCGCACGAACCAGCCCATGTAGCCGCAACACCGCCCGCAAGAGCACTACCTATGAATTTTCGACGATTTGTTCTCATAATATCATTCCCTTCTTTCTGAAACTCTCAAGGCCTCAATCTCTTCGAATTTGCTCTACCTGACATTTCCCCGGTTCGGTTAGGGCACATCTACGGGATTTATTTCGAAGGCACTGCCCTTAACCGTCAACTCAATCACTGTTGCAATCTCGTCGCGACCGGAGGCCGGAAGATGGAGTTCAATATTGTTTTTGTTTTGTTTCAGTAAAAGCTGCCCACCGCCAAAAGCGCGGTAAGAAATTATCTCGCAATCGATAGGAGGCAGTACCACTCTATCGTCGGCTTGCCGGTCCATTACATACAAGTAGATTTTGCTCGCTTTGCAGGTCGATGCACCCCACTTGCCCGGCTTGAACGGCCCGCCGCGCGTGTCGTAAACTCCGTCACCGTATTTCTTCAACCAGGCGCCCATCTGCCTGAGCCTCTCGACCTGGCGCGGCTCTATCCGGCCATCCGGCATCGGCCCGACATTAAACAGGAGATTGCCGTCTCCGCCCACCGTCTGCAGCAAGGTCCGGATGCATTCTTTAGCAGACTTCATCTTATCGTTCGGCTTCCACGCCCACTGCCGGCAGATTGTCATACATGTTTCCCACGGCCGTTCACGATTGAATCCGCCTATCTGCTGCTCGGGGGTATCGTAATCACCTGAGTTGAGGCGGGATTGCTTTGTAGTCCCGGCCATCCCGTCTCGGCCTTTGCTCACACGATTATTTATCACCAGGTCCGGCTGAATTTCTTTAAGATAGTCGTAAATTTCATTTCCATACTCGCGGGTCCAGGGCTTTTCCCATTCCCCATCGAACCACATAATACCAAGCGGGCCGTAGTTATCGAGAATCTCTTTCGTCTGATTTTTCAGGTACTCATAGTATCGCGGCATATTGGGATTTGGCTTTTCGCTTTTGCCGCCGGGACTGCCCATCGGGTAATCCGGATGGTGCCAGTCGCAGATTGAGTGATACGTACTGAATTCGATGTCGTATTTTTTACAGGCTTCGGAAAGCTCTTTCATTACATCGCGTTTGAACGGCGTATTGCCGATGTGGTAGTCGGTGTATTTAGACGGCCACAGGCAGAATCCGTCGTGGTGCTTGGACGTAAGGACAAGGTACTTCATCCCGGCCTCCCGGGCCACCTTTACCCATTCTTCGGCGTCGAATTTCACAGGATTAAACCGCCTGTAGAGTTGGTCGTACTCTTCGGTCGGTACCTGACTGCCTCGCGACCAGCCAATCTCAGTACCCTTGATACTGACCGGCCCCCAGTGAATGAACATGCCGAACCGTTTTTCCTGCCACTCGCGTACCGCCTGCGAGGTTTCCGGCCGCTCATCTGCCTTGGCAATGCTGGTAAAGTTCGCATTGATACATACCCCTGTTATAAAGGCCCCTAAAACCACAAGCATCACATAAGATTTTGAAAATTGCATAAGCTTCCTCCTTTATCATTTGTTAGATTATTGCCGGCTGATATACCCTGCACCGGTTACTCAACAAAAGAACCATGCTTTCCACAAGCTGGCTTTTGTACTCCTAAAATATACCATAATCTCTACAAATTTCAACAGAAGCGGTTTCAAAACTGCTTTCGTAGCGGAAATTGAGTTTTGAAACAGCTTCTATATACATCCTTAAATAATCAATAATATTGTCATCCTCGCAAGCCCTTAGTGGGGACCCAGCCTCAATCCCAATAATCAATATTCAATAGAAAATAGTCAATCGTAAATCCCCCCCTCGTAGGGGCAATCCCGCGTGGTTGCCCGAATTTGCTTGCCCCGTTAGAGTGCCGTTTACTCTAATGGGGTCATTTCGACCGGAGGGAGCGAAGCGAACGAAGTGGAGAAATCTGGCCCGCAAAATTAACATCTGTATACGTCTAAAAAGCCAGGCCATACAATCAGAATTAACCAATTCTCCAATTCTCTAATTCCCCTCAAACACAACTCAAAACTCAAAATTAAATAGCTTGCCCCACCATTTATCCTCAATACAGCCGGAAGTAGCGAACTGACACAACTGTCACCCCGAGCGCAGTCGAGGGGTCTGTTTAAAATAATTGCTATTCTGAACGTCGTGAAGAATCTCAAACCTAACTCAAAACTCAATACTAAATTGCCGCAATCTTCTTTCTCTGTCATCTGAGTTTACCCTCGATTGCTGCTCACTTGCTTTCCTGTCGGGGGACCGAGGCGTAGCCGAGCGGAGGGATCTATTTAAAATACTGATGCGAAGCATCCCCCCAATAAGGCACATTATTATTTATACTAATCTTCACTAAGATCATTCCATTCAGAATTAATTGAATCGATAAGTGCTACCTTTTTTTCACGTCTCCACGGCTTAATTTGTTTTTCTCTATTAATAGCTGAAGATGCATCTCTTATTGTTTCAACATACAACAGTCTGTCAATATTGTATTTATCCGTAAAACCGGGCATCAAATGGTTTTTGTGTTCATAAACTCTTTTCTTAATATCACTCGTCATTCCCACGTATAGCGTTCCGGTTTTACTGCCCATAATATAGACATAAAATGTTTTCATATTAACATTGTAGTTGTTGTGACTTGTTTATAAAGCAATAAAACATAGTAGCGAGTCGACAGAACCGTCATCTGAGTTTACCCTCGATTGCTGCTCACTTGCTTCCCTGTCGGGGGACCGAAGTGGAGGGGTCTGTTTAAAATAATTGCCATTGCGAGCGCCGCCGTTGAGCTTGCCCTCGATGTATGCTAATCTGCTTCTCTGTCGGGGGCGGCAATTTATCACATAGGGAAACTAAATCACGGCAATTTTCATTCGTCGTCATCCCGACCGAGGCGCAGCAATCTTCATTCTTGTCATCCCGACCGAGGCGCAGCAATCTTCATTCTTGTCATCCCGACCGAAGTGGAGGGATCTGTTTGAATAACCGCCCGAAGGGCCTCCTTATCATACCGAGTACAGCAACAAGTAGAGAGTCGACAGAACCGTCATCCCGACCGAAGTGGAGGGATCTGTTTGAATAACTGCCCGAAGGGCCTCCATAATTTTTCTTTTTTCCTTTTGCCTTTTTACTTTCCTTCTGTTATTCTTCCCCCAAAGGCGTGAAACAACCGAGAACAGAATCAACAACAAGATAACATTCCGGTCCTGAGCGTAATCAAAGGACTCAAAACTAGAAAACTAGGGACAGTCACCTATTAATTTCTTGACACCAAGCTTTGTAGATCTCATTTTAATCGAACTATGCCTATCTGGAATTCTATATTGATTGAGTAGGTAGGGTGCGATGAATCGCACCAATTATTTCTAACCCAATTCATCAAAAACCCAGCAATTTTCGGCAAAAAACACTAAAAAGACAGTCAGAAACACCAAAAACCAACAAAAACTTGTCCTGAGCGCAGTCGAGCGGATCAACCACATTTTACAGCTCAATGTGAAGCTACATGTTGCCAACAGAGCAACCCCTGTCTATAATGGCCTGGTTGTGTATGGCTACTGTTCCTATTGGACAGATACTTGAAGCTTGTAGGAGTGTTTTAGTGAAGTTTATAGGGAAATCCCGGTTAGTATTTAATTATGATCGAAGACCGAGTAAATTAGAGGATGTCAAATGAATAATTTCTCCAAATTACTCTCGTTGGTGACTCTGCTGAGCCTACTTACCGTTTCCTGCAGCAAGTCGATCCGGATTGGTAACGGCTTAAATCACTATGGTCCTCTGACCACAGTAAACGGAGCAATCACCATTGGAAACGAATGCACTGTCACCGGAAATAGCCGGACCGTTAACGGCAGTATTACCGTGGGAGATAATAGTGATGTTGGCGAACTTCAAACCACCAATGGCAGTATCCAGGTTGGTTCAAACACCTCTGTCAATGGCGGTGTAATTACAATCAATGGAGTGATTGTCTGCAATTTGGGATCACAGGTCGACGGAACGTTGAGCACGATTAATGGGAGCATCACTCTTATAGGAACCTCTGTAAAGGGCAACCTGAAAACGATCAACGGGCACATCAAACTCGCACGGGGTTCTAAGGTTCAAGGCGATATTGTCATGAGGAGCAGATCGGATTCGTCTAACATAAAGCAACCTCTGGTCATCCAGCTTTCCGGCAGCTCCGTGGTCGAGGGCGACATTATTAACAACGATGATCGTTTAGACGTGCAAGTTATCCTTACCGATGACAGCAAAGTTTTAGGTGAAATCAAGAACGCCAAAGTCCAAAGGCATTAAGATAAGTTGACAACTTCTGCCTTTACTCAATACCTGCCAAAACCAGAGGATTGCTGATAACATGATTGATACATTTCTTTCTCGCTGTTTACTTAATCCGATGCGACAAACATCCGTGAAATCCATGTAATCTTGGGGCCAATTTTCAGTCAAAAACGCGCACTCTCAAATACAAAAATAAAATATTTCAAAAATTTTTATCTCATTGTCCCACATCGAGTTACAAGAATCCAGCATCGAAATTCGAGACTTTTTTCGACTCAAA
>JACKQG010001576.1_pt1 | contig 31167 bp, 28 predicted proteins | sample 8237621 | NCBI WGS metagenome assembly JACKQG01 (sample SAMN15677084, study PRJNA649215) | marine metagenome | biome: marine; feature: Black Sea; material: saline water; isolation source: suspended particulate matter (SPM) from the Black Sea western gyre | collected 2013-06-09/2013-06-10 | depth... | reverse complement strand
CCGACAGGGACTTTCACCCTGCAAGATGCACCAAGCTTTGCTTGGCGCTCTAACGACATGAACAACCTGCTCAACAGTTCCGATATTGCGACCCTGTTCCTCGACACCGAACTGTGTATCAGCCAGTTCACACCCGCGACCGGCAAGCTACTGGGGCTGATCAACAGTGATAGAGGTCGTCCGATCAGTACCTTTGCCAGCGATTTCACCAGCACTGGCCTGCTGGATGAGGCTCAGCGCGTACTGGATAAGCTGACGCCGCTGGAAACGGTCATACACGCCAGTGAAGGGCGTTACTACCTGCGCAGAGTCCTGCCCTACCGCACTTCCGACAATCGCATTATCGGCCTGGTAGTGACCTTTATCGACATCACCCAACGCTTTAAAGCCGAAGAACAGGCACGTCGAATGGCCACCATACTGCAGGACTCGAGTGACGCCATCAGTGTTTTAAACTTCGATGGCAGCATCACCGCGTGGAACCGGGGTGCCGAAGAACTGTATGGCTACAGCGAAGCAGAAGCGCTGCAAATGAATATCACCGACCTAACACCAGCAGAGCTTCAGGCCAATATGCTGCAGACTCTACAGCGCATTGGAGAGGGTCAACAGGTTAAATCGCTGGACTCTGCGCGCCTCACCAATGAAGGAAAATCCCTGCAGGTATGGATAACCTTAACCCCGCTGTTTGATGATAGCGGAAAGCCTGTCGCAGTCGCCACTACCGAACGTGACATCAGTGAACGATTACAACTGGACGCCCTGCGCGTACAGACTGAGCGCCTGTTAAAAATGATCGAACACCTGCCCGCAGGTGCGGTTTTCCGCGAGAATGACCATCTGAAGTTAAACCGGGCGGCGGCGGAAATTACCGGCTACCAGCGTACGGAGCTGGCTTCGATCGATGACTGGTTTAAAAAACTATACGGCGATAAGGTCGAACAGAATCGCCAGCTATACGAACATGACCGGGCAGCCGGATTCCCGACCCAGACCATGCCGATCGCGATAACCCGAAAAGATGGTGAGCAACGTTATATTGAGTTTGCCTGCTATCGCTTTAATCATCATGAAGTCTGGTTAATGATTGACGTGACCCGGCGCGAAGCTTCCGAAGCCGCGATGCGCGATCGCGAAGAGCGTTTACGTGCGATCATGGATAATGCAGCTGAAGCGATCGTCGTTATCAACAGGCAGGGATCGGTCACCGATTTCAACAGAGCTGCAACCCGGCTGTTTGGCTTTAGTAGCGACGAAGTGATCGGACATAATGTAAACATGCTAATGCCTTCACCCTATCGTAAATCGCACGATGACTATCTCGCTCACTATCTGCAAACCGGTGAACAGCGCATCATCAACCGCTCGCGCGAATTACCCGGTCAGCGCAAGGATGGCTCGACCTTTCCACTCCATCTGACCGTTACCGAAGTGGATCATCTGGGTATTTTTATCGGCATCATGCATGACCTTAGCGCACAGAAATCGCTGGAACGACAGGTCGCCGATATCAGCACCGCAGAGCAGGAACGCATCGGCCAGGAAATCCATGATGGGCTGGGGCAGCAACTCACCGGCATCAGCTTGCTCGCCGCCACCGTGCAACACCAACTGCAGGATCGTAAGCTGGCGGAGGCTGAGCAACTGCATCAACTGTCACTACAACTACAGGAAGCCATCAGCACTGCACGTGCATTATCACGTGGACTGGTTCCGGTACCGGTCACCCCGGAAGGGCTCAAGGATGTCCTCCGCAGGCTAGCTCACGATGTGAGTAACAGTTCCGGTGTTAAATGCAGATTTACAGCACCGGATGGCTACGATATCGCCGACCGTACCGACGCCTTACAGATTTACCGTATCATTCGGGAAGCAGTCAACAATGCGCTTAACCACGCGCAGGCATCAAGCATACAAATCAGCTTCAAATCAAACCCCAATAACTTCGAGTTCAGCGTCAGTGATGATGGGCGCGGATTCGATGCCGACACGGTAAATTTCGAGGGCGTAGGCTTACGTATCATGCGCTACCGCGCCGGAATTATTGGCTGCAATTTTTCAATCCAGTCCACACCCGGAAAAGGCACCATCGTGCACTGCAAACATGCAGCGTATTGAACGCACTTTTAATAATGCTATTAACTGGAATTAGCACTGAAAGTTCCGACACGGGAATACCGTATCGCTTACAAAAAATACCTGTGCAAAAAAAAGGAGCGACATCCCTGTCGCTCCGTACAACCTCCCTGTTATGCTTATAACACTCCTGTCATTAAAACAGACACCCTGTCATCCTGAACCTTACCTTTGTTTGTATCGGAGAGCTTAAATCAAATCCATCCATTGACCGATCCGGCTTCCAGCACGAACCGGTTTAACCCTGTACCTGAACAACCTGTGATTCGGCCTGCAGCCAGTCCGACATCGGATCACCACCCTGGAAACCGCGTTTTTCAGCCAGCAGATAAGCTTCAACCGCAATCCTTTCCTGTTTATTCAGCGATGCTTGCTGTTGCTGTGCCACTTTCTTTTCAGCTTTCACTGATTTTGCCGGGCTGATCTCCTTTGCTGCTAACTTTGTCATTTTAATCTCCTTAGCGGTGTTAATTTCAATGGCATTATTATAGGAGCTGACACATCGCATCGATATAGGGGCTTCCCCTATTATGCCCCCCCATTTTCAGCAACCCCAGTGATGACACAAAATTACTATCGGGCAACAACGCTCACTGCCAGGCCTTAAACGTGAACCGGACGACATCCACCATATTTCAGAAGCTATCGCGGACCCGTGTTTAATTCCCCCACACGAACTGATATTCCAGCCCTCCCATGGAGAGCCCGACCTTGATGAAGGTGGGCACCAGGTTTCCAGTGCTATCTCCTGCACTGTTGGGGAAATACCAGGGGGTGGAAGAGGCTGAAACAGCGACTGAAGCGAGTAGATTATTCGAGTAAAATGGTTCCAGTAAGGTGACCGTTTGCGGGGCAGAAGGATTAGTGCCATCTTCATCCTGTACTTCTATAAAGCTTTGCCGCACCAGACTGTTAATCGCGCTGATCTGTGCGCTGCTGAGCGGCGTATACAGTGTGGTTGTTGAATCATACAGATACCAGCTAACTTCCAGACCGCTAACCCGACCATCGCCGGCATGGTTCACCCTCAGCATCGGCACCGGGATGGTGGTATGGCCAGTGTCATCCAGCGGAGAACTGACCTGTAAATCAAACTCTGCCAGCGTCAGGCTATCCGCCTGAATGATCCAGTGTCCCGCAGGCATGCCGCCAGCCGGCACCCGGAACAACGACCTGGAGCCCTGAAAGCCATACAGCACGTTGCTACTTCCGGCATTAAACTGCATGCCAAAATCATCGTCATAACAGTAGTAGCGGCCATTGCTGAACCAGTTTGCACTATTCGCAACACCCAGATTGGTTTCAACGCCGGCACCATTATTGGCCAGCCCGCTGGTGGGACTAAAGTTTGCGCCGGCTGAATCGGCAATATCAGCGGAAGGAAACAGACTCACCAAGCTACTGCCAGAACAGACAGCGTCTGGCAACGCCGGGCTGGTGACATTATTGGTTTCAACATTGAGGTTAAAGCCGTTCATCACATAGCTGCTGATAGCGCTAGCGACTGGCGCGGTATCCAGCCCGGCGATAGCTCCAGCACTCCAGCTAAAGATCGGCTGTGCGGTATAGTGGATACCGGTAGCAGCGTTATAATTCAAATAAGCGTTGATCATATGCTTGAAGCCATTATCGGACTTTGCCACCGCCGTCAACTGATCCAGCGTCAGCCCGAAGGAGGATGCGCTGATAAGCGTGCCCTGTGCTTCGGTACCGACCTTAAGTAACACACCGAGGTCGATGTTCCCGTTAAAAGAAGCGCCGGAATAGGCAATCAGACTATTATTTTCATCCACCTTTACGGCCACATAGGACACCACTTTTTCAGTTAAGCTGGCAGCCTGACTATTCACCAGCAGGAGCACCCAGTCATAGCTCTGCTCCAGGGTTATCGAAAAACTGCCGTCACTGGCGATATCTGCTGTTTTCATCAACTGCAGCATATCGCCGCCAAAATGTCCCTGGGTACTGGGCACTGCCACCACCTGATCGATCAAAGTTCCGCTTCCCAGAGCGAATGCTGATTTACCCAGCACGGCGGCAAGCATCTGATCAAAAATGCCGGGGTGATGAGCAACGGTATAATCACTACCAACCCTGGCACTAATCGAAATAGCGCCTGATGAATCTCCAGAGGAGGAGCCGCCACCACCGCCACAATTGATTAAAAATAATGACGCTAAAAAATAAGGTAATGATTAATTTTGTGTTTCATTTTTATAATCCTCAATGTACTGACGAACGGCTATGTTTCCTCTGCCATCATCAAGTCAGGCAGAGCTGTTGCACGCTGCAAAAATCTTATCTTCAGACAGTAAATCATTTTTTAAATTAACCGGACAGAGGCTGTCAGAAAAGAAACCCGTTTTTTTGATCTGGAGCAAACAATTCGGATCATCACTGATGTTTAGCGTTAGAACACTCTGCTACAGGATCTGGAATTCGGCTCACAACAGAATATACCGGGGCGGAAATTGCACCGTTATGGACTGCCTGATATTGAGCTGGGCCCGAACGGACTCAATTAAATGCTATGCGCTCAACAAATTATTTTAAGCGACTGGCAAAGTGGATGGCCGCTTTAAAGCCTGCTTCGTTATCCTGCCCGGTGACTCTGGTTTCACTATCCAGTCGTTGCATCCAGACCCTTGTGATCGTAGACATCAGCTCTTCAACCTCATTAAAAGGTGCCGTCTGCATCGACTTGATTAGCGTCTCCATCCACGGATACGCACCCGTTTCAGTCGCGCGGAGGCTTGATACGGCCGGCGACTGCTGGGCCTGCAGAAAATCGGTTAGCGATGTTTCATTGTGTAACACCCGATCATGTACCTTGTGGGCGAAATTCCGAACGCAGCAGCTGGCCGGGCTTTTTGGAAAGGACAGGGTAAACGGTTGCTGACGCATGATGGCGCGAGCGACATGATAATCTTCAAGCACATAACCGGGTGCAATCACCTGTAGTCCGAGATATTTTTTTAGCGCGCCGTTAAAGCGCGACAACGCATCTTTAGCCGACTGCAGGGTGGCGGCCTTATTGATGACAACCTGGACAGGTCGATCGAAGCCCTGTTTTCGGAGCACCTTTAACAGGGAAAAAGCATCCGTCAACGAGGTCGGTTCAGTGGTTATCGTAATGATCGTTTCAGGCGCTGCATGCAGGAAACTGAGCACCGTTTCATTGATGCCGGCGGCCGTATCGATCAGCACGTAATCAAACTGTTGCTCGAGTATTTTGAGCTGATCCAGCATCTGATTTTGCTGCGCTGGATTAAAACTAACGAAATCCATGATACCGGATGCCGCCGGTAATATTTTTATACCACCGGGCCCCTCCAGCAGTACCTGCTGCAGGTCTTTTTCGCCTCGCAGCAGATTGTGTAAGCTAGCATCTGGCGTCAATCCGGTCATGATGTTGATATTGCCCAGATTGGTATCCGCATCAAACAGGCAGACCTTATTCTTCAACCGCGCCAGCTCGATGGCCAGATTGAGTGATATGGATGATTTTCCCACCCCACCCTTACCGCTACTGATGGCGATAACCCGGGCGAGTGATTTTTTAGCGCGGTTTGCTGCAGGATTCGAGGTTAGATTCTGCACACCCTGCATTTTTATGCCGCCGGGGTTTGGCAGGCTGCCAATGTCGCCAGCCTGTGATACACGACCTGTATCACGGGCTGAGTCAACTGGCGCTCATCGCCAGCAACCGGTGGTATGGCTATGACCTCATCAGTACCGGTCATGTCAGTTAACTCTGCTGATTGACTAACGAGGCGTCATTAAATTAACCAGTAAATGCGCACTCTCTGTCGCTTCCAGCCCCAGATCAGTCAGGTAACCCCCATCGTTTTGAGTGATAAGGCCTTTATCAAACAGGCGCTTGGCGGCTGCGCGTAAAGTTTCATCGGCTGTATTGTGAACCTTCAGGCCTTCCATTGAAGTTTCTGGAAATTTCACCAGTAGATTTAGTTCCTGAACCAGATTGTCATTAAATATCATTATATTTCCGCGCGGTTTAAGTTAATAAAGTGTTGGCCGGTTGTGATGCACAGGCCTGATAGCGGGGCACATTACATGCCATTGCCGAATTTGTCATGAAAAATCTGGGTGTTTTCGCGCATTGTTTTTAAAGCCGTTGCATAGCCCAGTAATACATCCAGAGACCAGTCGATTCTTTCTCGGTAGTAGCGGTCTGAAACCGGCTCATTATCGGCCGAATTTTCATTCAGTATTTTTTCGACCTTGCGCAAAATTAGATGCTCTGGGATATAACACAGGCGGTTATTTTTATAACTACTCATACGTAATTCAGCCACCGGGTAAGTACCACCATCACCAGAGGAGACTGCTGTAATCAGTGCAGGCTTATGGCCCAGCTCAAAGCGGCTGAACATCAAAAAGAAATTCTTCAATCCAGCAGGTACCTGCCCATGCCATTCCGGCGAAATCACAATAAAACCATCGCAGGAACTGAGTGCCTGTTTAATCGGGGCCAGACGTTCATTCCATACCTCGTCATTGTCCCAGATTGCCTGATCCCATAGCGGTAGCGGATTATCAGCCAACGTATACAGCCAGCTATCCTGACCCATCTGCTCCAGTTGGCGCTGCATATAGCGACCAACCCTTTCACTCTGCGACGGGTTTCTATGGCTGCCACTAATAATACCTATCTTCATCAGATCTCCAGAAATTTGTAATCACGCGAAATAATATACCAGCCGAGCCCTGTGCACCTTATGTTTCTAATCGCATCAGAAGAAAAACGCATATGACCGTGGGGGGGGGTATGCAGGGCAAGGCCAACCTCAACTAACACGATCTCGTTGAAAGTACCTCTCACGCGTAAACGACAGAGAAGTCGTGAATGTCGATAATGCTTGGAGCATTAATCGACCTCTGGGCTCGCAGCATAAGGCCATCCTCAACTATCCCGATCACGGTGAGAGTCCCTCTCGCGCGTAAGCGACAGGGAAGTCGTGAATGTCGATCATGCCTGGAGCAATTATCGGCCCTTGCGCTTCGGGACATAAGGCCGTCCCTGGCCAAAAAAAAAGCCCCGCAAGGCGGGGCTTTTTAATTTCAGTAGAAAGTAATCGAGTTACTTTTTATTCGCAGCCTGACGTTCCTTCACTTCCTTGATAACTTGCTCAGAAACATTCTTAGGGCATGGCAGGTAATGCGAGAATTCCATCGAGAACTGGCCACGACCCGAAGTCATGGTACGCAGATCACCGATGTATCCAAACATGTCTGACAGTGGCGCTTCGGCCTTGATGCGAACACCCGTTGGACCGGCTTCCTGTGCCTTGATCATGCCACGGCGACGGTTAAGGTCACCGATAACGTCACCCACGTGATCTTCAGGGGTAAACACGTCAACCTTCATGATCGGCTCAATCAGCTGAGGACCGGCCAGTGGTATAGTCTGACGGTAAGCACCTTTGGCAGCAATTTCAAACGCAATGGCTGAAGAGTCAACCGCATGGAATCCACCATCCAGCAGCGTGACCTTGACGTCCAGTAATGGAAATCCTGCCAGTACACCCTGACTCATACAGAACCTGAAGCCTTTTTCAACTGCCGGCCAGTATTCACGAGGAACGTTACCACCAGTCACCTTTGACTCAAACGTAAAGCCACTGCCTGGCTCACCTGGTTCAACCATATAGTCGATCTTACCAAACTGACCCGAACCACCGGACTGTTTCTTGTGGGTATAGCTGTCGCTCTTGGCCAGCGTAATCGTTTCGCGATAAGCCACCTGAGGCTTGCCAACTTCAACATCAACACCATGCGTACGGCGCAGGATATCGACCTTGATATCGAGATGTAATTCGCCCATGCCCTTGATGATCGTTTCTTTCGAATCTTCATCGGTTTCGACACGGAACGATGGATCTTCTGCAATCATCTTGGCCAGCGCTATACCCATCTTTTCAGAAGCCGCCTTATCCTTCGGCTTGATCGCGATTGAGATAACCGGATCAGGGAAAATCATCGGTTCCAGGGTTGCAGGATGATCGGGATCACATAAGGTATGACCTGTCTGCACATTCTTCATACCAACGATCGCAATAATGTCACCGGCATGGGCTGAACTGATTTCTTCACGCGAATTCGCATGCATTTCAACCATACGACCGATACGCTCGGTTTTACCGGTTGCGGTATTCAGTACAGTAGAACCTTTTTCGATCTTACCGGAGTAGATTCGGGTAAAGGTTAAGGCGCCAAAACGGTCATCCATAATTTTGAATGCCAGTGCACGGAACGGCTTGTTAACATCGACAATCGCAAATTTACCGGTTGGATTACCTTCCAGGTCCACTTCAGGCTGGGGAGGTACTTCCATCGGGCTTGGCAGGTAATCGACAACCGCATCCAGCACCGGCTGAATACCCTTATTTTTGAAAGCCGATCCACAATAGGTAGGGAAGAAGTCCAGTGCAATGGTACCTTTACGGATACAACGCTTGATATCAGCAAGCGATGGCTCGTTGCCATCGAGATAGGCTTCCAGAATATCGTCGTCCTGTTCTACTGCCGTTTCGATCAGTTTTTCACGGTACTCTTCAACCAGGTCAACCATATCGGCAGGAACATCCTGCAGTGTGTAGTTTTCGGGTAGTCCGGAATCATCCCACACCCAGGCTTTACGCGTCAGCAGATCAACCACACCGCAGAAATTCTCTTCGGTTCCAATCGGTAACACCATGACCAGAGCATTGGCCGCCAGTACATCCTTAACCTGTTTTACCACACGGTAAAAATCTGCACCGAGTCGATCCAGCTTGTTAACCAGAATAACGCGCGATACCGCGGAATCATTCGCATAACGCCAGTTGGTTTCAGACTGGGGCTCAACACCACCAGACCCGCAGAATACACCGATACCGCCGTCCAGTACTTTAAGTGAACGATAAACTTCGATGGTGAAGTCAACGTGTCCCGGGGTGTCGATAATATTCAGACGATGCTTATTCCACTCGCAGCTGGTAGCTGCTGACTGGATGGTTATACCGCGTTCACGCTCCTGATCCATGAAGTCAGTTGTGGCCTCACCATCATGAACCTCTCCGGATTTATGAATTTTACCGGTCAGTTTCAATATGCGTTCAGTAGTTGTGGTTTTACCCGCATCTACGTGGGCGAAGATACCTATATTCCGATAATGATCAAGCTCAGCCATAGTAGTTCTCAAAAACAAAAAAAGTTAAAAAATCAGTATCCATTACCGTCAATTTGCGACGGAAACAGCTAAAAAAAGTAAATACAACACCCAATCTGCTCATCTGAAGGCAGATTAAAAGCCTTAAGTCGTTGATTTTTAATGCAATAGTGCAAGCCGGATTGTATGCCGGCGCATATTCTATCACGATTTCTCAACAGTGAAAGGAGATTACTAGCAATTAACTTAAAGAGGTGATAAATAACCCTGAATCACGCGCCATTCCAGTAATTTCTGCTGAAAATTTTTTCCCGCATTGGCCGGACTGGTCGAAGGTAAACGCACTAACTGCATGTGCTTTGCTGAGCTTAAATGCTTCGCAACCAGCCGCTGGAAGTATTTTTCGGCAGCCGCACCATTGAACGCAATCATCGAAACCTCCGGGTAAAGCTCCAGCAGGCCAGTGATATCGTTAGCGAGCAGATCGTTTGCCGCAATGGCAGAATCCAGACTTCCCTTACGCTGGCAGGCCCTGAGCACATCCCACAGGATCAATGGCTGTGTTTTCAGTTGCGCAATACGTACCGCGTAGTCATCATCCCAGCGTAGACCAAGTAACTCGGACATAATCGCCCAGAACTGGTTGCGTGGATGCGCATAATACTGCTGTCGGTTTAAGGAAATAACACCAGGCATACTACCCAGGATTAAAACCCTAGGAAGCGCTCCTATGAGTGGATCAAAAGACGCTATCAACGACATGCTGATGAGCGGATTCAGGCTGACGCTTAATCGGGCAGCATGAATCCGGCTATTTCAAAAGGGTGTTTTGTAAAACAGGACCGGTCAGAACCTATTTTTTCATTTGATCAAAGAATTCAGCGTTGGTCTTGCTGCTTTGCATACGCGCCAGCACAAACTCCATCGCTTCCATATCATCCATCGAATGCAGAAACTTACGTAGAATCCAGATTTTCTGCAAATCGTCCTTGCTCATCAGCAGTTCTTCGCGACGCGTTCCGGAACGATTGATGTTAATCGCCGGGAATACACGCTTTTCAGCGATGCGACGATCCAGGTGCAGCTCCATGTTACCGGTTCCCTTGAACTCTTCGTAGATGACTTCATCCATTTTGGAGCCGGTTTCAATCAGCGAGGTCGCAATAATAGTCAGGCTTCCACCTTCTTCAATATTACGTGCAGCACCAAAAAAGCGTTTGGGACGATGTAATGCATGCGCATCCACACCACCGGTTAATACCTTACCTGAGGAAGGGATCGTAGTATTATAGGCGCGCGCCAGACGAGTAATAGAGTCAAGTAATATGACCACATCCAGTTTGTGTTCAACCAGACGCTTGGCTTTTTCTATGACCATTTCAGCAACTTGCACATGACGACTGGCAGGCTCATCAAAGGTAGAAGCAACCACTTCACCTTTCACCATGCGTGTCATTTCAGTGACTTCTTCAGGGCGTTCATCGATCAGTAATACGATCAGATAACACTCTGGATGATTAGCCGTAATACTCTGCGCAATGTTTTGCAGAATCAGGGTCTTACCGGCTTTCGGAGGGGACACAATCAAACCACGCTGACCTTTACCGATGGGTGCGATCATATCGATGATACGAGCGGTAATGTCTTCGGTACTACCATTGCCACGCTCAAGACTCATCCTGTCATCCGCATGCAGAGGTGTCAGGTTCTCGAATAGAATCTTGTGCTTGACCGCTTCTGGCGCATCAAAATTTATCTGATCAACCTTGAGTAGCGCAAAATAGCGCTCACTGTCTTTAGGCGGTCTGATTTTACCACTGATGGTATCACCGGTACGCAGATTGAAACGTCTGATCTGACTGGGAGAGACATAAATATCATCGGGGCCGGCCAGATAGGAACTGTCTGCCGAACGTAGAAAGCCAAAACCATCCTGTAATATTTCCAGTACGCCGTCACCAAAAATATCTTCACCTTTTTTTGCCTGCGCCTTGAGCAAACTAAAAATAATATCCTGACGACGCATACGGGATGAGTGATCGCCACCCATTTCTTTTAACAGCTCGACAAGATCGGGAACGGATTTTTGCTTTAATTCACTAAGATTCATAATGGTTTATTTGACTAAAGAAATGGAGAAAGTCAGAAATGACTGTTCGGCTAGAAGCCTATTTAAAAATAAAATAGCGTAAATTATTTATGTTAAGGAAAAACTGGGATTTATTGAACTTGACATCGCCAAACGAATGGGCGATCAATTTTTGCAGAGACTAACACAGAAAATTCAGGTCGTCCAACTTTTTGGACGACCTGAACCAGGTATTACAGGTTACTGTCAATAAAGGCTGTTAATTGTGACTTGGACAGAGCACCTACTTTGGTCGCTTCGACATTTCCATCCTTGAACAGCATTAAGGTCGGTATACCACGAATTCCGTACTTCGGTGGTGTACCTGAATTCTCATCGATATTGAGTTTGGCAACTTTGATTCTGCCTTCATACTCTGTTGCGATTTCCTCCAGCACAGGGGCAATCATTTTGCAGGGACCGCACCAATCTGCCCAGTAATCGACCAGCACAGGGTGTTCAGACTGAAGAACTTCGGCTTCAAAGCTGTCATCGGTCAGGTATACAATTTTATCACTCACTTAAGTTTCTCCAGCTCAATAGGTTGAGATTGTTATAGTAGGAAAGACAATTTATTCATATCATCATCGACTGTCAACCCATAACCCATCGCTCGATCGTTTGTATGGAAGGGAAAGTCCCTGCTATATCCACCGGGGCGCTGTCAGATTGAACTGGAAGCGTGCTATCATGCTCGGCTTGAAATCATTATTGAACCGAATTACATGAGTAAACACCATCTAACGGAGATACCATTCAGCTCTTTACCTCTTGAGCCCGGCCTGCAGCAGGCCCTGAAAGATAACAAGCTCGAGTTTTGCACACCAATACAGGCTGAATCACTCCCCGTACTCCTGGATAACAGGGACTGTGCCGGACAGGCGCAAACCGGAACCGGAAAAACCCTCGCTTTCTTACTGGCCTGCATGCAACGCCTGTTGAAACACCCGGAAATTGAAACCACGCCGGGTAAACCCAAGGTTCTGATTCTCGCCCCTACGCGCGAGCTGGCGCTACAGATTCATAAGGATGCGCAAACACTGGTTCAACACACCGGCCTGAAGCTGGCAATCTGTTATGGCGGCATGGCTTACGAACAGCAAAAAAGTCAGTTTGAACAACCGGTTGATATCCTGATCGGCACGCCCGGTCGCCTGATAGACTTTCTCAAGCAGAAACTCTACACCCTGAAGTCTGCCCAGTGCCTGGTTCTGGATGAAGCCGACCGCATGTTCGATATGGGCTTTATCAACGATGTGCGTTTTATGCTGCGCCGACTGCCGCCGCCAGAGCAACGTCTGAGCATGTTATTCTCCGCCACCATGGCGCAGAAGGTCATGGAACTGGCGTATGAACATATGAACAACGCGATACTGATCAAGATTGAATCTGACAGCCCGGCCGTTGAGCGAATTGACCAGACCATGTACCACCCGGCCAACTCGGAAAAAATCCCCTTATTGCTGGGGCTGATTAAAAAATTCCAGCCGGAACGCGCCATTATCTTCTCTAACACCAAACACGCGGCGACCAGAGTATGGGAATACCTGATGAGTAACGGTCATCAGTCCGCGTTGATCTCCGGCGATATCCCGCAGAAAAAACGCGAAAGCCTGCTGCAGAAATTTCATGACGGCGAATATGCTTTCCTGGTTGCCACCGATGTAGCCTCACGCGGGTTGCATATCCCGGATGTGACCCATGTTTTCAACTATGATCTGCCCGATCTTGGTGAAGATTATGTGCACCGCATCGGTCGTACCGCGAGAGCCGGTAATAAAGGACATGCCATCAGCTTTGCCTGTGAAGACTATGCCATGAACATGATGGACATAGAGTCGTATATCCAGAGATCGGTGCCCAACCTTCCGATCACCAGCGATCTACTGATTCAGCCGATTCCGCGTAAGAGACTGATTGAAAGAAAACCGCGTCCCAACTCAAAACCCGGTCAGGGTCGTCAGCGGCCTCATCAGGGTGCCAGCAGAGGCGGGCAAAATGACACGTCCAAAGGGCCGCGCAGAGCTAGAAGCCCGAGCAAGAAACCATCCGGCAGCGAACAACAGTCAGGTTAATTCAGTGAACTATAAAAACGTCGTTTTACTTGGTGGCAGTGGCTTTGTCGGCCGCCATCTGGCCGTTGAACTCGCTCAGCGCGGGTTCCGTGTCACTCTGCCCTGCCGTAGACCGCAGCAATTGAATGGCTTAAGAGTGCTGCCGAATATCACGCTGCAACAGGCTAACATCATGAACCCGAGCGAGCTAAGTGCAGTGTGCAAAGGCCACGACGTCGTGATCAATCTGGTGGGCATTTTAAATGAAACCAAAAAAATAAGTTTCAGGAAAGTTCACATCGACTTTATCAAGACGATCGTCCAGGCCTGCCAGAATAATGGCATTAAGCGCCTGTTACACATCAGCGCACTGGGGGCTAATCAGGCCAGTGGCAGCAGCCAGTATTTACGCACTAAAGGCGAAGGTGAAAACCTGTTACATAGCTATGGTCAGAACAAACTCGAAGTCACCAGCTTTCAACCATCCGTGATATTCGGACCGGATGACAGCTTCATCAACCGCTTTGCAGGTGTGCTGCGGTTATGTCTGGGGGCTTTCCCGCTGGCCTGCCCACACAGCCGCTTCTCGCCCGTGTATATTCAGGATGTGGTGTCACGCATGGCCGACAGTATCAATAACCCGGACAGCCTTTCCATGCGTTATCCTTTGTGTGGCCCGGAAACACTGACATTGCAACAGATCGTTGAGCAGATAAAACAGGTCCTCGGTAAACGCTGTAAGATTATCGGACTCTCCAGCGGCGCGTCAAAGCTGCAGGCCATGCTGCTGGAAAATCTGCCGGGAAAGTTATTTACTCTCGACAATTACCGCTCGCTGCAAACCCCGAGCACCTGCGACAGCCAGCACACACCCTGCCCGACCAGTTTTTCGGGGTACCTGAAGGGTTTACCCGGACAATACAGTCGCAGCCCTTTTTATGACAGCTACCGCCAACACCTGAATCGGTAAAAGCAGATGCAGGTCTATCGCGTTGGCGGCGCTATTCGGGATCGTTTACTTGGCCTCGCAGTCAAGGATACCGACTGGGTAGTGACCGGCTCAACACCCGAACAGATGGCTGCTGAAGGCTACCTGCCAATAGGCAAAGACTTCCCGGTTTTTCTGCACCCCAAAACCAAACAGGAATACGCACTGGCGCGCACCGAAAGAAAGGTTTCGCGTGGCTATGCAGGTTTCAATTTTAACACCGACCCCGCTATCAGCATTGAACAGGATCTGGCGCGCCGCGATTTAACCATCAACGCGATTGCTGAAGATGCACAGGGTACGCTCATTGACCCCTTTAACGGGCAGCAGGATATACAGCTGCGCATATTACGCCATGTATCAGATGCGTTTGTCGAGGATCCGGTCAGAGTGTTAAGAGTCGCACGTTTTGCCGCCCGCTTTGCCCATCTGGGTTTTCAAATCGCAGAGGAAACGAAGCAATTGATCGGACAGATTGCACAATCCGGTGAACTGGATGCACTGGTTGCAGAACGGGTCTGGGTCGAAATGGATAAAGCACTGGCCGAACACGATCCGCAGGTGTTCTTCACCAGTTTGCGTGATTGCGGAGTGCTGCATACCCTGTTTCCGGAAATCGATAATCTGTTTGGAGTGCCACAAACCGCCCGCTACCATCCCGAGGTCGACACCGGCATACATGTGATGCTGGCGTTAAAGAAATCTGCCGAACTGGATCACCCCAACGATGTTCGCTTTGCAGTACTGACGCACGATCTGGGTAAGGCCACAACAGCGCCAAATATCCTGCCCGCACATCATGGGCATGAGCAGCGCGGGATTAAACTGACCAGAAACTTCTGCCGGCGCTGGCGGGTTCCGAAAGCCACCAGCGAACTGGCCATCATGACCTGTGAGTTTCACACCCATATTCATCGCGCCTATGAACTGAAACCCGCCACGCTGCTTAAACTATTCACTCAGACCGACTGCTTTCGCCGCTCGGAACGCTTCCATAAGATGACTCAGGCCTGTATCGCCGATGCCAGAGGTCGTACCGGTTATGAACAGGATCCCTATCCTCAGGCCGCTTATGCCTGGGATCTGGTGCAACAGCTGAATGCGCTGGAGCTGACGCCGGTACTCAGCTCAGACCTCAAAGGTAAAGCGTTAGGACAGGCCATTTATGACTATCGCCTGCAGTTTCTAAAAACCATCGTACAAAAAGTAGCCCCCTGAAATCAGCTTAGGCCTGCAGCAACTGCAATCGTTGCGGATTGCCAACATCACTCCACACGCCAGTAAATAATTCTGCACTAATCTGCTGTTGCTCGGCGCCTGCCCGAAGTAAAGGTGCCAGAGCTTTTTTACCACTGGAAATCCCGGCAAAAAAAGCCTTGTGATAACAGGCAATACCAGAAAAGGTGTAGCGCGGCTGCAGCTGATTGGATAACAGTCCCTGTTCGAGTGCGAAATCTCCCTGCGCATTATGTTCAGGGTTTGGCACCAGCACCAGATGAGCCGGGTAAACGATCTTCAACAACCGGGAGAAATCAAAATCGGTGAACACATCCGCGTTAACCACAATAAACCTGTCATCCAGCTTATCCAGCGCCTGAATAATGCCGCCCGCCGTTTCCAGCGCCTCGCTTTCATGGCTATAGGAGATTTTCAAACCGAAGCGGGAACCATTTCCCAGCGCCTGTTCGATCTGTGCCCCCAGCCACGAGACATTTACCACCACCGACTGAATACCCGCGCGCTTTAAGGCTTCGAGGTGATACTCAATCAGCGCCTTACCTTTCACCTGCAACAGGGGTTTGGGACAGCTGTCCGTCAGAGGCCGCATGCGTTCGCCGCGACCAGCGGCCAGTATCATTGCATTCATATCCGGATTAGCGGATCAGAGACTTGATGCGAAAGCTCAGACTTAGCTCGTTGATCAGGGTATACAGCCCGACCATACTCATCTCACCGGTGCCCACGATCTTCAGATAATTCAGGGTACGCGGTATATCCTGCAAAAATTTGTCCTTTCCATCGCGCAGACTGAGGCGGGAAAAGATACCGATCGCCTTCAGATGCCGCTGCACGCCCATCAGATTGAACCAGCGCATAAACTGTGAGGCGGAAACCCCCTGCACATGATCGAGTGAGGCAAAATCATAGAAATCCAGCACCCACTGATCCACCTGTGGCTCTGGCCATTCGATATAGCAATCACGTAACAGCGAGACCAGGTCGTAGGTGACTGGACCCTTAACCGCATCCTGAAAATCGAGGATGGCGGGATTACGGTTCTTCAGGTACATCAGGTTACGTGAATGAAAATCCCGATGGACAAAAACCTGCGGCTGATCGAGCGCATTTTTGACCAGATAATCAACCGTCATCTGCCACATACCGAGTTGATTCTGGGTAAGCTCAACGCCGAGCAATTTTTCCAGAAACCATTCCTTGAACAGATTCATTTCCTGACGCAACAGCGCTTCATCGTAGAGCGGCAGGTCATCGGCACTGATACGTGTCTGCATCTGCATAATCGCCGACATCGCATCACCATACAGGCTGTTGGCATTTTCCGGCTTCAACTCATCCAGATATAGCCGGTCGCCGAAATCGGTCATCATCAAAAAACCCTGCGCCAGATTCTGATGCACAATATGCGGCGCACTAAGACGGATTTCGGTCATCTTGCTGGCCACCTTAATAAAAGCGTCACAGCTTTCCTGTTGCGGTGGTGCATCCATCACAATGAAAGACTCATCACCCTGTGTCAGGCGGAAATAACGTCTAAAACTGGCATCCTCAGAAGCCAGCTCCAGCTGAAAATCCTTAAAGCCAAGACTATCCAGCCAATCGATCATGTTGTGTTTTCTATCGCTCATACTTTAACCAGCTATTATTTTTATAGTCGCTCATTATCACGCCGTTCGTGGTGTATTGGCAATCGGCATGTCACTATTGATCGCGATCCTGTATTTTTATGTTACACCGTCGCTGCCCAGTATTTCAGCCGCGCTGAATCCCGTATACTGTAACGATCTATATCCACTTGTCGCCTATATTACAATGACCACCCTGCAAAACCTGATTGAGCTGATGGCGGCATTGCGCCACCCGCAACACGGCTGCCCCTGGGACATTCAACAAACCAGCCAGAGTATTAGTCACTATACGCTGGAAGAAACCTATGAACTGCTGCATGCGATTGACAGTACAAACCCGGATCATCTGCGTGAAGAACTGGGGGATCTGCTGTTTCATATTGTTTTTCATGCGCAGATGGCTGCCGAAAAAAATCAATTTACCATACACGATGTGATTAATGGCATCGTCGACAAGATGAAACGCCGACATCCGCATGTGTTTGAGTCACGTCCCGAGCAGCCGTTATCCGATGCAGAATTAAAGCTGCAATGGCAACAGCACAAGCAGAATGAAAAAAAGCCCAGCGGGCGCATCCTGGATAAGGTCGGCGACAAGCTTCCGGCAATGATGCGCGCACAGAAACTGCAGGATGCTGCAGCCGAGTATTATTTTGACTGGCCAGAAACGGCTCCGGTGCTGGATAAAATTGAAGAAGAAATAGCGGAGTTACGGGCGGCGCTCGAACAGGGTGATCAAGCACATGTGCAGGCTGAAATGGGGGATATCCTGTTTGCCTGTGTGAACCTGGCTCGCCATATTGATGTAGAAGCGGAATCAGCCCTGCGTCAGACCAATGAGAAATTTATCCGCCGCTTTGATTTTGTGGTGCAACAGATGCAATCCGCTGGACTCGAATTCAGCCCGCAACAACTGGAAAAAATGGAACAGTTCTGGCAACAAAGCAAGGCCGTCACTGGTTAGAGACTGCCGGCTTTGTCTAATACTTTAGACTCAGGTAAACTTCTCACCCATGCAAAAAAGCCGAATTAATACTGAACAGAAAATCCTGCGAGCGGTAAAAACCCTGCTGTTAAAAAAGGGCTTCCCGAGCGTCGGTATCAATGCCATTGCGCGCGAAGCCGGCTGCGATAAGGTTTTGATCTATCGCTACTTTAGCGGACTCGACGGTCTACTACAGCGCTTTGCGGATGAGCATGACCTGTGGTGGAATATCGATGAAATTATTCAGGAAAATATGGATGAAATCACCCAGTTTTCGCTGCCGCAATTTCTCGATCTGTTATTAAAGCGGCATATCCGTGCGATTCAGAAACGCCCGCTGACTCAGGAGATTATGGCCTGGGAAATGTCGGCAACGAATGCATTAACCCGGACCCTGTCGCGCTTGCGCACCGAACAGGGAAAGTTGCTGGTAAAAAAAGTCCGCCACCATTTTAATCAACCGAATATTGATGTCGGCGGCATACTCGGAATCTTTGGAGCCGCAATCAACTATCTGATCATTCGTACCCGTCACAGCCATTCCGAGCATTCCACCGAAGAATGGTGGCGACTTGAACAGTCCATCAGCAGCCTGCTGACCTGTCAAACTTCAACTGAACCCCAGGTTAAACGTGCAAAATTCAGTCCTGTACCTTTCTGACATCGATCACTCCAGCCTGATCCGACTACTGCAGCGTTACCAGCTCGAACTGGTTATAGTTGCGGATGAACACATTCCGGGCAGTTTCTGGGGCGATGCAGAAGCCGGCCTGATCGAAAACCGGGTATACGCTCGACTGGACACCCCGATCCATTCGATCCTGCATGAAAGCTGTCATTATATCTGCATGGATGCGCACAGACGCGCCAGCCTGCATACCAATGCTGAGGGCGATTACGACGAAGAGAACGCGGTCTGCTACCTGCAAATCCTGCTCGCCGATGAGATACCAGAAATGGGCCAGCAGCGTATGTTTTCTGATATGGATAGCTGGGGCTACAGTTTCCGCCTCGGGTCTGCCAGCAACTGGTTCCAACAGGACGCCGCTGATGCCAGTCAGTGGCTGGCACAACATCAGCTTGCAACGGACAACAACCCCAGCTTTCAGTTACGCCAGTGAGCAGCAAAATGGCGTTAAGCAAGGATGCGCTGATGGCCGGCCTGATCAGCATTGTGATCGTTATCCTGCTCAACGCACTGCTACTGATCGCCGCATTGAGTCTGTTATCAGATCTAATTCCCCCTGCATTGCTGTATGCCCTGCTGAAGGGGCTTTCAATCTTTTCACTGGCAATCCCTGCGTATATTGCAGCACGAGCTACCCGACACAATTATCTGTTGCACAGCCTGCTGACTGGAGCCGTTGAATCAGTGTTGTTATTGCTGATGATGACACAGACATTCAGCTGGGAAGGCACACTACAGAATGAAGTCATGCGCCAAATGCCACTGGTAGTAGTGGTCGTCATGAGCCTGAGTCTGCTCGCAGGACTGCTGGCAAAAAGACTGAATCAGCGCGAGGACGCATAAGACCCTTTTCCTCAACGACCCGAGCGCGGAATTTAAAGCCGTTGCTGTGGTCTTATCCAGTTATCATGGTGCGACTTGTATAGACCATGATCACCTCACTCAACTACAATCAACATTAACAGGATGGAACTATGTTTAATAAAATACTGATGGGCCTGATTGGCCTTTCCCTCTCATTGTCAGTCGCGGCAGCGGATGGGATGATTTCAAAACCAAGCAAACACTCGGTAGCGATGACTGCTGACAATCTGCAACAGCAACTGACTTCCAATGGAATGAAAGTCTTCCTCAGAATCAATCATGCGGAGAATGCCAAAAAGGTCGATATCCAGCTTAATCCAGCGGAACTGATTATCTTTGGCAACCCGAAAGCCGGTAGCCCGCTGATGAAATGTGCGCCAACAGTGGCGATAGACTTACCCCAGAAAGCGCTGATCTGGCAGGATGACCAACAGCAGGTCTGGGTATCCTATAACGACCCGGCCTATTTAAAGCAAAGGCATGCTATCGAGGGTTGCGACAAGGTACTGCAAAAAGTATCTGGTGCGCTGGCAAAAATGACGGATGCTGCCGCTAATTAAGCGCTAGCCGTGACTTCACTGAAACGGATCGCCATGCGTTCCGTTTCAGGGGATGACATACAGAAAAACGGAAAAGAAATGGAAGGCACTACCCGCCAGCACAAACAGATGCCAGATGGCATGATGGTAAGTCATTTTTTTACGCACATAGAAAATCACCCCCAGCGAATAGCTCAGGCCGCCCAGCAGCAACAGGATCAGGCCACCGCTTTCTACTTGACTCAGCATTGGCTTAATCGCGACCAGTACGATCCAGCCCAGCCCCAGATACAGCCACAGCGATAATTTTTTAAAGCGCTGTGCATCGATAAACTCCAGTGCCATACCGGCTATCGCGATACTCCAGATCACCGCAAACAGCGACCAGCCCCACACACCGCGCAGGCTTACCAGCAGAAACGGCGTGTAAGTACCGGCGATTAACAGATAGATCGCGGCATGATCGACCTGCTGCAGGACCTGCTTGGCGCGCGGGTTTCGAATCCCGTGATACAGCGAAGAGGCGCTGTACAGAATAACCAGAGCTGAACCAAAAATGCTAACGCTGACGATATGCCAGACATTACCATTCTGACTGGCAAACGCCAGCATCACGGCGAAACCGACGATGCTGAGTAACACACCTAAACCATGGGTAAGGGTATGCGCAATTTCTTCAGCAGCGGAATATCGGGAGATCGAGGGTTCAGACATAGCATTCGTAAATTTATCGAGTTATCAGTCTCAATTTAAAACTAATTATTCCGCTCAATCAAGTAATGTTTATGCTGGCTACGGCTTGCCAAACCCGCCACCGCCTGGCGTACTGATTTCTATCGCGTCACCCGGGCTGAGCTGCGCACTGTCGGTGGAACCTAGTGGTATACGCTGACCACTCGCTTTCAGCAACACATTTTCACCGGTCTGAGCGGGCTCACCACCTGCCAGACCATAGGGTGCAATTTTTCGATGCCCGCTTAACAGACTCAGCTGCATGGGTTGATGAAAACGCAGCCGGCGCACCACTCCATCGCCACCCCGATAACGCCCGTTACCACCCGACCCCTTGCGAATAGCAAACGATTCCAGCGTTACCGGAAACCGACTCTCCAGAACTTCCGGGTCGGTCAGGCGCGAGTTCGTCATATGCGTATGCACCGCACTACAACCATGATGTCCCTCACTGGCACCTTCTCCCCCGCACAGGGTTTCATAATACTGATACTGCTGATTGCCCCAGATCACATTATTCATCGTGCCCTGAGAGGCCGCACACACCTTCAATGCACCGAGCAGTGCATCGACGATGGCCTGGGAAGTTTCGACATTACCGGCCACTACGGCAGCAGGATACTGCGGATTGAGCATGCAGTTGTGCGGCAGGATAATCGTGAGTGGCTTCAGGCAGCCTTCATTCAACGGGATCTGATCATCCACCAGGCAGCGAAAAACATACAGCACGGCAGCCCGCGTAATCGCGGTCGGTGCATTAAAATTAGACGCGTGCTGCGCACTGGTGCCGGTGAAATCAATCGTGGCCTGGCGCAGAGGTTTATCGACCGTAATATGCACCTGGATCTGCGACCCATCATCCATCGCATACACGAATGCGCCATCCGATATTTTTGCCAGCACCTGGCGTACCGATTCTTCGGCATTATTCTGCACGTGCCGCATGTAGGCATGCACAAGGTCGAGACGATAGTGACGCACCACGCGCAATAACTCCTGCATGCCTTTTTCACAGGCGGCCAGCTGCGCCTTAAAATCCGCGATGTTGGTATCCACGTTTCTGGCCGGATAGTCTCCAGCGCCCAGTAACTGCCTCATCTGCGTTTCCAGAAACTGCCCCTGGTCGACGATTTTGATATTATTCAGTAACACGCCTTCCTGCTCCACACTGACCGAATGGGCCGGCATGGAACCGGGCGTGATACCGCCGATATCGGCATGATGACCGCGTGCAGCGACATAAAAAATTACCCTCGATGCACTCTCATCAAACACCGGACGGATAATCGTCACATCCGGCAGGTGGGTGCCACCGTTATACGGCGCATTCAGTACATAGGCATCGCCTTTGTGCATACGATCACGGTGTGCACTGATGACTGTTTTTATACTCTCACTCATCGAGCCCAGATGTACCGGCATATGCGGCGCATTGGCGATCAGGTCCCCCTCGACATCAAACACTGCACAGGAAAAATCCAGCCTTTCCTTGATATTGACCGATACCGCAGTATTTTCCAGCACCGACCCCATCTGCTCGGCAATTGACATAAACAGGTTATTAAAAATTTCCAGCATCACCGGATCGACATCGGTACCCAGTGCAAAACGCCGGATCAGAGGCTGAAAGCGCTCCAGCAGAATATTATTCTGCAAGGTTAATTTTCCGCGCCAGCCCGGTTCAATGACCAGCGTACTGGTTGATTCAATGATGACAGCAGGACCGTTAATCCATACTTCTGACGGTAATTGCTCACGTGCATAAAAAGGGGTCTGTAAAGTCTGATCCGCCATCGTCACAGAGTGGTAACCGAGCGCATTCAAATCATGATTAATATTCGGCTGCAACATCAGCGCTGGAGCCGGGTTGTGTGCAATCACTTCCACCGTAACAGACTCTGCAATCAGGGCTTTATCCGCGGCGATAAAACCGAACGACTGTTTATGCAGGGTCTCAAAACGTGATCGCATTTGATCTATTGTACTGAACTCCAGTGCCAGCGTGGTATCCGTACCGCTATACCGGCAATGCACTTGAACACTGGATATCAACTGTACAGACGATGCCCCCTGCTTCAGCAAATCGGCATATCCCTGAGCTGTTAAGCGCTCAATTTCAGACTCCAGGCCTGGCATTAAACACGGCTGCAGGGTCTGTTCAATGCTTTGCTGATGGATCTGTCTTAAATCTGCCAGCCCCATACCATAAGCAGACAGCACGCCTGCGAGAGGATGTAGAAAGATACTTTTAATGGACAGTGCATCTGCCACCAGACAGGCATGCTGGCCACCCGCGCCACCGAAACAGCACAGCGTATACTCGGCCACATCATACCCGCGCTGGACCGAGATCTGCTTGATGGCACTGGCCATGTTCTGAACCGCAATGCTTAGAAAGCCGGCGGCGATCTGTTGCTCGGTCTGCACCTTGCCGGTTGACCGCGTGACCTGCTGTGCCAGTTGCTGGAACTGTTGCTTAACCACCTCATTATCCAACGCCTGATCCGCATCCGGGCCAAAGACTTTTGGAAAGTACTCGGGCTGTATCTTGCCGAGCATAATATTACAGTCGGTGACACACAGCGGACCCTGATTCGCGTAACTGGCTGGCCCCGGATTCGCTCCAGCCGATTCTGGCCCAACCCGGAACCGTGCGCCGTCAAACTGCAGGATGGAACCACCACCAGCTGCTACCGTATGAATCCGCATCATCGGCGCACGCATACGCACCCCGGCGACCTGGGTTTCAAAAGCGCGCTCAAACTCACCCGCGAAGTGACACACATCGGTCGAGGTGCCGCCCATATCGAAACCGATTAAGCGTTCAAAACCGGCCGCTGTTGCGGTTGCAACCATGCCAACGACACCTCCAGCCGGCCCGGAAAGAATCGCATCTTTTCCTTCGAAGCATTCGGCATCGGTAAGACCACCGCTCGACTGCATAAACTGCAGTCGATTCTGTGCCGGGTTTATCTGCTGCAAAGACTGCGCAACCTGATTCACATAGCGCCGGATAATGGGAGAAAGATAGGCATCCACTACCGTGGTATCAGCGCGTGATACCAGCTTCATTAATGGACTGACCTGGTGACTGCAGGAAACCTGGGTAAAACCCAGTTGCCGCGCCAGCGTTGCCGCCAGGATTTCATGCCGGGTAAAGCGATAGCCATGCATGAACACGATCGCGATCGAACGCATGCCCTGCTTCAGAGCACTCTGCATGCCCGCAACCATCTCAGCCTGCTGTAACGGCTGCATTACTTGTCCGCTGGCACTGATGCGTTCCTGCACCTCCAGTACCGAGCTATACAGCATGTCGGGCAATTCAATCTGAAGTGAAAACAGCTGGGGCCGGTTCTGATAGCCGATGCGTAAGGCATCCGCAAATCCGTGGGTGATTAACAGCAGGGTGGGGTCACCCTTTCGTTCCAGCAATGCATTGGTAGCAACGGTGGTCCCCATTCTGATCAGAAATGGAGCGGATGGAGCGTGATCCAGCTCTTCAACGATACGTCGGATACCTTCAACAGCCGCATCGCTATAGTGTGCAGGATTCTCGGACAGTAACTTGCGGGTGAGTAATTCGCCGGTCGGGGCAAGCGCGACGATATCGGTAAAGGTGCCGCCTCGATCGATCCAGAACTGCCAGCTGGCAGAACCCTTCGAGTCGGAGTCATTTTTGGAGTACAACAGTTGTGTGGACGAATTCAACTAACAACCCGGCGATATAGCGCGACAACACATCCAAAGTTGAAAGTTCTATTCCACAAAATCCATTGCATTCCCATCCCGACTCCATGCACGAATGCCTTCTCTGAAATACTTGATGTTACTAAAACCCCAGCCAACGGCTCTTTCTGCCGCCTTATAACTCAGGCTGCAATTAATCCCATTACAGTAGAGCACCAGTGGGGTGTCTTTTTTTGCAACTTTAAGTAAGTTATCTTCACTAAAGGAGCCATTCAGAAACAGATTCAGCGCACCGGTAATATGGCGGTTACCATATTGCCGGGGACTGCGGACATCAATAAAGATAGCGCCCTGAGCATGCATTTGCTTGGCCTGCTGCAGGCCAATGGTTTCGCTGCCGTCGACGGTTTCCGGTGATTCCCATCTATCGGCAGCAGTCGCCACAGAAAAACTAAGCAGACAGAAAAGACCACAAATGAGTTTTAACAGGCTAGCAGCTTTCATATCAATTACACAGTCAATAATAGAAACCGAAGGATAATAGATTCATGGTAAGAATCACACCGTCGGGCCGGATATTTCAGTTTAAAATGGGGGATGTTAATGGAAATGCAGGAAAGTAGTGGACATAAAAATGCCGGGAGAAGTAGCGAGTCATCGGCAGGGTGACTCGCTACTGTCCCGGCAAGGGAGTTACGTTTGACCTAGTTAGACAGGCTATAGATGTAAGCCGCTAACAGGTGAACTTTATCTTCACCCAGAAAGTCTTTATGTGCAGGCATTTTGCCACTGCGTCCCTTTGCAATGGTTTTCTTGATTGCGCCAGCAGATCCACCATACAACCAGGTGGTATCGGTCAGATTTGCTGAACCAAGAAACTTGTTACCTTTGGCATCAGCACCGTGACAGGCCACACACATGGCCTGAAACGTAGCTTTACCAGCTTCGGCAGAAGCTGCATCAACCTTACGACCACTTAAAGACTGTACATAGTTCGCCACATTCTCGATCCCCTTATCATCCAGAGGTCCTGCAAATGCCGGCATGATACCGTTTCGACCCATCATAATAGTCTGCTTGATCGCGTCAGGTTCACCGCCATACAGCCAGTCATTGTCGGTAAGATTAGGATAACCCGTGGTCCCTTTGGCATCCGAACCATGGCACTGTGAACAGTAACTGCCAAACAGACGCTCGCCCGCTTTAACGGCTTTCGCATCTTTCGCCAGATCAGCAACCGAAGTTTTAGAGAATGCCTCAAATATTGGATCATACTTGGCTTTTGAGTCTGCAACCTCTTCATTATACTCACTCGCAGAAGACCAGCCGAGAACACCCTTGTAATTGCCCAGGCCAGGGAAAAGAACCAGATACACCAGTGCAAATACGATAGTGATGTAAAACAGCCACAACCACCATTTTGGTAGCGGGTTATTCAACTCTTCAACACCATCCCAGGCATGACCGGTTGACTCACCCACCTCCGTTTCTTGAGGACGCTTTTTCATTGTCCATTTAATCAGCCAGTAGCAGGCAAAAATATTTCCCAGGGATATTACGATTACCCACCAGTTAAAAAAGTTAGTCATCTTGATTCTTCCTTTTCTGGATTATTATTGCTGTTGTCCAGTGCGAGATTAGCTGCTTCAGAAAAGTCAGCGGCTCGTCTTGGACTCCAGGCCCAGGCATAAATGCCGAGAACGGTTACCATCAGAACCAGGGTCCAGATACCGTGTATTGTTCCACTCATATCAGTCTCCTTTATCGAATGCTAATCGCCGTTCCCAGATGTTGCAGATAGGCAATCAGGGCTGACATTTCTGTCTTACCCTTGACTGCATCAGCTGCACCAGAAATATCTGCATCTGTATAAGGAACACCCAGAGTTCTCAAAGCCTTCATCTTGGCAGGCGTATCTTCACCGGTCAGTTGATTCTCAGCCAGCCAGGGGAAATTCGGCATATTCGACTCCGGCACCACATCACGAGGATTCATCAGATGGGCTTCATGCCAGTCATCGGAATAACGACCACCTACGCGTGCCAGATCAGGACCTGTTCGCTTGGACCCCCACAGGAACGGATGATCATACACAAACTCGCCCGCAACCGAGTAATGACCATAACGCTCCGTTTCCGCACGGAAAGGACGGATCATCTGCGAATGACAGGCATTACAGGCTTCGCGAATATAGATATCACGCCCTTCTAACTGCATCGCCGTATAAGGCTTTAGGCCTGCAACAGGCTGCGTAGTATCCTTCATAAAATAAAGGGGAACTATCTCGGCCAAACCACCAAAACTGATTACGATCACCACCAGAATGGCCATCAGTCCGATATTTTTTTCTACTACTTCATGACTCATCGTAATTCTCCTAATGTGCAGGCTGTACGACTTCGGTGTCGGTTACAGCAGTACCGGCAACAGTCTTGTACACGTTATAGGCCATGATGAACATGCCACTTAAAAACAGCAGGCCACCCAGCAGACGCACGAAATAGAATGGATAGGTAGCTTCCAGTGACTCAACGAAACTGTAGGTCAAGGTTCCGTCCGAGTTAACCGCACGCCACATCAGACCCTGCATAACACCAGAGATCCACATCGCAGCGATATACAGCACAACACCGATAGTGGCGATCCAGAAATGCGTATCGATCAGCTTCGAGCTATACATACCTTCTTTGTTGAAAACCCAGGGAATCAATGCATACATAGAACCGATACTCACCAGAGCAACCCAGCCCAGAGCACCGGAGTGCACATGACCAACCGTCCAGTCCGTGTAATGCGATAGTGCATTGACTGTTTTGATGGCCATCATCGGGCCTTCGAAGGTCGACATGCCATAAAAAGACAGCGAAACGATCAGGAACTTCAATACAGGGTCAGAGCGCAGCTTATGCCAGGCACCTGACAGCGTCATAATACCGTTGATCATACCACCCCAGCTTGGAGCCAGCAGAATCAATGAGAACACCATACCCAGTGACTGTGTCCAGTCCGGTAATGCGGTGTAATGCAGATGGTGAGGACCCGCCCACATATAGGTCGAGATCAGAGCCCAGAAGTGGACCACAGACAGACGATAGGAAAAAACCGGACGTTGAGCAACTTTAGGAATGAAGTAATACATCATGCCGAGGAAGCCGGCAGTGAGGAAAAAACCGACCGCATTATGTCCATACCACCACTGAACCATGGCATCAATCGCACCATGATAAGCAGAGTAAGACTTGGTCAGAGTGACAGGCATCGCAGCACTATTAACCAGATGCAATACAGCAACTGTCAGGATAAACGCCCCGTAAAACCAGTTAGCAACATAGATATGTTTAACCTTACGCTGCATGATAGTGCCAAAGAACACAATCGCGTAGGATACCCAGACCACTGTAATCAGAATATCAATCGGCCATTCCAGCTCTGCATATTCCTTACTGCTGGTGAAACCTAAAGGCAGGGTAATCGCAGCCAGCAGAATAACCAGGTTCCAGCCCCAGAACGTAAACGCAGCCAGTCCGTTACTGAACAGACGGGTATGACAGGTTCGTTGCACCACATAGTAGGATGTAGCAAATAGAGCAGAACCACCAAATGCAAAAATGACCGCATTCGTGTGCAACGCTCTTAAACGACCGTAAGTTAACCATGGCAGATCGAGACTTAATTGTGGCCAGATTAACTCTGCCGCAATAAATACCCCAACTGTCATGCCTACGATTCCCCAAACAACAGTCATTATGGCAAATTGCCTGACGACTTTATAATTGTAGGTTTCCATAAATCATGGCCTCATATAGAATTGAAATTTAGCGCAAGGAAGTGTGTCGATTTGACACACCCCATTCAATGACATGGATCAAGTGTCATAATTTTTTAAACTCGTTTATAATCCGGGCGGTAGATTACCCTGAAATTCACTCTGAAAACAGACCGATCAATGATTTAACAAGAAAAAACAATCTAAATTAGCCCTTATGCAAAAAAACATGAATCATATCCCGCTCTCCAAACAGCTCAAGATCAGTTGCGAATCCTGCAGTTTGTCAGATTTATGCCTCCCCAGAGGGCTTTCGTTAAAGGAAATGGAAGAGCTGGATGACCACATCGAGCGCCCCAGAAACTTTGACCAGAATTGCCAGATTTACCAGCCCGGCGATAAATTTATCGGGTTTTATGCGGTACGTTCCGGCGGGGTTAAAACCTATTTAACCAAAAAAACTGGCGAGCAGCAGATTCTGGGATTTCACCTTCCTGGTGAGGTTTTCGGACTGGATGGTCTGGAGAACTCAAAACAGCGTTGCTATGCCACCACACTGGATAATACATCCTATTGTATTCTGCCCTACGAAAAACTCGATGCCCTGTGTGAAACCATGCCTGAACTGCGTCATCAGATATGCCATCTGTTAGGCCATGAAATGAACTGTGATCATTCACATCTACTGCTGCTTGGTCAGCAGACGGCCCATGAGCGCCTGGCCACTTTCCTGTTAAGCATTTCCAGTCGCTTCAAACGCAGAGGTTTTTCAGCAACCAGTTTCATGCTACCGATGTCGAGGCATGATATCGCCGGCTATCTGGGTATCGCAGTAGAAACCGTCAGCCGCCTGTTCAAGTCTTTTCAGGAAAAGGATATCGTCAAAATCAACCGTAAACAGGTGGATATACTGGACATGGGCAAACTTAACGAAATGGTTGCCAACTGTGAAGAGACGGACTAAACGGCAACTGGACCGCTGACCACTCAGTCCGCTTCGTTCGGATAATCTGGAAAACTAAATGACCTTGGAAAATTTCACAACGTTGTCTTTCAGATAGCTGTCAAACACCATACAGACATTTCTGATCAGTAAGCGACCGCGTAGCGCAACCTGTATGGAGTTGCTATCGATGCTTAATAGACCATCCTTCACCATTTCGTCCAGTTGCTTTATTTCAGACTTGAAATATTGCTCAAACTGAATATCCCATTGCTTCTCCAGCTGCGGAATGTCCAGATAAAAATGACAGATCAGCTGGTTAATAATCTGCTTTCTAAGACGATCCTCCGGAGTCATTACCAGTCCTCTTACCACCGGCAACTGACCAGAATTAACCAGCTCGCGGTACTGATCCATACTGCTACTATTTTGACTATAGCTATCAAAGATTGAACCGATAGAACTCACACCCAGGCCAATAAGATCGGTATGTCCATGGGTAGAGTAGCCCTGAAAATTACGCTGCAGAGTTCCCTCCTGCTGTGCTTTCACCATAGAATCACCCTCTAACGCAAAATGATCCATACCGATATATACATAGCCGGCATGCTGCAGCATATCCATCGTTAGCTTCAGAATTTTTAATTTTTCTGCCGAGGATGGCAAATCAGTTTCGTTAATTCTGCGCTGTGGCTTGAAACGCTCTGGCAGATGCGCATAGTTAAATATCGAAAGCCGGTCCGGCTTGAGTTGAATGACCTTATCCAGAGTCTGCTCAAAGGTCTTTACTGATTGAAATGGCAGCCCATAAATCAGATCCATATTGATCGATTTTACATTTAAAGCCCGTGCCGTATTCAGGCGCTCCTGCACCAGCTCAAAACTTTGTAAACGGTTAACTGCCAGCTGTACCTTTTGATCAAAATCCTGTACGCCCAGACTGATTCTGTTAAAACCTATATTGGTTAGCAGTTCAAGCGTTTCACTGGTTACTTTACGCGGGTCAATTTCGATCGACATTTCACATTTTTTGGCAATGTTGAAATTTTCCTCGATCATGCGCATCAGGCGCATCAACTCGTCATTGTTTAAAAAGGTCGGCGTGCCCCCGCCCAGATGTAACTGCTCCAGCTCTCTATCAGGATCGAATAAAGGGGCCAGCATTCGCATTTCAGCTTCAAGCAAATCCAGATACTCATTACTTACTGTATGATCCTTGGTAATGATTTTATTACAGGCGCAGTAATAGCAAATGGTGTCACAGTAAGGAATATGGATATACAAAGATAGCGGACTCGGAATCATCTCTGTGTTACTACGTTGAATACAGTTCTTCAATGTTTCGGCTGTATAATCAGTAGTAAACTGTGGTGCTGTCGGGTATGACGTATACCGGGGCCCTGACTTATCATATTTCTTAATCAAATCCTGATCAAAATCTAGAAATTGCGTCATAATTCTGAGAATATCCTGAAATTTGCGGTTAATTATCGAAGTATTGTAGGAGATAACGCTAAATGACAAATGACTTAAGTCAAAGCCTTCTTAAATCAGCCAGCCAGCCAGACCCTGTCAGAGACCAGGCTCACAAAATCATTTAAAACAACCTACAATCG
>JACKQG010001573.1_pt1 | contig 31179 bp, 32 predicted proteins | sample 8237621 | NCBI WGS metagenome assembly JACKQG01 (sample SAMN15677084, study PRJNA649215) | marine metagenome | biome: marine; feature: Black Sea; material: saline water; isolation source: suspended particulate matter (SPM) from the Black Sea western gyre | collected 2013-06-09/2013-06-10 | depth... | reverse complement strand
AAGAACTCAATTTGGGTTGGTCTTTTTCATCTACCCCAAATTATTGAGATGATACCGGAAAAGTATATAAACGCTTCACGCCAAAATCCGGACCTTCCGGAAGTTTACGTGAGCGTGATCTCCCTCCTGTAATTGCGCCACAAAGCCAGGTATCCACGGCTTTTAGATAAAAATAATCCCGCACTAACCCTCGGCGTTTTTTGTTCAATCGATAAGAGGCTTCAATAATCCAACCTGAATTATTTTTTTCAATACAAGCAGCCCAAAACGCCCCTGTAATTTGACAGGCATCTTTTAAAGCAGTTTCGATGAAGACTGAATTTGCCATTTCTTCTTTCGGTTTGGGTAAGATAGTAGTCACTACTATTATACAACAGAGAAGAAACATTCCGATGATAAAATTGTCCCATGAAATCCATAACCATAATTGGCGGAGGTCTGGCAGGATGTGAGGCTGCCTGGCAGGCAGCCCAGCTTGGCCTCCACGTAAAACTGTATGAAATGCGCCCTCAAAAAAAGACAGGCGCCCATCAAAGTGGCGACCTTGCTGAATTGGTATGCTCAAATTCGCTTGGTTCAAATCTCCCGGACCGTGCGTCCGGATTGTTAAAAAACGAGCTTCGGCAGATGGGATCCATGCTCCTAAATTGCGCCGAAGAAAACGCTGTTCCGGCTGGGGGGGCATTGGCTGTTGATCGGGAAGGATTTGCACAGGCTGTTACGGAAAAAATAAATGCTCATCCAAATATTGAGCTCATCCGCAAAGAGATCACCGATATACCTACAGAACCAACAATCATTGCCTCTGGACCGCTCACTTCAGAAAAACTCTCAAATGCAATTTCTGCGATCACTGGAGAAAACAGCCTCTATTTTTTTGATGCCATCGCGCCAATCGTTCATTACGAAAGCATCAATATGAATATTGCGTTCCGAGCCTCGAGATATGATCGCGGTGAAGAAAGCCAGGGCGACTATATCAACTGCCCCTTTACGAAGGATGAATACGATTTTTTTCTAGAGGCCCTCCTAAATGCCGAGCGGATCAAACTTCTTTCCTTCGAATTAGAAATAAAAGAAGGTGTAAAAGCGGGAGCACATCATTACTTTGAAGGCTGTCTTCCTGCCGAAATAATTGCCGAACGGGGTCCAAAATCTCTTGCATTTGGCCCTCTCCGGCCAGTTGGCCTGACAGATCCACGCACAGGCAGACGTCCTTATGCTGTTCTACAACTTCGCCAGGATAATCTGGCAGGCGATCTCTATAATCTGGTTGGATTTCAAACGAATCTGAAATTCCCCGATCAACGCCGCGTTTTCCGAATGATACCAGGGCTAGAAAATGTTGAATTTGCCCGCTATGGGCAAATGCATCGGAATACATTTATCGCCTCCCCTCAGCTTTTACGGCCAACTCTTCAATTTTGCCATCGCGACGATCTTTTTTTTGCCGGGCAAATTACTGGCGTTGAGGGGTATATCGGCAATGTTGCCACGGGTTTGCTGGCAGGGCAAAACATCTCCCGTCTGCTATCCGCAATTCCCCCTCTCCACCTCCCGCAAACGACAATGCTGGGGGCATTATGCCATTACATCACACATGCGGCCGCCAAAGATTTTCAGCCGATGAAGGCCAATTTTGGTATCCTGCCACCGCTGGAGCAAGGCAGCAAGAAAAGAAATAAGCGCGAAAGAGCTGGAGCCTATGCAGATCGTGCTTTAGGCGATTTGAAAAAATATCTGGATGAAAAATAGTACATATTAATGGTTATGCGCAGATCAAACAGTTTATGATGAAGAGGCGGCCTTGGTTTTTCTTGTTATTATCGATTTCTTTTATGGTCGTTGGCGCTTATCTTCTCTGGACAGAATTACCGCTCCGCACCCGACCTGAACTTGCCCCCGCCAAATTTGACGGAGAGCGTGCCTACCAGGATATCATCCGCCAAACAGAGCTTGGCCCGCGTACTCCTGACTCTGAAGCACATGCCCAGGTCCGCATCTGGATGAGGACTGAGCTTGAAGAGGCTGGCTGGGACGTTGAGGTTCATAATTTTGAGAGTCTCGGCCATCAGGGATACAATCTGATTGCCTCACGGGGGACCTCCTCTCCGCAAATCATTTTTGGGGCTCATTATGATAGTCGCATCCACGCCGATCAGGACCTCGATCCTCACAAACGCGGGCAAGCCGTTTTAGGCGCGAACGATGGCGCATCGGGAGTGGCAGCCCTCCTTGAGCTGGCGCGCAACATCCCCCAAGATTCCCTCCCCATCTGGCTGGTCTTTTTTGATCTTGAAGATAATGGCAATCTCCCTGGATGGGATTGGATACTAGGCTCAAGAGCATTTCTTCAAGAATACGCGCCCAATCCGGATGCGGTCATCATCCTCGATATGATCGGGGACGCAGATTTGAATATTTATCTTGAACGGAATTCGACCCCGAAGATCCGCGAAGAAATTTGGTCACAGGCCTCAATGCAGGGATTTGAGGCATATTTTATTGCCAATGAAAAATACAGTATCCTTGACGACCATACACCATTTCTTGAGGCTGGGATCCCTGCGGTGGATATAATCGATTTTGATTATCCGTATTGGCATACAACAGAAGATACACTCGATAAAGTTTCCGCTGATAGCCTGCAAATTGTTGGCGACACCATTCTGTCCTGGCTTGAGTGGAAAAACAAGGAATGATCAATTGGTAAGTCATCTACAGTGGTCAAAAATGGAATCATCGCTTAGACTATAAGTCAATGAATATTCAAACCCTTCTTGAAACAATACAAGATGCCTGGGTACATCGTGTCACCCACGATCTGGCGCGCGGCGCTGGCGTACGAGAAAATGTTAAAAAAGAGCTCTCCCGTTTTTTCAATCTCCTCGAGCAAGCCGTTCTGACAGGCGATCCCTCGTGGATAGACCCTGTACTTTTTGATTGGTCGAGAACTCCAACAGAAAGCGATCTTGCCGATGGACAATACAGCCTTTCAACCATGGTTTCAAGGGCAAATGCAATCACCTTTGAGGTGGCAAAAGAAAGGCTTTCGCCAGAAGAGTCTCTCGAATTACTCAGCCTAACCTCCGCAATTTTCTCTTATGCGCTTTCCAAAGCAGCTCAATACGAATTTGACACACGCATTTCACATGCCACCAACGAACTTAGATCTGCTCAGGAAAAGATGGAAAAACTTGACCGCAGCAAGTCAAATTTTATTTCGGTCGCGGCCCATGAGCTAAAAACACCCCTTACTTTGATCGAAGGATATTCGGGAATGATGAAAGACATTCTTGCTGTGGACAATAAAAACACAGTGCAACTTCTCGAGGGTATCCAGAATGGTGTCACTCGCCTGCATGAGATCGTGGACGATATGATTGACGTCTCGCTGATCGACAACAGTCTGCTCTTGCTTAATTTTCAACCACTTTGGCTTGGGCAAATCCTTGGCTTATTGCAAGGCGAATTACAATATATTTGCGACACTCGCAAGTTAAACCTGGAAATCGCTTCCTTTAAAGGAAGCGAACAGCAAATCTTCGCTGATCCGGAGCGAATCTATCAAGCCCTGCGCAACGTACTTACCAACGCCATCAAGTTCACGCCTGATGGGGGAAAAATTACTATTGATGGACGAAAAATGCCGGGTTTTCTTGAGATTACAGTTACAGATACAGGGATTGGTATCTCGCTCGAAGATCAGATGGGAATCTTTGATAAATTCAGCCAACTCGGCGAAACATCAAAACACTCCAGCAGCAAAACCAATTTCAAGGGTGGCGGACCCGGTTTGGGGCTTCCGATTGCCCGCGGAATCATTGAAGCACATGGAGGGAATATCTGGGTCGAATCAGAGGGTTGCGATGAAATAATATGCCCGGGCGCCACTTTTCATATTTTGCTGCCTGACCGCAGCGAGGCGACTGACCCCAATGTTGCAAGACTCTTTAACGGTGAAACTCACCCAACCACAAATGATCTATCTCCCCAGGACGAGGTATAAATACTTAAATGGCAAATAAAACCAGTCAACCAACCACCTCCCCTCGAGAACGTGCCTTTTTGATGGGCGTTGAAATCTATGGCCAAGAAGGCTTACTGCCTCTTGCTGATTCTCTCCAAGAGTTGGCATTATTAGCAGAAACCGCCGGCCTGGAAGTAGTTGGTGAACTTACCCAACAACTTAACCGTCCCCATGCCAAAACCTTCATCGGCTCAGGGAAAGTTAACGAACTCAAGGCTTTTGTTGAAGAAACCCTTGCTCAGGTAGTCGTATTTGATGATGAGCTTTCTCCGCGCCATCAGCGAGAATTGGAAGTATTACTGGGCAAAGACGTTCGTTTGCTCGACCGCACATCTCTGATTCTTGATATCTTCGCCCAACATGCCAAAACCAGCGATGGGATGCTCCAGGTCGAGCTGGCGCAATATGAATATTACCTCCCTCGCTTGACGCGGGCTTGGACCCACCTCGCCCGTCAAGCAGGTGGCGGTGGCGGACGTTCAGGTGCTGTTGGTGGGGTCGGCTTGCGCGGCCCTGGCGAAACACAACTCGAAGTAGATCGCCGCTCGATCAGCAAACGCATATCGCATATCAAGAAGGAGCTTGAAAGAGTTCGCGCCCACCGCCTGCGACATCGTGATAGAAGAAAAAAATCGCTAATACCGACCGTCGCCCTTGTTGGCTATACGAACGCTGGAAAATCAACAGTGCTCAATCAATTGGCTAAAGCAGATGTATATGTTGCCGACCAGCTTTTTGCCACCCTTGACCCGACCACGCGTCGCGTGGAGCTACCGGGCGGCTATAAGTCCCTCTTCACCGACACGGTCGGTTTCATCCAAAAGCTGCCAACCACATTGATCGCAGCGTTTCGCGCCACTCTGGAAGAGATTGCCGAGGCTGATCTACTGTTGCATGTTGTTGACATCTCTCATCCTAATGCTCTAAACCACTTTGAAGCAGTAGAGGAAACTTTGGTTGATATTGACGCGGGTCATATCCCTGTAATAACAGCCTTGAACAAAATTGACCTGCTAAACGATCCAGAAAAGGCGCAACTTGCAGTGGAGCATTATCCGCGGGCTATCGCAATCTCAGCTTTGGAGAATACGGGTCTGAAAGAGCTAAAAGCCCTTTTACAAAAAAGCCTTTACGAGACATATACGCCGATTTTGGTACGCCTGCCTTACCAGGAAGGAAATCTTATATCCATCTTCCATGAGGCCGGAAAGATCGAGAGGATCGAGCATGAACGTGGAGGCGTAATGATCCAGGGACGCTTGCCTGGCCGCCTGATCGCTCAATTTGACGGGTGGGAGATCCTTTCAGAAGATATCAACTCGAAAGATGAGGTAGCATGAAAAAAATTCTCTCCGCATTTTTAGATTGGCTATCCGGGTTTCTTGCCCCTCGAAAAGGGCTGATCCCTCTGATCGGGATGGGCTTGATCTTCCTAAACCTGCTAATTCAGTTCATATTCCCCAATGGTTGGCTCGCCACCACAAATCTATTTTTACATTTCGGTTTATTGGCCGCAATTTTTGGCCTGATGCTCGCCTGGGCCCTCTAAATCCCTCTCAAATCAGGAGTATAAATGGCAATCTCTGCACCCCCTCGCTGGGATCTCTCAACTATCTATCCCGGTCTTGATTCCCCCAAGTTTGAAAAATCGCTAAAAGAATTGTCCGCACAACTTGGTGATTTGGAAAAATTCTTCACTGAAAAAATATCGGCTGCCAATCCAGATACGCCTATAGCCGAGCTTGCAAAATTAGCCGATGGGCTCATCACCCGCTTTAACGAAAGCAGTCAGTTGGCGGAGGTTATAGGTTCCTATATTTACTCATTTATTTCAACCGACTCTTTCAATCAGCTTGCAAAAAAAATACTCTCTCAATTTGAACAAACCGAAGTTCGCCTCCAAATGTTGGATGTTCAGGCAAAACAATGGATCGGCTCTATAGCGGATTTGCTCCCTGAGCTCATCAAAGCATCAAAACAGGCTCAAAAGCATAGCTTTTTCCTGCAAGAGACAGCCGAACAGAGCCATTATTTGATGAGCGAGACAGAAGAAGCCCTTGCAGCAGAACTGAGCCTGAGTGGCGCAAGTAGTTGGAGTAAATTGCAGGGAACCGTCACCTCGCAAATGAAGATCGAGTTTGAGTTGGATGGAGAAATACAGGAACTTTCCTCCCCGGCTCTGATCAACCTGCATTCTCACCCGGATGAAGATGTGCGCCGCCGTGCCTATCAGGCTGAAATGAAAGCCTGGGAAGCCGTAAAAGAACCACTGGCGGCATCACTGAACGGAATCAAGGGTGCTGTAAATACGCTCAACAGACGGCGAGGCAGAGAAGATGCCATCCACTCATCGATTGATGCAGCCCGGATTGACCGTCAAACGCTAAACGCCATGATGGAAGCCATGAAAGACTCATTCCCAATGTTCCGCCGCTACTACTCTGCGAAGGCAAAACGACTCGGCAAGGACAAGTTGCCCTGGTGGGATATCTACGCTCCGGTCGGAATATCTGAGAAAACATATTCTTTTCAGGAAGCCAGTGAGTTCATTCTGGAGCAGTTTGGCGAGTTTTCACCCACATTAAAAAATCTCGCGCAGCGCGCATTTAGCGAAAACTGGATTGATGCCGAGCAGCGGGTTGGAAAACGCGGCGGGGCATTTTGCATGGGAATCTCAGCCGTAAAAGAATCACGTATCCTGAGTAACTTTGACGGAACTTTTGACCAACTCTCCACGATTGCGCACGAATTGGGTCATGCCTTCCACAACGAATGTATATTCAGTGCAGATAAAACTCCCTTGCAAAGCGCAACACCAATGACGCTCGCGGAAACAGCCTCGATCATGTGCGAAACAATTGTTGCCAACGCAGCCATCGAAAAGGCCAATGATCCTGATCAGGAATTAGCGATCATCGAAACCTCCCTGATGGGGGCCAGCGCAGTGATCGTTGATATTTATTCCCGTTATCTTTTCGAAAAAGAGGTCTTTGAGCGGCGTGCAGATGCTGAACTCTCAGCCGAAGATTTCTGCGAGATCATGGAGAACGCCCAAAAGGCGACCTATGGCGATGCGCTGGATGAACGGTATCTGCATAAATATATGTGGACCTGGAAACCGCATTATTATTCAGCAGGGCTTTCATTTTATAACTATCCTTACGCTTTTGGATTGCTTTTTGCGACGGGACTCTACGCGATCTACCAGCAGCGGGGCGACGAATTCGTCCCGGACTATATCAACTTGCTGGCCAGCACTGGCGAAGGGCGCGCAGCCGAGTTGGCAGACCGCTTTGGAATCAATATCCGTGAGAAAAAATTCTGGGAAGATAGCCTGAAGATAATCGAGAAGCAGGTCAATAGATATTGCGAACTTTAACTAAAAATGGGTCGGCAAAAAAGCTGACCCATTTTTTATAAGACTTACACATTCTTAAAATCCCAGTCTCAATTTTCTGCATTGGTGTAATGAAGACCAGGGGCAACGCAGAGCATTGCTGCCAGAAATTAGGTATTTTACGTAAGTCTTATTCATTAAGTTTATTTACCACGCTGCCTTTACTCACATTCGAATTTCCCTGCTTCAGGATCAGATGAGAGCACCCAAATGCGATCAAATTCCTGAGTATAGAGCTTTGCAATTTCTGCATTATCCACAATTAAAACATTTTCATCGTTACTTTCGTTCGCATTATCTGAAAAGTTCAGCGATCCTGTGATAACGATCCTGTTGTCCACAACTATTACTTTATGATGCAGGAAACTGGGGTTTTCGTCTCTTCGTGCTGCCATCCCTGCGCAATACATCATTCCCAGCTCGCTATATTCAGTGCTGCTACCGGTTTTCTCAAAAACTCCCATCACATCCACGCCAGCATCTGAGCGGTTGCGCATGGCTTCCCCCATCGCATCATGAGTAAAAGAAAAAGCCAAAAAGCGGATGCTGGTTTGCGCAGCTTCGAGATAGGGCAATATGTGCTCTGCAACATCATCCTCTGATGAAAAGAGGACCTGCAATTGAGTACCACTCACTATAACACTCTGCTCATCAACTGTGGATGTTGAGGTCGGACCAAACTCGCCATTCCACATTTCGTCAAATTCGCGCTCATAGATTTCTGCCAATGCAGGTGAATGGACAACGATGACATTATTATCCTGTTTAAAAATTCCATTTTCTGTGATATTTGTCGAACCTGTCCAGACAATTTCCCGGTCGAATATCCAAAATTTATTATGCATCAATGCACCGCGTTGATCGTCTTTGATTTCAATACCGTCATCTTCGAGCATTTCAAATTGTCCATGACCGGGTTCTTCGTCGGCTTCGGTCCCATGTTCGTCATCCGTGACCCAGCGTACGTCCACGCCGCGTTCGTGCGCCCGGATAAGCGCATCGGCAACAGGGGTCAGGTTGAATTCAAAGGATGCAATATGGATCGATTTTTGAGCTGCATCAATTTTTTTAATAATGACCTCTTCGATTGAGCCCCCGTAATTCTCAGGATCAGTCATGTTGATCGGATCCGCAAAATACACTTCCCACCACTCACCCTGAGAGGCAACCTCCACTACCGGCACAGAAACTGCTGCCGGTGTGAGAGTAGGTTCAATTTCTATCAGTGATGCACTTTCAGGCAAAGATTCTCCCGCCTCTGTAAGGATATCTGTAAATAAACCAAGTGGATCTTCCCCGGTATATAGAAAATACCCACCCAAAACTATAACCACAACCATTAGCAGCAGAGTTACCTTTGAGTTTGTCTTCTTTGTTTTCTTAGATTTTGCTCTCTTCTTTTTTGTAGCCATTTTATATTTTCTCCTAAAGCATTCTGTTATTATCAAGCCATTCCAGCAAGTTTTTGATGAATTCAGCTTGAGTATCTCCTGAAAATTTACCTGGTGAAGGAAGGATTAGATCCTCTCCATAGAGTACTTTTGCCCGCTTCTCAATTTTTCCCCAAAGCCTCTCTCGTTCATCTGTTGGTACATCTTTTTCATGCTGCACCCAAACACGGATAGCACGCATCAGCCGCCGTGAAGCCTTCAGATGAGGATACATGGCTTCTTCCGCTTGATCATCACTAAGCGTTTCTGTTTCCGCTGCAATACGCGTGACGTTTTTTATTCCCCATTGCTGCAAAATATACCCAGCAGATTCGTCCAAACCACCTGCCAGAGCCTCATTATCTAAAACGCTTTCAACAGCTCGCTTGATTCGCTTGCTTAGGATATCCATATCCATTCTCCATCTCCAGAATCAGCAATCTGAACCTAGTTATTTTACCAAAAAAGGAGAACCATCTGAAATGACGGTTCTCCTTTTTATCAATTTGCCAAAAAATTCTATACAAAAAATTCTTCGAAATCTTTACCTGTTCCAAGTGGTATCCCTTTTGTTTCCCTATCAATTCGTTTTAGCATACCCGTCAGCACACTGCCACTGCCTAATTCCACAAAAGTGTCTATACCCTGCGAAATCATATATTGAATGGATTCTGTCCAGCGGACACGTGAATTGAGCTGACCGTGTACATCTGCCAGGATCTCATCTGCCGTAGATAAGGGTAATGCAGTCACGTTTCCAACGACAGGCAGGCTTGCCTCCGTTATTAATGCGTCTGATAATGCCTCGGCAAATTCCGCTTGAACAACGGCCATCAACGGAGAGTGTGCCGCGATGCTGACTGCCAGGGGCATCGCCCGCCTTGCGCCAGATTCTTTTGCCAACTCCAGAGCGCGCTCCAACGCAGGTTGTGCGCCAGAGATAACCACCTGGCCGGGGCAATTATCATTGGCAACCTCTACAACTTCATCGGTGCGGCTGGCTTCAGCGCAAACTTTCTCCAGGGTGGGGATATCCAACCCAAGGATAGCAGCCATTCCTCCGGGAGCAATCTCTCCAGCGCGTTTCATCAACTCACCACGTCGCCGGACAAGACGAAGCCCATTCTCGAATGAGAGTGCGCCGGCAGCTGTCAACGCGCTTAATTCGCCGAGAGAATGCCCGGCAACCGCAGCTGGCCTGAATTCCGGGGCGTATTCGGCAAATATTCGCAATGCCGCAATTGAGTGAACAAAGAGAGCGGGTTGGGTATTTACGGTATCGTTTAATTGATCTGCTTCATCACTCCACATCAGTTCTGAGAGAGAAAATCCCAGGATCTCGTCAGCCTCTTTAAAGGTATCCCGTGCAATCGGATATTTTTCAGCAAGGTCACGCCCCATGCCAGGTGCCTGAGAACCCTGGCCGGGAAATAGAAAAGCTGTTTGACTTGGATTAAGATTCATAAATTCTCCTATGCCCCCTTAAAACACAAACGAGCCGCGCAGGTCACGACTCAGTTTGAGATAATTCAATTTTCTATTTTTCTTTGCTTACTTCGATGACTTCGCGTCCCTTATAAAAACCACAATTTGCGCAAACGGTATGCGGCAAACGCATGGAGCCGCAGTTGCTGCAGGTGGTCAGATTACGGGGTATCAAAAAGTCATGCGCACGGCGACGATCTCGACGTCCCTTGGAAATTTTACGCTTTGGCAGTGGGGTCATGCTAAACTCTCCTTCATACAATCATCGGGCTTTGCCCAATGTCATTTCTGTTTTCTAAACAAGCGGGGGTGATTATAGCGGCGTTAACTAGTGACGTCAAGCCCAAATCGTTGTACAATCAGGGTATGGAAATCAAAATTGGAGCAGCCAAAATCAGAAAATATGCCGTCTCAAAAAGCGGGGATACACTCGAGGTTATTGAACGCCCTAATGGCGGTCTTTCTGTCGTATTGGCAGATGGGCAAACTTCAGGACAAGGAGCAAAAGCCATCTCGATGATGGTCGTTCGTAAAGTAATTGGATTGCTCGCCGAAGGCGTACGGGATGGGGCAGCAGCACGGGCGGCATCAGATCATTTATATACTGAAAAAAGGGGGAAGGTATCCTCCACGCTAAATATCGCATCCATAGATCTGAAAACAAAAACGGTAGTGCTGACCCGGAATAATCCCTCTCCCATATATGTTTGCCACGGAGATCAGCTTGATATTTTGAGTACGGAAAGCTCTCCAATCGGGATCGCGCGCCATATCCGCCCTTCGATCAGCGAGATCGCCCTGAAGCCGGGGCTGACGATCATCATTTATACGGATGGGCTAACTCATGCAGGAAAACGGATCGGCCAACCCATGGATATTGGCGCTGCCATCCAGGCGATGCTGAGTGACGAGGATCCCTCCCCTCAAGAGATTGCCGATTCTCTTTTGGCCCATGCCGTGCGTCTGGATGAAAATCGCCCAGCAGATGATATTAGCGTGGTCGTGATCCGCGTAATATCTGAAGAAAAAGATAATGTGCGTCGCATGAGCGTTAGCTTACCTTTTGGGGCCATTTAGCCCAGGACGGGCAGATGCATAGGAAGCCTAGAAGATGGCGAGCGTCATTCCAGGATACCAGTCTTTACCTCAAAGAATTCAGCGCCCCTTTGCTTCTGGTTCATGACAAACACTAAGAAAGAGTTGTTGATCGGGATCGTCGGCCCCTGCTCCTCAGGGAAATCGACTTTGGTTGCGGGGCTGAAAAAACACATGGTTCACGCCAGAAATATTGCCCAGGAGCATTCTTACGTCAAGGATATGTGGCGGCGATTAATAAATCCGGATCTGTTGATATTCTTACAGGTTTCCTACCCCATCGCCCAAATCCGTCGAAAATTAAATTGGAATCTGGCTGATTATGAAGAACAAGGGCATCGATTAAGACATGCCCGCAAATTGGCCGATTTTTATCTTGATACTGATCTACTAACCCCTAAAGAAGTTCTGGAAGCGGCACTGGACTTTATAAAGGAGAGTTCCGATGCGTAAAACCCTTGCCTACCTAATCCCCTTGACCTTTTTATTATCAGCTTGCCAGTCACCGCCCATCGCAAATCAAGATAACCCTGCGCCGGAACCGCTCAACGCCTGGACTGACTGGAATGATCGGGAAATTTTTAAGAGTGGCTTGCTTCCTTTATATCAAGAATCCCTCGATGAATTACCAGGAGCCAGCATCTACCATATCGATTATGAGATCGCAGACGATCTCGTTCACCTCACAGGAAATCAGGAGGTTCGCTATACCAACCAGGAGGATATACCTCTGGATACGATCCAGTTCCATCTATTTCCCAACCTCCTGGGCGGAGAAATGCTCATCTCTGATGTGAGTGTGGGCGGTGTATCTGTCTCAATTGAATACGCACAAAATAACAGCATCCTGAGCGCCCCCCTCCCAGCGCCTCTGCAACCTGGGGAAAATATCCTTATTCAAATCAGCTTCGTTACCACTGTGCCTACCGAGCTTGAGAGCAACTATGGCATCCTGGCATCCACGGAAGGCGTTTTGGCTTTGGCTCATGCCTACCCAATGATTTCGGTTTATGATGACGAAGGCTGGAATACAGAGTATCCCTCAGCCCAGGGTGATGTAACTTACGCGGACGTCAGCTTTTATCTTGTCCGGGTTAGCGCACCAGATGATCTCGTCATGGTAGCATCTGGAAATGAGATCCAGCGCAAATCAACGGGCGACCGCCAAATCGTCACTTTTGCTGCCGGTCCCGCGCGGGATTTCTATCTCGTAGCCAGCAGTGAATATGTTCTCGTCAGTGGAAAATTTGGAGAATACACAATCAATAGTTATGCTCCTGAAGATGCAGGCGAGGGTTCGCAACTGGCCCTGGATGTCGCAGCAGCAGCGATTGATTATTTTGGAAAAAGCTATGCCCCTTATCCCTATACAGAATTTGACATCGCTTCAACGCCCACCTATGCCCTTGGCATCGAGTACCCGGGCATGACCGCCATCAATGTAGATCTCTATGATCTATCATCCAACTTTGGGGGAACTCCAGCCAGTATTTATCTTGAATCAACCATTGCGCACGAGGTCGGGCATCAATGGTTTTACAATTTTGTTGGCAACGATCAACTTGACGATCCTTGGTTGGATGAATCATTGACCCAATATGTCACCTGGCAATATTATATTGACAGATACGGGGCAAATAGCGGCGCAGAATTTGCACAAGCTCTCGATGGGCGCTGGCAGCGGATCGAAAGCGAAAAAATTCCTGTTGGTCTGCCAGTAACTGCCTATCAGGATGGAGAATATAGCGCAATTGTTTATGGGCGTGGTGCCTTCTTTTTTGATGTGCTGGCAGACCAAATGGGCGCAGAAGCATTTGAAGCCTTTCTTGCCGACTATACACAAAGCCATCAATGGGGGATTGCTACTAGTGAGAGTCTCCAGGATATAGCCGAAGAGCATTGTAAATGTGACTTAAACGATCTCTTCACAGATTGGATATACCCATCACAATAACCTATCCATGCCCCTTCAATAGGGGTATAATCTTTCCGCCGCCAGAGCATTGGTGGTATTTTTATGAAATGGAGCAGATTCTATGGTAAGAAATCAAAGCACTCGATTGCTCGTGATCGCCCTTCTGGTTGCCTTTGCGCTCTGGATTGGGTTAAGCGAAACGATCTATATTAGTAATCCATTTAACGGAGAGGTTATCTACGATCGCAACGTCAAGCCACAGCTTGGCCTTGATTTGCGTGGTGGCTTGCAGGTTTTGCTCGAAGCCGATCTTCCCGAAGAAACGGAGATATCAGCCGAATCGATGGAAGTTGCCCGTAGCGTGATCGAAAACCGTACCAACGCGCTTGGCGTGGCCGAAAACATCGTCCAAATTGCGGGGGACCGACGCATTGTCGGAGAATTCCCTGGATTGGAAGATACCGAAGGCGTAATTGCAATCATCCAACAAACTGGTTTGCTCGAGTTTGTGGATACCGGAAACACCCGTCCTCCTGCCGGGACCATCATCGAAACTGATCATGGATTATCCACCGAATCTGTTGAAGAGGTGGAGACTGATGGTGAGGAAATTCTGCCAACCATCTACCACACGGTCATGACCGGTGCAGTGCTGGATGATGTCGGGGTATCGCAGGATCAGGTTGGACAATTCCAAATTGCCTTTGCCCTTAAAGATGAGGGCAGCGATATTTTCGCTGATTACACCGCTACACATATCGGGCAGGTTCTCGCCATTGTTTTGGATAAAGTGGTTATTTCTGCTCCAACTATTCAAAGTGAAATCTCAGGCGGAAGCGGTGTCATCACAGGCCAATTTGACTACGAGAGCGCTAATAACCTCGCTGTCCAATTACGCTATGGTTCCCTTCCGGTGCCGCTCAAAATTGTTGAAAGTCGCATCATTGGACCGACACTCGGTGAAGATTCCCTTCAGCGTAGTTTGCAGGCCGGCCTGATCGGGATCATCATCGTGGTTCTCTTTATGGGGATTTACTACCGCCTCCCTGGCATCACGGCAGATATTTCAATTATTTTCTATGCGATTATCGCCTTCGCCCTCTTCAAGTGGATCGGCGTGACTCTCACCCTCCCCGGCATTGCTGGCTTCATGCTCAGCACCGGCTCAGCTCTTGATGCGAATATCCTCGTCTTTGAACGTCTAAAAGAAGAACTTCGCCGAGGCAGATCACTAAAACAGGCCTTCGATATGGCCTGGTCGCGAGCATGGCCTTCGATCCGGGATTCAAATGCTGCTGTGCTGATCACCTCCCTGATCCTCTTCTGGTTCGGGAATGCGTTCGGAGCGAGCATTGTCAAGGGCTTTGCTATCACACTTGCCCTGGGTGTCTTGATCTCCCTATTCTCCGCCCTCTATATCACCAAAACCCTGCTGGCTGTTGTACTTGATAAGATCAAGATCAATAACTTCCAGCGCTGGTTTGGTATTTAAAAGGAGCAAATCATGAATTTACTTGGTAAACGCTACCTTTTCTTTGCTCTTTCGTTCATCATTATTGTCCCCGGCTTGATCATACTGTTCACAGGCGGGATTCCCCTTTCGATTGATTTCACTGGCGGAAGTCTCCTCGAAGTAACTTTTGAAGGCAATGTACCACAACCTGCCCAGGTTCTTGCCAGCTATAAAGAAGCCGGGATCAAAGATCCCCAGGTCCAGACCACTGAAACAGGCGGGATCATCATTCGTTCAGAGTTTCTTAATAATGAGAAACGTGATGCAGTTCTCACTGCCTTAAGCGAGGCCTTTGGCGAGACCACCGTGCAACGTTTTGACAGCGTCGGCCCCAGCATCGGAGAGCAGGTTACCTCCCGCGCTGCAATGGCCGTTGGGGTATCATCCCTTCTGGTTGTGATCTTCATCGCCTGGTCGTTCCGCGGGGTCAAAGGCGCTTATCGATATGGCATTTCTGCTATCCTCGCCATGCTCCACGATGTAGCCCTGATCTTTAGTGTGACTGCATTTGGGAGCATCTTCCTTGGTTGGGAAATTGACTCCCTTTTTCTGACTGCGTTGCTGACAGTGATCGGTTTTTCGATGCAGGACTCCATCGTTGTCTTCGACCGCATTCGTGAAAACTCCAGTTCCCTGCGTCGATTGGACTATGAAACCCTCGTCAATCACTCCATTGTCCAGACTCTGCAGCGCTCGATCAATACCCAGCTGATGACGGTTGAATTCTTACTTCTGGCATTAGCCTTCTTTGGCGGAGTCACATTGCGTGAATTCGTCGTTATTTTGCTGGTCGGTCTGATGAGCGGAACTTACTCTTCCATCTTTATCGCAGCCCCAATTCTGGTGGTCTGGGAAAACAAAGAATGGCGCAATTGGTTCGGCAGAAATAAAGCCGCAGCATAAAAAGAATGCTAAAATGGCGCATCATTGATGCGCCATTTTTTATTTAACAAGGATCAAAGATGAAACGGATATCTATACCCCTTCTTGCTCTAACCCTCTTTATAACGTCTTGTTCGTTCCCGGCGGATAACACATCGATCCCTCCGCCACTTCAACCTGCTACCGTACTCCCATCAACTCCCCCGCCCACGCTACCTCCAGCTACGCTCTCCCCAACAGAAGCGTCAACAATTCCCACGCTGCCACCGAAAGAAATTTGGTATCCTCCCCTTGGTAGTACTTTTTCGTGGCAACTCGGAAATAGCGATGAGATCAACACCAGCTTCGATGTGGATATATACGACCTCGACCTCTTCGAAACGGAAGCAAGCCTGATAGCAGGTTTGCACTCGCAAGGTAAAATGATCTTTTGCTATATCTCCGTTGGCAGTTGGGAAAATTGGCGTCCCGACGCTGCTGACTTTCCATCAGAAATAATAGGCAAAGATTATTTGGGCTGGCCTGGCGAAAAATGGCTTGATATAAGCCAGATAGACCTACTCGCCCCCATCATGGGGGCCCGCCTCGATCTCTGCGCCGCAAAGGGCTTTGATGGCATTGAGCCAGATAATATAGACCTGCACTGGGCTGATACTGGATTTTCGATTACTTACGAAGACCAACTCGCTTATAATATTTGGCTATCCGAAGAAGCACACGCGCGCGGACTGTCTATCGGGCTAAAAAACGATGATGACCAGGTGGAGGATTTGCTCGACTATTTCGATTGGGCGCTTACTGAAGATTGCTTCGATGGTGAATGGTGCGAGGAAATGCTACCCTTTATCGAAGCCGAAAAACCTGTTTTTGCCGCAGAATATACAGATTTGATCGATTACGAAGAATTTAAAGGTAAAATTTGTTCGCAGGCGGAAGAATTTGGCTTTTATGTCTTCCTGAAAAATCGCAATCTGGATGCGTTTAGAGAGGCTTGTCCATGACATTGATCGATGAAGAAGAAAAATCTCGGCTAACTGCTCCGGACGCGTTGCGCGGGTTGATTATGATCCTGATGGCCCTGGATCATGCCAATCACTTTATCGCCCAAAAACACTCCTCTGGGGAATACTGGGGCGGTTCCTTCCCGGAATACCACGATCCGTTATCCTTTCTTACACGCTTGTTTACACATCTCTCAGCTCCTGGATTTTTTTTCTTGATGGGCCTGGGGATGCATCTCTTCACACAATCCCGTCGAAAAAAAGGTTGGCATGATATAAAAATTATAGGGCATTTTCTTCTTCGGGGTGCGCTCCTGGTTGCGCTGCAACTCTTCGTCATCAACCCTGCCTGGGAGCTTTCCCCAGGTGGCTGGGCATTGGATACCTATATCGGCGTTCTCTTTGCCCTCGGCGGGACGATGATACTGGGCAGCATGCTCCTTTGGCTTAAGCCTCAATATCTCTTTGTGCTGACAGTTGCTCTTTTCTTTAGCGATGCATCTCTGCCACCAGACCCAAATCTTTGGGGAAATAACTTCTCTCTCCTGGATCGTCTGGCTTCCATCCCCGGTGGGGATCTGAGCTTATGGGTTAATTATCCGGCTCTGCCCTGGCTACCCGTTGTCACTCTCGGGATGCTCTTCGGATACTGGCTTAGCGCTGACAAGAAAAAAGCCCTGGAGAGTGCCCTGTGGATCGGTGTGTCATTTCTGGTTGCATTCCTTATTCTCCGCTCTTTGGACGGCTTTGGAAATATTCGGCCGCGAGCGGGGGATACCTGGATTGATTTCTTCAATTTGGTCAAATATCCGCCCAGCCTGAATTTTATTTTACTTACAATGGGAATTAATCTGACCTTGCTTTGGGCATTCTCAACAGTCGACAGCAAATTCCTTGAACCGCTGGTTATTTTTGGGCGGGTTCCTCTATTTTTCTACATTGTCCACTTATATCTCTATGCCGGGTTGGGATACATATTCGCACCCACTGGCACCAGCATCCTCAAGATGCTTCCATTCTGGATTTTGGGATTGGGAATTCTTTATCCAATTTCTTTGTGGTTTGGGAATATAAAAAACAAAAAAGGAGCCACAAGAACCTTACTTCATTTCTTCTAGGAGTTTCAGTTTCTGATCAATTAATTTTTCCACTAGCTGATAATTTTTCGTTTTTCTCTGGTAAAGATTTTTATGGACACAACCAAACTTTTCTGCCATGACCTGCCATCAACTCCTGTCCCGGAAATTGGAAAAATTCTGGTTACAGGAGCTACTGGATATATCGGTGGCAGACTTATTCCGGAGCTATTGCACAGAGGTTACGATGTCAGGATCATGGTCAGAGCGATGTCGCCCGAATATGAAGGGCGATGGCCTGGTGCTGAGATCGTTGTTGCAGATGTGCTGGAGGAAGAGGCCTTAAAAGATGCTCTCGATGGTATCCATACAGCTTATTATTTGATCCACTCCATGTTATTGGGAAAGGATAATTTCAAATCCGCAGACAGAAGGTCAGCAAAAAATTTTGGACTTACTGCAAAGGAAAAAGGAATTCAAAGAATAATTTATCTCGGGGGTCTCGGGGATACACAAACTTCACTATCACCGCATCTTCGAAGCAGGATAGAGGTTGCCGATGAACTCAATGGGAGCGGAGTGCCGACTACAATCCTTCGAGCGGCAATCATCATTGGCTCAGGAAGCGCGTCATACGAGATTATTGAAAATCTTATCAAAAATTTACCACTTCTTTTAATTCCTCATTGGGGGAAAAATAAGTGCCAACCAATTGGCATCCGGGACGTGATCAAATACCTTGTTGGTGCACTCGAAAAAGCAGAAACATCAGGAAAACCTTTCGACATCGGAGGGAGTGACGTCCTGACCTATGAGGAAATGCTCAAAAAACTTGCACAGCTATTTGGGAAGAAAATGATATTTATTCCCACTCCTGTATCTAATATAAGTTTTTTGGCATATGTTGCCAGTCTCGTCACCCCCGTGCCTACCCCAATTATCAGATGTCTTATGGAAGGCCTAAGGGACGAGGTTATTTGTGAGTGTAAGGCCTTGCCTGAAATATTACCATTCGATGCATTGGCGTACGAAGATATGATTTTACGGGCAATGTCTCGTGAGGAACAAGACAAGGTCTATACCCGATGGTCAGATGCCTATCCCCCTGCTCACGAGCTTGCACTCAGGCTCCATGAACTTGAAGAACCACCCAAATATACCAGTTCTTATTTTGCCCACACAAAAAAGGATCCAACCTCACTTTTTAATGCCTTCTGCAAGATTGGTGGAAAAGAAGGCTGGTTCAATAGCAACTGGATGTGGCAACTTAGAGGCGCAATGGACAGGCTTCTGATGGGCGTTGGAACAGCACGTGGAAGACGAATGGCATCAACCCTGGCAATTAATGATGTGATTGATTTCTGGAGGGTTGAAAACCTGGAACGGAACAAGCTGCTTCTGCTCAGAGCTGAAATGAAGCTTCCTGGCAGAGCATGGTTGGAATTCAGAATTGAAGAAAAGAGCATCGGAAATAATTTGCATATCAGGGCTTATTATCAAACCCAAAGTATTTTGGGAATCATCTACTGGTATTTGCTTCTGCCCTTCCACGGTTATATATTCAAGGATTTACTCAAAGAAATTATCCGGCAAAGGTAATCCGTAGACTCAATTTTCAACAAATAAACAAGTGAAAAATATCTGGGATTAATACCAGATTATTCCTTTTCTGGCGTAAAATCATTCTACCGTCAAATACTCATCGAAGTTTCCTGAAAGAGGAGTAAATTGTTATGATTGAATGGCTTAGCACACTAAATCCCGTTATCCAGGCTCTCATGGGCACATTATTTACATGGTTCTTAACCGCCCTTGGCGCTGGTGCGGTTTTTACCTTCAAAACCATAAATCGACGTCTATTGGACACCATGCTTGGCTTTGCTGCCGGAGTAATGATTGCAGCCAGCTTTTGGTCCCTTCTGGCTCCAGCAATTGAGATGAGCGAAGAAGGATCACTTCCCAGGTGGGTCCCTGCGCTCGTAGGATTTTTAGTGGGTGGCGCTTTCCTTTGGGGCACTGACAAATTGTTACCTCACTTACATATGGGAATGCCCACCAGTGAAGCCGAAGGTGTCAAAACTTCCTGGGAACGAAGTATATTATTAATTCTGGCTATCACTCTGCATAATATTCCAGAAGGCCTTGCAGTTGGCGTAGCTTTTGGTGCAGCAGCCGCGGACTTTCCTTCTGCTTCAATTACAGGCGCAGTTGCGCTGGCAATCGGGATCGGGTTACAAAACTTTCCTGAGGGTGCAGCAGTATCAATTCCCCTGCGCCGTGAAGGATGGACACGCTTAAAAAGCTTTTGGTACGGGCAGATGTCCGGCATGGTCGAACCGATCGCCGGCGTGCTTGGGGCGGCAGCCGTCTTATTCATCCGTCCAATTTTGCCCTACGCATTGGCTTTTGCCGCTGGTGCAATGATATATGTGGTCGTCGAAGAATTGATCCCTGAATCACAGATGTCGAGGGATGTCCACTCATCTACAATTGGCGCAATGCTCGGTTTTGCGGTGATGATGACACTGGATGTGGCTCTTGGATGAGTAATCCAATTAACACCTCAATGTCACTCCATCAAAAAGGCTCTCGAGATTGAGAGCCTTTTTGGCGTATTGGGTTAATTTCATCATCCTTACTTCAAGACGATTTCATAAGTCTGGGGTTATTTCTATTGTAAGTGAGAGAAATTTCACATACAATTATTATGATCTGCTGGACAGGATCATCGGAGGAGGTAGCAATGGGTTATTTAATTGAAGAAATGTTTCTCTCACATTTTGATCAAACGATGCAATTGTGGAGAACCTCAGATGGGGTACATTTGAAAAGCGTCGATTCACGTGAGACAATCGGTCGTTTTCTGAAAAGAAACTCTGGGCTAAGCTATGTGGCTATTGAAAATAATAAGGTGATCGGGGCTGTGCTTTGCAGCCATGATGGCCGGATTGGCTTTCTAACCCATCTGGCCGTTGATCCGGATTATCGACGCCAGGGGATCGGTCGCTCGTTGGTTGGTCGCTGTCTATATGCGCTGATGGGGATTGGGATCAGCCAATGCGCCCTGATGCTTTTTGAAGAAGATCAAAATGCGCTCAATTTTTTCAAAACAATCGCTCTTTCTGGGCGCGTTGAAATGCTCATGATGAAAAAACTGGAATAATTCCCTCCCAGGAATCGAAAATGCTGAGAAGTCTCTCTCAGCATTTTCATGGTTATTAGTGGCGGTCCCGACGGGAGCGCAACTTGCAGTGCGTAACAAATTTACGCTTATTTCCGACAATCAATGAGTGTGAATAAAAGGCGGGAAACTCTTTAGGAGACAAAACTCTCATTCAAGAACTTCCACGTTCTCCATTCTAAATACATCTCTATTGCTCGTCAATGGCTGACCGTAAAAGACGAGACTTATGTCCTTTATTTGTAGATTTCAGCAGATTCTTTGTACTCATAGCAGGAAGTGTTGTAGAGCATACCTTGACCTTGGTGCTAAATTACTTACAAACAATGAGATGTTGCTCCAGCGCTCATCTCAAAGGCGATGCAAAGGCCAGCTGCATGGTTGCCCAACCTCTATATAGTATGTTTTTCCACCATTTATATTATAGGGCGTGCAATAATGTGGTTTTAAATCACTGCTACCCGCAGACGAAATTTACACCCGTATATTCGATTTATACTGCCCGGAGAAAGTTTTGGTTTCTTTGTAGCCACATTTTCTCACTTTGCACTGATAGAAATTAAATCCAATTTTTCTTCTTCCAACGCTCAATCAAAGCTAAACGCCGATCATACAGCTTTGCAAACGCCCGCAACTGCGTTTTGAAACGAAATCCTTCCCCTTTATATTCTGCCAACTCGTGGAGCTTTTCCAGCACTTCTGTCGCTTCATCATAGACTTTTGCTTTAGCCCCGCCTGTGAGAATTCTTTCCACGTCCAGCCAGAGTTGGGGTTCGTCTTTTTCCAGTTTTTTCATTCGTGCAATATGATTTTTTCGCTTTTCTTCAACCAAACGCTTAGTTTCAATTCCTTCAAGTTCTTCGGCTCTTTCTAATAATTCGCCTAAGTGCGTGGGTTAAATTGTACTTCTTCCCTTGGCTTATCAAAAGAACGCAACTTTTTTCGCAAGGCGGCTACTGCGCCTGGCTCTGCGTTAGCGATTTTCAGTAAAAATTCATCTGCTTCTTGACGGGAAAGATTGCTTATTGCCGAATCAAAAGCCGTTTTTCTTAGCGGTAGCAAGCTGGGACTACGTTCGGCTGCGGCAGAGACGAGGAAAGAATCCACTTCAAAGACATCCATAAATTTTCGTAAGGGCAGCGTGAGCTCATTTAATCCAGCAGGAACAGGCGGTTCTGGGTCTTGGTAAACATTGTCTGAATCATTTTCATCTTCTTCATACCAATGGGACTGCTCTACCATGGCGTTAAGCCAAGCGATATAGAGCACACGATAATCGCCTTGAATGATATCGTCTCGCAGCCGCGACAAAGTGGAAAGATAGCTTTGCTCCCCGTAATCGCCGCCATAGCCATCGTCATCTCGTTTCTCGAATTTCAAAATCAACTTATCTTCGACAGTTGAGATATTTACATGATCTTCGTCAAAATAGACTTCGAGCGCATCGTCATCTATCAGCCCTTTTGGAAAACTGAAGGCCAAATCGTAGCTCCCCCAGTTGGAAAAATAGAGATAGGAATCGAAGTATTTTGCCAGCACCTGAACAGGATTATGCTTGAAATCACCCCAATTATAGGAAACGCTCGCCTGCATGGAGCTGACTTCAATATGACTGGATAACGCGTTTACAGCATTTTGCTCGGCAATTGTCAGTGGGCTTTCGAGCCTTTGCCATTCATAGTATTGGTATTCGCTCAAGGGAAATCCTTTCGTGATAAACTAGCTAAAAACGAGAGAAGAATATGAGAAAAAAAATCCAAAGTGCAATTCGGCAAATTGCCACCGAAATACAAGTTTATCTTAAATCCATACACAGATGTGAGATTTTCTTCTTGCCCACGTTACTCAGACAAAACATTGATCCGCAAAGTCCCTTTATTCATCCATATATATCCTGAGTATCCAACCACAATCAATAAACGCTGCCGCTATTGCCAAAAGTGTGACCTCTTGATTGTTCATCAAGAGGAATTAGAAAACATGTTGGTTTTATCTCACAAGGAAAATAATCCTGAAATCGTTGGGAACGAATATCTGGTTCTTGGTACACTTGAGCCTTCTGCTTGGCGCAAACGGAATAAAGAACCCATAAATATGGGGAATGCTCAAGAAAAAGTGCATGATTTCAAAGAATACTTAAATATCAAGCCTGCCTACTGGTAAAAGAATATGAACATACTCCATGCACACTATCAACCGCCGCAGAAAGCCGATGACCCCAGCGGCATCTTCTTTTGGGCAGAAACGCCCGATGCGCCACAACCGCCCATCCGACGTGGAAGTGTGGCGAAAATCCCTAAAGCAAAGCCACACCCATTTGCGGTTGCGCCAAATATCAAGGGCGAAAAACGCACCATCACCCTCTATCTCCCAGAAATCAAAGGGATACCGACCCCCTCGCCGCAACTCATTCATACTTGGAACTTGCCTGCAGCAGAAAAAACGCTCTATCCTTTTAATGTGGATGCAATCTGGGTGCCAGCCTTAGACGCGATAGCCCTTCTCTTGGCATTATCTGCACCCCAACCAATTCTGGACGGAACGCGTGTGGAGCCTGGGCTTGTTACCCGTTACTGGAGCAAAGTTGCGTCTCTGGCTTTAGAAACCCTCTCCGCGCAGAAAATCATCCCCATTATTGAGGGAAAAGACGCACGTTGGCTTCCTGTTTTAGATAGCCCGCATGATGCTCAAAGATTAAAACAGCTCGAAAATGCGATGCCGCCTTTATGCAGAGCGGAAATCCTTGAAATCTCTTCGAGAAATTTGCTGATCAGCTTTTTGAATACCTTTTGTGATTCTCTTGCGCGCTCTTGGGGGAAGGATGCCGCGCCAAAAACTGAAAGTGAACCTGCTTCTCGTTGGCTTGCTGCATTATTTAATAAAAACCCTGCCATTCAACTTTCTCCGAAACAGATTCGTCTACTGAAACCAAGTCACCGCGCTTGGATGCGGAATCTGCATGTTGCAGGAGATTCTAATTCACGCATCGCCTTTCGTTTGCAAGCCCCTGCTTCTGAAAAAGGGGCTTGGAATTTGCATTATCTGATTCAGGCAAAAGATGATCCCTCTTTGCTCATCCCCGCCAGTGAAGTCTGGAAAAAGTCAAAAGGCGCGCTGACGCGCCTGGGACATCGTTTTGAGCAACCGCAAGAGAAATTGCTCACGGGTTTGGGCTACGCAGCACGGCTTTTCCCGCCGATCACAAAAAGTTTAAAGAGCAAAGTCCCCACAGAATTAACCATAGATACTCAAAACGCCTACTCATTTTTGCGTGAAACCGCCCCGATTTTAGAAGGTGCAGGCTTTGGCATTCTTGTCCCGCCTTGGTGGAATAGGCAAGGTGCGCGTTTTGGCGTAAAAGCCAAGCTAACAACGAGCAAAGACAAAGTTGCTGAGGGGAAGATGACTTTGCAAAATCTTATCAGCTACCAGTGGCAACTTTCGCTTGGCGATACAGAGCTAACAGAAGAAGAATTTAAAGCACTGGCGGATTTGAAATCTCCGCTGGTGCAGATTCGCGGAGAATGGGTCACGCTGAATGCGGAAGAAATTGAAGCAGCGATTGAGTTTTGGAAGAAACAGCAATTTGAAGGCGAAATGACTTTGCTCGAGGCGATGCGAATGGGTTTGGGGGGCGAAGAATCTGCGGGCGGATTGAAAATAAGCCAAGTAGAGACCGATGGCTGGCTGAAAGAGTTGCTGGAGAGCTTTGAGAAATCAGAAAAGCTGGAAAAATTAGCCCAGCCAACCGGTTTAAAGGGCAAATTACGTCCCTATCAAGAATATGGCTATTCGTGGTTGGCATTTTTGCGTAAATGGGGGATGGGTGCGTGTTTGGCAGATGATATGGGGCTGGGAAAAACAATCCAGACCATTGCACTGTTGATGCGTGAAAAAGAGCTGAATGGCAAATTGCCTGCCCCGGCTTTGTTAATCGCGCCGACTTCTGTGGTCACGAATTGGGAGCGGGAGATTGGCAGATTCGCGCCTAATTTACAGACTTATGTCCATCGGGGGGCAAGCAGGCTCAAAGCAGGAGCGTTCCGAGAAGCTGTCCAGGATAAAGATGTGGTGCTGACCAGTTATCCGCTGGCGCGCATAGATTCTGAATCCATCCAAAAAACCCAATGGTTGGCAGTGATTTTGGATGAGGCTCAAAATATCAAAAATCCGTCTGCGAGACAGACAAAAGAAATCAAAAAGATTGACGCAGGTTTTCGGATTGCGCTGACGGGGACACCGGTCGAAAATCGCCTTTCTGAATTGTGGTCGATTATGCAATTTTTGAACCCTGGATATTTGGGAAGTCAAAAGGCTTTTCGTGAGAAATTTTCTCTGCCGATTGAGCGGTATCAAAATAAAGAGGCAGTGCAGCAATTGCGGCAACTGACTACGCCATTTATCTTGCGACGCGTGAAAACCGACCCGACCGTGATCACCGATTTGCCCGAAAAAGTGGAAACGAAAGTTTATTGCTCGCTGACCGAAGAGCAGGCAACTTTATATGAAGCTGTGGTGCAGGATGCGATGAAAAGCATCGCCGAAGAAGATGGGATGCAGCGGAAAGGCCTGGTGCTGAGTATGTTGATGCAGTTGAAGCAGATTTGTAATCATCCTGTGCAGTATTTGCATCAGACCGGAAAAAAGGCAGGGAGCGTTTCGCTGTATAATCGGAGCGGAAAATTGGCGCGGTTGGGCGAGTTGCTCGAAGAAATTTTGGTGCGGGGAGATAGGGCTTTGATTTTTACGCAATTTACCGAAATGGGCGGAATTTTGGAAGATTATTTACCCAAATCTTTTGGCGCGGCAACGCAATTTTTGCATGGTGGTACGCCCGCAAAGAAACGAGACGAAATGGTGCGCCGTTTTCAGGATGATGACTCCGCCCCACCGATTTTCATCTTATCGCTTAAGGCGGGCGGGACAGGTTTGAATTTGACCCGCGCAAATCACGTTTTTCATTTTGACCGCTGGTGGAATCCGGCGGTTGAAAATCAAGCAACTGATCGCGTTTTTCGGATTGGGCAGAAGCAAAATGTACAGGTGCATAAATTTGTGACCACCGGCACTTTGGAGGAGATGATTGACGATATGATCGAATCCAAGAAAGCCTTGGCAGACGCGGTGGTCGGGTCAGGCGAAAAGTGGATGACTGAAATGAGTACAGACGAGCTACGAAAAGCTGTCTCTTTGCGGAGATTTTAGTTTTCTGCACATGGAAGAACGCGGATTAAACGGAGCTTTTTCCGTATCTCCCGTGCAATCCGCGTACAAAAAAGTGAGGTTCTATGTCTTATTATTATTTCAAACCGACAAAGCCGAAAGAGGTTGAAGACGGCATCAAGGCACGTAGTAAGCGCGGTGCTTTTGCATCCAGTTGGTGGGCAAAACAATGGATTTCGGCACTAGAGCGTTTGGTTGATTCGGGCAGGCTGGGACGCGGGCGTAGTTATGCGCGCAAGGGACAGGTCATCTCTATTGACGAAAAGAAAGATGGGGTTCTGGCAAAAGTGCAAGGGTCGCGTAGAACGCCTTACAAAGTGACTATCAATATCACTTCTCTGACAGACGCTCAATGGGAAGAGGTAATTGACGCACTCTCTGAACAAGCCATTTTCACCGCACAACTTTTAGCCGGGGAAATGCCCCAAGGTATAGAAGAAGCCTTTGATGAAGCTGGCGCAAGTTTGTTTCCAAAAAAACGGGGCGACTTATATACGGAGTGTTCTTGCCCCGATTATGCGAATCCGTGTAAACATATCGCCGCGGCGCATTATATTTTGGGAGAGCGTTTTGACGAAGACCCTTTTCTCATTTTCCGTCTGCGGGGGCGCACTCAGGATGATGTAATGCAGGCTCTTCGGGAACGCAGGGCAGGAGAAGATGATTTTGCCGAAGAGGATGATGTGGAGGAAGAGATTATCCCATTGGATGAGCGCATCGCCACTTTTTTTGAACTTGGTGCGTCACTGGACGGGTTTTCTGTGAGTATACAGAATCCTGCCATCAAAACGCCCCTGCTCAAACGACTGGGGGAGGCGAGCTTTGTCCCGAAGCCGGGAATTGAAGTATTACTGCAAAGTGCTTATTCCAAGATTAGTGAGAAGGCCATAGAGTTGGCGTATGAAGAGGACAAATGATACCCGCACCCTTTAAAAACCCGTAAGGCTTCAATACATCAGGTGAAGGTCTATGATCTTTTTGGCGAGAAGTTGGGAGAGTCTTTTGGATGAGTTGAGCAGGGTTTTGGTGAGCTAATGCGAAATGGTGAATGGGAAATGATGAATTGGGCACTACTGGGCGTTGGCGAAACAGGTATAATTTGAGTGTCTGATAATCTTTTGGAGAGTAGCCATGACCAACAAAGAGAAAATTATCGCTTTAATAGAAGAAAAGCGAACGTATTTAGAGACTGAGTTTGGGGTCAAGAAAATTGGTCTTTTCGGTTCTTACGAGAAAGGCACTGCAAAAGCCGAAAGCGATATTGATCTGGTGATCGAGTTTGGACGCCCGATCGGTTTTCGCTTTTTTGCGTTGGCAGAATATCTCGAAGAATTGCTTGGCGCACCTGTGGATATTTTGACGCCCGCAGGCATTGCGGGAATTCGCGTGCCGCGCGTTGCCAAAGATATTCAAGAGAGTGTGGCGTATGTCTAAACGAGAAGTCCAGAATTCTTTAGAAGATATGCTCGAAGCCCGTACCCTTTAAAAACCTCATCTGTATTTATAGAGGAAAAATACGGATGAGGTTTTTAAACCCTACGGGAGATTTTCCCGACCTTGACGGGGCACAGTCGCAGCAGCAAAATCCAAACAGCAGGATGGGAAAGTTAATTACCCAGCACTCCCCCCGTCAAAAGCGACAGTACCTTCCGCGACAAATTGATTACAGGCTCACCGAGTAGATCCAAATTCTCGACGGCTTGCAACAGCCCTTCGATACTGAGTGGGAATGATTGCTTCAATGACCAGCGTTGTCATGCGCTAAAGTTTTCACATATTTTTCGATTTTGCACCAGGTAGATTTGTAGGATGTTAGCGCATATTGGGAAGCGCTCACCTTTCGTTTGAATTCATAGAGAAAAGCGGGACCACCACCGAGAAAAAGGGCAGGCGTGAAAACATCGTGATCGCCATAATCACATTCAAAAGCACCGATCAGCCAACAATTAGCTTCATGCTTGCGGATGGTTTTCTGTGACAGACCGCTGGAACGCAGGTGATCTATAAATTGAAGCAGGAACGCGCCCATTTGCAGGGCAAACTCATGCGAGGCTGCGTCCCAATTCCAATCTTTGATATACGTCTCCACACGCAGGTCAGTCTTTTCTTTGGCAGAGGGGAATTTATTCATCTTTGTCGCTCAAAAGAGCCAGAAGTTCGGCTTTTCTCGTTTCTAATCCAAGCATTTGTGCTTTCAACGCTTTCAAAGTCTTCTTGGTTTCCGATAATTCCTTCTTCCATTTCTTTTTGTTCAGGTAGTTTTTCCCATACTTTTCATCGACCAGCGCTTCCACTTCGCTGCGAATCAATCTCAGAAAAGGACTTCCGTAGGTGTTGTTCTCACGGTATTGAAGTTTTCCTGCATTGATGCCCGCGACAATTTCATCGAAGGTCAAGCCGAATTCCTTTTGAGCGGTTTTGTGACTCAGCGTGCCGCCTTTGGTTGTCCAAGCCGAGTCGTTGGATTTAGAGGTCATACGATCACTCCTTCATACGATAATCTTTTTGAGCAATTCCCTGTAAATATCCAGTTGGGGATTTTTAGGGTCTGGCTGCGACCATGTATCGAACCAGACGCGCGCCGAATGGTATTGATTCGTCAAAAGGGATAATTCAATCAACGCGGAACAAAGCGCGTTGTATTCGCTGACGTGAAACTCGCGGCGAGAAAACAAAGGCGTTAGCAGGTCAAGTGCGTCTTCATAACCGCCGTCGTGGATGGAGGCGTGAGCTAACGCCGTGCGGGCGAAAAGATAATCAGGAAAAAGAATGAGAATTGTTTCGCTAATGCACAACGAATCCTCTTTAAGTCCCTGAAATTCTAAAGCCTGCGCCAGATTGTTGAGCAGGTCGGGCTTAACCGGTTCAAGCGTAAGCGCCTTGCGCAAAAGGACTTCCGCCTGCGCACCTTTTCCGGCGCGTAAGAGGAGCATGGCTTCATTCATGATTTTTTCCACCGCGGGGGTGTGGAATATTTTTGTTGTGTTGTTGACGACAAAATCGGATTGAAGCAATTCAGCGCCGATCAATTGGGATGGGGTTTTTCGTTTGCGAGGCATTATGTGATTTGGGTGTGTTTTATTGTTTTAGAAAAGAGTCCCGTATTTCAACGGTTTTGTGACTCAGGGTGGCGTTTTTCTGGGTCCAGACAGTGGTATCGGACTTCCTGTTCATGATGTTTTGCTTCTAGTTTTTTTGTGACGTTTTCTAGATGCAGGCTTTTTGTCATCCAAGTTTCGGAATTTGACCAACACGTTCGGCATTTCCGGAGAGCCGATGGGAAGATGGCGTTTGTTTTCAGGGATGGCATCCAAGTCCATAATGCCCAGAACAAGAATTTCCGAGCCAATTTTCCAGCCAGGCTTACTGAAACCCATCATTTTGCGTAGCTCAGATTGATTGAGAACCACCACCGGGCAAGATTGACAAAACCAACCAAAATCACCACTGATCAGGAAAGAATCTTCTATCCGAGTGCCGGTGCGAGTGGCAACCATATAGGGAAAGTTGGTTTGTTCCAAGACACCGCCGCATTTAGGGCATGGTCCAGGAGTGGTGGCAAAATCTTTGTAAACTGCTTCGCGTTGTATTTTGATATTGGGCATTTTTCCTCTTTATTGGTCACAAGTCGTTACGTAGCGCGATTTGTCAAACCACACTTTTTATCGGCTTATGGCAAGCAGCGCCAACACCTCGTACCCTTTAAAAACCTCATCTGTATTTATAGAGGAAAAATACGGATGATGTTTTTAAACCCTACGCCGTTTTTCTAGAGTAAAACACTTCGGATGAGGTTTTTGCACGGTACGGGATTAGATACGTGCCAAAAATTCTGCTACGCGTAGGATAGGAATATTTTCAAAGGATTTCATATCAAGCAAATCAAAATCGCCCGAAACGATATATTCCGCTTTGCCTTCCAGAGCGGCTTCGAGAAAAATATCATCTTTGGGGTCGCGACAGACAGTCAGCTTTTTGGAAGGAATCACCAACTCCCCGCGCAGGCGAATCAAATCAATCAGCGCAGCGATGTCATCTGGAGAAATATGGTATTTGCTGCGGAATTTATCCCGCCCCAAAACATCAATGATTTCCACCAAAATATCGGTTGAATAGATCATCGTAAAGCGCTTATCTTTTAGGGCTTGCAAAACAGCCCCCGTTTTCCCTTGTGGGCGAATCAATGCGCTGACGAAAACACCCGTGTCAATGACGGCGCGCATCATCTAGCTCTTGCGCGCGGCTCTGATATCGGCAGCGATTTCATCATCGCTGTATTCGGCGTTGAGTTCCCCTAGTTTCTCCCAAACCCTGTCAAAACGTGCGAGAACTTCGCTTTCCTGCATTTGCTGAAAACGCAAATAATCCTGATAGGGGATCATCACGGCTTCGGGACGAGACCCACGCGTTAAAACGAGTGGCATATTCTTTTGAACCACCTGGTCAAAAAACGAGCGGAAACGACGTTGTAATTCGGTCACACCAACAATTTCTTGCATCTCATGCTCCTTTAGTATGTATTATACTACATATTATAGCATGTATTTTAGTATGATTGATCCAGTTGCTCGCTCACGTATCCATCTCTCGCCAGAACTGACGGCTTTCTTCCCAATCCTGCTAAAGCCCACGAATCCTCTCAATCCCGTACCGTGTAAAAACCCGTACCCTTTAAAAACCTCATCCATTATTTTCTCCCTATATCTGTCCAAGCACCTCTGACGTCAAACAAGCATTCACCTAGAAAGAAAGCTTTCCATTCGCTCTCTCTAAAATTCCTTGTCGCTCGTTCACACGCATTATTTATCCACGATTCAATACTCATATTGTATAGTCGGATCGTCTGATCACCACTCCCGTACCGTGCAAAAACCTCAACCGACAGAAAACAGGACAAAAAAGGTGGCAAACCGACCATCCTTGAGACCAAGAAGGGTTTTCGAAAACGGTG
>JACKQG010001572.1_pt1 | contig 31183 bp, 45 predicted proteins | sample 8237621 | NCBI WGS metagenome assembly JACKQG01 (sample SAMN15677084, study PRJNA649215) | marine metagenome | biome: marine; feature: Black Sea; material: saline water; isolation source: suspended particulate matter (SPM) from the Black Sea western gyre | collected 2013-06-09/2013-06-10 | depth... | reverse complement strand
TGTCCTTGAGCCTGCAACTCAGATTTTAAGTGATGAAATACTTCAGTGCCCATTTTTAACCCTTCTGAAAATGAAGTTGCTCCAACTGGCATTACCATAAATTCTTGAAAGTCGATACTATTATCAGCATGCGAACCTCCATTTAAAATATTCATCATTGGAATAGGAAGTTCCCTAGCATTTACTCCTCCAATGTAATTGTATAATTCTTGCCTACTTTCAATAGCTGCAGCTTTTGCACAAGCTAATGAAACAGCTAACATTGCATTAGCACCCAAATTTGCTTTATTTGGAGTACCATCTAAAGCAATCATCTTATTATCAATTAGAGCTTGTTCATTTACATAAACTCCATTCAGTTCTTCATTAATAGCTGTTTTAATATTCTGAACTGCTTTTAAAACTCCTTTACCTAAATAAGTTCCTTTATCACCATCTCTTAATTCTACTGCCTCATGCTTACCAGTAGAAGCTCCTGAAGGTACTGCAGCCCTTCCCATTACGCCATTCTCTGTAAAAACTTCTGCTTCAACTGTAGGATTCCCTCTTGAATCTAAAATTTGTCTTGCGTGTATATTTACTATTCTTCCCATTAGTTTTTATTTATATTTTTAACAAATTCATCAAATAAATATCTTGAGTCATGTGGACCTGGTGATGATTCTGGGTGATACTGAACTGAAAAACAATTCTTATTTTTAAGCTTAATTCCTTCAATAGTATCATCATTTAAATTCAAATGAGTTACTTCTACATTAGGGTTATTCTTAATATCCTCTTCTGAAATTCCAAAACCATGATTTTGAGAAGTAACTTCTGCCTTTCTTGTAGATAAGTTTATTACTGGATGATTAATACCTCTATGTCCGTTATGCATTTTATAAGTTGATATACCTTCAGATAATGCTAAAGCTTGATGTCCTAAACAAATACCAAATACAGCTTTTCCATCAGCAGTAACTTTTTTAACCTGCTCAATAACCTCAGGCATAGCTGAAGGATCTCCAGGACCATTAGACAAAAAGAAACCATCAGGATTCCACATTTTCATATCTTCATAAGAAGTATGCATTGGAAACACTTGTAAGTAACAGTCTCTATCGGTTAAACATTTAAGTATATTTCTTTTTACACCTAAATCCAATACAGCAACTTTATTAGTTGCATTTTCATTTCCAATAAAATAAGGTTCTTTAGTACAAACTGATGATGAAAGTTCTAGCCCTTCCATTGAAGGAACTTCAGCTAATAATTTAGTCAGTTCAGCAATATCAGTAGTTGCAGTTGAAATGATTGCATTCATAGCTCCTTTATCACGAATATGACGGACAACAGCTCTTGTATCAATATCTGAAATCACTACTTTATTTTGAGCAACAAAATAAGAATTTAAATCACCATCACCTCCATCACGAGAAAAACCATTATTGAAATTCTTGCAAATAAGTCCTGCAATTTTCATATCATCAGATTCTACTTCATCATTTTTAACACCATAATTTCCAATATGTGCGTTAGTAGTAATCATCAATTGACCAAAATAAGAAGGATCAGTAAATACTTCTTGATAGCCTGTCATACCAGTATTAAAACAAAGTTCTCCTGTTGCTACTCCATCAATACCATTAGCTTTTCCATGGAAGATTGTTCCATCTTGTAATAATAATACTGCTGGTTTTTTCTTAATGTATTTCATTTAATTTATTTATAAAAAAAGGATAAAACCTAAGCTTTACCCTTTCATTAAATCTTAAAAAGAAGTTCTATAACTACTCTCCTTTTTCTTCTTTATTTTCAGAGTTATCAGCTTCTTCTTCTGTGGTTTCAGAGTTATCAGCCTTTTCTTCTGTAGTTTCAGGGGTTGAGTCAGTTGGTTCTTCTACTACCTCTTCAGCAACTTTTGTTTCTTCAATTGCTTCTTCATTCTGTGGAGCATCTTCCTTTACTTCTTCAGCTTTAGGAGTTTCTTCAACTACCTCTTCAGCAACTTTTGTTTCTTCAATTACTTCTTCATTCTGTGGAGCATCTCCCTTTACTTCTTCAGCTTTAGGAGTTTCTTCAACTACTTCAACTACCTCATCAACTTTTTCTTCCACTACTTCTTTATTCTGTGGAGCATCTTCAACTACTACTGCTTCTTCAACAGCAGCAGCTGTTTCTTTAACAGATTTCTTTTTTGCTCTTCTTGCTTTTTTACGCTTAGGCTTATCAGTAGTATAATCTTCATTATAATCAACTAATTCGATAAATGCCATTTGAGCATTATCGCCCAATCTGTTACTTAGCTTTAAAATTCTAGTATAACCTCCTGGTCTATCAGCAACTTTAGTAGCTACATCACCAAACAACTCAGTAATAGCCTCTTTTTGTTTTAAGTAAGAAAAAACAGTTCTTCTTGAGTGAGTAGTATCATCCTTTGATTTAGTAATCAAAGGCTCAACATAAACTCTTAAAGCTTTTGCTTTTGCTAATGTAGTTTTAATTCTTTTGTGTTCAATTAATGAACATGCCATATTAGCAAGCATTGCTTTTCTATGTGCTGACTTTCTACTTAAGTGGTTAAATTTCTTTCCGTGTCTCATTATTGTTCGTTTGTTTCTAAATTATATTTGGAAATATCTAATCCAAAAGTTAGTCCTTTATCTTTTACTAACTCTTCTAATTCTGTAAGTGATTTCTTGCCAAAGTTTCTGAATTTTAACATATCCGATTTCTTGAAAGAAACCAATTCGCCTAATGTAAATACCTCAGCCGTTTTCAAACAGTTTAATGCTCTAACTGATAAACCAAATTCAGAAAGTTTTGTTTTAAGAAGCTGGCGCATATGCAGAGTATCCTCATCAAACTCATCTTCTAAATCTTTTCCAAAAGTTATTTTCTCATCAGAGAAAAGCATAAAATGTTGAATAAGAATTTTTGAAGCCTCCGTTAAAGCATCTTTTGGAGTAATAGATCCATCTGTTACTAAATGGATATTTAATTTCTCAAAGTCAGTTTTTTGTTCTACTCTATAATTTTCAACATCATATTTTACATTCTTGATTGGTGTAAAAATAGAATCAATAGGAATAGTTCCTAATGCAGTATCCTCTTTTGAATTATCTTCAGCAGGCACATAACCTCTTCCTTTTTCAATAAGGATTTCCATTTCAAAAGAAACTTTTTTATCCATATTGCAAACTATTTGTTCTGGGTTTAAAACTTGAAAATTAGACAAGCCATTAGCAACATCTCCAGCAGTAATTGTTTTCTGCTTAGAAACTTTTATAATTGCTGTTTCGCTATTTTCATCTTCAATTTGCTGTTTGAATCTAATTTTTTTAAGATTCAAAACAATTTCAGTTACATCCTCAATTACTCCATCAATAGTTGAAAATTCATGATCAACTCCTTGTATTTTTATAGAAGTAATTGCAAAACCTTCTAAAGAAGAAAGTAAAACTCTTCTTAGTGCATTTCCTACAGTAAGCCCATAACCTGGCTCTAATGGTCGAAATTCAAAATTCCCTACATTTTCATCAGATTTAAGCATTACTACTTCATCTGGTTTTTGAAAATTTAATATTGGCATAATTTTATTTTTTAAGTTTAGTTTTCTATTTTGAGTAAAGTTCAACAATGAGTTGTTCTTTTATGTTTTCTGGAATTTGTTCTCTTTCTGGGAGAGCCAAAACTTTTCCAGTCATAGTATCAGAATTCCATTCTAACCAATCCGATTCATGAGCAGAAGCAGCTAATGATGCCCCTACCATTTCTAATGATTTTGATTTTTCTCTAACACTTATAATATCACCTACTCTCAAAGCATAAGAAGGAATATTGGTTATTTTATCATTTACTACAATATGCTTGTGTGTTACCATTTGTCGTGCTGCCCTTCTAGTTGGAGAAACCCCTAATCGATACACCACATTATCAAGGCGAGTTTCACAAAGTTGTAATAATAGTTCTCCTGTAATACCTTTTTGTCTTAATGCTTTCTTGAAAAGGTTAGAGAATTGTTTTTCTAAAATTCCGTAAGTGTATTTTGCTTTTTGTTTTTCCTGCAACTGCACAGCATATTCCGATTTTTTACCTCTCCTTCTGGTATTTCCATGCTGTCCTGGACCATAATTTTTCTTATCCAATACCTTGTCTGGACCAAAAATTGGTTCTCCGAATTTTCTTGCTATCTTAGATGTAGGACCTGTATATCTTGCCATTTTTTCTTTATTAATTAAATTTATACTCTTCTTCTTTTTGGAGGGCGACAACCATTGTGTGGTAATGGAGTAACATCTACAATTTCTGTTACTAAAATACCAGAATTATGAATTGCTCTAATTGCAGATTCTCTTCCAGAACCAGGACCTTTTACAAACACCTTTACTCTTCTAAGACCTTGTTCCATTGCTGGTTTAGCACAATCTTCTGCAGCCATTTGTGCAGCATAAGGAGTGTTTTTCTTTGACCCTCTAAAGCCCATCTTTCCAGCAGATGACCATGATATAACTTGCCCATTATTGTTGGTTAATGAAATGATAATATTATTGAAAGAAGCTTGTATATGTGCTTGTCCAACTGCTTCCACTCTTACTGCATTTTTCTTTTTTGATGATTTTGCCATAATTTATTTATTATTTAGCTGCTATCTTTTTGTTTGCAACTGTTTTTCTTCTTCCTTTTCTTGTTCTTGAATTGTTCTTTGTTCTCTGTCCTCTAAGTGGCAATCCTTTTCTATGACGGATTCCTCTGTGCGAACCAATATCTATCAATCGTTTGATATTCATTTGAGTTTCGGCACGCAATTCCCCTTCTACCTTATATTGCTCATTAATAATGGAACGAATAGCATTTACCTGATTATCGTCCCAATCCTGAACTTTTATATCATAAGGAACTTTTGCTTTATCTAAAATTTCTTTTGCAAAAGATGATCCAATACCAAAAATGTATGTTAAACCAATTTCTCCTCTTTTGTTTTTAGGTAAATCTATACCTTTTATTCTTGCCATATTTTATCCTTGTCTTTGTTTAAATCTAGGGTTCTTTTTATTAATTACATACAATCGTCCTTTTCTTCTAACGATTTTGCAATCCTCACTTCTCTTTTTTACTGATGCTCGTACTTTCATAATTTCTAATTTTTAGTACCTATAAGTTATTCGTCCCTTAGTTAAATCATAAGGAGACATTTCTAATTTTACTTTATCTCCTGGCAAAAGCTTAATATAATACTTTCGCATTTTACCAGAAATATGAGCCGTAATAATATGCCCATTTTCAAGTTCAACTCTAAACATAGCATTCGATAATGCTTGTTTAATAGTTCCGTCTAACTCTATATTTGGCTGTTTTGCCATTTTTATTTCTTATTTAATACTTTTTCTATCTCTTTAAAACTAGATAAAATTTCTGCTTTATTTTTTCGCACTACAATGGTGTGTTCAAAATGTGCAGAGAAATTACCATCTGCTGTTGTTATCGTCCAACCATCAGCATGCTGATGAATAGACTTTGTTCCCATGTTTATCATTGGCTCAATTGCAATTACCAATCCTTCTTTTAGTTTTATACCCTTTCCTATTTTACCATAATTAGGTACTTCCGGACTTTCATGTAAATTTCTACCAACTCCATGCCCTACCATTTCTCTTACTACTCCATATCCAAAACTTTCGGTATAGTCTTGAATAGCATGGCCAATATCTCCTATTCTTTTTCCGGAAACAGCTTGCTCAATCCCTAAATAAAGAGATGCTTTTGTAACATCCAAAAGCTTTTTTACATCCTCTTTAACTTCTCCTACTTCATAGGTAAAAGCCGAATCTCCATAAAAACTATTCATCACCACCCCACAATCTACCGAAATAATGTCTCCATCATTTAAGGGGATATCATTTGGAATACCGTGAACTACCTGCTCATTTGGCGACATACATAAGGTGTTTGGGAAACCTCCGTAACCTTTAAAGGCTGGCACTGCTCCATTATCCCTTATAAACTCCTCTGCAATTTTATCTAATTCCAAAGTAGTAACTCCTGGTTTTATTAGCCCCGCTATTTCCGCATGGGTTTTTCCAACAAGTAAAGAACTTTCTCTTATTAACTCTATCTCCTGTTCCGATTTATAGTAAATCATAGTAAAAAAACTATGCTACCATACTTCCGGAAGATTTTCCTTTTATCTTTCCTGAATCCATCAATCCATCATAATGTCTCATCAACAAATGGCTTTCAATTTGCTGAAGAGTATCTAACACTACACCTACCAAAATAAGTAATGATGTTCCTCCATAAAATTGAGCAAACTGAGCATTAATACCAGCTGCCATTGCAAATGCTGGCAAAATAGCAACCGCACCTAAAAATATACTTCCTGGCAATGTAATTCTTGACATTACTGCATCTAAATATTCAGCTGTTTTTCTCCCTGGTTTTACCCCTGGAATAAATCCACCATTTCTTTTCATATCATCCGCCATTTGGTTAGGGTTTACAGTAATAGCAGTATAAAAATAAGTGAATAATACTACCATTATAAAAAACATAAAATTGTACCAAAAACCTGCAAAATCAGTAAGAACTGCTGCCATTCCTTGCAAAGTTTCAGAATCAGAAAAACCAACCAATGTAATAGGTACAAACATAATGGCTTGTGCAAAAATAATTGGCATAACTCCTGCTGCATTTACTTTTAATGGAATAAATTGTCTTACACCTCCATATTGCTTATTACCAACAACACGCTTTGCATATTGCACCGGTATTCTCCTAGTACCTTGCACCAACAAAATGGACACCATTATTACCAGTAAAAGTACTAGCATTTCTACTAAGAAAAGTACTAAACCTCCTCCCTGATCTTCCAAACCAGAAGCTAATTCCATCATTAAGGATTGTGGTAAATAAGCAATAATCCCAATCATAATAAGAAGTGAAATTCCATTTCCGATTCCTCTATCAGTAATTTTTTCTCCTAACCACATCACAAACATTGTACCTGTAACAAGTACTATAATTGATGACAACCAAAAAATTCCTGGCGATAATAAAAATGCTTCTGCAGGTAATGTTGCTTTTAAGTTTGCAATATAACCAGGGGCTTGACCGCCAGTAATTAGTATTGTTAAGTACCTTGTAATATTATTGATTTTTCTTCTTCCACTCTCCCCTTCTTTCTGTAATTTTTGGAAATAAGGAATTGCCATCCCTAATAATTGAATAACAATAGAAGCAGAAATATATGGCATAATTCCCAATGCAAAAATAGATGCTTGTGAGAATGCTCCACCAGTAAACATATTAAGTAGTCCTAACAATCCTTCTGAAGTTTGCTGTTGTAGATTTCCAAGAAGAGTTGGATCAACTCCTGGCAATACCACAAAAGACCCAAAACGGTAAATAGCAATAAATGACAAAGTAAGTAGAATCCTATTTCTAAGATCTTCAATGTTCCAAATATTTTTTATAGTTTCTATTAACTTTTTCATCTTACTTTTCGCTTATAGTAGCACTTCCTCCTGCTTTTTCAATAGCTGCTTTGGCTGAGGCTGAGAATGCATTTACAATAATATCTAATTTTGCAGTTAACTTGCCTCTTCCTAATATCTTAATCAAATCTTTCTTTTTTGCAAGTCCATTATCAATCAAAGTTTGCTTATCTACTTTTATTTTAATCTTTTTATTATCTACTAATTCTTGTAATTTATCTAGATTAATACCTTGATATTCTTTTCTATTTGGGTTAGTAAAACCAAACTTAGGCACTCTTCTTTGTAGGGGTTGTTGTCCTCCTTCAAATCCTATTTTTTTAGAATAACCTGAACGAGATTTTTGTCCTTTATGCCCTCTTGTTGATGTACCACCTCTTTTAGATCCTTCTCCTCTACCAATTCTTTTTCCTTTTTTGGTGGAACCTTCTGCGGGTTTTAAATTATGTAATTCCATATCTATTGTTATTCTACTACTGTTATTAAGTGTTTTATTTTTCGAACCATTCCCAAAATTTGAGGCGTAGCATTATGCTCTACTTCTTGGTTCATCTTTCTTAATCCAAGTGCATCCAAAGTTCTTTTCTGATCTTTCGGACGACCTATTCTACTTCTAACTTGTTTTATTTTAATTTTCACCATTTCTCTAAAAAATTATCCATTAAATACTTTTTCCATACTTATTCCTCTCTGGCTCGCAACTTCTCTAGCATCTCTTAATTCCAAAAGTGCTTTAAGTGTTGCTTTTACTAAATTGTGAGGATTAGAAGATCCTTTTGATTTTGCCAATACATCCGTTACGCCAGCACTTTCCAAAACTGCTCGCATTGCACCCCCAGCTTTTACACCTGTACCATGAGATGCTGGTTTTATAAATACTTGTGCTCCACCAAATTTGGAAGTTTGCTCATGAGGAATTGTTCCTTTATATACAGGAACTCTCACCAAGTTTTTCTTTGCAGCATCAATAGCTTTTGCAATAGCTGTGGAAACATCTTTTGATTTTCCAAGCCCTATACCAACTACACCATCTCCATTTCCTACAACTACAATTGCGGAAAAACCAAAAGTACGACCACCTTTAGTTACTTTAGTAACTCTTTGTACGCCAACCAACCGATCAGTTAATTCAATATCTCCTGATGGTTTTACTCTTTTACTATCTGAATATTTAAACATATCTTATTAAAATTTTAATCCTGTTTCACGAGCAGCTTCTGCTAATGCTTTCACTCTTCCGTGATAAATAAATCCTCCTCTATCAAATTTTACAACACTTACTCCTGCCTGTTTTGCTTTTTCGCCAATTAAAAAACCAACCAATTTGGCTTGTTCTATTTTAGTCATTTTTTTACCTTCTAATGATTTATCTCTAGAAGAAGCAGCAACAATAGTATTACCAGCAACATCATCAATAATTTGGGCATAGATTTGTTTGTTGCTTCTAAACACAGCAAGTCGTGGAGAATCAGATGTTCCATTGATGGTTTTTCTGATTCTGTATCTAGTATTTTGTCTTTTTTCTTTTTTTGATTTCATCATCTTTTATATTGTTTAACTAGCTGCTGTTTTACCAGCTTTTCTTCTTATTTGCTCTCCTACAAATCGAATTCCTTTTCCTTTATATGGCTCTGGTTTTCTGAAGGAACGAATTTTTGCAGCCACAGTACCAATCAATTGTTTATCATGTGAAGTAAGAGTTATAACTGGTGCTTTCCCTTTTTCTGATTCGCAATTTACCTTTACTTCTTCAGGAATTTCAAAAATAATGTTATGTGAATATCCCACTGAAATATCTATTTTTTGACCTTGATTAGAAGCTCTGTACCCAACACCAACCAATTCCAATTTTTTAGTGTATCCTTTAGTAACGCCTTCAATCATATTAGCAATTAAAGCACGGTATAATCCATGTAATGATCTTTGATCTTTTTGATTGGAACTTCTTTCTAAAGTGATGGTATTTTCATTAATATTTACTTTTATTTCTCCATCTATTCTTTGCGAAAGCTCTCCTAAATTTCCCTTTACAATAATTGCTCCATCAGATTGACTAACACTCACGCCTTCTGGAATCGTAATTGGGTTTTCTCCTATTCTTGACATTTTTTCTAATTCTTATCTTTTATTAATAAACATGACATAAAACCTCACCGCCTACTTTCTGCACTCTTGCTTCTTTATCAGTCATTACTCCTTTTGAAGTAGAAAGTATAGCAACCCCTAAACCATTTAAAACTCTTGGTAAAGATTTAGTATCCGCATATTTTCTAAGACCAGGAGTAGAAATTCTAATTAACTTATCGAAAGCTGCTCTTTTGGTTTGCGGATTATATTTTAATGCAATTTTAATATTTCCTTGATTATTATCAGTTTCTTCAAATTTATAATTTAAAATATACCCCTTATCTTTCAAGATTTTGGTTATTTCTTTTTTCATATTTGAAGCAGGAATATCCACCACTTTATGAGTTGCTTTTGAAGCGTTTCTCAATCTGGTTAAGTAATCTGCTATCGGATCTGTATTCATTTGTCTTCTTTTTATTTTTAATTTACCAACTTGCTTTTTTCACGCCTGGAATCTTCCCAAAATTAGCCATTTCACGAAAAAGTACTCGAGAGATTCCAAATTGTCGCATGTACCCCTTTGGCCTTCCTGTTATTTTACATCTGTTGTGCAATCTCACAGGTGAAGCGTCTCTCGGTAATTTTTGTAAGCCTTCATAATCTCCAGCTTTTTTTAATGCAGCTCTTTTTTCTGCATATTTATCTACCAGTTTTTGTCTTTTTACCTCTCGGGCTTTCATTGATTCTTTAGCCATAAATTATTTGTTTTTTGAATCATCAGCATCAGCTGAGGCTTCATTATTATCTTTATTTTCTTCTGAATCTGTATCTTCATTTACTTTAGCTTCTGCATCCTCTTGGTCTCTTTCCTCTTGAGAAAGTGCAGCTCTTCTATCTGCTTCTTTTTGCTCCTCTTCTTCTACTGCCTCAACCCTTGCAGCTTCTTCTGCTTCTCTTTTTAATTCTTCTTGCTTTTTTCTTTTTGCTTCTTCTACTTCTTTTTTAGCAGCTCCATTTTCAGAAAATGGCATGCCAAATTCTTTCAGTAGAGTAAAAGCCTCATCATCCGAATTTGTATTGGTAACAATAGTAATGTCCATTCCTGTAATTTTATTGATTTTATCCAAATCAATTTCTTGGAACACAATATGCTCTTTTATCCCAAGAGTGTAATTTCCTCTCCCATCAAATCCTTTTTTTGGAACGCCCTTAAAATCTCTAACCCTTGGAAGAGTAGCAGAAATTAACCTATCCAAAAATTCATACATTTTATCCCCTCTTAAAGTAACCATCACGCCAACAGGCATTCCCTTTCTCACTTTAAAATTCGAAATATCCTTTTTTGATTTTGTAACAAGTGCTTTTTGCCCTGCAATTGTAGAGATTTCCTGCTGAACAGTATCAATAAACTTTTTATCAGTACTATTATTTCCAACGCCTTGATTCAATGAAATCTTAACCAATTTTGGAACTTGCATTACCGATTTGTAATTCCCTTTTAGCTTATTTACAATCTCTGAATTATACTTCTGTTTTAATCTTGGTGTGTATGTCATTATTTTATTACCTCTCCGGATTTTTTTGAATATCTTACTATTTTTCCTTCTTCATCTCTTTTTCTTCCAATTCTTGTTGTACTTCCAGAATTTGCATCTATTAACATAAGATTAGAAATATGAATGGCTGCCTCTTGTTTAATAATTCCTCCTTGCGGATTAGCAGCATTTGGTTTTGTGTGCTTGGATATCATGTTAGCTCCTTCTACAATTGCTCTATACTTATTTCGTAAAACCTTTATTACCCTCCCTTCCTTTCCTTTGGAAGCACCAGCAATTACTTTCACAATATCGTTCTTCTTAATTTTAATTTTTATTGTATTCATCTTTACTTATATTATAGCACTTCTGGTGCTAATGAAATAACTTTCATATAATTATGCTCTCTAAGTTCTCTTGCAACTGGTCCAAACACACGAGTACCTCTCATTTCTCCATTTTCATCAAGCAGTACGCAAGAATTATCATCAAAACGTATATATGACCCATCTTTTCTTCTGACTTCTTTTCTTGTTCTTACTACAACCGCTTTAGCAACTTGTCCTTTTTTTACTCCTCCAGAAGGATCGGCATGCTTTATTGTAACTACAATACTATCCCCTAAAGAAGCATATCGTTTTTTTGTACCACCTAATACACGAATACAAAGTACTTCTTTTGCTCCGCTATTATCGGCAACTTTTAATCTAGATTCCTGTTGTATCATTTTATTTTGCTCTTTCTAAAATTTCTACTAATCTCCATTTCTTATTTTTACTCAAAGGTCTTGTCTCCATAATCTTCACTTTATCTCCCTCATTGCAAGTATTTTCCTGATCATGAGCGACTAACTTATTGCTCTTTTTTACAAATTTTTCATAAAGAGGATGTTTCACTTTTCTTTCTACCCTTACCACTATGGATTTCTCCATCTTGTTGCTTGAAACAATTCCTATTCTTTCTTTTCTTTCTTTTCTGCTTTCCATTTTATTTAGTTTTTTGCTCCAATTCAATTTCTCTTCTTCTAATTTCCGTTAGAATTCTAGCAATTTTTCTTTTTGCATATCTTATTTGGTGTGGATTTTCCAAAGGTGATACCGCATGACTCATCTTCATTTTTGCCAATCTATCTCTTTCTTCCAATAAAATATTCTTAATTTCATTTTCTGGCATTTCTATTAAAACATTTGATTTCATCTGCTTATTTTACTTTTATTTTATAATCTCTTTTTACAATAAACTTTGTTTTGATTGGTAGTTTTTGAGCTGCAAGTCGTAATGCCCCTTTAGCAACATTATAATCTACTCCATCAATTTCAAACAAAATCCTTCCTGGTCTTACTACAGCTGCCCAATATTCTGGAGCTCCTTTTCCTTTACCCATTCTTACCTCTGCTGGTTTTTTAGTAATTGGTTTGTCAGGGAAAATCCTAATCCATACTTGACCTTGTCTTTTCATTTCCCTTGTAACCGCAATACGAGCTGCTTCAATTTGACGAGCCGTAATCCAATGTTCTTCCAATGCTTTTATACCAAAAGTTCCAAAATTCAAAGTAGCACCTCTTTGTGCATTACCTTTCATTTTACCTTTCTGCATCTTTCTGAATTTTGTTTTCTTTGGCTGTAACATTATTTCTTTTTATTTTATTTAAGTTATCTTCTTCTTTGTCTTCTTTCCTTTCCTTTTTTTGATTTTCCGCTTTTAAAGTGAAGCATCAAATCTCTTTTTCCGTAAACCTCTCCTCTGCAAATCCAAACTTTTACACCAATTTTCCCATAAGTAGTTTGTGCCTCTGCCAAAGCATAATCAATATCTGCTCTAAAAGTATGAAGTGGTGTTCTACCATCTTTAAACATTTCAGATCTAGCCATTTCTGCACCATTTAATCTCCCAGAAATCTGCACCTTTATTCCTTCTGCACCCATTCTCATTGTAGATGCAATTGACATTTTAATTGCTCTTTTATAAGAGATTCTTCCCTCAATTTGTCTAGCAATACCATTTGCTACTAAAACTGCTTCAAGCTCAGGGCGTTTTACTTCAAATATATTTATCTGAACATCTTTTTTAATTAACTTTTTCAATTCTTCCTTTAAGGTTTCTACTTCTTGTCCACCTTTTCCAATAATAATTCCAGGTCTTGCTGTATGAATAGTAACGGTAACCATCTTCATGGTTCTTTCGATAGGGATTCGAGATACACTAGCTCTTGCCAAGCGGATGTTAATGTATTTTCTTATTTTATCATCTTCAGCAAGCTTGTCACCAAAATCATTACCACCATACCAATTTGACTCCCATCCCCTGATGTAGCCCAATCTGTTACCTATTGGATTTGTTTTTTGTCCCATATTAATTATTATCTTTATTTCTACTATTTACTACCAATGTTACATGATTAGATCTTTTTCTAACTCTATGTGCTCTACCCTGAGGCGCTGGCTGAACTCTTTTTAACATTCTTCCGCTATCCACTTTTACCTCTGAAACATAAAGATTACTTTCATCCATTCTTTTTCCTTCATTTTTTACTTCCCAATTGGCTAGTGCAGAAAGCAAAAGTTTCTCCATTCTACCAGATGCTTCTTTTGGATTTAATTTTAATTCTGCTAATGCTTTCTCAACACCCATTCCTCTAATCAAATCGGCAATTAGCCTCATTTTTCTTGGAGAAGTAGGACAATTATTAAGTTTAGCAAAAGCTATTTTCTTTTTAGCTTCTTTTCTTGCGTTTGCGCTATTTCTTTTTCTTACACCCATTTTTTCTATTTTCTGTTACCTGAATGGCCTCTAAAAGTTCTTGTTGGAGAAAATTCTCCTAATTTATGCCCCACCATATTTTCTGTAATAAATACAGGGATAAATTGCCTACCGTTATGTACTGCAATAGTTTTTCCTACAAAATCAGGAGTAATCATAGATGCTCTTGACCAAGTTTTCACTACTGTATTTTTTCCACTTTCATTCATTACATCAATTTTTCTCTGCAATTTATAGTGTACAAACGGTCCCTTTTTTAACGATCGTGCCATAGTTTATTTCTTTTTCCTTCTTTCAATTATATACTTATTTGATGCCTTTTTCTTAGATCTTGTTTTGAACCCTTTAGCTGGAATTCCATTTTTACTTCTTGGATGTCCACCAGATGCTTTACCTTCACCACCACCCATTGGATGATCCACAGGATTCATCACAACTGGTCTTGTTCTTGGTCTTCTTCCCATCCATCTATTTCTTCCCGCTTTTCCTTTTCTAGCTAGTTGTGCTTCAGGATTAGAAACCGAACCAATAGTAGCCAAACATGTAACTAAAATCTGACGAATTTCACCAGAAGTTAATTTGATTGTCGCATATTTCCCATCTCTAGCCATAAGTTGTGCAAATGCACCTGCACTTCTTGCCATAAGTGCGCCTTGACTTGGTCTTAATTCTATATTATGAATAATAGTACCAAGTGGAATTTCAGAAAGTGGTATTGCATTTCCAATCTCAATAGGAGAATCTTTACCTGATACAACTTGAGTTCCAACCTTTAATCCATTAGGAGCAATTATATACCTTTTTTCTCCATCTACATAATGTAAAAGAGCAATATTGGCTGTTCTATTTGGATCGTACTCAATGGTAGCAACCTTAGCTGTAATACCAAATTTTTCTCTTTTAAAATCAATTTCTCTATATCTTCTTTTATGCCCACCTCCAACATGTTGGATTGTCATTTTACCTCTATCGTTTCTACCTCCTGTTTTTTTGTACTTCTTAATCAAACTCTTTTCAGGAGTAGATGTAGTAATAGTGTCATAAGATAATTTTATCCTATGTCTTTGTCCTGGTGTTGTTGGTTTTAATTTTCTTACTGCCATATCTTTAAATATTGCTATAAAAATCGATTGTATCGCCTTCTGCTAATTGCACAATCGCTTTTTTATAGGTTTTAGTTTTCCCAATTATTTGTCCTGATTTTGTACCTCTTACTCTTTTCTTCCCGATACAAACCATGGTTTTTACGGAATCAACAGTAACATTATATGCCTTTTCTACTTCCTTTTTAATCTCTATCTTGTTGGCGCTTCTCTCCACAACAAAACCAAAACGATTAAACTTCTCGCTTTGATCAGTCATTTTTTCAGTTATTATGGGTTTTATTAAAATACTCATTTTATTTATTTTAAATTTCCTTCAATTTCTTTTACTGAACCCTCTAACATCAGTAACTTATTGGCGTTCATAATATCATAAGTACACAAATCAGAAGCTTGTACTACTTTTGCTTTTATCAAATTTCTAGAGGATAAATAAACATTCTTATTAGTTTCAGGAAGAATAAGTAATGTTTTATTTTCTGTTTGCTCCAAATTATTCAAAATATTCAAATACTCTTTTGTTTTAGGAGTGTCAAAAGAAAAATCTTCCAAAACAATGATATTATTATCCTTTGCTTTATAGGTCAATGCCGATTTTCTAGCCAATCGTTTTACTTTTATATTCAGTTTACTATTATACTCTCTTGGTTTAGGACCAAAAATTCTACCTCCACCTCTAAAAATTGGACTTTTTATATCTCCCACACGAGCCATACCGCTTCCCTTTTGTTTTCTAATTTTTCTACGGCTACCAGTAATTTCACCTCTTTCTTTGGTTTTACTTGTTCCACTTCTTTGATTTGCTAAATATTGCTTTACATCTAAATAAATAGCATGATCGTTTGGCTCAATACCAAAGATATTCTTTTTCAAATCTACCTTTTTAGTAGTTTCTTTTCCTTCTATATTATGTACCGCTACTTTCATTATTTCTCAATTATTACATACGAATTATTAGCACCTGGAACAGCTCCTTTTACTAAAACAATGTTTTTTTCTGGCATTACTTTAAGTACTTGCAAATTTTCTATTTTAACCCTAGCATTTCCCATTTGTCCGCCCATTCGCATTCCTTTAAATACTCTTGCAGGATAAGATGCGGCACCAATAGAACCAGGATGCCTTTGTCTGTTATGCTGACCGTGAGTTGCATCATTTACACCAGCAAAACCATGTCTTTTTACTACCCCTTGAAAACCTTTCCCTTTTGAAGTACCTACAACAGTTACGAAAGAACCTTCCTCCAAAATATCAACTGCAATAGTATCTCCTAAATTTATTTCTGACTCAGGCATTTCAAACTCTACCAACTTCTTTTTTGGTGTAGTCTTGGCTTTACTAAAATGACCAAGCATTGCTTTTGTCATTCTCTTTTCTTTTTGCTCATCAAAAGAGAGCTGCACAGCAGTATAACCATCAGCTTCCTCTGTTTTTAGTTGAGTAACCACACAAGGTCCTGCCTGAATGATGGTACAAGGAATATTCTTTCCATCCTCATTGAAGATACTCGTCATTCCTATTTTTTTACCTATTAAACCTGGCATCTTTTCTTTTTTTAAATTACTTTAATTTCTACATGAACTCCACTAGGAAGTTCTAATTTCATTAGCGCATCAATCGTTTTGGAAGATGAGCTGTATATGTCCATTAACCTTTTATGTGCTGAAAGTTGGAATTGTTCTCTTGCTTGTTTATTGACATGAGGAGAACGCAAAACGGTATAAATCTTTTTGTGGGTTGGAAGCGGAATTGGACCACTAACAATTGCACCTGATGTTTTCACTGTTTTTGCAATCTTTTCAGCTGATTGATCTACCAAGTTGTGATCAAATGATTTTAATTTTATTCTAATTCTTTGTGACATATATTTAGTTTTGTACTACTGTTCCATTAATCTTTTCAATCACTGCTTCTGCAATATTTCTTGGTGCTGGCTGATATTCGGCAAACTCCATTGTTGAAGTTGCACGACCGGAAGTAATTGTTCTAAGAGCCGTTACATAACCAAACATTTCTGAAAGAGGCACTTTAGCATTCACTACTTGTGCTCCAGCTCTACTATCCATTCCTTCCAATTGCCCTCTCCTTCTGTTCAAATCAGCAATTACATCTCCTGTATTTGCCTCAGGAGTTACTACTTCTAATTTCATAATTGGTTCCAATAGAACTGGTTTTGCTTGCTTACAAGCTCCTTTAAAAGCAATTTTTGCACAAATCTCAAAAGATAGTGCATCTGAATCTACATCATGGTAAGAGCCATCAAATAATCTTACCTTCATTGTATCAATAGGATAACCTGCTAAAACACCATTTTTCATTGCCATTTCAAATCCTTTCTGAACAGATGGAATAAATTCTCTTGGAATATTTCCTCCTTTTATTTCATTTACAAATTGCAATCCTTCTCCTTCAAAATCGGCATCAACTGGTGAAAGCTCAAATTGAATATCGGCAAACTTACCTCTACCACCCGATTGTTTTTTATAAATCTCTCTTGTTGTAATAGATGATGTGATTGATTCTTTGTAAGAAACTTGAGGAGCACCCTGATTACATTCTACCTTAAACTCTCTTTTCATTCTATCAATAATAATCTCTAAGTGAAGCTCTCCCATTCCAGAAATAATGGTTTGGTTAGAATCTTGGTCGGTACGAATAGTAAAAGTAGGGTCTTCTTCTGCTAATTTACCTAAAGCTATACCCATTTTATCTACATCTGCTTGTGTTTTTGGTTCCACAGCAACTCCAATTACAGGATCTGGAAAAGTCATAGATTCTAATACTACAGGTTTATCTTGATAAAGTGTATCGCCAGTTCTAATGTCTTTAAAACCAACTGCTGCACCAATATCGCCTGCTTCAATGCAATCAATTGCATTTTGCTTATTAGAGTGCATTTGGAATATTCTTGAGATTCTTTCTTTTTTGTCCGTTCTGGAATTCATTACATAAGAACCTGCATCTAATTTCCCAGAATACATTCTGAAAAAACACAAACGACCAACATAAGGATCGGTTGCAATTTTAAATGCTAAAGCAGCCATTGGCTCAGATGAATTTGGTTCTCTCGTTTCTACTTCATCAGTATTAGGATTAGTACCTTCAACTGCTCCTATATCTAGTGGACTAGGAAGGTAAGACATAACTGCATCTAACATGGTTTGTACACCTTTATTCTTAAAAGCAGAACCACAAAGAATTGGCGTGATATCCATAGCAATAGTTGCTTTACGGATAGCAGTCATCATTTCTGCTTCTGTGATTGAATCTGGGTCATCAAAGAATTTCTCTAACAAAGTATCATCTTGCTCTGCAACCGATTCAATTAATTTTTCTCTCCACTCAGAAACAGTAGCTTTCAAATCTTCAGGAATTTCAATTTCTTCAAAAGTCATTCCCATATCTTCCTCATTCCAAACAATTGCTTTATTGTTTATCAAATCAACAACTCCTCTAAATTCTGCTTCTGAACCAATTGGCACCTGCAAAGGAATAGGGTTTGCTCCTAATCTATCTTTAATTTGGCTTACCGCTTCAAAAAAGTCGGCACCAGAACGATCCATTTTATTTACAAAACCAATTCTTGGTACATTGTATTTATCTGCTTGTCTCCAAACTGTTTCGGACTGTGGTTCTACTCCACCCACAGCACAAAAAAGTGCTACTGCACCATCTAACACTCTTAGTGACCTTTCCACTTCAACTGTAAAATCCACATGACCTGGAGTATCAATGATATTCATTTTGTACTCGTTCCCTCTATATTTCCAGAAAGTTGTAGTAGCAGCAGAAGTAATGGTAATCCCTCTTTCTTGCTCTTGCTCCATCCAATCCATAGTAGCAGCACCATCATGAACCTCCCCAATTTTATGAGAAAGACCTGTATAATACAGAATTCTCTCAGTAGTGGTAGTTTTACCCGCATCAATATGAGCCATGATGCCAATGTTTCTAGTATATGTTAAATCCTGTTTCGCCATTATATCTAAATCAATTAAAATCTAAAATGAGCAAAAGCTTTATTTGCTTCCGCCATTCTATGAGTATCTTGTTTCTTTTTATATGTAGCACCTTCTTCTTTGTAAGCTGCTAATATTTCAGCTGCCAATCTCTCGCACATTGTTTTTTCGTTTCTTTTTCTTGTAAAACCAATCATCCATTTCATTCCTAATGATATTTTTCTATCATCTCTTACTGGTTGTGGAATTTGAAAAGTAGCTCCACCAATTCTTCTACTTCTTACCTCCACTGCTGGCATTATATTTTCCAAAGCTTTTTCCCAAACTACAACTGCATCTTCCTCTGTTACTTTAGTTGATATAATATCCATTGCATCATAAAATATTTGGAAAGCAGTATTTTTTTTACCATCTAACATTAAGTTGTTTACAAACCTAGTAATAAGGGTATTCCCAAATTTAGGATCTGGCAATAAAATTCTTTTTTTAGCTCTTCCTTTTCTCATTGTTTAGTTTATTTTTTTGGCCTTTTAGTTCCGTATTTCGACCTTCTTTGTGTTCTTCCTTCCACACCAGTAGTATCTAATGCACCTCTTACTATATGGTATCTTACCCCTGGTAAATCTTTTACTCTTCCACCCCTTACAAGTACAATTGAGTGTTCTTGCAAAGCATGACCTTCTCCTCCAATGTAAGCATTTACTTCATTACCATTGGTAAGCCGAACCCTAGCAACTTTCCTAAGAGCAGAGTTTGGTTTTTTAGGAGTTGTGGTATAAACCCTAGTACAAACTCCCCTTCTTTGAGGGCTACTTCCTAAAGCTAAAGACTTGCTTTTTTTTACAAGTTTTTGTCTACCTTTTTTTATTAGTTGCTGTATCGTTGGCATAAATATTTTACTTTAATCCTATATTTTAACGGGCGGCAAATGTATGAATTTATTAATAGAACTAAAAAGTAAAATTCGTTTTTTTTATTATTAATTTTTTACGCACAAAAAACAAAAGTGCCAAAAGGCACTTTTATTCTGATATTTAAGTCCGAAAATGAGCTAGGATTTTTAATTCAAATCAGCTAATTTTGAGTTACCAATTTGCTTTGAACATCATTTGGAACAATTGCATACTCACTAAAACGGTTGGTAAAACTTCCTTTTCCTTGCGTAATGGACAGCAAAGAAGTGGAATATCTGTCCAATTCGGCTAGAGGTGTTTTTGCCTTAATAACTTGGTAATTTCCTTTGGCCTCCATTCCTAGTACAACCGAGCGTCTTCCTTGTAAATCAGTCATTACATCTCCCATTAATTCTTCTGGCACCATTATTTCTAATTCTTGCACTGGTTCCATGAGTTTCGGCTTTGCCTTTAGGAATGCTTCTTTAAAAGCCATTTTTCCTGCAATTTTAAAAGAAATATCATTAGAATCTACAGGGTGCATTTTTCCATCATAGAGAATTACCCTGACATCACGAATGTAAGATTTTGTAAGCGGACCTTCATGCATGAGTTCTAATACTCCCTTTTGCACAGCAGGAATGTATCTTTCATCAATAACTCCACCTACTATACAATTGTAGAAAACCAATTTTCCACCCCAATCTAGCTCTACTTCCTCTTTTTTTCTGATCTTATAATCTGTTGGTTCGGCCATTCCTTCTTTAAATGGCTCTATTTTGATATACACCTCTCCAAACTGTCCAGCACCACCGGATTGTTTTCTGTGTTTGTAATTGGCAAGTGATGAGGTGCGAATGGTTTCCCTATAAGATATTTTAGGTTGTTTGTAATTTATTACCAATTTGTACAGATGCTTTAATCGCCATTTTACAAGAGAAAGGTGCAATTCGCCTTGTCCCTGAATAATTAGTTGCTTTAACTCTTTGGCATAAAATACTTTTATTGTAGGATCTTCCCTTTGAATATCATCTAATGCTTCACTTACTTTTTCTTCATTCGCCTCATCTTCTACCACTATTGCCATAGTAATTCTTGGTTCTGGAAATACGATAGGACTAATGGCAAAATCTACTTCTTTTTCGTGCAGGGTATGATTTGTTTTAGTCGATTTTAATTTCAAAGTGGTGCCAATATCTCCTGCATAAATTTTATCGACAGGGTTTCGTTTGTTGCCATCCATTATTTGCAACTGATTTATTCTTTCGGTATTTCCTGTTTGCTGATTTACTAAATCTTTCCCTGTTTCTAAAACACCAGAAGTAACTTTAAAGAAAGAAAGAACACCCAAATGCGGCTCAATTACGGTTTTAAATACAAAAATAGAAAGTGGTCCATCAGCAGAGCAAATAATATCTGCTCCTTTTTTGGATTGCTCAGCTGGCATATCGGCAGCAGAAGGGCATACATTAGAGATAAAACCCATCATTCTACCACTTCCCATATTGCACTTTGCCGAAAGACAGAAAACAGGATACACATCATTTTTCATCATACCAATTCTAAGTCCTTTTCGCATTTCATCTTCATCTAATTCGCCTTTATCGAAATAAAGTTCCATAAGCTCATCATCATTTTCGGCTGCTTTTTCTACTAGTTCATTGTGTAGTTTGTCTGCTTTTTCTTTTTCGTCTTCTGGAATGGCATGTTTAACTGGTTTTCCTCCCTCTTGAGGAAACTCATACATTACCATTTTCAATAAATCAATTATTTTATTAAAACCTTCTCCCTGATTTACCGGATACTGCATAATAGTTACAGCATTTCCGAAACTCTCTTTCATCTGCTCAATAGCTGAATCAAAATCAGATCTGGAATGATCGACAGCATTTACGGCAAGAAGCATGGGTTTTTTGTAATGCTGAATATGATTCCAATGCAGCTCAGTGCCAACTTCCACTCCATTTTTGGCATTTATTAGCATAATACATGTATCCGCAACTCGCATTGAAGAAACTACTTCCCCAATAAAATCATCAAAGCCAGGCGTGTCAATAATGTTGAGTTTAGTGCCTCTCCACTGGGTATGTAGTGAAGTAGCATAAACAGAATTTCCCCTATCGTGTTCTATTTCATGATAATCGGAAATAGTATTTTTTTCCTCTACAGTTCCCCTTCTTTCAATCACTCCTCCTTCAAACATCATGGTTTCTGCTAGTGTGGTTTTCCCAGATTTTGCACTTCCTATGAGCACTAAGTTTTTAATTTCGTTTGCTTGAAATATTTTCATAATCGTAATGTTTTTGAGTTAAAATTTGTTTGTCTTGTTTTGAGCCAATAAAATTATAACTTTTTTGTTAATCTCAAAATTAATATGCTAATATTTTTGTTAGCCGCCTCAACAATATCAAGTAAAGATTTTTTATTAAAGAAAAGTGAAAAATAATTTGGAAAAACAAAAAAATATTCTTTAACTTTATCGGCAAATTAAAAACCTACAAGTTATGATTATTACATTCAATGAATTAAGGGAGCTTAAAGACAAATTGCCTGATGGAAGCATGAAAAAAATTGCTGAAAAACTAAATGTGGAGGAAGATACTGTAAGAAATTATTTTGGTGGAAGTCACTACAAAGAAGGAGAAGGTACAAGTGCTGGCATACATATAGAAAGAGGGAGAAATGGCGGCTATGTACATATTGATGATGACAGAATATTGGAGATTGCAAGAAGTATGGTGGAGTAAAAAACACCTAGCGAGTTTATTTTGTTCTAAATTTATGTTTCCTTACAAGTTAAAATAATACGAGTCTTTAATTTTTTGGTTCGTTTTTGTGTCAGACAAAAATGAAAAAAATAGGGATAGTTAGCACTAACATCTAATTTATTTAACCCCTTTTTAGTTTACGATACTTGATGCGCTTAGGAGAAATATCACCTAATCGTTTTTTACGATTCTCTTCATAATCAGAGAAACCACCTTCAAAATACACTACTTTAGAATCACCCTCAAAAGCCAGGATATGTGTGCAAACTCTATCCAAAAACCATCTATCATGAGAAATAATTACAGCACAACCTGCAAAATTATCCAATCCTTCTTCTAAAGCTCTTAGCGTATTTACATCCAAATCATTTGTTGGTTCATCTAGTAAAAGTACATTTGCCTCTTGTCTTAAAGTCATAGCTAAGTGCAAACGATTACGCTCCCCACCAGATAACACACCCACTTTTTTATTTTGATCAGAACCATTAAAATTAAACTTAGCAACATAAGCACGAGAATTCATTGGCTTTCCACCAACATTTACCTGTTCTAATCCACCAGTAATTTGTTCCCAAATTGTTTTTTCCATATCTATATCAGCATGTTGCTGATCAACATAAGCAATCTTAACAGTTTCTCCAATTTTAAAAGTCCCAGTATCAGCAGTTTCTTGCCCCATTATCATGCGGAAAAGAGTAGTTTTTCCTGCACCATTAGGACCGATAATACCAACTATACCTGCAGGAGGAAGTTTAAAATTTAAATCTTCATAAAGCAATTTATCTCCAAATGCTTTACTTACTCCCTCAGCATCAATTACATTATTACCCAACCTTGGTCCTGGAGGAATATATAGTTCTATTTTTTCTTCTTTTTGCCTACCTTCTTCACCTAAAAGATTTTCATAATTACTCAAACGAGCTTTTGACTTTGACCTCCTTCCTTTTGGTGACATACGCACCCAATCCAATTCTCTTTCAAGTGTTTTTCTTCTCTTACTCTCTGTTTTTTCTTCTTGTGCTAATCTTTTGGTTTTTTGCTCTAGCCAAGATGAATAATTTCCTTTCCATGGAATACCCTCTCCTCTATCTAACTCTAATATCCAACCTGCTACATTGTCCAAGAAATATCTATCGTGAGTAATTGCAATAACTGTTCCTTTATACTCTGCTAAATGTTGCTCTAACCATAATACGGATTCTGCATCCAAATGATTGGTTGGCTCATCTAGTAATAAAATTTCTGGTTCTTGTAATAACAATCTACAAAGTGCAACTCTCCTTTTTTCACCTCCTGATAAAACTGAAATTTTAGCATCTGGTTCAGGACACCTTAAAGCATCCATTGCAATATTAAGTTTAGTATCAATATCCCAAGCACCAAGCGCTTCAATCTTATCTTGAAGTAGTCCTTGCTCCTTCATCAACTTTTCCATCTTATCAGCATCCTCATAATTTTCAGGAAGTCCAAAAGCATCATTAATTGCATTGTAGTCAGCTAAAGCATCAACAGCTTCTTGCATTCCTTCTTTTACAATTTCAATAACTGTTTTGCTTTCATCAAGTTTTGGCTCTTGCTCCAAGTAGCCAACTTTATATCCATCAGAGAAAGTTACATCCCCTTGATATTGTTTTTCTACTCCTGCAATTATCTTTAAAAGTGTTGATTTACCCGAACCATTTAAACCAATAATACCAATTTTAGCACCATAGAAAAAGGATAAATAAATATCCTTTAATACCTGTTTGTTGTTATTGTTGAAGGACTTTGAAAGTCCTGACATTGAAAAAATTATTTTCTTATCGTCTGACATAATATTATATTTTTTGGATGGCAAACATAACTAATTGCTTTTATATGACAAGAATCATATTTTAAACTGATATACCTCATAATTCAATAAATTGGCTTACAATACTTTTACCCCCAATTATTAATCATAAAAAAATAAATTATGAAAAAACCAATTTTAACAGCTTTAATGCTATTTGGAGCAACTTATATGTATGCTCAATTTTCCATGGATGGTGAATTAAGGCCAAGAACAGAAATGAGAACTGGAACTAAAAATTCTTTATCAAATGCAGATGATGAAAGTGTAATTAGTACAACTCAAAGAACAAGATTAAACATGAATTACAAAACAGATGTTTACTCTATGAAAGTAAGCCTGCAAGATGTAAGAACTTGGGGAAGCAAAAGTACCATGGACAAAGGAAGTGAAAATTTTCTTGATTTGCATGAAGCTTGGGCAGAAGTTAATTTAATGAATAACATTTCATTAAAAGGTGGAAGGCAGGAAGTAAATTTAGATGATCAAAGAATCATGGGGGCTGTTGGTTGGGCACAACAAGCAAGAAGTCATGATATGGGATTGTTAAAGTACAATGGTAGCTTTACCGCTCATTTAGGATTTGCTTTTAATCAAGATAATACTGTTGGTGGGTCTTACGAAACCATGAACTATTTATGGATGCACAAAGATTTTAACATGTTTAAAGTATCTGCTTTAAGGTTAAGAAAAGATGATTTGGTAACTTTAGGAGGAAGAATCTCAGGTGAAGTAAATAGCGTAAAAGTTAACCTAAATTACTACACACAAGAAATTGATGGAGGCGATTTAGGAGCGTCATTAGTTGGAATTGATGGTGGCTATAAAATCTCTGACAAAGTCAATTTAGGTTTTGGATATGAGATCCAATCAGGAAAAGATGCAGAAAACTTGGCATTTAACCCTGTATTTGGAACAAACCATAAATTTAATGGACATATGGATTACTTTTATGTAGGAAATCATGGGAATTCTGTAGGGCTTGATGATAAATTCTTTTCTATTGGATACAAAATGGATAAACTGAAATTCAAGATGACTTATCATATATTTAATGCTGTAAGCGAAATACAAAATGAGAATGGAGATATATTTGATGGAGATTTAGGAACTGAAATTGATTTAGCATTAATTTATCCTTTTGCTGAGGGTGTAACTTTTAGTTTGATTCATGCAATATATAGCCCAACAGAAAGTATGCAAGAACTTAGGGGTGGCGATTTAGATGGTACAAATAGCTATTCTTACTTTGAAGTAAGTATCAAACCAAAGTTTTTAAACTAGTTAATACAAAAGAGTTAATTTGAATGATTTATTTTTTTATAATATCAAATAAATATTTTATTCTATCTTTGGGAAAGTTATTAATTAAAAAATAAACAGTTATGGAAGCAACATTCGTATTAGTGTGCCAAGTGATTTTAGCCGTCATTTTCATTTGGGCAGGTATCGTAAAATTAAGCAAAAGTAAAGAAGATTTACTTAAGAAAGTAAGTTGGGCGGAGGACTATAACCAACAAACTATCAAGCTGTTCGGATGGTTAGAATTATTAGGGGGTTTAGGTGTTATTTTACCTTTAGTTTTCGGATCGTACTTATGGGTTGTCCCTATGTCATGTATGGGGCTTGCAATGGTAATGGCAGGGGCAATGGTTGTTCACCTAAGAAGGGAAGAGCTATCCCTTGCAATGCTAAATATATTTCTTCTTTTTATGTCGGCAGGAGTAAGTTTTTATCGCCTTTTAGAATTAGATCTAAACTGGTTGTAATATTTCCTCTTTAATTTTTAAAAAAAGCTGGATAATTCCAGCTTTTTTTATTTATGATATAAATCACTTTTTTGTTTCATTTATAGAAGTATTTTTGCAATATGATAAGTGTAGAACAAGCAAAAAAAAATATCTCTAACAGTTGTACAGTAAATCAGATTATAAAGTCAGATATACTTTCATCTGTTGGTTTTATTTTAGCTGAAGATGTAAATGCAAAAATAAACATCCCAGGTTTTAATAATTCTGCAATGGATGGTTTCGCTATTCAACATCAAGACATTGAAAATGGAATAACAGAATTTCATGTTTTAAAGGAAGTACAAGCAGGAGATTATTCAAAAGAAGGAATGAAATCAGGTGAATGCGTTCCTATCTATACAGGAGCCCCAATTCCTCAAGGTGCAGATAGCATTATAATGGTGGAAAAAACCACTATCATTAATGGAAAAATGCTAGTTGAAAAAGACTACAAAAGCAAAAAAGGAAAACACATCCGTTTACTTGGAGAGCAAATTAAGAAAGGAGATGTCGCTCTTACGAAAGGGAGCTTAATAAGCCCATCAACTTCTTCTTATTTAGCAGCACTTGGAGAGACTAAAGTAGCGGTTTATACATCACCAAAAGTAAAAATTATTACCACAGGAAATGAAATAATTCAAGCAGGAAATAATTTGGAATTTGGGCAGATTTACGAAAGCAATTCCACTGCACTTATTACACTACTAAAAGAACAAAAAACGACAGAAGTGATTCATGAAACTGTACGAGATAGCCGTAAAGAACTTCTGTCAACTCTAAGCAATTCTGATGATTTTGATATTGTGATTTTAACTGGTGGAATATCAATGGGGAAATACGATTTGGTAGCTGATTGTTTAGAAGAAATTGGTGTAAAAAAAGAGTTTCATAAAATTGCCCAAAAACCTGGAAAACCACTTTATTTTGGAACAAAAAATAAAACATTATTCTTTGCTCTTCCTGGAAATCCAGCAGCAGTTATCACTTCTTATTATGAATATATTTATCCTACAATCAGAAAGATGATGGGATATAGAAATACAGAATTAAAACAAACAACTTTGTCACTTTTGGATGAAGTAAGAATAAAAGCAAATCGTTCTACCTTTTTAAAAGGACAGATTGAAAAAGAGGGTGTAAAAGTTTTATTTGGGCAAGGATCTCACATATTAAGTTCTTTTGCAGTTGCAGATTGTTTAATATATCTACCTCAGGGTAAAGAAGTATGGAAAAAAGGTGAAAAAGTTGAAGTTCACATCTTACCTTAAATGAAAATTACAGGAATTATATTAGCTGGTGGTTTAAGCTCTAGAATGGGTAAAGACAAAGGAATCATTCAACTTGATAAAGATAAAATGATTGAGAAAATTATTCATCTTTTAACACCTTTTTGTGATGATTTTCTTATTTCTGCAAACAATAATAATTACAGCTCATTTGGGATTAATGTAGTAAATGATAAAACTAAAAGAATTGGACCACTTGGAGGAATTTATAGTTGTATGGAAGAAAATGATAGCAATTTATATGTTGTAATGAGTTGCGATACTCCAAATATAACTGATATTACAATTGCTAAGTTATTTGATAATATTGAAGATTTTGATGTGGTTGTTCCTGAAAGAAATGAAAGATTAGAACCTCTTATTTCTTTATTTTCTAGTAATGCTGTTCCAAAAATAAAAATTGAAGTAGAAAAGGAAAATTTCAAACTACAAAATGTAATACGAAAACTTAATTATACAATTTTAAAAATTGAAAACAATAAGGAAACTGAAAAGGAGTTTCTAAATATCAATACTAATGAAGATTTAAAAAAATATTATGAGAATTAAAGTACTTTTTTTTGGAGTATTAGAAGATGTAACAAAGAAAAAAGAAATGTCTATTTCTGATTTCTCGGATACTGATTCTTTACTTAAAGCACTGAAAAATGAGTTTGCAGAACTAAATGAAAAAACATTTCAGATAGCTGTAAATCAAACAATTATTAATAAAAATACAACACTAAATAATGGGGATACAATTGCACTTTTACCTCCATTTGCAGGTGGTTAAAAAACAATCGAATGAGTAAAAAAGTTTTAACAGAAGGAGCAATAGCTCCTGAAAAAATTGCAAAATCAATTGCTAATCACAGTAGTAAAACTGGTATTGGAGCACACAATATTTTTTTAGGACAAGTTCGGGCAGATAAACATGAAGGGAAACAAGTCAAAGGAATAAATTATTCAGCATATGAAGAAATGGCAGAAAAAGTTTTCCATGAAATACGAGAAAGTATATTTGAAAAATATGATATTAGTTGTATGCATATTTACCATAGTTTAGGTATGGTAAAAGCAGGAGAAATTTCTTTATTTGTATTTGTTTCATCTAAGCACAGAGGAGTAAGTTATGAAGCATCAAGAGATGTAGTGGAACAAATAAAAGCAAAAGCTCCAATTTGGAAAAAAGAAATATTTGAAAATGAAAAACACCAATGGGTTTAAAAAATAAAATAATATGAAAGATATAAGTTGGAAAATAAAAACACTTAGAACAGCTACAGCACAAGCAGTTCTTAAAGTTGGAAATTTAGCAAAGGATGCTATAAATAATAAAACCGTTCCTAAAGGTGATCCATTTGAGATCTCTAAAATTGCAGGAATGTTAGCAGTAAAAAATACAGCTGGAGTAATTCCTCATTGTCATCCAATGCCAACAGAAAATACAGATATTGATTTTGAAATAAATGGCAATGAAATTACCATAAAGCTTTCTGTAACAACAATCTACAAAACGGGTTGTGAAATTGAAGCAATATATGGAGCTACAACTACAGCCGTTACTTTATATGATTTATTGAAACCTATTGATACTGATTTAGAAATTTCTAATATAAAACTGCTTGAAAAAAGAGGTGGAAAAACAGATTTTATTAAAGATATAGAACCTAATTTGCAAGCAACAGTTATTGTGATGTCTGATAGCATTTCTGCAGGAAAAAAACATGACAAATCAGGGAAATCAATTGTAAGTAAATTGGAGGAATGTGGTGTATCTAATATTAGCTATCACATTATAGCTGATGAAAAAGAAGATTTGCAGAACTTGGTCAATTCATCCTTAGATAATGGTAGTAAACTCATTATTACAACTGGAGGAACAGGACTCTCACCAAGAGACATTACTCCTGAAAGTTTACAACCAATGTTAGATATTGAAATTCCTGGAATAATGGAGGCGACAAGAAGTTACGGACAAGAAAGAACTCCTTATTCTATGCTCTCAAGAGGTGTGGCTGGGTTAATCAATGACACTCTTGTATTAGCATTACCAGGATCAACTAAAGGTGCTTCCGAGAGTATGGATGCACTTTTCCCATATATACTTCATATTTACAGAGTGATAAAAGGAAGAAGGCACGACTAGAAAGAAAGTAATTATTAATTTGATGATGTATTAATGGAATATCTTTTAATCTGTATATTAATAATGGCATTCTTATATGCTTCTGTTGGACATGGAGGAGCAAGCGGCTATCATGCAATTATGGCGCTTTTTGCAGTAGAAACAATATTGATGAAATCTACAGCACTTACTTTAAACATATTTGTTGCTGGAATTTCTTTTTATCATTACCAAAAAGCAGGATATTTTAGGTGGAAAGTATTTTTACCTTTCGCAATAGGCTCTATTCCCCTTGCATATTTAGGTGGTACAATTGAAATACAGGAAGAAATATACAAAGGAATTTTAGGGATATTTTTAGTATTTGCAGTACTAAAAATGTTAGGTATTATTGGTAAAGAAAAAAAGGAAGTAAGAAAACTTCCATTCTCTATTGGGATTATATTTGGAGGAATATTAGGGTTTTTTTCTGGATTAATAGGAATTGGAGGTGGAATTATTTTAAGCCCTGTTTTGTTGCTTTTCAGATGGGCTAAAATGAAAGAGGCTGCTGCAATTTCTTCTCTTTTTATTTTGGTAAACTCAATAAGTGGACTTACAGGAATAATATCTTCAGGGAATTATACACCTGTTAAAAATTTAGGTTTATGGATACTTATAGTAATTATTGGCGGGTACTTTGGCAGTTATTTAGGCAGTAAGAAAATGAGCAATAAAAAAGTTCGTTATTTATTAGTATTCGTTCTATCTCTTGCAAGTATAAAATTACTTTTAACTTTTTACAATTACATTTCGTAAAAAACTCTTAAAAGTGATTTTTCTTTTCGTATCTCAAAAATATTTCAACTATTGTTTTTCCATTGCAATTGCTTTAGGAAACAAAATATTATTTTCTAAATGTATATGAATATGCAAATCATCTTGGAATGCTTTTAAGTGATGATAAAGTGCTTTATAAGTGTTACAGGCATGTGAGGGTGGAGTAAAATTATTACTCAATTTTTCAATTTCTTTAAAAATATTCCCAGCTGTATCGTGCTCATGTTCCATCATTCTGATAGGGTTTTGTACCGACCCAAAAGGCACAGAAATTTGCTCTTTATTCCTATTTGCAATTGCTAGGTTGATGATATGGGGGAACAACATCCCCTCCTCTTTCATTAAATGTTGTTGTAGTTCAATTGCTACTTCATTAAATAGTTTCGCTATTTCAATATTTTCAGGATGTGCATGCCCATGAACTTTTGCTACTTTATTAGCAAATTCAAGAATTATTGGAGTAGATTCTTTTACATAAACATGGTGAGTTTGTAAAATATGATTGATCAATACATCTAAGTCCATATTATCGAAATCCGTATCAGCATTTGCTGCATCTAACATTTCTATCTCCTTGAAAATAGTTGATGCCTCAACATCTTTCCCTTCACAAGCATCTGTTACTGCTTTTCCTCCTCCACAACAGAAATCTATTCCGTACTTTTTAAATATTGTTGCAGTTCTCATATCTGAAGCAACAATTTGTGCTACTGTTTTGTTTTCCATAATTTATTTTTTAGGTTCAAGATAACTTAAGAGGGTTATCTTTGATTAATTTTAGTGTGCTAATAT
>JACKQG010001571.1_pt1 | contig 31203 bp, 31 predicted proteins | sample 8237621 | NCBI WGS metagenome assembly JACKQG01 (sample SAMN15677084, study PRJNA649215) | marine metagenome | biome: marine; feature: Black Sea; material: saline water; isolation source: suspended particulate matter (SPM) from the Black Sea western gyre | collected 2013-06-09/2013-06-10 | depth... | reverse complement strand
TCCTGATGTCAGCCCTGAAATAAGAATCGAACTGCTCGGAAAACGGTCTTGTTTCATCAAGTTCGGTTTGGTGATTTTTCATTGATTCTTCCACATCAACGGGTGTATATCGCAGTCCGCCGGCATAAGTTATTTTAGCATCAATTGTAATGAATTTTTTATGTTTGGCATTTTGTTTTCGTGAAGATAACTCAAATTCTTTTCCCGCCAAAGCATTAAAAACATAATTTCCGTTAAAAGCCGTATTTCTTAACACTCCATCGCTGCCCCTATATTTTGATTCATATAAAGAACCAGTAAATAGATAATATAATCCTTTATCAAGAAACCGCTCAAAAGTCAGTTCTAATCCGTAATTATAGCCGGTGCCGGTGTTTTGTAATGAATCGGGTGAAAACCGTGTAAAAGAATTGTTGTTCAGGCTTGAATAAGCACTTTCCTCTTGTTCAACCAATGCCTGGAATATATCCTGGTAATAAACTTCTGCTTTAAATCTTAGATTTTTTTTAAAATAAATATCATATCCCAAAACAAAATGATTGCTTTTTGTAAAATCCAGGTTTTTATTTGGCAGGAAATGATTTAAATCCGGCAATTCAACCTGTTTGAAATAAACAGTTAAGGGCTGGGAAATACTATGCAATCCGTAAGCAAATCCAAGCGATTGGGTATTAGACAAATGCCATTTTATTCCAAACCTCGGTTCAAGGGAATTGCTGTTATTCAAAACTAATTGCTGATAATGAATGCCCGGATTAAATACCAGGTTATCTGTTAGTTTATATTGCCATTGAATATATGCTTCGTACAAATAAGTAAAATCATTATTATCAACCATTGTAACAAACCTGTCTTTGGAAGCATCATATACAGAATCGGTCAAATTCATGCCAATCCTTTTAACATCCACACCTATTCTGAAATTATTCTGTGAATTGATTTTTTTATTGATATAGAAATTACCGAAAATTCTCGAATCAGTAAAATTACCATGATAATAAGGACGGGGTATATTTGTTTCGGTACTTACCGAGTCAACAACATTTTCATTAAACATTACGGATGCACCGACAATCAACTTTGAATAAGTGGTGCTGTTAATTATTAAAGTATGAGAAATACCAATTACACCCATTTTGCTTTTTGACAAAATATCACGATTATCATAAGTATAAAAATCCTCATCATTTTTGGTAGTATCTCTTTCGCTATATAAAAAATTAATATCGCTTATTCCTCCAAGACCGAAAATTGATATTTTTCCTATTTTTTTAGTAAGAAAATTAAATTTGAATGTTAAATCCTGATAATTAGGGAGAGCCGTGCCTGCTCCAAAATCAATCCCTATTGCCTGCATCACCCCCATTGTTGAATAACGATAGTTGATTAAGTATGAAGAATTATTGTTTTTAGAAATCGGGCCCTCTGCACCAAGTTCAAAACCATTAAAGCCTACTTGCCCTAAAAATTCATGCTTATCATAATTTCCATTACGCATTCGCAAGTCGAAAACACCGGATAGAGCGTTCCCATATTCGGCAGGAAAAGCGCCTGTCATAAAATCGGAATTTGAAAGAACGTTATTATTTAACATACTTACAGGACCTCCTGTAGCGCCCAATTGTCCGAAATGATTAGGATTTGGTATATCAACGCCATCAAGTTGCCATAATAATCCTGACGGTGAATTGCCGCGAATTACAATATCGTTCAAAGCATCGTTTGAAGTACAAACACCTGCATAATTAGCAGCCATCCTCGAAACATCATTCATTGCCCCGGCAAATCGCTGAGTTTCTTCAACAGAAAAGGTCCTGGCACTAATACTCGTCATTTGGTTTATAGTTTCCCCTTTTCGCGTAGCAGTTATTACTACTTCATCTATTTTTTGAACCTTCTCCTCCATTTCAACGTTCACCACCAATTCTTTACCCGATATAAGATTAAGATTATTTATTGTAGCAGTATGATATCCAATATATCTTACCTGTAAACTTACCCGTCCGACAGGAACATTTTCAAGGACAAAATAGCCATCGTTATTTGTAGTTGTACCTATAAGAGGGTCTGTTTCTAATAATATTATGGTAGCTCCCGGAAGCGATGCAAGTGTTTGTTTTTCAATTACCTGCCCTTTAACGGTTTGAGTTATGTTTTGAGTAAAAATCTTATTACTTGTTATTATTAAAAGAGCAGAAAGACAAAATAATTTTAGTTTATTCATAATTCATTTTTTTACGTTTTTTCTTTTTGTAATCTTTTAAACAGACGGTTTAAATTTGTTTTATGTTACTTTATTTTCCAATCTTGTTTTTAATACAATTATAACTAACCATGCAAATAAACAACATTTTATATGTTTGAATAAAAAATAATCCGGTGAGCCTGGAAAAAAGGGAGGTGAAAATAGAATATCCGCCTTGAATAAAATTAATCAAACCCTTGAAAATACCAAAGTTGTATTATTTCCTCCGAAACCAAAAGAATTTGATAAAACATTTTTTACTTCAATATCCTTGATCAAATTTGTAACAGGGCTAAAGCTTAATTCTTTCATCTGTTGTGTAAAATTCAGATTGGGAAATATTGTCTGATCTTTTATTGATAAAACACTTAAAACCGCTTCTATTCCGCCGGCAGCGCCCAATGTATGGCCTGTAAACGATTTAGTAGAACTTAACTTCGGGATTTTATTACCGAATATTTTCTCAATTGCCTTTCCCTCCGAAAGGTCGTTATTAACCGTACCTGTTCCGTGAGCATTAATATAATCAATCTCATCAGTTGAAAGCCGGCTCATACCAATAGCTCCCTTCATTGCTAAATAAGCACCATAGCCCTCAGGTGAAGAAGCTGTTTGATGATATGCATCGCAGGAATTGTCATATCCTTTTAATTCGCACAATATTTCTTTGTTCGATGAATTTGCGGCTCTTTCAGATTCTAAAACTAAAAAACCTGCTCCTTCGCCAAGTGTAAGTCCGTTCCTGTTATTATCAAATGGTTTACAACCTGTTTTATCAAGTATCATTAAAGTGTTAAATCCATTCAGAGTGAATTTAGTTAGTGAATCAGTACCACCTGCAATTACTCTGTCTAAAATACCATTCTTAATAAGTCTTGCCCCGAACATTATTGAATTAGCTGATGATGAACAAGCTGTGCTAATAGTTGTGATGTAATCCTTAACTCCAAGATAATCAGCAATTTTTTCGGTGCTGTCACCACAATCATGAGTAATAATATCTTTTAATTTCCCTGCTTTATTGTCTTTAATAAATTTGCTGAAGAAATATTCGCTTTTATCCATTCCGCCGACAGATGTGGCAGAAACAAGCCCTGTTCTTTTTTCGGAAATATCTTTAATGCCGGAACTTATAACTGCTTCTTTTGCTGCTATCATCCCCAACAATGCGGTTCTTGTATAAGCCAAATTATCACAAGGAGTTACAATTTCCAATAATTCTTCATTTGAGGCTTTAACCCCGGCAACCGGTATTTCATTCCTATGAATTGTATTTAGATAAGATGTAAAACCAATACCGGTTGCTGAAAGGTTTAATGAATTAAAAACCTCACCGGTATTGTTTCCAATAGCCGAAATAATACCAATTCCTGTTACAAAAACCTTGTCGGACATTTATTTGTTCCCCTTAATAAATTCAGCCATTGTTCTCACTGAAAACAATATCTTCTTTCCTTCTTCGGCTGTTTCTATTTTTAATCCGTATTTTTTTTCTAATAAAACTATCAATTCAAGAGCATCAATTGAATCTAATCCCAAACCCTCGACAAAAAGCGGGGCATCGGTTTCAATATCTTCAATTTCCATTTCTTCAAGATTCAATACTTCTATAATCTCTTTTTTTAATGTGGTTATAAGGGCTTCCATGTATTTTTAAATTAGATTAAATTTTATGGTTCTACTGTTATTTTAGAGTTAATGCGAAAATGTGTTAATGCGTAAATGTTATTTCATTTTATCATTCTCTTATTTAATCATTTTATCATTCTCTCATTTAATCATTTAATCATTAATATATTTTCCGGTTCAAAATTAATGTTTCTGCCATTATTTTTTTTATTTTCTTTTTCAACTAAAAACAGAAACGATTCATAATTATTTTCTTCATATTCAACCCAACCTGAAATACAACTTTTAATTTTTGATGTATTAAATAAAATATTTATATAATTACAGAGAAAATCAGGGTTGAATTTTTCAGAAATAAAAAAAGAGCTTTCTCCCATTATCTTATTACGAATACATATTTCACCTATCATAATATTCGGAAGAGTATATACAAATACAGACGGGCTGGGAAAATAATTTGATTTATCTTTAATAGTGTTGTAATACTTAATATCCGTATCGATTGATGAGCCGGAGTTTGAAATTATTATACCGATTTCATCATTTTTATAATTGCTCAATAAATCGTCCTGCTTTAGTAATAGTTCAGAAGTAATAAAACCTAATTTGCTCAGATTATCCATCTTGAAGAATTTAGGATAACCAATTTTGTAATTTCTGTAAACGGATTTAATAAAACTTGGGAAACTTTTATAATTTTTTTCAACAAAATCAAGCTTATCATTAATAATAACTTTATTAAAACAGATGATACAGGAACTTGTTATTTTTAGATTTTTTAAAAGCATTGAAAAAATATCTGAATTGATAAATGCCTATTTTGAAAGTATTGCTAAAGAAATAAGCGGAGAAGAATCTGCAGCTATTATCATTTGTTAAATCTCTTTAATTCATCTTTCAATTCTGAAGGATCATAATCTATTAATGGTATTCCATGCTTCCCAAGTTCCATCCAAAATCTGTATTTATCCATACCTGCAATGGTAGCAGCCTGACCTGAGGATAACTTATGTTCTTTAAAAAGTTGCATTGCGGTATAGATGCGTGATTGTTCCGTAAATTCTTTCCTGTCAAGATTTAACGTTGTAAGAAGAAAATCGGGTATTTTAAAACTTATTTGAGTAGTTTTCATCTTTCAATTTCTATTTAAAAATTTTGGTATTTATTTTTGTATATAATGCTAAATTATTCATATTGATATTTTTTATATTATGCAAATATAAGAATTCTTTACGTGCAAAATGCGTTTTATCCGTAAAAGATTCGATATTGGTTTACCCCCATAACCCTTAATAGATAAACAAATAGTCAATTAGTCCTTTAAGCAGCGAATACTAAAGCCAGCCCGTGCTACTGCAAGTTATTAATGGGTCAACTAAATTTCGCTTACGATTTACACATTAGAATAAACCCATGTTGAGAGCCTTCATAATGATTATAGATTAAAATATTATTTATCTCCGATTGTGGTTTTTTATATACTGCTTCTTCAGGTATCTTATATCCTTGAATAATATGAGCGGACAACCATATAGCAAATGCCGAAGCTGTAGTGTATTCCCCGATTAGGTTTTTAAAAGTAAAAACTCCATGGTTTTTGAATAATTTTTTGTTCAAATTATTATACCAAAAGCCTGTTCTGTTGTCACCATTCAAACCTAATACAAGCGCATCTATATCCGATTCCGTTAAATTGTTTCTATCAAGAAAATGTTTGGTTTTTTCAATAATTTCGGATTCTGTCGGGAAACAAATTTGATCTATATCTTTAATCTCAGCAAGAGAATTTGCCGGTGAAGATTCTAATACAAACATAGCCGAACCTTCTCCGCATACTGTTCCTTTTGTATTAGAATTTAACAATGATTTGGAATCAACTTCCTTTTCTTTAAACAGCCCTGCCAGATAATCAATATTATAATTGTAATCCGATATTTCTTCAACATTACCCACAAGTAATGATTTTACTTCATCTTGTTCAAATAAAAGTTTAGCATCTAATAATGAGCTTTCAAAAGCTAAACCCTTATGAACATGAGTTGTATTATATTTAGTATTATTACTCATAAGGGCAAGATGACCTGCAACTGAATTCGGTGTGCTCTGAACAAAATTTGTTGGAGTTAGAGAGCCTTCATTGTATGAAATTATTTGATTCAAAAACTTAATACAATCTTCCAGTCCACCGTTAGCTGTTCCAATAATAATACCTCCTAAACCCGGATGCTTTTTTATTAATGGCAAACCTGCACCTATTCCCATTCTTACTGCTTTCCCCATTCTTCTTAAAAGACTTAGCGGAATCATATTCTTATAATCAGGTTCAATTGCCAAATATCTGTTACCCGAATAAAACTTTATCTCATTTTCAAAAATTTTATTGTTGTAAGTATATTGCGGCGAAATGCTCGAAAGGTCTCTGATAAACATTTTTGGTTCTACTGTTATTTTAGTGGAAATGATTAAATGCGTAAATGCGTAAATGATTAAATGCGCAAATGTTATTTATTGTTCCTGTAAGATGAATTTTTTTTCGATAGCTATCGGGATTTGTCATTATTTTTGTTATTTCATACATACGGACAAGTTTTGCTTCTTTTTTTTTAATTTTTTTATAAATATTTCTTTTTCAGTCATAATTTTCTATAAAGATTGATTTATTTTATCATTCAATCATTCTCTCATTTAATCATTCTCTTATTAACCCTTTACTCATTAAATTCACTATATTACTATATCTTTCTTAGACTTTTGATAATATTAAAGAAGTACAGTTGCCACCAAACCCAAAGGAATTGGATAATACATAATTAATATCCACTCCTGTTTCATATTTTTTGACTGGAGATAGATTGAATTGTGAAACAGGAGTGTTAATATTTAAACTTGGATATAATTCATTATTTATTATACTTAAAATACTGAAGATAGCTTCAATAGCTCCTGCTGCACCAAGTGTATGTCCCGTATAAGATTTTGTTGAATTATAAGGAGGTATTTTGTTAAATATTTTTGAGAACCCTGTTAGTTCAACGAAATCATTGTTTTCGGTTCCTGTTCCGTGAGCATTTATATAGTCAATTTTGTCTGGGTCAATCTTTGCCGATTTTATTGCCTGAGATATCGCACTAATAACTCCTACAGCATTATCCGATATTGTAGAAGTGTGGAAAGCATCATTTGCATTTCCATATCCTGAAACCCGGGCATAAGTACTTTTGTTAGAAACTACTTCCTCCGATTCTAATACAAGATAAGCTGCTCCTTCACCAAGAGTAAGTCCGCAACGATGTTCATCAAAAGGTTTACAAGGCGATTCCGAAAGAATTTTTAAAGCATTAAATCCATTTACAGTATATTTAGCCAGGCTATCTGTTCCGCCTACAATTGCTCTTTTAACACGTCCTGATTTTATTAATCTTGAGCCAAACATAATAGCATTTGCCGAAGAAGAACAAGCAGTATTAATTGTATCGGTAAAACCTTTGATATTATATTTTTTTATCAATCTTAATGTATGAGCACTACATCCGTAAGAAGCCAAATACTCCGAAGATTCAGATTTTAAGTTAGCGTCTTCATATAATTGGTCGGTAAGGCACATTCCTCCAACAGTACTCGCTGAAATCAGAGCTGTGTCAATAGAAGATATTTCTTCTTTTGAGAGTTTTGCATCATTAATAGCTTCCTCAAAAGCTTTAAAGGCAAATAAATCCGTACGGGTTAGTCCTTTTTCTTCTGATAATCCTAATTGTTTTTTAAGTATTTTGGTACTAATATTTGCTTCTCCAAAGAAAAATGAAGAAGCATATTTTGACTGAAAATATTTAGGTTTATTAATGCCTGAATTACCATTTCTTAAATTTTCTAAATTTTCATTTATATCCTTACCAATGGAAGAAATTACTCCCATGCCTGTAACAAAAACCTTAGTCATAAATTTAGAATTCTTAAAAGTTCAGAAAGTCCGCTAAAGCGGACTATTAATAATGTCATTTATTTATAATCACCATGCTGAAGCATGGTGCTGTATTTATTATGGTGTTTGAAATTTCACCCCTATCCTTTAGACTTTTCAATTATATAATCAGCCATAGTATTTACGTCTGTTAATACTTTTCTTCCTTCTGCCGTACTGTTGATTTTAATACCGTATTCTCTTTCAAGCAAAATAATTAATTCTAATGAATCAATCGAATCTAATTCAAGACTTCCTCCAAATAAAGGTTCGTCATCTTTAATATCTTCAGGTGTAATATCCAATAAATTCAGATACTCAATCATCTGTTCCTTTAATTTGCACTTTAGCTTTTCCAATTCCATTATTAAATGATTTTTTCAACTCTTAACTTTAAATATGTTATCAACTGGCAACATACAATAAATATAAACAAAGGCAATATTATTTTATATAATTCAGCCCAATATCCACCTTTCAGAAACAAAACATAAAACCCTTCAAGGCACCAATGCAAGGGTGAAAAATTACTTATAAATTGCATATACTCCGGCATTACAAATACCGGAACCCAAATTCCTCCAAGCGCTGCAAATATAATAATTGATACGGCGCCAAATCCATTTGCCTGCTCTTGTGTTTTTGCAATCGAACCAATCATTAATGCATAGCTTACTGCTGATAAGCCGCATATCAATACTACAGTGCCAAATGCAACGATATTGGATGGCAAAACCAATTGAGGCAGATTAATAAAAGGGAATAAAAACACACCAACCGAAAATATAAGTGCAACCTGTAAAATTGCAACTATCAGATAGATTATCATCTTGCTTACCAAAATTAGAAAAAAATTGGTTGGCATAGTTTTCAACCTTATAAAACTGCCGTTAATACGTTCTTTAACTATGTTGTTGCCAAGTGAAACCACCATAAAAAACATAGCAAAAATTGTCCATGCAGGAACATTATGTTGTGTTGAATTTGGCAATACATCGCTGCCGGAACTTGTAGCCGGTATTTGAATTATATTTACCTTATTTGATATGATTTTTTCTTTTAACTTTTCAGGTACTTTTTCAAATCCCATTTCAAGATAAAATTTTTCTATCATTAATGAATTTTCAACAGCATCTAAAAAGGAATAAAAAATGTTTATTAGTGAATAGCAGTAATTTTCCTGTAATACAGGGTCATGGTAAAAAGTCAGTGAAGGAAGCTTAATGTCTTTATTATCTTCGGAAGTTTCTTTTAATCCTAAATCTTCCATCATTAAGCTGCTTATCTGTCCTGCCTTTTCATTCAATTTCAATGAAAAATCAGACGAAATGTAAAGAGCGATAAGTTTATCTCTATTCAGTAATTCATCTTTAACCTTTTCGGAAGGGATATTATTATCTTCTTCAATTTCAAATAAACCTGACCCCTCTAATAATTCAACTAATTTTTCTCCCTGGTTTCCATTATCCTGATTGACAATTATTATTGAAATTTTATTTTCATTTACTAACTTGAATGCACTATCCTGGATAATCGTAATTACAAAAACCAGTAATAAGGGCATCACAAACATAAGAACCAAGCCAACTTTATCGCTAAGTAGCAGGTAGAATTCTTTCTTTATTGAAGCCCATAACTTAAACATTGTCGCGATAATCCTCCCCGGTTAAATTTATGAATAAAGACTTTAAACCTGACGATTCGTGAAGGTTCAAAAGATTAGTAAGACTATCACAAGCAATTAATTTCCCATGATCCAATAAGGCGATATAATTGCAGAACTCTTCCGCTTCAGATATATGATGAGAAGTGTAAATAATTGTGGTGCCTTCTTTATTTAGTTCATTCAGGAACCCGATAATTGCATTCTTGCTTTGTACATCAACTCCAACAGTAGGTTCGTCTAAAAACAGAATTGTCGGTTTATGAATTATCCCGATTGCAAGATTGATTCTTCTTTTCATTCCGCCCGAAAAGGTTTGAACCTTTTTGTCTGATACTTTAGAAAGCCCAAGCAGTGATAATAATTTTTCAGTGCGTGAATTTATTTCCTTTTTTGACAGGTTATATAAAGCTCCGAAATATTCTAAATTTTGATTAGGTGTTAACTCCTGATAAAAAGCATATTCCTGTGGTACGAATCCTGTTTTTTTTCTGAAAGTTTTTAAGCTTACTTCCTTACCTTGTTCAAAATATTTTACACTTCCACCAGTGGACTGTATTATTCCACACAGAATTGAAATTAATGTTGTTTTGCCGGCGCCATTTGGTCCTAAAATGCCAAATTTTTCTCCTGCATTAATATTAAGGCTAACTTGCTTTAAACTATCTTCTTTAGAAGCAAAATACCTTTTTGTAAGATTATTTATTTGAATGCAGGCTTGAGATATCATTTACTTAGTTTCAGTTTTGAAAGCTTTTTAAAAGCAAGTTTTTCGGTTTCGTATATTTCTAATAAAATATCAGCAGTTTCATCAAAATCTTTTTGTTCGCTAAGCCTGCCTTTATAAATTCCTGCCATTTGAACAGCACTTGAACGCCATAGATCTCCTGCTTTTGTAAAATCATCTGAAATAGCTGTTAACTTATCCTCTTTTAAATTATTGGCGGCTTGTTCGAGAAATGCTGCATAAATAAACCTGAACCCACCACCGCCGGTTCCAATTTCCTCTTGCATTCTAACAATCTGACCCAGATACAAACCAGCCTTTTTCGGACCAAGTTTTTCGCGCCATTTGCGGATTTGCTTTGAAGTATGTTTTATTCCTTTTACACCTGCAACATGCCCGGGTATATGAAGCATATCACGAACATTTCTTTTAATCCCCCTGACTATTCCTTTTTTTAAAAGTTCAATATCCGGTTCGCTAACATTCTCCGGATAGTAAATATGCCCTTTGGGGGCAAAAGCACCTTGAGTAAATCTTGCTTTTTCTAATTCCTTAACTGATAAAGTTGTAACATCTTCCATTATAGGATCGCTAATCAAATAATGATTATGATTTTTACCATAGACAATAAGATTATGAGCATTAAAATGAAAGCGGTATTTAACTGGGAAGTAGGTTAGATGAAAAACACCAACCTGGCAGGCAACGGGAATTCCCTCGGAAATTTTTAAATCAAGAAAGTCCCGGGCAGCTTTGTGGTCTTTAAATTTTTTTCTTTTAACATCTACTCCTAAGGATTTACAAGTTCTTTTAAAAATGGCTCCCGGCATGGTTCGAAAAGAAATTGCAGGACCATTATTTATTTTCATAAAAGGTATTTGAATATAAAAAAGCCCTGAACCAATTCCAAAAGCAAGAGGTTCATTCATATAATCCAAGCCATGATATCTCAGCAGGCTTGTTGTAATTCCATTTTCACAATGAGCTGTCTGTATATGCTTAAAGTCTTTCAGCATCTTATCCCTTAAAATTTTTTAATTCATCAATACTAATATCAAAAGCCCTGGCATAAATATCTAATTTTTTATCACTCAGCTTATTAAAAACACCTGGTTTCAAGTGTCTTTTAACAGATAGTTTCCAGAATCCCGTATATCCTGATAATATTGAAATATTCATAAGATTAAGCTCTATAAAAAAATATATTGGACTTTTCCTGCCTTCTTTTACTGCATTTCTTGCTTCTTCAATTCTTCTATTCACTTCACCCCAGGCATTATCCAAGGCATCTTTTTTTATATCCCAGCCAATACTAAGCCCTGTTTTATATTTTCCGTTATTATTTTTAACATAGTAAAGTTCACGAGTGAAATTTTCCAATGCACTTTTATCCTGAGGAATATTTTCCTTTTTCATCCTACTAATATTTTTGTAATAGAATGTTGTTTTACGGATAAAACACCCAATATAACCGAATTTCCTGTGTGCGATATTTTTCTCATGGGTGTTTTATTTAGCAAACGGTTAATAAGCTATATACATACGAAAATCTTGAACTTTCAGGAACGGCTAATAATATCTTCTGACCTTTTTTAAGCTTACCGCTATTGAATAATTCTTCAAGCATAAGGTAAATAGAACATGTACCAACATTACCTTTTGTACGAAGGTTAGTAAACCATTTTTCTTTTGGGATACCGATATCATTAATTTCTAACATATTTGCTAATTTTTCTTCAAAAAAACAGCTTGATGTGTGAGGAAGAAAATAGTCAATTTTTTCAACATTTTGATTTCTTTTCTCAAGAATATCTTTTAATTTATCAGATCCAAGTTTAACAATATTTTCACTAAGCAGTTTTACATCTTGCTTAATGCTTAATATGGATTTGGAAATTATTTCATTGGGAGAGAAATCCTTATAGCTTTTTAGTTTGCCGTCAGGTAATTTATCAGCAGCCATATACATACATGGTTCTTTTGAATTTGCAAAAGAACATGCTTCAATCCATTCAACTCTTAAAGATATTCCATCAGGATTTTTTTTATTTTCCATCAGAAATGCACCTGCACCATCAGAAAGCATCCATCTGAGGAAATCTTTTTCAAAAGCTATATATGGATTTTTTTCAAGTTCAATTAAATGTTGAACTTCTTCTTCAAACTGTTCAGAGCGTAATATTCTGGATAATCTTTCGGAACCTGTAGAAACTACTTTGGTTTTCTCTCCTAATTTTACTGACATAAATGCATATTTAAAAGCATGCATTCCAGAGCAGCAAACACCGGCGAGCGAAACTACTTCAATATTATCAGTTTCGGGTAGCCATCCTTGTACCATAACGCCATGAGAAGGCATCATTTGATCAGGACTTGAAGTTCCGCAGCTCAAAAGATCAATGTCTTTAATTTCGTCAGGATTGTCGTTAAATAATTTTTTGATTGCCAACGACGCCATCTCCGAATTTGTGTGAGTTGCTTTACCTTCTCTATTAATAGCATAATAACGGCTTTTTATGCCATTATTTCTGAGAATGATTTTTTTGGATTTAGAAGGTTGTTTATTAATCAATCCTAAATACTTCTCCATCTCATCATTTGAAACGGATTCGTTGGGTAAAAAATTAGAAATTCTTGTTATGTAAACGTCCGGCATTTTTATTTTTTCTAATGCCGCAAAAATACTCTTTTTTTCTGTTTATCGCATTAAAAGTGAATGGTGCTATTAACAAGTTATAAACGGTTAATACAATAGGTGCAACAATAAATAAAGCAACTAATAAATAGTACTTAAAAAGCTTTATCCAAATAGCTCTTTTTTTATAGTTTGAATCTTTATTTATTATAATTCTTGCCCAGATTTTAAATAGTCGTTTTGCTCTCAGTTCAATAAAGAGTATATCCGTTTTTATGTTGATTAATTTTAAATCTAAAATTTTATTTTGGAGCTTATGATAAGAGTCGTTTTGAAATGCTTCAAATACAATTTCTCCAAATTTGGAAGCTCCCTTAATATCTTTTTCACTGACACCGGGGTATGGAAAGATATTTAGATATTTTCCCTTTTCACCGGTGAGCATCCAATACAAAATAGTAACAGCACTAATAAGGTTTGTATTTCTATCAATAAAAGGGATATTTGCAACTAATTCACCTCCTGCTTTTTGAATATGTTCTTTGACGGTTTCCTGGGCATTCAGCCACATATTTCTGGCTCCGATTATTGTAACAACCGGTTTTCCTTTTAGAAGAGAAGTGAATTTTTCTTCTTTCAGTAAAGCTGTTGTAGGTAAAGAAGGAGATAGGAACCACGGTTGATAACCTATTACGATCAGGTCATAATTTTCAGATTTTAAATGGTATGGTTCTAATTCCATTTTTTCTTCTAAAACCGATTCGGGCATTACATCAAAGAATTCTTGACTTGACCAGGGGAAGGGAAAAACTTTTTTAGGGAAAATGTTTACTCTTTCAATTTGCTTATCATTAAAGGGAATAAGAAAATTGTCAATAATTTCATTCAATTGACCCGACTGAGAATAATTAATTACTAAAATCTTTTTCATTTCGATATTCAACCATCAAACCATACATTCCATTAGCTTATTTGTTTTTGAAAAACAACCCCTGCATTACATCCACCAAAACCCGATGCTATTTTTAAGCAATTATTGATTTCGGCTTTTTCTTCATTTCTTATAATATTAATATTTTTTGACACACCTGATTTATCAAAGCCCATAGTTTTATACAAGGTGTTTTCTTTCATTGAATTAATCGCTGCTATTGACTCAACTATGCCTGCTGCACCAAGAGTATGCCCCCAGTAACCTTTGAAGCTGTTTACCGGAACATTCTCTAACCCGGCTCTTGTTATTGCTTTTGATTCCATTTCATCGTTATAAACAGTACCTGTTCCATGGGCAGAGATATAATCAATATGATTTAGCGACTTTGCTCCGGCTTCTTTTAAAGTATTTTTAATTGTTATGTATAATCCTTCGCCTGTGCGCGACGGACCGGAAATATGGTTCGCATCATTACTTGAAGAACCGCCTGCAACAGTTATTTTAATATCATCATTAACAAATTCAGGATTTGAAGTTAATATTATTGTTCCGAATCCTTCGCCAAGACTAAGCCCATCTCTTGAAACATCAAAGGGTTGACAAGGCACTGTACTTAAAGATAAAAACGATTGAAAGCCCGATACGACAAATTCGGATAATATATCTCCTCCGGTAATAATAACATTTTCAAACTGCGACGATTGAATTAGCCTGCTCCCGATAATAATACCCAATAAACCCGAAATACAGGCATTGGAAACAATAACCGGCATATTTGGATTTTCAAAATAATTCTGTAATAATTTTGCCGTATTCCATAAATAAATCTTTTTATTATCAAATCTGTTTTTATTGCTTTGTTCTAAAATATCAATGTTTCCCTTTGTAGTAGAAATTATTAAAAGAGTGTTTTTATTTTTAATATCAACTTTTGTATTTCTTAAAGCGTCAATAATAGATAAGATAGCCATTTGTTCAAACCGTGTGAAATCTTCGGGATTATCGAATTTCTTAAAATCAGAATACAATCGTTCAGAATTAACTGATGATGCATAAATAGGGGTTGGTGATATATTTCTATTATCAATAAGTTTTATTCCTGTTATATTCTTTTTGATATTACTGATATTCTCTTGTGTTGTAAACCCGAGAGAAGAAATAATATTATCAGCCGAAATATAAACGTCAGGCATTTGGAATTTTTTTTATAAGTACTTGTCTTTTATTTTAATATTTCTCCCTGCCCTCAAAACCCCCACTTTTTTTTCCATTCGGCAAAGAAAGGCGGAATTGTTAACATAAGTTCTCTGTTCATATCCAAAAATGCCTGGACACTTGTACCTGTTGCAACAATCTCCATATCAGAGCTTCTGTAAATAATATATTCGTGTTTTAATTTAGCAGCTTCGCAATCGATATATTTAGTTTCAATAATTGCTTTCTCGCCGTATATTAATGGTTTTTTAAAGTCACAGGTTAATTTAACTATAGGTGTCAGAATTCCTTTTTTATAAAAATCAAGATAATTAAGACCGTATTTATTACCGAATGCTTCTCTGCCATCTTCAAAATATTTCACATAGTTACCGTGCCAGACCACACCTATTGAGTCAACCTCACTGAATCTGATAATTGTTTCGGTTTTTATTGATAGTGGTTTTTTTTTCATATTTACTTTTTAATATTTTGTTCAAAAATTTCAGCCAATTCGTGCAGTTTTTGTTGCAAGAGTTTTTTATCAATTAGTTTGGTTTGATACTCGGCAACTTTAGTTGGTGAAAGTGAACGGCTTAAAGAATATTCAACAATCTCATCATTTTTATATTTGCATAAAATAACGCCTACGCTTGGATTTTCATGCTTCTTTTTGTGCTCACGGTCAAGTGCTTCAAGATAAAAATCTATTTTACTAATATAATCCGGTTTAAATTCGGTTATTTTTAAATCAAAAGCTACAAGACATTGTAAATCCCTGTTGAAAAATAGTAGATCAATATAAAAATCTTTATCACCAACCTGTATTCTGAATTCCTCACCAACAAAAGTAAAATCCCTGCCAAACTCAAGAATAAAGTTTTTAAGGTTTTGAATAATTGCTTTTCGCAAGTCTCTTTCGCTATGACGTTCCGGTAAGTTCAGAAAATCAAGGGTGTATATATCTTTAAAAGTATCTTTTGTTTCCGGACGAATTTGTGTCATCAGTGTGGACACTTTTGTATTTGAGAGCATAAATCTTTCGTAAACCCCGCTTTCAATCTGCCTTTCGAGTTCACGAACAGAGTATTTTTCTTTTATTGCAAGACGTATGTAAAATTCTTTTTCTTCTATGCTTGCAGTTTTTGATAAGATTGTACGGTGATGAGTCCATGTTAATTGTGTCCGCAATGAGGACACATTTTCAATTTTATGATAAGTTTCATAAAACTGTTTCATTCTATAAAGCCCCCTTCGGTTAAAACCTTTAATGTCAGGATTCTTTTCTTTAATGAAATTAACAAGTTCATCAACAACGCCTGCACCCCAATTAGCATTTTCTACTTTTTCGGAAATAATTCTACCAACATTCCAGTATAGATTTATTAGTTCTTCATTAACTTTTATGAAAGCTCTTTTACGAGCATCATTAATTAGTTGGACAATTTTATTAAAATCGCTTATATGTCTTTCAGGCAGGTTCATACTAAACCATTTCTTTTAAAAAGTATTATTATTATTTTCAATAAATATTTTCATTTCACATTCCGTAGCTACTTTATTATTACATTTCACTCTGCCCGAAATTATTGTTACACCGAGAATCACATTTGTAATTATTATTTCTGTATTTATCTCTGTATTGACACCTGGTAGGAAATATATCTTTAAATTTTTTATTGCCCCGATATAACCGGTTAAAACATCCGACTTTTCTTTTTTTACTACAAATCCTTGTCGTGCTGCTGCTGTTTGAGCAATATTCTCGATTAATCCCGGTTCACAGAAAAAACCATTTTCACAAAAAATATTATCCTCCTTAATTAAAAAACTTGTTTCGGTTTTTTTGTCATCCGAATAAACAAGCTTATCAATCATAACCATAGGAGGCTTTTGAGGAATAAATTCAATTATATTTCCGTCTTCTGCACTCACTTTATCAGATACTCCCATAACGGACCTTTTTTATTTTTTAATCTCATTTTATTCATAACTTTACTCATATCTTCATCGGGAAACACCCATCTTTTACCGGTTTTATTTGCTTTTTCCTTTAATGTTGAAATATCAATCTTATCCGAAATATAATATTTGGGTTCTAACAAATTATCATCTTTTCTGATAGTTTTTTCCTTAATTGCTATTTCGTGTAATTTAGTGCCGGGATAAATACGCATACCAATAAAAGGGAAAAATACCGTTCTGTTTATCCTTTTTGAATTTTCGTACGTTTCATTTAAAGTATCTTCAGTTTCGCCATAACCTCCGAGTATCAGAAAATGAGCAAAATCAATTTCTAATTTATTACAGAGTTCCGATTTTTCAATTATATCTGAAACAGTAAACGGCTTTCCATAGCTTTTCAAAGTGGCATTGCAAATTGATTCCGTTCCGAATTCAATATGTGTTAATCCGGCTTTTTTCAGCAATATTAATAATTTATCGTCTAAGTTGTGCAAGCTGAAATATGCTCCCCATCTTATCGCAATTTTATTTTTTATTATCTTTTCAGCTAATTCAAAATTGAAATCATTATTTATATTAAAAACCGAATCGGTAAAAAATATATAATCAATTCCTTTATTAAAATAAATATCCGAAAGTGCTTCAATAATTTTGTCGGTATTCAATAATCTTACTTTACTGCCTTCAATCAAAGGATAAGTGCAATAAACACATTCATAGGGGCAACCGCGCTTTGATTGAATATTAAGCATTCCGCTATGCTTCCAGTAATAATCAATAAGGTTTTTTTCAAAACAAAAGTCCGGGTTTTTGAAATATTTCGTTCTTTTGGTTAAAATGATATTATTATTTTCTAAATAAACCAAACCTTCAATATTTCTGTAATCCAAATTATTATCTAAAGAATAAATTAATTTATAAAAGCTTTCTTCGCCTTCTCCATAGATTCCGAAGTCAGGTTTTAAATATTCAAATAATGTTTCAGGGAAAATTGAAAAGCCAGAACCACCGATTATTATTTTTGATTTGGTATTTTTCTTTATTTCATTAATTATGTTTTTATAATTGATAATAAAGCTCTCTTTATTGTAGATATTTACATCATCGATATTACGCAACGAAATTCCAATATAATCGGGTTTGAATTTTTTTAAAGATTTTATCAGTTCATCAATATTATTTAAAACAAGGTCAAATATCCGGATATCATAATCGTGTAATCTGGTTTGTAAGTAACTTGAAATATAAGACAATCCTAAAGGATAAACAGGATAGGGGACTGTGAATTGATTAGCTGAGATCAGTAATATTTTTTTCCTGTTCATCCGTGATAAATAATAGCATATTTTAATACATTACAATAATAGTTAAATTTTGCCACATTAGTGATGCCTGTGGCACAAAACACGGTCGTAAATATTTTGTGTCAATTACAAGTAAATCTTATTAAATAAAAATAACAGGGTGTTCTTTAGGGTTAACGGCGGAGTTCAGCCGCACCAAACACCACTAATAATTTACGTTATTTTAAAACACTTGCCAACAGAACAAATCCCAACACCGAACGCGGATGCGTTTGGTGTCGGCTGCAACGATTAGTTAGCTGTTTATCTTTTTTTAAGAAATGCATAAATTACCTTGTGTGGAGTATATTTTCCTTGGATTGTAACTGTTTTCAATTCTTCAATTTCGAAGAGTGTTTGAAAGAGATTCACCATTTCGTTATCCGAAGAAAAATACAGAACTGTATCAAAAGGTGTTTTTCTATATTTTCCGGCGCCTCCAAATTGAGGACTTTTTTCACTAAAACAAACTGATAGATATTTTCCGCCAGGATTAAGTAGTTTATAAACATTGGTGATATACTTTTCTCTTTCTTCAGGAAAAATATGGTGTAAGAGTTCCCAGTCATAAGCAAAATCATAATTGCTTTGGATTTCAGCCATTTCACCAAGAACATCAGCTGTGATAAAGTTGCATTTGATTTTCTTTTCTGTTGCAGATTTTTTTGCCATTTCAATAGCTGTGATAGAGATGTCAACACCCGTTGTGTTAAAATCCATAGATGAAAGATAAATCACATAATTACCAGTACCACAACCCAACTCAATTGCTTTGCATGGTTTAACTCTTCCGGATTTTACAATATTTTGAATAATATCGGGAGGTATTTCCAAATTCCATGGTATCTTTTCAGGAGAAATAGTCCTGTATATCTTTTCCATTTGCTCTTTAATCATAATGATATAATATCCTCATTAAATAGCTAACGACAAAACTCACCGGCTGGTAAAAGTGGTATGGCTATTGCACAGCGAAAGCCGCGCCGCTTTTGCCAGTCCGAGTGCAACGCTTTGTTAGCCGATAATAACTATTAGCGAATCCTTACTTTTTCAGCGTAATATATTCTATGTCTTGTTCATTAATTTTGTCAAGAGGTAGATGAATAAGATCGTTGCCGAGATTTGAAAAATTTAGTTCTTTCAAATCCAAGGCTCGAACACGCCTGTTATTTTGAGTGTGATAATAAAGTACATGCTCAGAAAGATCCCATGCAGTAGTCCATTCTGTAGAGCTGCGCATACCTTTAATATTGCTAGAATGATCAGAGCCTTCAGCTGCGCCAAGAGGCACGTTGAAGTTGTCAAGAATCCTGAAAATTTCATAAACAGTTTCAGCAGACGTTCCGGTAGGACGTGCAGTCTGAGTCCATGCAACGGCACGCACAAAACGTGAAGGTGGCGTAAAGTCGCCCGGCAATCCAATCATGCCGCTACCACCACCTAACGGTGCGAAATTTAGACCACCCATTTCTTTGTCAGGTGTAGCAACAGCCGAAAGCTTCAAATAATTTCGCAAATTAGTCATATGCCAATCAAAGGTTGGTGCATTTGTTATAACTCCCAAAGGATTATCAAAAATCTTCATCTCGCCATTAGCAAACTCGATAACTATGGATTCTCCTTCCGGGCTTATCACCATCCAGTGTGCATAAACAGGAATACCTAGTGCTTCTTCCACTACCGGAACAACCATAACTTTGCTCATGCCCTCACGAACCTCATCTATTGTTGCAAATTGGCTAAGAATAAAACTTACAACATCATTTGGTGCTATTGAAATGTCTGCCTTGTCTTTTTCGTAACTCGGGTAACTGGCAAATCCCAGGTGATAAAACAAACCAGCTGCCAATCCTTCCTCGTTCATGCCATCAGTTAAATAATTTTGTCCAAGCATATCAAGCCCGACAACGCCATATTTTGCTTTCCATTTTTTGCCGTTCAACCCATCCGGTGTTAAGCCGGTGAAAGAATATCCACGAGGAATAATGGTAATGTGGGAATTCATATCAAATGCACCCCATTCCATTGTTCGTCCATAAACAACTCCGCTGTCAGTTGCTATTAATCTAATTCCGGTACAGGCATGGACAGAATCCACGCAGGTGCCTGCCAGAATTATAAACCCTAATAGGGTCGTAATGAGCATTTTTTTGTTCTGTTTCATTTTTTTCTTGTTTTGTTTTGAATTGTTGTGATGCATTTGGCTAACATATTATTAAGCCACAAATATCTGTATAATATGTTAAATATACAAGAGAAAATGTAATCTTCAAAAGGAGTCCTTCGGACGTATAATGTTCTAATATAATATATATTTGAATATTTAATAGTGCGGACGATACTATTTTCTTTTGACAAAACGAGGACGCTTCGCTGAATATAGAAAATTTATCTTATATTTGTCATTGATTAGTTACTATTAATTAAATTAAAAATGGAGGCAACATGAAAAAATGGATTTTATTAATTTCAGTTTTTTTTATTACAACAAGCGTATTCTCACAAGAAAACAATGAAGTTTATAAAGGAAGTAATCTTTCAGAAGATGAAATCTATATAACCAATACTTCTTGTGACGGAACCCCTGATTATCGTAAATGTGTTGAAGAAAGCTATAGAAAACTTCAATACAAAACGTCTATTTATAGTGAAGTCCCCAAACCTGGTTCGGGAATTCGTCTTGGAATTTATCAAATTCAGGCGGCTTGTGGCGAAGGTGTAACTGAGAAGAACATGAAACTTCTCGAAGAAGCTGTGAAACTCGCAAAAAAATTTGATGTGCAACTTTTGTCTTTTCCCGAACTATATGTTCCCGGTTATACATTAAGTCCTGAAGATGTACGTAAGGTTGCTGAATACAAAGATGGTACAAGCATCATAAAAGCAAGGGAAACAGCAAAAAAATACAACATGGCGCTTCTTGTTCCCTATGCAGAAAAGGTAGATGAATCCGATGGCGTAACCCGTTACTATGACGCTATTGCAGTAATTAATGAAAAAGGAGAACTTCTCAACAGCTATAAAAAAACCCAACTTTACGGTCAGCAGGAAAGAGATAACTGGAGTTTTGGAACAAGTGATTATCCGGTATATAATATTTTTAATTTCCCGGTAGGCGTGCTTAATTGCTATGAATGTGAATTTCCGGAACTCCAGAGAATACTGGCGCTCAATGGCGCAAAACTCATTGTGGGTCCAACTGCGGCTGATAATTATTACCGTCTTCCTGACGGACAAAGAAGTTCCGTACCCTATCCCGACATATCAAAAATACTCATCCCTGCAAATGCTTATGCAAATAATATCTTTTTTGCTTATGCAAATCGCTGTGGTTATGAACAAAGAGGAGAAGACCAGTGGCACTATCGGGGGAATAGTATTATATGCGGGCCTCACGGTGATATAATTGTTGAAGCAAATCATGAACAAAATACCATGCTTATTGCAGACTGTATTCCGGCTTATTATGGCATGACGCATCCCGCACCGAAATATTATTATCTGAAAGACCGCAGACCGGGACTTTACAAGAAACTCGTTTCAGATAAGGTTGATTTCTTTAATTCTACTAATGACCCGATAAATCCGGATACTGACTTTTTCGATGGTGGATTCGAATATCCGGTTTATAAAGATGGTAAAGAAATTCCGGGAAAAAATCAGTGATTAGAAGAGTATTATATTAATAATCAACTAATGTCTTTTAATATTATTTTTATCGTTTCTGCTAATGTTTGAATTTTATTCTCGCATATTTCATAGATAGCTTCAGCATTAACATCTATGTAATGGTGGGTTATAATATCTCTCAATCCTTTTGCTTTCTTCCATTCAACTTGAGGATATTGTGGCAAAATAGAATTTTCTGTAACTTTATCAAAATTTTTTAAACCTTCTCCAATTACAATAAGCTGCATACAAATAGAATCTAATTTTTCCATCCCCCAAAGGCTATTTGTAAAATCATCTACAGTTTTAATAGTTTTGAACCGTTTTAAAATTATCTCTGCAGAACTATAAAGTTGTTTCAGTATCTCTTGAGCTAATTCTTTATCATACATAAACCGCCTCCTCATCAATACGTTTTTTTAAAAAAGAATTCATTTTTTCTCTATAACTTACAATGTCTATCGGATAATGCAATTTTTCTTCCAAATCTTGTCTAATCCCAATAATTTCAAATAAATCCTGTTTTGTTAGTTTAACAACTACATCAATATCACTTTTATCAGTAGCTTTATTTTTAGCAACAGAACCAAATATTCCAAGGCTTTCTATATGGTATTTATTTTTATTTTCCCGTTTAAAATTTTTTAAAAACCGGATTATTATCTCACGTTCCATTATAAGTCTCCTTCTGTATTAGATTCAATATTTTATAAGGTTATTATTCCTGAAAGAATTATATCATCATACAAAGTTATATCAAATTTTTCAAATCCTCCCTTATTATAATAAATCAAATATCAAACTTTGTTTGAATCTTTCCCCCAAAAATCATAATAATTGAACCATTGTTCGGGATATTTGTAAACTATTTTTTCCAGCTCAGAAATATATTGCTTAATAATCAGTTCCAAAACAGCATTACGTTTTTTAAAATTCGGTGGGTATTCGAATTTCGTAGCAGGTGTTGCATAAAAATGATAGTGTGATTTTGTATCCTTCATTGCAAAAACATACGAAACAGGTACTTTAAATTTTAATGCCAGATAAAACGGTCCTGTCGGGAAAAGGGCTTGCTTGCCGAGAAAATCACAGTATAATGTTTTACTGCCTTTTACAAACCTGTCGCCGTGAATGCAAACAAGTTCTTTATTTTTTAATGCATTATTTATCTCAAAAATATGTGAATAATCATTTTTAATTACAATGATATTTACATTTTGTTTAGCTAAAATATCCGAAAGATAATCTTTAATTTTTTTATGCTCGGCATCATACATTACAATATTAATCTTAGTGTTCAAGCGTTTCAGGAGATGTTCTGCAATTTCAAAGTTTCCAACATGAGCACTGATAAGTAAACCGCCTGTGCTGTCGGTTACCATTTTCCTCAGGTGATTTTCGCCGTCAAAATCAAAAGTAAAGTTGGTTTTAAAACCTGCTAATATTGCAATTTTATCAAGAAGTACCTGTCCGAAAACAAAATAGCTTTTATAAATCTTTATAAAAGAAAAGAATACATTATAATTTAAAACTTTATTGAAATAATAGAATGTTGTACGAAAAGATTTGGGGGAAAATAAAAAAAAGTAAATAACAACAAATCTTAAAAAGAAATAAGCAACAGGTAGTCCGAGAAATTTTAAGATAGTAATAAAAAACCTATAACCGAATAGTCCTCCACGTGTTTTCCCTTTCCATGATGACACAGTGAAATTATTTATTTTCGTTTATATTAACATATAAATAATCGTAAAGGTTTTGTAATGTCTTTACATCAACCATTTCTTCTCCTCTAATCTTAAAGCCGAACTCTTTTTCAATGATAACAGCAATATCAACAAAATCAAGACTTTCAATGCCAAGGTCACTCTTTAGGTTTGCAGACGGACTGACAAGATCTTCTTCAATTTCAAGTTCTTCAACTAAAAAATTATCAATTATATTTACAATTTTTCCCTTTTCCATGAATTTTATTAAAAAAAGAAAACATTCTGCAAAATTAGAATATTTATCAGAAAATCTTATAATTTATTCATGAAATTTTTTTATAATCAGTGAAGAATTTGTTCCGCCAAAACCAAAGGAATTTGATAAGAATGTATTTATATCTTTATTAACTGTTTTGTTTGTAATATTTAGTCTTTGGGAAAATTCATCAGGGTTTTCAAAATTGATATTTGGTGCGATAAATGAATTTTGCATCATCAGGATTGAATAAACCACCTCGCTTGCACCAGCCATCCACATTTCGTGTCCTGTTATAGATTTTGTTGAAGTTACAACCGGTTTGTGATTATTAAAAATTTCACAAATAGCTTTTGCTTCATTTGCGTCGCCTACCGGAGTAGATGTTGCATGTGCATTAATATAATCAATATCTTTAGGGCTGACATTAGCATTTTTTAATGACATTTCAATTGCACGTTTAGGACCGTCAACATTTGGGACAGAAATATGACTTCCGTCGGATGAGAAACCATAACCCATAACTTCGGCTAAAATCAGAGCACCTCTTTTTATTGCCGAATCATAACTTTCAAGTATTACAGTAGCTGCACCACCGCTTGGGACCAAACCATCCCTGTCTTTATCAAACGGTCGTGATGCTTTTGTCGGTTCTGATTCCCTTATTGAAAAAGCACTTAAAGCATCAAAGCTGCCAACACAAAAAAGATTAACTTCCTGTGCGCCGCCGCAAATAATACTTTTCTGATAACCATGCTTAATTAAAAAATATCCCATCCCAATTGAATGTGAACCGCTGGCACAAGCCCCGCTAAGTGTAAAATTAACTCCTCTTAATTTGAAAATTACAGCGAGATTCATTGATACGGTAGAGTTCATTGATTGAAAAACGGAACCAGAACCTACAAGAACAGTATCTCTTTTTTCCCTGATAATATCTACAGCGTCAATAACAGGTATTGTAGAACTATCGTTTCCGTAAATAATGCCAAATTCATTCCTGTCTAAAAAATCCTGGTCAATTCCTGCATTTTTCAAGGCTTCCATAGTGGCAATATAAGCATACTCACCTTGTTCAGCCATACCCACCCGTGACCGTCGGTCAATTAAACCCTTTAATTTAGGACGTTCAAGCTTACCTGTCAGCCCCGACCTGTATCCGTATTCCTTTCTTTCCTGGTCAAGAACTATCCCTGATTTCCCGTTATACAATGATTCTTTGACTTCATCAAGATTCTTCCCGATAGTAGAATAAATTCCGATACCTGTGATAACAACTCTGTTCATGTGTTTCTTAAAATTAGGAAATTTTTTTTATTTATATTATGTATATAATCCCCCATTAACCGAAATTACTTCGCCGGTAACATAAGACGATTTCTCAGAAGCCAGAAATGCAACTACTTCTGCAACTTCTTCGGGATTTCCGAACCTGTTAAGCGGGATTAGTTGCTTTAATTCTTTTTCGTTTAAATCTTTTGTCATATCGGTACTGATAAATCCCGGAGCAACTGCATTAACCGTTACTTTCTTTTTCCCGATTTCCTGTGCCAGCGCTTTTGTTGCAGCAATAATTCCTCCCTTAGCTGCCGAATAATTTATTTGTCCGGGTAAGCCTTTTATCCCTGACAAAGAAACAATATTTACAATTCTGCCATATTTCTTTACCAGCATATCTTTTAACAACATTCTCGTAACAAAAAAGAAACCGTTAAGATTAGTGTTCAATACATCAAACCATTGTTTATTCTCCATCCACATTAATAACATATCTTTTCGTATCCCGGCATTATTTATCAGAACTTCAATATATTGATCTTTATGTTGTTTTTTCCATGCTTCCAATACTTTCTCAACTTCATCCTGCTTTGAAACATCAAATTGCATTAGCTCGCCCGAACCCCCTGTTTCTTCAATTAATCCGAGTGTGTTTTCGGCTTCTTTAATATTAGAACGAAAGTTTATTAACACATAATAACCCATGTCTGCAAGCTTCAGGCTTATAGCCCTGCCTATTCCCCTTGAGCCTCCTGTAATTAGAGCGTATTTCATTTTGATTTTTCCTTTAAAATTGATTTGCTTAGAATTTTAATTTATTCTCTGTTAAGTAGCTCTTAACCTTTTCAATATCCTTATATCGTGGAGTGTCTTCTTTAAAATTAGGTATAATTTTTCGTAAATTTGTAAAAGTAGTTTTTGAATATCCTGATAATTTATCTTCAATTTTTAAGTAATCAATTGCCTGAAGAATTGCAATAAATTCAATGGCAATTACCTGAAAAGAGTTTTCAATAATTTTTTTAGTAATAAGTGAAGCATTAGTCCCCATGCTAACAATATCCTGGTTATCATTATTATTTGGAATACTGTGGATATACATGGGAAACGATAATGTTTGATTTTCGGCAACAGTTGAAGTAGCTGTAAATTGGATTCCCTGCATGCCAAAGTTTAAACCTAATTTTCCGAGATTGACAAAAGGCGGCAGCATATTATTCAGCTTGTCATTTAAAAGATAGTTCAATTGACGCTCGCATAACATTGATAACTTTGTAATGGCAATTTTTAACTTGTCCATTTCAAGCGACACATAATCTCCATGAAAATTTCCACCATGAAATACATTATTATTCTCACTATCAATAATCGGATTATCGCTAACAGAATTTACTTCATTTATCAGAACTTTCTCAGTGTTTTCAATAGTATCATAAACAGGTCCAAGTACTTGCGGAACGCAGCGAAGCGAGTAATATTCCTGCACTTTTTCTTTCAATAAATAATCATTGATATGATTATTAAAAAAATGGTCTTCTCTTTTTCGGATTGATTTACTGTCTTTTAAGATTATTCTGAAAATTTCAGAAACCTTAATTTGTCCCTCGTGTAATTTTACATTATTTAGTTCTTTTGAGAAATGGTCGTCGAAAGATCCTGCAATTTCATTTATCATGGCAGAAGCCAATATAGTCCAGTTTAAAAGGTTCTTTGCTGAAATAGTATTAATTAAACCAATTCCTACCATAACAGAAGTACCATTAATAAGCGACAATCCTTCTCTTATATGCATTTTGACAGGATGAAGATTATTTTTAGCAAAAACTGTTTTGGTCGGAAGTATTTTACCCTGATAAGTAACTTCGCCTTCGCCTATTAATACAAGAGCAAGATGTGCTAATTGTACTAAATCACCACTTGCACCAACCCCGCCGTGTTCAGGTATGACAGGATAAATATCTTTATTGATTAAATCTTTTAATAATTCTACTACTTCGGGATGAATGCCGGAATAACCCTTTAAAAGATTATTTAATCTGGCAATCATTGCTGATTTAATATAAATTTCAGGGATAGGATTTCCGGCACCTGAAGAATGACTTCTTATTGCATTATATTGTAATTGAATACGATCTTTTTCATCAATTCTGTATTGTGCCATAGGACCCAATCCGGTATTGATTCCATATATGACCTTTCCCTTACAATATTTATCAAGAAAATTAAAGTTGTTTTGAACTTTTTTCAGTGTTTTTGTATCAATCTCAATCTTCTCTCTATTGTATAATATGCTATAAAAATCATCTAAAGTAAGAGGATGTTCTCCTGTTTTTATCATTAATTTGTAATCCTTATGTAAGTAAAAAATAACGAGGCAAAATTAGTGAAATAAATTTTTAGTAAGTAGTTTGATTAATTAAATCTATAAATTAAATTTGTATTTTTGTGTAAATTCTAAAAAATGAACAAAAACCTCAAACTCATCGGCGGGATACTGGTTTTATTATTAGGGCTTTTCTTTATCTGGTATTTCTCAAATATTGTTGTTTATATCCTTGTTGCCGGCGTACTTTCTTTTATCGGACAACCTTTGGTCAAAATTTTTGATAAGATCACTTACAAGGATTTAAAAATGCCTCATACTATAAGTGTCTTTCTTACACTTATTATAATGTTGTTAGTTATTAGCTCATTCTTTTTAATTTTTGTCCCGATCATTAATAATCAGGCAAACGTGATCTCTAATATCGATTTTGAATACTTCGGTGATAAAATTGAGGATAATTTACTCGATGTTGAAAAAGTTTTGCTTGATTACAAGATTCTTAAAAGTGATCAAACCCTTGAAATAATGATTTCCAACGAGTTGGAAAAATTGGTCAACATGACATCTCCCGAAACTATTTTCAAGAATATGCTTGGTTTTGCAGGATCAGTGTTTATCGGTATTTTTTCAGTAATATTCCTCACCTTCTTTTTTCTCAGGGATGAACATTTATTTTATAACGGTATTATGATATTCGTTCCGACAAAATACGAAGAACATGCAGCAAATATCCTTTCCGATACACGTCGCCTGTTGTCAAGGTATTTTGTAGGTCTTTCGCTTGAAGTAATCTCAATGATGACGCTGATTTCGATAGGGCTGAGTATATTTGGAGTTAAAAGCGCTATCCTTATTGGATTTTTAGGAGGATTAATGAACGTCATTCCATATCTGGGACCTATCATCGGCGCTACGATTGGTGTTATCATCGGCGCCACAGGTAGCCTGAGCCTTGGCATGTATGAAAGTATCGGTTCAATTTCACTCATTATAATTGGAATCTTTGCTGTTGCAAATTTGATAGACAATTTTGTTTTACAACCATTAATATATTCAACCAGTGTGAAAGCCCACCCGATTGAAATTTTCCTTGTAATTTTGATGGCTGGAAGCCTGGCCGGTATTCCGGGAATGATCCTTGCCATCCCGGGTTATACCGTGCTTAGGATCGTTGCCAAGCAATTCTTCAGCCAGTCGAAGCTGGTTAAACAGTTGACAAAGAATATATAAAATGACCAATTAACAGTGAAAATAAATGATCAGCTAAATATATTATCAAAACTCTCACTAAAGCGTTCATGGAACTTAGTGCTTATTCAGCTTAGTTATATTTTAACTCTGGTAACAAAAAAAATATACCATTGGGGAAAGCCTTTCAGTGTTTCTATTGAACCCACTACTTCCTGTAATCTGCGCTGTCCGGAATGTCCGTCAGGTTTGCGTCAGTTTTCGAGAAATACCGGGATGTTAAGCTTCGATTTTTATAAAAAAATTATGAATGATCTGGGAGATTACCTGATGTATATGATCCTATATTTCCAGGGAGAACCCTATTTGAATCCTGAGTTTTTTGAATTTGTAAAGTATGCTAAAAAGAAAAGGATTTATACTGCCACATCAACCAATGCTCATTTTTTAAATGATGAAAATGTCCGTAAAACAATCGAATCCGGTCTTGACAAACTGATTATTTCGCTTGATGGCATTGGACAGGAAGCATACTCAACATACAGGATAGGAGGAAGCTATGATAAAGTAATAGAAGGCATCAGAAATGTTGTTAAATGGAAGAAAGAGCTGAAATCAAAAACGCCCTATATAATTGTCCAGTTTCTTGTATTAAAAACTAATGAACATCAGTTGGATAAAGTAAGGCAACTTTGCAAAGAATTAGGTGTGGACAAATTGCAGTTTAAAACAGCACAAATCTATGATTATAAAAATGGCAGCCCTCTGATCCCATCTATTGACAAATATTCGCGCTACCGCCAAAAGCCGGATGGCACATGGGAATATAAGGGTAAGCTTCCAAACAAATGCTACCGCATGTGGAGCAGTTGTGTAATCACCTGGGATGGGCTGGTTGTCCCCTGCTGCTTTGATAAAGATGCTGAATACCGGTTGGGTGATTTGAAAGAGAAGCGTTTTAAGGAAATCTGGAAAAGCCGGGTTTATAATGATTTCCGCAAAAAGGTTTTTACCAAACGTAAACAAATTGATATTTGCCGGAATTGTACAGAAGGGATGAGGATTTAAAAGTTTCAGGTTTCAACTGACATTATAGACAGGCGTTATTTAATTACTACCTCTACTTTATCTTTCAATAATTCCCTGAATTTAACAGAATCTTCCTCTGTTCCTTCGTATAGTCCGTAATGGAAAGGGATGGCTATTTTAGCTTTAACGTCAATAGCGGTCTCTGCCGCATCCTCAACACTATTCATGGTGTAAGTTTGTCCGAGGGGAAGCAAAGCTATATCGCAAATAATGTCTTTCATTTCAGGAATTCTTTCCGTATCACCTGCATGATAAACTTTTTTGCCTTCAATCGTAAGAATATATCCTACCCATTTATTCTTTTTAGGATGATAATTGGTTTTTAAAACATTATAGGCAGGGACTGCTTCAATTTTAAAATCCTCTGTTTCTTCCTTAAAGCCGGGTTCTATTCCGGTTACTTTATGATATCCGGCATCAACCAATTTGGGAACACTATCGTAAGGAGCAAAAAACCTTGTATCTTTTGTTGCAACTTTTTTCAAATCATCCACCGAAAGATGATCGTAATGTGAATGGGTGATGAAGACGTAATCAGCCTTGTCTTCTTCTGTAATCATGTAAGGGTCGAAATAGATTATTTTACCATTTGTTTCAATCTTAATTGCTGACTGACCGAACCGGTGGATTCTGTCGATTAATTCCATGATAATTTGTTTTTGATTTTCGGACTATGAAAGTATAAAAAAATTGGGAATTAGCAAAAGTAATTTTAAATAATAAATCTTTACCTTTGACTCCTGTTATTAAAAAACATAATCAGATGAAATACAACCGAATACTTTTAAAACTCAGTGGCGAAGCACTGATGGGAGAAAAACAATACGGCATTGATCCGGTACGGCTGGAAGATTATGCCGATGAAATTAAATCAATAGTTGAAAAAAATGTTCAGGTAGCGATTGTGATTGGCGGAGGAAATATTTTCAGGGGTTTGCAGGGAACTACCGAAGGTATGGACCGCGTTCAGGGCGATTACATGGGTATGTTGGCTACTGTGATAAACAGTATGGCTTTACAGGCTGCCCTGGAAAAAATCGGTGTAAAAACTGCTTTGCTTTCCAGTTTTCAAATAGGTCCGGTTACAGAGTTAATGAGCCGCAGACGGGCAATTGAATATCTCGAACAGGGAAAAGTGGTAATCATCAGCGGAGGGACAGGAAACCCCTATTTTACAACTGATTCTGCTTCAGTATTGCGGTGTGTGGAAATAAAAGCAGATGTTTTTTTGAAAGGTACACGGGTGGATGGTGTTTATACGGCTGATCCGGAAAAAGACCCGGAAGCACGGAAATACAAAAATATTTCATTTGAGGGGGCTTATGAAAAGCAATCGAAAATAATGGATTTGACTGCTTTCACAATGTGCAGGGAAAACAATATCCCAATCATCGT
>JACKQG010001570.1_pt1 | contig 31277 bp, 25 predicted proteins | sample 8237621 | NCBI WGS metagenome assembly JACKQG01 (sample SAMN15677084, study PRJNA649215) | marine metagenome | biome: marine; feature: Black Sea; material: saline water; isolation source: suspended particulate matter (SPM) from the Black Sea western gyre | collected 2013-06-09/2013-06-10 | depth... | reverse complement strand
CCGTTTTGCACCGTTGCAGGGCAAAAACCATTGCCTGCTCAATGGTCATGATCTGTTTCCCAGTGTCTCGCTCAACCTTTAACACGTCCCTCTGGCTCATGGTACTCTCGCCGATAGCTACCTGGAATTCGTTGATGTGGCTATAAGCGGAATGGATGTACCGGTAAGTCTCCTCCACCTGGGGGATAAATCCAAGCGTGTCACCATACTGGTCCAAAGGCTGCTGTGGATCCTGGATGCCCGAATAGACCGGAGCCATAGCACCTTTTGGAAACTTCATCCGGGGAATGACACGGATCCGGCAATCGGCACCGGCATCGGAGTGGGATACAATGACCGATCCGTCTGTAGTAGCCTTTTTCCCGGCGACAATTATCGTGCAGGAATAGGAGTAATACGTTGAAAGAAAGAAAAGGATCAGGACTGAGAAAATGTGTTTTCCGATCATGAAACAGATTTTAATGATAAATTATATTCAGGCTTTCCGCAAAATTAAGATTTTTAGATAGCCAAGCCGCAATAAATTGCGGCTGTATGACGGGGAAGTGGGTGAAAAATTAATTTGTATGTATTTTTCTACATTTATGCGTATATTTGTGGAATATTCTCCACATGAAAAAGAGAAAGCTCTTTTATAAAGTTGAAAAATACCTCGACCACAAAAACGCGATCGTGGTTACGGGTATCCGGCAGGTAGGAAAGACCACCCTGTTGAAACAACTCTTCGACCACGTTAAGTCTGATTATAAAGTATGGTTTGATCTCGATAATCCGCTTGACCAACTCCTGTTTGAGAACACCGATTATCATGCGATTTACAGGGAGCTAGTCACCATCGTAAAATCAGGAGAAGAGCGGTTGTTTATTTTCCTGGACGAGATACAGAATCTACCCGCAATCACCAGGGTCATGAAATTCCTGATCGATCATTATCAAGTGAAGTTTGTGGTGACAGGTTCTTCTAGCTTCTACCTCAGGAATCTCTTCCCGGAGTCGTTAAGTGGGCGAAAATTCCTGTTTTACCTGCCGCCACTCTCATTTCAGGAAGCACTGTACTTTCACAACAAAGTTGATCTGGATCAGCTATTGTCAAATGAATTGAACGATGTCCTGAAACAGCAATCCCTCTATCATTACAAAAAGCAATCTGAAGAATATCTACGATACCTTCAGTTTGGCGGTTTTCCTGAAGTGGTGACCACAGTGGATGATGACCTGAAAAAAATGGTATTAAAGAATATTTTCAGTTCATTTTTTGAGAAGGATCTCAGGTTGCTCAGCGATTTCAGAGAGATTCGCGAACTCCGTGACCTGATCCGGCTTTTGGCTCCAAGGGTTGGATCGATGCTGGACATCACCAGAATAGCTTCAGAGTTATCTGTTGATCGAAAAAAGATTTATGCTTTTCTGGATTTTCTGCAAGGGACCTATTTCATCCATCTCCTGCCCAAATATGCCAAAGGCATTGACCGGAGTGTTGCCGGCGGGAAAAAAGTCTATTTCAGCGATAACGGAATATTGAACCTGCTGGGACCAATTACTGAATCTCAATTGCTTGAGAATGCTGTGATTAATCAATTAGCAATTTATGGAGAACTCTCCTTTTATAATTACAGGAATACCTCAGAGATTGATTGTATCCTCGACAAAAAAATAGCTTTCGAAATCAAACAAACAGGGACTGAACATGATTACAAAAAACTTTCCAAATTAACCGACAAACTGGGAATCAGGAAAAAATATATCATTAGTCAGAACTTCCGGGATATGTATGGAATTGTTTATCCTCAATTTCTATGAGAATAAATAAAAGTGAAATTCTGGTTTTCATTCTTCTCTTTTTTTGACTTGAACTACAGATAAAAGTAAGAAAATCCTGATAGGGTGTTTGTGAAAATGCTAATTTTCATGTATATTTCCTCTATAAATCCTATTCTCATTATAACGCTTTGAGTTGAGCGAATTTCCTCTGCAAGTTTGGCCCTTGTCGGGCATTAACTTATGTCTGTGTGCTAAAAAATACTTTGGTAAATTGTACTTTTTTTCCCTTCTTACTTATAACCTTTTATGCATTGTTCTGTTCCTCCGCAGCATACTCTGCCGTCTGCTGTGCTTGGAGTCTCTTCTGGCGTGCAGTTGTAGAAGTGTGCTCCAGCTAATGGCATTCCTTGTTCTACATATTCATACAGCCAAGTCCCATTACCTCCTATCTCTGAGCATCTGCTCGTGGTTCTTGTGCATCTAGAGTTTGCTCATATGAAACTTTTCAAGCCAAAAACCAAGTTCCAGGGATTGGACGGTTGTCGATTGGACGATTTGGCGATTTTCGATTTAAGAAATACTTCAATCGAACATCGAACATCGACAATCGACCATCTTCAGAGCTTCAATACCCATTTGCAATTTTGATGAATGTTGTAGGAGATGATATCCAATGAATAACCGGAATATTGTTCCAGGAACTTTTTGAAGGCGACCGGTTTCACACCCTGGCAGTTCATTTTTACCTCATATGCTTTACCTTTATCAAAGGTGGTTGTAATAACAAAATCAATTTCTTTCTGGTCTGTTGTCCGCCAGAACCGTATGGAATCTGCATTATAAAGATCGCGCAAGCGGCTGAAAACGTAGTTTTCAAGCAATTTACCTCTGTCTTCCCGGTTCTCAAATTTATAGAACCGGTTTAATGCAATATTTCTTAATCCGCTATCATTGAAATAAATTTTAGGCATTTTGGTGAGCTCTTTCCTTAAATTGGTAAAGAAAGGTTTAATCAGATCAATATGAAAACATTTTTGAAGGACATAAAGGTATTTCCCAACGGTCTTGTTATCTGCTTCAATGGTCAGGGCCAGTTCATTTCTGTTCACGAGATTTCCTGTTTGTCCGGCAATTAGCTGTAACAACCTGTAAAACTTATCCGGATTGCTAACACCTGACTCATCAATATCACGTTCTAAAAAAGAGTCCCTGATGTCTCTCAATAAGTTGATCTTTTCCTGTTGATCCTGTTCCAAAACAACTTCAGGATATCCACCAAAAATCAGGTATTCATTGAACCAGGCTATTAATTCCCGGTGCCTTGAGGAGATATAATCCTCCTGGCTGCGGATAAGTTCCAACTCTTCAATAAGCTTATATTGCCTCCTGAAGTTCAGCATTTCCTCAAAATCAAGGGTATGCAATTCAAAAATCCTTTTTCTGCCTGCCAGTGAATCCCTGAACTTAGAGTCTATATAAAAAGCATTGCTTCCTGTAGCAACAAGTTTCAGGTTCTCACGATATTTATCGTACAAATATTTTATAAAATTGGAAGGTTGGTCAGCATACTGGATTTCGTCAATGAACAAATAAATGATCTCTTCGGGACTCCCCTGTTCTAATGCTGTTTTACCTGGTCGTGGCGAATATGCAAAAATATTCTCAGGATGCTCATTGATGGCTGTAAGTATCTCCCTGTCTTCCAATGAAATGTATGTTGCTGTTTTTTCTGTGGTTTCCAATTCATTAAACAATGCCATCAATAAAGATGTTTTACCACTTTGCCGTGCTCCGGTAATAATCGTATATTCCTTTCTCGACAAGTGCTGAATAATGTTTTTATGAATCTTCCTTTGTATGTACATTTAATCCTGCTTTTTTTGCAAATATAACACAATTTCGGATAATAATGGAATCCGATTCCATAAATATCGGATATTTTTGGATTTTGTGTCCGGGAATATTACCGCTAATGCCTTCAGGATCCGCTAAAAAATTTCGCACTTTGCTGCGCTTCTTGCGATTTAATGTTACCCCTGCCGGTAGAAGTCCAAACATCCTCAAGGATTCTGCCCAGAGCTACACCTTGAACTCTACGGATCGTAATATCTTTGCTGTAATGTATCTTTTCCAGCCTGGCACTAAATTCTATAGATTTGACGATTGTCGGTTTTCAATGTTCGATTTTCGATTTGCTTTTGCTGTTATAACCGTTTTGTGGAATATCGCGACCAACTGATTGCTTTCATCAATCAATTTATCCAACAATACCCTTTCCCTAAAGAGCTCTGATTTTGAAATAATTATCAAATTAACATGGGTTTCACGTAATTCTTTTAAAACTATACTTGTTTTATGAATAAAATCATTCTTTGATTCTGCTCCTTGCGCTTCACCATAATTCAAAGCAGCGCTAGAGGACGATCTCATGATCTGATTCGCCATGTGTTGTGAAATAAAATCATTGTGCATATTCTTACATGATTTTATGATTTCAACTGACAAATCAATTAATCTGTTTTCCAATTCTTTTCTCATAATCTATCTTCATTGGGCGATTGTCGATTGGACGACGTTCGATGTTCGATTGGAGTATTAATCAATTGAAAATCGTCAGATCGACCATCGACAACCGACAATCTCATCACCTGATCATCGGCATAAATGCATCCGGAATGTGATTAATCTCCTCTGTCTCTTCATTTATCAGAATTGAGATGATGTCAAACCGTACCTCGATATTCCACTTCCGTATCTTTACAAAAGCATTGGCAGAGCGAATTATTGCACGCTGCTTTTCCCGGTTTACCGCTATCTCAGGCTCTGAAATTGTATTTTTGTGACGGGTCTTTACCTCCACTACAACCAGGGTGTCTCCATCTTTTGCAATGAGATCTAACTCATTCCGGCCAAACCGCCAGTTAGTCTCCAGAATCCTGTATCCTTTCTCTCTTAAATAGTCGGCGGCGAGCTCTTCTCCCCTCTTTCCCAATTCGTTATGTGCTGCCATGTTTATTAATTTGTGGTGAAGGTGGTGATAGTAGTGAAAGTGGTGAGCTGGTGAACTGGTGAATTAGTGAGTTAGTGAAATAATAAAGAGACTTCTTCATCTACAATTAGTTTTGCTTGTCTTCCAAGGAAGAGAGACACGTTCTCTTTTCCATGGCCGGCGGGAAAATCAAAGCAAACAGGATAGTGATATTCACTCACAGCTTCTACGATGATCTCCTCTGCATTTTTCCCAAACGGCACCTCATTGTCTTTCATATCTGTCATCCCTCCAACAATCAATCCTTTGAGATGTTTGAGTTTCCCCGCACGTTTCAGGTTGATCATCATCCTGTCGACATGGTAGAGATACTCATCCACATCTTCCAGGAGGAGGATCTTCCCTTCTGTAACGATATCCGACGGACTTTCCATCAGACTGTTCAGGATAGAAAGATTTCCTCCAACCAGTAATCCTTCGGTTAATCCGGTTCGGTCGTGAAAGGTTATATGTTTAGTGTAAGAAATTTTCTCGCCTGTAAGAGATTTGCGAAGCGATTCTATCGAAACACTCTCTGTATCAGACTCTTTCATGTTCACTGGCATAGTTGCATGAAGTGTTTGAATACCGAAGTTTCGATGAATATGGGAGTGTAACACGGTGACGTCACTATAGCCGATGATCCATTTTGGATGTTGTGAAAATTTAGTGAAATCGAGTTTGTCGATGATCCGAACGGTACCATATCCACCACGTCCCGAAATGACAGCCCGGATCGTGGGGTCATCCAGCATCTGTTGAAGATCCTGCAACCGTTGCTCATCTGTGCCGCTGAATTGATGATTTGTCCCAAATACATGGGTTCCGAGAACAACCTCGAAGCCCCATTTCTCGAACAGCTTCATGGCAGGAAAAACCTCTTCGAATGTAATCTTCCTGGCAGGGGAGACAATGGCGATTTTATCGCCTTTCCTGAGATACGGGGGCTGGACCATAACATAAATCTACTGATAACCATACAAAGTTAAGAAAGCTGCAACGAAGCACCACATTGCCGGCAAAACTTTGATCCTGCAACCGTTTCGATATGATTGCAATTGGGGCAACGGATCATGCGTGCATCTTTTCTTGAACGGGCAATCTCGGCCGTGATGATCCCTGTGGGAACTGCAATAATTGAATAACCGATAATCATAATCATCGCTGAGACCAGTTTGCCAAGGGCCGTAATCGGCACCACATCCCCATAGCCGACCGTGGTAATCGTGATGATCGCCCAGTAGATACTTTGCGGGATGCTCTCAAATCCATTCTGCCCTCCTTCGATCACATACATCAGTGAACCCATGATCAGCACGATCAGAAAGAGGATCATAAAAAAGACTGCAATCCGGTGTGCGCTGGCCCAGAGCGCTTTTGCCAGGTCCTGAGACTCCCTGAAATAACGACCCAGTTTCAGGATCCGGAATATCCGTATGAGCCGGAGGATCCGGATAGCGACCAGAAAATGAACACTGGCAAAGAGGACCCCGATGTAAGTTGGCAAGAATGAGAAGAGGTCGATAATGCCCCAGAAACTGAAAATATATCTCCGGGGATGCTGGGTCGCATAGATCCGTAAAATATATTCTACCGTAAACATGATCGTGAAGACCCACTCCAGTATCATCAGAAATTTTCCAATGGCCATTTCTATGACATCCATACTCTCCAGGATCACTACAGCCACACTCAGGATGATAGCCCAGAGAAGGATCAGATCAAATAATTTTCCGGCTTTGGTATCTGTCCCAAAGATGACAATCAGAAGCTTTTTACGGAAGGGGTTGCGTGTTGGTGACATAAGTAGAGGTTTTTTGGAAATCAGGTTCCCTTGGTTTAACCTTTAAAGGTACGAAAACAGTCACACTTCAATATTTCTTATCTTTGCCCATCTTCATAAAAAACAGGAATGAAAGCAGGAAAAAAGAGTTACAAGCGCTACACGGTTACTTCGGCATTGCCATACGCCAACGGACCACTTCATATCGGACACCTGGCTGGAGTCTATGTGCCCGCGGATATTTATGTGCGTTTCCTGCGAATGAACAACGAAGATGTGATCTTTATCGGGGGGTCGGATGAACACGGCGTTCCCATCACAATTACAGCGCTGCAGCAGGGAATCTCGCCTCAGGCAATCGTTGATAAGTATCATGAGATCATTAAAAAATCATTCGAGGAGTTCGGGATTTCATTTGATATCTACTCGCGCACTTCTGATAAAATCCATCACGAAACAGCTTCTGAATTTTTCAGGAAAATGTATGATGCCGGCCAGTTTATAGAAAAAGTCTCAGAGCAATATTACGATGAAGCCACTGACCATTTCCTGGCCGATCGATATATTACAGGTACCTGTCCTCATTGCGGCTATGAAGAAGCGTTCGGCGATCAGTGTGAAAAATGTGGAACCTCTCTCAACGCCACCGACCTGATCAATCCTAAATCAGTACTGAGTGGGAATGTGCCTGTGATGAAAGAGACCAAACACTGGTTTCTCCCGCTCGACCAATACGAACCCTGGCTGAGAGAGTGGATTCTGGAGGGGCACAAAGAGGATTGGAAAACGAATGTTTACGGCCAGTGCAAATCGTGGATCGACCAGGGATTGCAACCCCGGGCTGTCACCCGCGACCTTGACTGGGGAGTAAAGGTGCCCATAGAGGGTGCAGACGGGAAGGTGCTCTATGTATGGTTCGATGCCCCGATCGGGTATATCTCTGCCACCAAAGAGCTGACCCCTGATTGGGAGAAATATTGGAAAGACCCGGAATCGCGCCTGATCCATTTCATCGGAAAAGATAACATCGTTTTTCACTGCATCATTTTTCCGGCAATGCTGAAAGGAGAAGGAACCTATATCGTCCCCGAAAATGTCCCTGCTTTTGAGTTCATGAACCTGGAAAATGATAAAATCTCTACATCCCGGAACTGGGCAGTATGGCTCCACGAATACCTGGAGGAGTTCCCTGGGAAACAGGATGTATTGCGGTATGTGCTGACTTCGAATGCTCCGGAAACCAAAGACGCCGACTTCACCTGGAAAGATTTCCAGGCGAAAAACAATAATGAACTGGTAGCGATCTTCGGGAATTTCATCAACAGAACATTGGTCCTGACCGAGAAATATTTCGATCGGAAAGTTCCTCCTCAGGGAAATCTAAGCAACCTGGATAAAGCCACCCTGGAAGAGATGACGCAGTTTCCCGGGAGGATCGCCGATAGTCTCCACAAGTTTCACTTCCGTGAAGGACTAGCAGGGGTGATGAACCTGGCCCGGCTGGGGAATAAATACCTGACCGACAGTGAGCCATGGAAAGTCTTTGCTGTCGATCCCGAACGGGTTGGAACGGCGTTAAACATCTCGCTCCAGATCTGCGCTCAGCTCTCTATCGTGGCGGAACCCTTCCTCCCATTCTCCTGCACGAAAATCAGGCAGATGTTCAACATTCCAGCGTACAAATGGCAGGATGCTACGCTGCTCAACTGGCTCCCGGCTGAACATCAACTGAATAAGCCGGAACTGTTGTTTGAGAAAATCGATGATAAAACCATTGAAGCACAAATCCAGAAACTGATGGATACCCGTAAGGCCAATGAATCTCCGGTAGAGCCTCGATTAATCGAGGCTTTACCGGAAATCACCTATGACGACTTCGTAAAGATGGATATCCGTTCAGCGACGATCCTCGAAGCTGAAAAGGTGCCGAAAACCGATAAATTGTTAAAACTGAAAGTCGATACCGGCCTGGATCAACGAACACTCGTTGCCGGTATCGCTCAATATTTCACCCCTGAAAAGATCGTCGGTAAGCAGGTTTCTATCCTTGTTAACCTGGCTCCCCGTAACATCCGCGGAATCGAATCACAAGGGATGATCCTCATGGCCGAGAATCCGGATGGATCACTCTATTTTGTAGCACCCGGAGAAGGAGCGATAAATGGAGCGACGGTAAAATAAATATTGTTTAAATTTGCGGATACGTTCTCCGAGCTTCCTGTTCTGGAATTGGAACGATAATGAACAGGAGGCCGATGGGTTGGCCTGGAAACGGACTGACCTCCCGACGACCAAAAAGTCTGAATTGGAAAGGAGACATTATGAATGAATTTTACCTTTATCTGGCAATCGGTCTTATTGCCCTTCTTTATTCTTCGGTGGGACATGGTGGAGCCAGTGGTTACCTGGCGATTATGACAATATACGGATTGGCTCCTGTTGAAATGCGCTCCTCTGCCTTGATGTTGAATATCGTTGTTGCCGGCACCGCTTTTCTCAGTTATTTCCTTGCCAAGCCGGTCAACCTGAAAAAACTATTCCCTTTCTTACTCGGTTCTGTTCCAGCCGCATTTCTGGGTGCCCTGATCGAAACCGGTACCCCACTCTACAAAATGCTCCTAAGTGCAGTCTTAATCATCGCAGTTGTCCGTCTGCTTCTTTCAATCCGTAACAACCATTATGAAATCCGGGAGATTCCGTTCCTTCCGGCACTCCTGGCCGGTATAGGGATCGGATTCCTATCAGGGATCATCGGAATTGGTGGCGGGATTCTGCTCTCCCCGTTACTGATCCTGCTGCGGTGGGCATCCATCAAGGAGTCTGCCTGCCTTTCAGCCGCTTTTATTTTTATCAATTCCGCATCCGGACTGATTGGGATAACGGTTACTGGTCTTCACGTCACATCGCTGATGACAATCTGTATTTTGGTTGCGTTTATCGGAGGATTAATTGGATCTTCTATGGGCAGCAGGGTTTTCCCTGTAGCGCTGGTGAAATACACACTGATGATGGTCCTGTTGGTTGCCAGTTATAAACTCCTGCTTGCATAGCCAGATGGAAAATAAAAAGGACACCAACCAGATTATTCGTCCAAGCTTTCCGAACCTGCTGCTGATTAGTGGTTCCGGTAGAGATACCGGCAAGACACGGCTGGGTTGCATGCTGATCCGGAGGTGGAAGAAAAAAGCTTCAATAGCCGCTATCAAAATCTCACCTCATAAACATGATTTCGGTAATTCGATGCTGAAGCTCTTTGCTAATGAGGGGTATACCGTTTGGCAGGAAAGGAATAGATCCTGGAAAGACAGCGGAAAATTCTTTGAAGCCGGAGCAGATCCTGTTTTCTATGTCGAAGCCGGTGATTTGCACATGTATGCTGCTTTTACCTTTACCGCTGCGTTATGTGGGAACAACCGGATGATCATTTGTGAATCTGGGGGTTTAGTAAATTTTGTAAAACCTGGTGTTCTGGTGTTTATTCAATCCTTTGAGGGACTGCCTAGTGCGAAAAAAGAACGGGTTAAAGCCATGGCTGATCTGGTCATCACATCTGAAGAGGTTCACACCCTGTCTGGCAAAATAGAAGTAGATCATGGAAAATGGAAGCTCTAATGCCCGCCTAGCACAAGCTACGTAAAGTGACCTCTCCTGGCCGGTCTATTTTTCTCATCCAAAGGAAAAAACAACAAAGAAAAACTTGCGTATTAAATAAAATTGTGTAAAATCGCACTATCAAAACTATAGGATAAGTAGGATTCTATTTGTTAGAGATGAGATTGAACACAAAAGTACGATACGGATTACGGGCAATGATTGAAATAGCCTCACATTCCGAAGGTATCTTGCAGAAAGATATCTCTGTTAACCAATCCATTTCGACCAAATATCTCGATCAAATTATTGCCAGCTTAAAAGCATCCGGACTCGTAAAAAGGGTTTCTGGAAAAAGAAGCGGATACATATTAGCAAGAACTCCAGAAGAAATTTCAGTGTATGACATTTATAAAGCATTTGAACATGAGTTAAATGTGGGTGATTGTCCGACAAAAACATCTGAATGCATTTTAATTGGGCAATGCGAAATCCAGAACTATTGGTGCGACTTAAACACGACTATCGAGAATCACATGAGAAGTAAAACGTTAGATCATATATTGAAGGATAATTAAATCATCTAAGATGGAATTAAAAGCTACGTTGACATCACACAGAATGCTGTTTTTTAATACACTGGCATTTACTGTGTGTTTTGCAGCATGGATGCTGAATGGGGTATTGGTTACGTTTTTAGCCAGTAATCAGGTTTACGACTGGGGCCCGGTGGAAATCGGCTGGCTGATGGGTATTCCTGTTTTAACAGGTGCTATCTTTCGCTTGCCTGCAGGCATATTAACCGACAAACTCGGCGGGAAATGGGTCTATGGATTGTTGTTGATTTTTTGTGCCATTCCTATGTATCTGTTATCTTATGCTGACAGCTTCTTCTGGTTTGCCGTATGCAGTTTCGGATTCGGGTTAACAGGCGTTAGTTTTGCCATTGGGATTGCTTATACATCGGTATGGTATCCAAAAGAGAGGCAAGGTACGGCTTTAGGTATTTTTGGTGCTGGCAATGCCGGTGCGGCTGTTACAACACTCCTGGCTCCCGGATTATTGAGTAGTTTAACAGACAATGGGGCCAATCTTGATGGGTGGCGATCGTTGCCGGTTATTTATGCCGGAGCTCTATTGGTTATGGGTATTCTCTTTTTACTATTTACCATCAATAAAAAGCCGGCTTCAAGCAATAATAATAATCTAAAGGTCATGCTTCAGCCATTAAAAAACATCCGTGTATGGCGTTTTGGCCTGTATTACTTCCTGGTATTTGGTTGCTTTGTTGCATTTGCTCAGTGGTTGGTTCCTTATTTTGTAAATGTATATTACCTCCCATTGATCACGGCAGGTATTTTTGCTTCGCTATTTAGTTTGCCCAGTGGTGTCATCCGGGCTTTTGGCGGATGGTTGTCAGACAAAATCGGTGCTCGTAGTGTGATGTACTGGGTGCTGGGCGCATCCGTTGCCATCACGTTTATGCTAATTGTTCCTAGAATGGAAATTACTTCTCCAGGAAAAGGGGTGATGGCTAAACGCGCGGGAACCGTAACTGCTGTTACAGAAAATGCGATCACCGTAGGGAATGAAGAATATCCCTTTAAAAAGAATGGGTATGATTTTAAGGATCTTGACGAAAAAGTGATCGTATTGCCTTCTAAATCCAGTTGGCAGGAGGCAGTAGTAAAAGTGGGCGATGTGGTGAAAAGAAAGCAGCTGCTGGCAAAAGGAATCACTGTGATCTATTTCCAGGCCAACGTATGGATTTTTGCTATTTTAGTCATTCTGATTGGCAGTATCTGGGGAATTGGGAAAGCTGCTGTTTATAAACACATCCCTGATTATTTCCCTGATAATGTCGGGGTTGTAGGAGGGATGGTAGGTGTGCTGGGAGGCCTTGGCGGATTCTTCTGTCCCATCATCTTCGGATACCTGCTCGAAGGCACAGGACTCTGGACGAGTTGCTGGATGTTTATGCTGTTCCTCTCGGCCATCTGTTTGGTCTGGATGCATCGTGTAATCGTACGCATGACAAATCGGCATATCCCTGAGATTGCAACAAAATTTGAAACTCAAGGCTAATATAAATACTAGAACTGGCATCATGAAGATCAACATCAAAGACTGGAATGTAGAAGACGAAGGCTATTGGGCATCCAAAGGATCAAGAATAGCTACGAGAAATATTCTCATCTCAATTCCATCATTGCTTCTCGCATTTTCCGTCTGGATTATGTGGGGCATCATCATCACCAAAATGAAAGAATTCGGATATAACTTCGGAATGCTTGAAGGTGTTGCTGAAAGCCTTAAAGCTGCAAAATTAAAAGAGATCAACAGTTTGTACTATACCCTGCCTGCGATTGCAGGTTTAGCCGGTGCAACATTACGTATCCCCAATTCATTCCTGATCGGACTGGCCGGCGGTCGGAATGTTATCTTCATCACCACAGCTTTATTATTAATTCCTGCTATTGGCGTGGGTTTCGCTCTTCAGGATGTGAATACCTCCTATATGACCTTTGCCATATTGGCTCTGTTATCCGGTTTTGGTGGCGGCAACTTTGCCTCTTCGATGAGTAATATCAGCTATTTCTTCCCGAAACGGGTTCAGGGGACATCGCTTGGATTCAATGCCGGTATCGGAAATCTGGGAGTAGGTGTGATGCAAAAGACCATTCCCTGGGTCATTGGTATTTTCCTGTTCAGTGCGATCGATAAAGACGGAACTATTGTATCCGGAGAAGCCCTGGCTGGTATTCAAAATGCCGGCTGGGTCTGGGTGCCCGTATTACTTATCTGTACAGTGGCTGCTTTCTTCGGGATGAATAACGTGGTGACAGGCACACCCAAAATGCCGAATGCCATTAAGGGGATCTCTACAACATTATACATGAATCTGTTAGGACTTATTGCTGCCGGTATCGGAGCGTATCTCCTGGTGAGTGCAGGAATAAATATGTGGATCGTATTACCCATCGTGGTTGTCGTGGCTGTGATGCTGATGAAATTTGCCACACCCGGTGAGATGAAAGAAAATCTGACTAAGCAGTTTGCTATATTCAAAGACAAGCAAAACTGGGTGATGACAGTCATCTATACCATGACCTTCGGATCTTTCATCGGATTCTCAGCCGCTTTCCCTAAACTTTGTCAGGACATTTTTGTTTATACCAGCAGTACCGATCCGACGTATATCAATCCCAATGCCCCGAACTTCTTAATGTGGGTGTTCTTAGGGCCTGTTATCGGTGCGTTGATCCGTCCGTTCGGTGGATGGTTATCCGACAAAATAAACAGTGGATCACGGGTAACTGCCATCAGCACGGTGTTTCAGACAGCTGCTGCCCTGGCTGTTGCTTATTTTATCAAAGAAGCTAAAGGGAGTGCTACACCAGAAGATTACTGGTGGCCTTTTTTTGCCTGTTTTATGCTCCTATTTGCTACAACAGGGATTGGTAACGGGTCAACGTTCCGCTCTATCCCATATATTTTCAGTAAAGAGCAGGCCGGTCCTGTACTGGGATGGACATCAGCCATTGCAGCTTATGGCGCATTTATTATCCCTAAAGTGTTTGGAGCCCAAATCAAAGCTGGAACGCCTGAATTTGCTTTGTATGGTTTTGCTATCTATTACACCGTTTGCCTCGGTCTCAACTGGTACTTCTACGATAGAAAAAAAGGCATCAAATGTTAAACAGCATACAGTGAAGACTCTAGTTAGTTGTTTTCAGGAGGTTTTCCGAAATTCATTTTGTCTGAATTCCGAATCTGATTTCTATCCCAGTTCCATACTACACGCTGATAACCTCTGAAGAAATACCAGATCGGATAGACAAGGAAATGGACAAATCTGGTAAATGGAATGAGTGCAAACATGGAAAATGCCGAAACGACATGAATCTGTACTAGAAGCGGCATGGCCTGAAGCGCTGCTGTATCAGGCGAAAACAAGAAAAGGGATTTTAAGTAAGGAGTCATCGCTGATGCAAACCATGATGAACCCCAGCGGTACAGATAGGCAGAGAGAAGACCGGTAACAACCTCAACCAACAGGATGATATAGACGACCACGTCCATCTTTGATGTTACAATTTGAGTTCTTCTCGATCTCAATCTTCTGATGATGAGTATAATCAACCCCCAGAGAGTGAGGAGCCCGAATCCGAAAGCCCCAATTTCAATGATCAGAAGCCGCAGGACGTCACCGTTCCAGGCCAGCACCGTTCGTGGGAAAAGAAACCCAATCAGGTGTGCGAAAAAAAGAAAGATAATACCCCAGTGAAACGGACGTACTCCTTTGTAGAGGGTTTTGCTTTCAAGAAACTGTGAAGAGAGTGAAGAGTACTCAAATTCAGTAGAGCGATACCTGTATATTGTGCCGATTAGCATGATTACTATTGATGCATATGGCAATCCGATAAAGAAAAAGTTACTCATAATGAACCTCTTTTGACGTGTTACTTCGTTGCTAAATTACCGATCCGGAATCACTTCTGTACCATTCCTGACCGGCAAGCTTTCGGGTTACAGTTGATGTTTTTAAGAAAATCTGTTTTGTCTTTATTGTTGATGATAAATTGCTGATAATCAAGGCCGTTAAAATCTGTTTCCATGATATTAAGCAGTGTGACAAGGTTATTTCTGTACACATTGTTCTCCTCCTTGAAACTCTTCAACATCTCTTTCAGGGCCGGAATCATGATGCTGTAACCCAACTCTTCAGCAAAATCCCGTTCGGCAATTTTCGGTAACAACCTAAGCATATTCGGTAGATGGTCTGCAAGCTCAGAACCGCAGTCGTTGTTTGCCTCTCTGTGCTCTTTGCGTAAATTAACCAGGAACTCGCCTCTCTTATAATCTTCCCCGAAAAGGATATACCCGATATCAAGGTAACACAACGCTTGTACATCAAACGTTTTGATGTAATACTCGGTCTGTTTTTCAACAGGTGTCTCTTTTACAAAAGAGAAAAAAACATCGATGTTTTCCAGGTTCTCAGGATAATGTTTGCTAACAATCTCTCTCACTTCAGCAACATTATTTGCTAACTCGTTGTCGGGATAACTAAAAAGGGATGCTAATGTTGAATAATGCTTCATTGATTGCTGTTTAAAGTCCTCTTTTGGGCTCATTTAAGAAACCAAAACCGGTATCTCCCTTTACATCGCCTGTATTTTCAATCATTTCAATCGCCTCTTCCCTGTGGGCAGCCGGGATAACGAAACGCTCTTCAAATTTTACGAGCGAAGTCAGCCTGAAAATTGCATCGGCAGTCTCTCCGTCAATGTTCGAGCTTTTCATCGCTTCTTCAGCCTCTTTTTTATCCAGATCACCCACTGTAACATCCCTGCGGTGCAGCCTTACAGCCTGAAGTTTTCGGAGCACCTCTTTGATCTTCTCAGTATCACCTGCCGTAAACAAACTTGCTAAATATTTGAGCGGCAACCGGGTGTCTTCTGCTTTTCCCCAGAGGGAATCCGTTGTACTGTCATATACATCGCCACTTGCACTTGCCATTGTCGGCAGTAATGGCGGCACGTAGAATAAATTAGGAATGGTACGGAATTCGGGGTGAAGCGGTAGGGCTATCCCCCAGTTCTTCACGAATTTATATACAGGCGATGCCTGAGCAGATTCAATGGTCGAATCGGCAATGCCGTTCTTTTTGGCGGCGGCAATTACAGCCGGGTCAAACGGATCCAGGTAAATCCCCATTTGCCTTTCAACCAAATCACTGGTATCGCAGGAGGCAACTTCTTCGATTCTGTCTGCATCATAGAGCATCACGCCCAGATAGCGGATTCGTCCAACACACGTATGCATGCATGCAGGTGCCTGTCCTGTTTCCACCCGCGGGAAGCAGAGAATACATTTCTCTGATTTGCCAGTATTCCAGTTGTAGTAGCTTTTTTTGTAGGGACATGCCGTCACGCACATTCTCCAGGCACGACAACGTTCTTGATTGATTAAAACAATACCGTCTTCCCCTCGTTTGTAGATGGCTCCCGAAGGGCACGATGCAACACAAGCCGGATTGAGACAGTGGTTGCATATCCTCGGAAGATAAAACATAACCATTCGTTCCAACTGGAACATCGTCTGTTTTTCTGCTTCCGTGAGCGTTTCCATGTTTTTATCCTGTCGGGCGTAGTCGATGGAACCACTGAGGTCATCGTCCCAGTTGGGCCCTGCTTTAACGTCAATCGGTTCACCGGTAACAAGAGATATTGTTCTTGCAACAGGCTGATCATCCCCTTCAGGGGCATCAAAAAGATAGGAGTACTTGTAGGTCCAGGGTTCATAATAATTATCCATCACAGGAAGGTTCGGGTTGTGGAAGATCCTGCTAATTCCCTTTAACTTACCGGCTCCGATCAAGTCAACCGATTTGCCTTTCTTCTCCCAGCCACCTTTATAAATGTCCTGATCTTCCCATTTTGTCGGATATCCTGTTCCCGGCTTTGTTTCAACATTATTCCACCACATGTATTCGGCCCCTTTTCTGTCGGTCCAGATATTCTTACATGCTATCGAACAGGTATGGCATCCAATGCATTTGTCTAAATGGAATACCATTGATATTTGCGATCTTACATCCATGTTATCTTGTCTTGAATAGTCCCTGATTCATGTTTAATGTTCTTCAATAACAACCTTGCTCATTTTTTGGACGACCACATGCGTATCTCTGTTTACGCCAACAGGTCCCCAATAATTGAAATGGTAAGTAAACTGGCCGTAGCCACCTACCAACAGGTTTGGTTTCAGGTGAATACGGGTCAAGCTATTGTGTCCACCACCCCTTCTGTTACCCCGTACCTGCGATTTTGCAAGCTGGTAGGTACGTTCGGGAGAGTGGTACACGATGCACACTCCTTTGGGGATTCGCGCACTCACGCAAGCCCGTGTGCAGTAAACTCCATTGTCGTTGTGTACTTCAACGTAATCATTGTCTTTTATGCCCATCTCTTCCGCATCTGCCTCACTCAACCAGCAAGGCTCGGTCCCTCTCGACAACGTCAGCATGCGCAACGTATCGCCGTAAGTGGAGTGAATATGCCATTTCCCATGAGGAGTGAGCACATTCAGAACTCTTGCATTCCCTTCAACTACCGTTTTTCTCAGTTCGCCATAAACCTCAGGCTTCGGAGAAGGTTTATATGTCGGCAGATGTTCGCCGAATTTTATGTACCCTTCGTGATCGAGGTAAAAGTGCTGACGACCCGTAAGTGTCCGCCACGGTACAAGGCGCTCTATATTATATGTGTATGCAGAATAGGCTCTTCCATCGTTCATCAACCCCGACCAGAGTGGTGAGTTATTATAACGCCGCGGCTGTGCCTGTAAATCTTTGTATGTGAGCTTCACGTCTTTGCTTCCTTCATTCAGGTCCCTGAGTTCAAGGCCTGTTTTTTTCTCTGCATTTTCGTATGCACGGTCGCTCAGTACTCCGTTTGTAAGTGTTGAAAGGTGTAATACGGCTTCAACGGCTTCTACATCATCTTTAATCGACGGGTAAATTTCTCCGCCTATCTTCTGCGTATGATCCGGATTATTCAACATCATATCATAGTAATCATCACATTGATATGAATTTCCATGGGCTCCCAATCCGTTTTTAATATTTCGGCCCAGGAGGGTGAACTTCTCATAAATTTTTGTGTAATCCCGTTCAACAATCACGAGATTATGCATTGTTTTACCCGGAATCGGTTCACACTCTCCTTTGCTCCAATCTTTGATATCAGGTTGAGAAATTTCTCCGGATGTATCATGCGTAATAGGTACATTTACAATGTCTTTAACTGGAGAAGGAATGTGTTCTTTAGCGAGTTCACTTGTAACCCGGGCAATCTCCCTGAAAATCTGCCAGTCACTCTTTGCTTCCCATACAGGATTGATGGCGGCAGAGAGCGGATGAATGAAGGAATGCATGTCGGTACTGTTCAAATCGCTTTTTTCATACCACGATGCAGCCGGAAGAACGATGTCTGAGTAGAGTGCGGACGTATCCATCCGGAAGTTTAAATCTACAACTAAGTCCATTTTTCCTTCCGGATTATCTTCTGTCCATTCAATGTCTTTGATGAACTTGTTTGCTACTTCATCTGCAATTGCATTATTATGTGTCCCCAGATAGTGCTTTAAGAAAAACTCATGTCCCTTTGCACTTGAGTTAAGAGCATTTCCCCGCCAGATATACCATATTCGCGGGAAGCTCATTTCATGATCAGGCTCTGCTACCGCATGCATGAGCTCTTTGCTTTTTAGTTTGTCAACGACATATTTTTTTATCTCATCATCATTCGTGGCGCCTGCCTCTTCTGCATCCTTTACGATGTCGAAGTTGCTTTTGGTGTATTGAGGAAAAAATGGCATCCATCCGTTTCTTACCGACTTAACGATCAGGTCGGCCGTATGCTGTTCCGACAGTTCGTTTTCCGGAACGGTATTGTAGTCAGCCTGATTGCCGTCGTAACGCCACTGGTTTGAATGGATGTAGTGCCAGATTGGAGCCTGTTGAAGCCTTACAGCTGACTGCCAGTCTTTGCCAGACATAATAGCGGACCAGGAATCCATAGGAGCAAGCTTCTCCTGTCCGACATAGTGGTTCATGCCGCCACCGTTTACGCCGATGCTACCTGTAAGCATAAGCGCCATTGTTCCGGCTCTGTAGATCAAATTATTATGATACCAGTGATTGATGCCGGCACCAATGATGATCATACATTTTCCGTTGGTGACTTCAGCTGTTCTTGCCCATTCCCGTGCAAACTGAAGAATTGTATCCTTGCCTATTCCAGTGAAGATCTCCTGCCATGCAGGTGTATAAGCAGCCTCTTTATCATCGTAGGATGTCGGATAACTGCCGGCCAGACCGCGATCTATCCCGTACTGACCCATGATCAAATCGTATACAGTGGTAACGGGAACTTTTCCTCTGATGGTTTCCACATACTTAACAGGCACCCCACGCTCCACATTTACGCCAAGTCCAAATTCGGTAAACTCCACCTGAAACACTTCATCATTACTGTCGATAAGCGATAAGAGCGGGTCATACGTTGATCCGTCTTCGGCGTCTTCAAATTTCATGTTCCAGTTGCCGGGTTTGCTGTCCCATCGATGTCCCGAGCTCCCGCCAGGACATACAAAATTGCCTGTTTCCGTATCAATATTCAGGAATTTCCAGTCCCCGTTTTCAATCTCTTTATATTTCTCAATCTGGTTGGCTCTCAACAGTTGAACAGGAACGTATTTGCCATCTTTTTCAACTAATTCTACAAGGTATGGACTGTCGGTATACTTCTTTGTATAATCAATAAAATATGGCGTCTTTGTATCCACGTGGAACTCTTTCAGAATCACATGTGTTACGGCCATCCAGTAAGCTCCGTCCTGGCCGGCATGAATCGGAATCCACTGGTCTGAATATTTGGCAACCATGTTAAAGTCGGGCGACATGACGACTGTTTTCGTGCCGTTGTGTCGGGCTTCAGAGAAGAAGTGCACATCCGGTGTTCTTGTCATTCCAAGGTTAGCGCCCATGGCCACAATATATTTCGCATTGTACCAGTCAGCGCTTTCGGCAACATCAGTTTGTTCGCCCCATATTTCAGGAAATGAATTTGGAAGGTCGCAGTACCAGTCGTAAAAGCTGAGGTTGATCCCGCCCATGAGCTGCAGAAATCGTGACCCTGCGGCATAGCTCAGCATAGACATCGCAGGAATCGGAGAGAAGCCGGTGATTCTGTCGGGGCCGTAGCGCTGAACTGTTGAGATATTAGATGCGGCCATCAGCTCAAGGGCAAGATCCCAGGATACTCGCCTGAATCCGCCTTTTCCTCTTGCCTTTTGATACTTTTTCCGTTTCTCAGGGTTGTTTTGGATATTTTCCCATGCTTTCACCGGATCGCCGGTTTTTTCTTTTTCTTCCAGATATAAATCAAGAAGAGCGCCTCTCATCAGGGGATACTTGACACGGATTGGACTGTACAGGTACCAGGAGAATGAGATACCCCGTTGGCAACCTCTCGGCTCGTATGGTGGAAGCGAACTTTCCAATTCGGGATAGTCAATAGCCTGGGTTTCCCATACAACGATTCCGTCTTTCACATGAATATTCCAGCTACATCCTCCCGTGCAGTTAACGCCATGGGTGCTACGCACCACTTTGTCGTGCTGAAATCGGTTTCGGTAAAATTCTTCCCATTTTCTAAAATCCGGTCTGATTAAATCTTGTATCCAGCTCATTATATATAGATATTTATTGGGTTCGCATTTGACGCTTGAAAATTTCATCTTTCACACCCATTTTCCTATTACTTCTCCAAAACAGATGGATGATGATCAACATGAATATGAAGAAAATCGCTCCCAGAAGAAAAAATATTCCGCCGAATTGCCCGGGTGTTTGATAGAGCTGATTTTCTTTCGTTACTTTAAGGAACAGGTCAAGATTCGCACGTTCATCAACAGAAAGAGGCGAATTGCCATATGAATTTATCATCGCCGGCATGCTAGTCTCCATTGCCTCAACGATATTTTCCTTATGGGAAACGGACAAATCCATTGCCATGCTCCCGCCGAACACAACATCGTTATGCCGGACGTTGTGGCAGGAGATACAACTTGGCCCTCCGTTCGTCAGCGCCAGCTCGCCTGTAAACAACTCTCGCCCCTTTTCAGCATCGGGTTCAAATATCAATGATATCTTCTCTTTACCACTCTCTGATTCATCGGGAGAAGCGCCTCCGCTTGCTATAAAATCCAGCATCCCCTGTATTTCTGCCACAGAATTTGAGTGTGAAGGCATTGGCTTTTTATTGAACTTTTCGAAAATGGCAACCGCATCCGGATCTCCGGTTGCAATCAGATTTTTTGACGATTTAACGAACTTCACCAGCCAGTCAAAATCTCTCTTTGAAGTAACCCCTGCCAGATCTGGTCCGACTTTGACACCCCCGCCTATCGTATGGCAGGCTTTGCATTGCTTATTGAAAAGCGCAGCGCCGTCTTGAGCACTTGCAGCGGCTGCCAGGAGCAAAAATGTTGCGATAATCGGAGTTAAAGATTTCATACATAGTAAAATTTAATGTGATTTGTGCATTAGGCTCTCTTCCAAATACGGATGTTTCTCGGGTATCAGATTTACTTTGCTGAGAGTCCTCGATACCGCAAAAATGAATATTCCCAGGAATCCAAGAAACGCGCCTATTTCAACAAAGCCGATGGAGTTCAAACCCACCGGAGCAGCTTCCGACATTGTTGATCCCGGCATAATCTGCACATATAAATCAATCCACATCCCTACCATTAAAACTGCTGCCGTAAAGATTAGCGCATACTTATTTTTTGCTATTTTATTCAGCATCAGGAAAAGAAACGGGAAAAGCCAGTTCAGAACCACATTTCCGTAAAAGAGCACGCTCCACTCGTGACTGATCCTTGTTTGATAATAGACGGTCTCTTCGGGCATGTTTGAGTACCAAATCAATAAATATTGAGCAAACCACATGTACGCCCACATAATTCCGAGGATGAACATATATTTTGAAAAATCATGCAGATGTGCTTTGTTCAGTTTCGGGTAATATCCCTGTTGATGTAGTAGAATTATAATCAGAGCAACTACGGCAGAACCGTGAAGAAATGCCGAAAGAAAGTTCTTAAAAACAAACAGTGTGCTGAACCAGTGAGCATCGATTGACATGATCCAGTCAAACGTTCCGAGACTGAACGTGAGTGCAAGCACAAAAATGAACACTTTTGAGTAAAACTCGCTTTTGTGAAAATAGGTTAACCCGCCTACGATATCTTGCTTTACTGATAACCTGCGCAGAAGAATCATGAAAAAGATCCATGCACAGAAAATGATAACGAACCGGACAATAAAAAACGGCATATTCAGATATGGCGATTTGTGCTGGAGCAGTACATCGGCTTCAACGGCATCGTGATGTGTCCAGTGATAGACAGAATGCGAGCCAAAAATGACGAATATCAGCATCAGTACTCCGGCGTAAGTGATATAGCTCCCCATCGCCTCAGGAACCCTGTTAAACATCGATGACCAGCCTGATTGGGTGATGTACTGAATAGCCAAAAAGAACGAGGCGCCGATGGAAAGCAATATAAAATAGTAGCTGTCTATCAGGTAGTTAGCCCAAGCTCTTTGCGGATCAAACATGAAGCCTGCAACGAATGCTGCAATACCGATCACCACAAGGCAAATTGACAAGATTCGTAATCCCGGTGATACTGTATATGCTTTATCCATGTTCAAGAAGTTTGTGCTCAATGTATTTCCCGTTGCTCTAATCTGTTTTTAATTTATTTTTAATGTAGCAAACGATTCTCCACCTGTCATCAGGTTTTATTTGTGCGCTGTGTGATCCCATAAAACCGGATACAGACCCCATGGTGATTACATGAAAAATCTCTCCATCAGGTTTATTCTGTACAAATTCGTCGACGAGGGGTGTTACTTCCGTCGCAAATTTCCCTGATGTGACTAAACGTCCATCCCCTTTCCCTGTTTCACCATGACACATCGCGCAGTTGATTTCGAAAATTTCTTTTGCCATTTCCAGATCTTCGTTTGATACGGATAACGGATTCTTCAGTTCAGCGCCAGCCTGTTTTTGCCCGGCATCAGTCCGGGGGTATTGATAGGGGATCGCTCCTCTTGGAATCGTTCCTGCCACAGGTGGCTGGGCAGTTTTCCCATCGGCAAAATTTGGGTTGGAGGAATAATACTCGTATGCTTCAGACGGAGTCATATCGTTTAAATAAGTGTAGCCCGGATGATTTCTGTTCTCCCTGCTGCAACCAGAAAAAATCAGAAGGATAAAAAAGGTGGCAAGAGAGATGATATTTCCGGATTTTTTTTGCATAAAAATTCTAGCGTTAAATAGTTTCAACGTTTTCTTTTTCTCCGATCTCAATTGCTCCGTTTTCAAACAGGGCAGAATTTATTCGCTGTGTCTCTTCGTTTGACATCTCTTCAGTTTTTTCGATGACGATCACATATTTATCGTCGGTAATATCTTTGTGTACTACCCGGGCCGGTTTTCCGGGGCCAAGTTTTTGGATGATGAAAAAAGTGAAAAGCGACATAACGATTCCGCCATTTATCGTCATCACAAAAAGAATAACCACAAACGCAAGCGTGTTGGTGGGTTTCCCACCGATGATGACCGGGTAATCAATGACCGAAGTCCAGTACAAAAATGCATATGTGAGCATGACACCGATTGTCGCATAGATAAATGCCGTGTAAGGCATTCTTGTTTTTAGCCCTAATATGTTAAAAACGTCCTCAATCGGATAAGGAGTAAACACATTTTTTATCCTGATTCCGGCCTTCTCCATTTTTTTCATGGCCGCAATGAAAAGGTCTTCATCATCGAAAACCCCGAAAATGTTGTTATTTCTTAAGGTACTGACCATTGCTTGTTGGTTTTAATACTCCTTTAATTTCGCTTATTGCAATCATCGGAAGGAATTTCAGGAACAGAAGCACCCCGCATATAAAAAAACCGAGTGTACCTACGTAGACGCCTATCTCGACAACCGTAGGTGAATAGGTTGACCAGTTAGCCGGCATATAATCTTTTGTTAGCGAAGTAATTACGATTACATATCTTTCAAACCACATTCCGAGATTGACAAACAGCGAGATGATAAACACAAGAATGATATTTTTTCTGATTTTCCTGAACCAGAAAAGCTGAGGAATGATTGCGTTACAGATGATCATTCCGTAGAAAGCGATCGTATAGTCGCCGGAAATACGATTGTTGAAGAAGGTATAATATTCATACTCACCTCCGGAATACCAGGCGATGAAAATTTCGGTACAATAAGCCGTTCCCATGATCAAACTGATAAATACAAGGATTTTGGCAATGGCGTTTATGTGGCTGTCAGTAACGTAGGACTGAAATTTATAAACTGTTCGGATGATAATCATCAGTGTAAGCACCATACTGAACCCGGAAAAGATTGCGCCAATTACGAAGTAGGGCGGGAAAACCGTTGAATGCCAGCCTGGCATAACGGATGTAGCAAAGTCCATTGCTACGATGGAGTGAACGGATATGACAAGTGGTGCGGTAAGTCCGCCGAGTATCATTGCCAACGCTTCAAAACGAAGCCATCCGCGGGCAGAGCCCACCCATCCGAAGCTGAGAAAATCATAGATCGCTTTTCTTACTTTCGACGTAGCTTTATCGCGTATCGTTGCAAAATCAGGAATCATCCCGACATACCAGAATACTGCGGAAGCCATGAGGTATGTGCTGATCGCGACAACGTCCCAGAAAAGCGGTGAGTTAAAGTTGACCCATATCGGACCTCTTGTATTCGGATACGGCATGATAAAAAATCCCATCCAGATGCGTCCCATGTGAATGAGAGGGAACATCCCCGCACACAGAACAGCGACTACGGTCATTGCTTCAGCTGCCCGGTTGATAGAGGTTCTCCATTTTTGACGAACGATAAGCAGGAAGATTGAAAATGCCGTTCCGGCGTGGGCGATACCTATCCACCAGACAAAATTGATAATGCCCCAACCCCACGCAACCGAATTGTTCAGTCCCCAGGTGCCAATGCCTTCAGAAATTGTTATGTAAAAAGCCCAGACGCCATAAATCAGAGCACCGATGCCAATTGCAAAAGCATAGATCCACCACCCCGGAGCTGTATTTTCAATTGGAGCAATAATGTCCCTGCTAACATCGGCATACGATTTATTCCCTTCAACGAGTACTCCCCTTATTTTTGTATTATACATGGATTGCCAAATTGACTGCTTTAGGTCTCATTTTTCTTGCTTTCTGTATTCCTGATTTTTGTCAGGTACCCGACCGATGGTCTGGTATTGACTTCCTCCAGTAAAAAGTAATTTCGTTCATTCGCGAAGGCCTTCGAAACTTCGCTTCCGGGCATGTTTCGATCGCCGAATACGATGGCATCTGCCGGGCATGACTGAAGGCATGCCGGCTTGATTTCTCCGTCCATGAGTTCCCTGTTCTCCATTTTTGCACCGAGTTTCTTCTCCTGGATTCGTTGAACGCAAAAGGAGCATTTTTCAGCTACGCCGCGCGTTCTGACAACGACATCAGGATTCAGCACCATTTTTCCGAGGCTGCTGTTCATATTGTAATCAAATTTATCGTTGTTTGCATATTCGTACCAGTTGAATCTACGCACGCGATACGGGCAGTTGTTCATGCAATAGCGTGTTCCGATACATCTGTTGTAAATCATGTCGTTAAGCCCTTCTTTGCTGTTCTGTGTCGCTGAAACGGGGCAGACGTTCTCGCAAGGTGCATTGTCACATTGCTGGCACATGATCGGCTGGAAATAGACATCAGGGTCTTCGGCTTTTTCGGCATAGTATCTGTCAATTCTGATCCAGTGCATAATCCGCTTTTTCCTCACTTCATCACGACCGATAACGGCTACGTTGTTTTCAGCCTGGCAGGCAATCACGCATGCGCTGCAGCCGGTGCAGAGGTTCAGGTCAATAGCCAGTGCCCAGCGATGCCCTTTAAATTCCCGTTCGCTATACATCGACTGTTTTTTCTCCTCAGCAATAAGGTGTGCTTCGTTTCCGGCAGATGGATTTTCTTTGTAATCCTTCAGCATAGCTGTTCGCACATGGTCGCGCCCATGCAATGTGTGATGTGTCTGAGTCAACGCTAATATATAATTGCTTCCGGTTGGTACGAGCTTAATGTCGTTGCCACTGTATAATCTGGTTCCCTTGCTTTGAACTAGCCTGAACGCATTTTGACCTACTCCGTCTGCTACTTTTCCTGCGCTGCTCCTTCCGTATCCCAGAGCGATTGAAACAGTATTATCTGCTTGCCCGGCCTGAATCAGTACCGGCAATTCAAATATGTCGTTCACAATGACTATATCTCCGAGGCTCAACCTGTTTTTATCGGCAAATGTTTTTGAAATAGCGAGGTAGTTGTCCCAGCATACTTTTGAAACCGGGTCGGGAAGCTCTTGCAGCCAGGGATTATTGGCTTGCCTGCCGTCACCTATTCCGATGCTTTCGTATAATGAAAATTCAATGGCCCTTTCGCCGGCTTTTGGAGATTTAAGTTTCAAAACACAATCAGCAATGTTTGCAGCAGAATAAACAGCAACATATGGATAATTGCTTCTAGTAATCATATCTGCCACACTGCTTACTGTAAATACTCCGGCCTGGAGTGTATGGTTCCAGAATTCAGAGAAAACGGCATATTTTAACTGCTTTGGAAATAGATTCGATCTCCACTGTTTTTTAATATATGCGTAATAAGCATCCTCTTCGACCAGGTTTTCAACTTTATTTTCACCGGCTTCAGTCGTACCACCGGTTGCTGACCATATTAGCAAGCTCTCTTGTGCCTGCCTGGTATCAAAGAGTTTATTTATGGTAGGCTGCGTCAGGCTGTAAACTCCTCTTTTCGGTTGAGCGTCGTTCCAGGATTCCAGGTAATGGCAGTCGGGACATACATAGCCGGCAAGTTTTGCAGTTTCATTCAACGTATCTGAGAATGAAATAGAAAGTTGAGTCTTGGTGAGAGCGTCTGTAAATGCTTCTGCGTTTTGATAGTCGTAAGCCGGGTTTACGTTGTACATTAAAAGAGCTTCAACTTCGCCTTTTTCCATACGCTTAGTGAGGTTGTCCATCTGGCCGTCAATACCCTGTTTTGTATAGACGGGCCTGTTCATATTAATTGTTTTGCCGTAGTTGCCAAGCAAATAGTTCATATCGTTTACGACAAGTTGGATGTTGACGTCGTTTGAGCCGGACACAACCAGCGACTTGCCTTTTGCTGCCCATAATTCATTGGCAAGAGAGTCTACATTAACTGTTGATTCAGGAGCGGTTATTGCTGCTTTTCCGGCTTTTTGAGCGATCCTGTTGTAAAGGTTCAGGATCGTACCGGCTTCTTGCGATGGATTAATCGGTATTCTGTAATCGGCATTGCTTCCAGTGAGCGTAAGCGTTGATTCAAATTGAACATGCCTTGACATATCCGGATTTGTTTTGCTTACTTTCCTATTCTTTGAGTATTGCTTTGTGTATTCAATCGGCGACAGCCAATTTCCTAGAAAATCGGCTCCGAAACTTACGATTAACCTGGCTTTATCAAAATTGTATGAAGGCAGGTAAGGTTGTCCGAAGTTTTTTTTGTTTGCCTCAATTATTCCGGAAGCAGAAACTGAGTCATAATAAATGACTTCCGCGGTAGGATACTTTCTGTTAAAATCCTCAAAGATGCTTTGGGTTGAGGGGCTGATTACAGAGGAGGAAAGAATGACGATCTTGCCTCCTTTTTTTGCAATTTCGTCAAGTTTCCCAATAATATCGGCATCAACTTCTTCCCAGGTTGACTCTTGTTTGTTTTTGAGCGGGGTTTTAATTCTGAAGCTGTCGTATAAACTCAAAACAGATGCTTGTACCCTGGCGTTTGTACCACCTGCCGTAATGGAGCTCAGTTCATTGCCTTCAATTTTTATAGGACGTCCTTCGAGTGTTTTCACAATCACGCTGCAGTAGTCATTCCCGCCAAAAAATGTCGACGCATAGTAGTTCGCATTCCCGGGGATGATATTTTCAGGCTTAATCAGATAAGGGATGGCTTTGTTGATCGGATTTTCGCAACTTGCGGCAAACGTGACAAATCCAATTCCAAACCCGAGCATTTTCAAAAAATCGCGCCGGGAAGTTGTTCCAGACTTATTTATTTCGTACTCGGCAAGGCCTTCTATTGGAAATTCCGGTTCAGGCAACTTTTCGATTTTTGAATCTTCTTCAAACTCCTCTATGCTTCTCCAATATTTCTTCATACCATGCAAAAAGTTTTTCGCATTCTCGTTTTGCTGCTGATTAATAATGGCACTTCTGACAGTTAAGACCGCCGATTTCCTCTACGGTAACTTCGCTGATTTTTCCGGATAAAATATCTTCGTGTTGTTTGTAAGACAAATAGTACTCATTGTCAAACTGCACTTTCTGCGTCCGGTGGCAATCGATGCACCAGCCCATACTCAAGTCACTTACTTGTTGAATTCTACCCATTTTTTCAACTTCGCCATGACACTCTTTGCACTCTACTTTCCCGACATTCACATGTTGTGCGTGGCTGAAAAAAACATAGTCGGGCAAGCTGTGAACTCGTACCCACTCGATAGGTACTCCTGATTCAAAGGCTTCGTGAATCTTATTGATCTCCACTTCGCCTGTATTCGGGCCATTGCGGATTACATTGTGGCAGTTCAGGCAGAGACTTGCCGGTGGAATGGATGAATTCCGGCTTTCCATTGAACCTGTGTGGCAATATTGGCAATCAATTTCATTGTCTCCTGCATGAATTCTGTGCGAAAACTTTATTGGTTGATCCGGTTCAAATCCCTGGCTTCTTCCCATATAAATCGCTTCTTCAGTTACTGCTTTTCCGGAGATGGCTAGGCCGGCAAGAATGAGAATTATATGAATAAACTTAAATCTTATCAGCTTCAAAAATGCCCAATCTATAATCCCAAAAAGAATGAATAAAACTCCAATTATAAAAGGCCAGGTGTTAGACGGGTGCGCAAAGCTGAAATCGTTGTCGAGGAAGTTGGGGTCGGCTTCCAATTTTCTTGTTTCAAAAAAGATATAATCAATCAACGATTTGGCTTCATCGTTTGAATAGTCATGCCGTGGCATCGGTAGTTTTTCATTTTCTTCATAAAGCCGTTTCGCTGCTGTATCGCCGGAGGCAATGAGTGAGTCTGAAGCCTGAATAAATTTTATGAGCCACTCCCCGGAGTGCCTTGCACTGACTCCGGCCAGGTCGGGCCCGATCAGTTTTCCTCTGCCTATTGAATGGCATCGGGCACATGACTTGAAAAGCTCAGCCGGAGAACGCATCGAACGCTTTGCATTTTGCTTTGCCGTGTCGAGTGTCACCTGATTCTCCACCAAAGCTGAAGAATCCCTAGTTAAAACTGTTTCACTTTTTGCTTCAACATAACTAGTTGTAAATAAAAAAAATGCAATCAGCGAAATGATGAATTTCATTAAATATGATTTTACACTCACATTTCTAATTCGCGTCAAAGATATGAGTATATTTTATTAAATATGACGGCTGTCATTATAAATATTTTAGAGATACTCTTATTTATCATCATTCTATATAAACGAATCGGGCTATATGCTTGTTTTTCTGTACATTAAGGATAATGAACGAAAATGAGATTTATTATATCCTAAAAGCAACCTTTATTAAATATATCCGTCATCATATAATATAGGTTTATTTATTTGGCAGTTGTACAAAAAAATCTGTTATTTGTATCATGATAATTCAAAAATTGAGTGATAAAAGGGGAAGGGGATGAGAATAATTGAATCAGGCAGAAGTTGTAATAATTGCAGTCGTAAAAACTGTTTTATAAATAAATATTGCTCAGAAGAGTGGAAGAGTTTTCTTACGGATCACAAGACTTCCTATTTAATTGAACCGGGGGAAAAGATATTCTCAAAAGGGCAGCAAGTAAAAGGAGTTTATACTGTTTTTTCAGGATTTATTAAAGTTTCTGATTTTGACGATAAATCAGAAAGAATTGTTGATTTGGTTACGAAAGAACATATTTTAGGTTATCGGGCACTGGGTGAAAGTGTGAATGTTTATTCGGTTACAGCGGAATCACTTTCGGAAAGTGAAATTACCTTTTTCCCTGCTGATATTTTCAGAATAGCCGTTGAATCAAACAAAGAACTGGTACGCTTTATTATTAATTTATTAGCTATGAAATTAAGAAGGTCCGAAATCAGATATAAGAATTTTCAAAAAATGCATGCATTAGACAAGCTTATTTGTTCCTTAAACGATATTATTGAGACTTTCGGGATGGAAAAGGAAGACGAAACTCGTTTAAATTTCTCCTTGTCAAGAAAAGATATTGCCGGACTGGCAGCGACGACCTATGAAACCGTAATAAGAATATTAGGAGATTTGGATAAGCGAAATTATATAAAAATCGACGGAAAAGAGATCAAGATTCTTGATAGAAAGTATTTTGCGGAAAATGCGAAGAAGCTGATGACACTTTAATTTTCATCCAATTCTGAGCGTTGTCGCACATCTCTTGTACTGATTCACGATCTATACTGTTCCTCCCTTCCTTAGGTACACGGGGATAAATAGGCTCGCCAATAAGGGTCTTTATAGTTAGAATATTGTCAGATATTTTCCTGCCAAAAAAAGTCCGGGGTCTGAACAGATGGACGATGGGTACGACCGGGCAGTTCGCATGATGAGCCAGGTAAAAAGCTCCTTTTTGAAAATAATCAATCTCCTGATGGAGATGCCACAGCTCTTCTTCAGGGAAAAAATGAACAATTTTTCCCTGATTAACAGCTTGAACAACATGCTTCAATATTTTCCTCAAACCAAATACACCGTCGGGAATGGGAAATCCTCGGAGAATGCGAAACATCTTTCGGAAATAGGGCGCTTCAAAATTTCGTTGCATGGAAGCATACCATGGCCGGCGGGGAAGTACAGCCAAACCCACCAGTACGGTATCGAGTATATGACAGTGATTTGCCACGCTGATAAACTCTTGTTTCTTAAGGGATCTGAGATTTTTTCGCCCATGAACACTGTGACTGCCGATAAGTTGAAAAAATCCAATCCCCAGAACCAGATAAAAAGCGGTATACGCAATATTGGAGAAAAAAAGATAAATGAAATTGGTTTTAATATACGTATAATCGGAAGGAATGGTTATAGGGTAAACCGACTCCATAGGAACCTGTTGCCCGCGAACCTGGCTGGATGTCATGATCGGACTGCTTTTTTATATGAACTGAGTTCCTTAACAGAAACAGAAGGCATTCTCTTGACTGAGGGAGGGTCAACCACTCTATTGATGAACTCTTCATAATCGTCCACAGCTTTGTCAATGCGGTAAGTCGCGGCCTCTTCCAGAACCTTTTCCTTCAATGTATCGCTCCTCAATTCATCCAGATGCTCATACCAGTAGTTAAGTCTTTCAGCCAAGTGATCGGGATCATCAGAGGTGAATAAAAACCGGTCATCA
>JACKQG010001569.1_pt1 | contig 31281 bp, 13 predicted proteins | sample 8237621 | NCBI WGS metagenome assembly JACKQG01 (sample SAMN15677084, study PRJNA649215) | marine metagenome | biome: marine; feature: Black Sea; material: saline water; isolation source: suspended particulate matter (SPM) from the Black Sea western gyre | collected 2013-06-09/2013-06-10 | depth... | reverse complement strand
GCGTCGAGGCAACAAGGAGGACACGACGCCTGGGCGCGCCGCGCCAGCTGCGGCGCCGCAGCGACGCGGAGTTGGCCCGCCGACTCGACGTTGCTGGCCGAGGCCTGGCCTGACGCGGTCGTGGTCCACAGTAAGTGCGATCTTGTTCCGGAGCCCGCTGGTGACCGGCCTGCTGGCTTGCGAACCAGCGCGATCACAGGTCAAGGGATCGCGGAACTGGTTCAAGCGTTGGCCTCGAAAATCGCTCCGAATCCGCCACCGCCTGAAGCCGCGATTCCCTTCACAAGTCGGCAGGCTGACGCCATCGAAAACGCGTTTCGTCTGCTGGAGACGAGAAAGAAAACGGCGAGTTCGACGGCGATCGCGCGGCTCCTTAAACCCCCGCCAGCAAATACTTTGCCGCAACGTGAGGCGTGAGCTACAGTTCCCGTGGTTGGCAGATGTCCTGCGGACCGGGAATGTGCGCTTTTTGCGGGCAGTTCCCCCCTATCTCAACAATCTCCGTGTCCATAAATAGAGCGTCGCATCAGCCGAAAGTTGTAGAAGGCGACGCGACGCAATGTGAAGTATTGAATCCATGGATGAAAAATTGCTGGATCAAAACTCGGCCGTTTTGAACTACGAAGAACTGCTGGCACGCTGCATGGGAAACGTCGATTTTGTCGAACGCGTTCTCGACAAGTTTCAGTGCAGCTTTGGGCAGGATTTGGACAACTTGGAAGCGGGCTTGAACTCGGAAAACGCCGAGATGGTAACGACTGTCGCCCATCGTTTGAAGGGAGCATCGGCAAGCGTCGCTGCGCCAGGACTTCGCGACGGGGCTACGGAAATCGAGCACCTGGGGCGCGCCGATCGTCTTGCCGAAGCTCGGCTTCACGCCGAGCAACTGCGTGACGAATGGTCGCGATTCCTCGACCATGTGGCGGGGGCCGCCGGGGATGTTTGACCTGGGCGTCCGGAATCACGTTTCGGGGGAATGACGCGTGCGTGTCCTAGTCGTCGAAGATGATCCGCTGGTCGCCGACATGCTCCGCAACTCCTTGGAGCAGTTGGGATACGAGCCGACCACGTCCGGCAACGGCTACGAGGCGCTAACACTGATCCGCACCGGGCTATATCGGCTTGTCATATCCGACTGGGAGATGCCGGAGATGACGGGCATCGAGTTGTGCCGCTCGATCCGCGAACGACAGCTCAGCGGCTACATCTATATCATCCTTCTGACGTCCCGCAGCGGCACGGAGAACGTGGTTGAAGGCTACGACGCCGGAGCCGACGATTTCATTACCAAGCCGTTCAATCCGCAAGAACTGACCGTCCGCTTGAAAGTGGGCGAACGCATCCTTTCGCTGGAAAGCCGCGATGTCACGATCTTTGCGCTGGCCAAACTAGCCGAATGCCGAGACCCGGAAACCGGCATGCACTTGGAGCGGATGAGAGAGTACTGCCGCGTCTTGGCCGAGGAACTCTCCACGTGGCCCATGTTCAGTGATCACGTGGACGGCGACTTCGTTCAGATGATGTATCTGACGAGCCCACTGCATGACATCGGCAAGGTGGGGATTTGCGATGACGTCTTGCTCAAACCGGGCCGGCTGGATCCGGATGAGTTCGACATCATGAAGCAACACGCCGCCATCGGCGGCCAGACGCTTGACACGGCAGCCCAAGCCCATCCGGAAGCTCACTTCTTGCACATGGCCCGCGACATCGCCTGGACGCACCACGAGCGCTTCGACGGAAGCGGCTATCCCAAGGGACTGGCGGGCACCGACATACCGCTCTGTGGACGCGTCGCCGCAGTAGCCGATGTGTACGACGCCCTGACGACAAAGCGGATCTACAAACCGGCCTACAGCCCTGAAGTGGCTCGATCCATCATCTTGGACGGTCAGGGAAATCACTTCGACCCTGACATCGTCGATGCGTTCCTGAGACGCGAGACGGAGTTCCTGGACGTCTATCGCCGGTTTCGCGAAGATCATAGCCCGAGCGAGCAAGAAGAGATGTGCGCCCTGTCCGCCGTCTAGCCCGGCGAACGGAGCCGGACGACCCGTCCAATTGATACCGTCGGTGCATCCACAACGGACGGCGATGGCGGAGCTTTCGCAGAAGCCAGTCGGGCAGCCTTTCGAAAGAAGGGTTTGACCCTCTCCGTCAAAGGGTCAGACCTCTTTTTTGATAGGCCGGTAGCAATTGGGAAAGCTAGACTTCCCTAAGAGATATCTCCCAATGCTCTACACATGTCCAATGTCAGACGGCATCGCATGAACGATACACGAGAACACGTTGGCGCCAGCGACCCGGCCGCTGCGCCCAAGTCCGGTACGTACATCGACTGTGTTTTCGGTGGACGCTACCGCGTAACTAAAGTGCTGAAGCAGGGGAAGAGGGGAGAGACGCTCCTGGCGGCCGATCTGGCCAGTGGCGGACTCGTTGCCGTGAGACCGGTACCGGGTGACGACCTTCCCGAAGAAGCCAAAACGCGGCTTGAGCAGCGAGTCGAATTACTGACACAAATCGAAAGTCAATGGCTCGCCACGCCCACCGACTTCGGTCACAAAGACGGCGTCCCCTACATCGTGGCCAAGTACGTACCGGGCGTCCCGTTAGAAGCGCGGCTGCGAGAGGGGCTGCTGCAGCTCCGAGAGACAGTCGCCATCGGCTGTTGCCTTCTTTCGGCGCTGAAGGATCTGCACGACCACCGAGCACTGCATCTGAACGTCGACCCTTCGAACATCATCGTCGACTCGCGCCCGCCCTTGAAACGAGCGACGCTAATGGGCTTCGGCCCGGATCAGATCATCAGCATCGAGGAATCCTTCGCCGATCAGCCTCTGAATCCGGCTCTCTACGTGTCACCCGAGCAGGCGGGCTCGATCGACTGCGACTTGGGTGAACCATCGGACCTCTACTCCGCCGGGGTGGTGCTGTTTGAATGCTTGGCGGGTCGTACGCCGTTCAAGGGGCGAGACGTCGGGGAGGTCCTCTACGAGCAGATGACGGCTCCCGTGCCCGAATTGCGCAGCCTTGGGCTGAGGGTGCCGCGAGCACTGGACGAGTTTGTCTTGCGGCTCCTGCGAAAGGACCCACGCGACCGCTACCAATCGGCCGAAGCCGCGCTTGCAGATCTGACGGCCATTGCCGACTCGATTGATCGCGGCAACCGCGACCCGTCGCTCGTCATCGGCAGACTCGACAGGCGTTCCACGCTGACCGAACCGTCGCTCGTCGCTCGAGGCGATGAACTGAAGCGGGTGGACGTCCAAATCGAGCAGATGATGGCGGGGCGCCCGGGATTGGTGTTTCTGGAGGGCACGTCAGGAGCCGGCAAGTCACGGCTCCTGGACGAGGTGGCCCAGCGCGGCCTGAGCCGCCGGCTCTGGGTCCTCCAGGGGCAGGGATCCAACGAAACGAGCCAGCGACCGTTTCAGTTGCTGGACGGAATTGTCGACGGACTTCTTGCCGCGGCCCGCGAGGACCCCGGCTTGGCGGAGTCATTGCGGCAACGTCTGGACGTCCATCGGGAGGCTCTGGGTGCGGTGCTTCCGGCGTTGGGCGAGGCGTTTGGGTGGGAGCGAGCCAACCTGCCCGTGCACGAAGCTTTCGGCGAGGCCAGGAGCATCCAGGCCCTGAGCGATTTCATGAATGCTCTGGGAACGGAGCAGCGACCGGCCGTAATTATCCTGGACGATTGCCAATGGGCCGACGAACTGACGATCAAGTTGATCGAGCGGTGGTATACGGGTAAGGGGCAACGGAGGATGAAGAGCGATCGCCACGTGCTGTTGGTGGTCGCGTTTCGCTCGGAAGAAGTTGGCGACGAGCACAGATTGCGGACACTCAGCCCATCGGCACACTTGGATCTGCCCCCGCTGGGCCCGGAGGACATGCAGTGCCTGGCGGAATCCATGGCTGGAACGTTGCCCGCGGAAGCCGTGGACACCGTGTGTCGATTGGCGGGGGGAAGCCCCTTCATGGCGTCGGCCGTGCTAAGAGGGCTCGTCGAAGCCGCGGCGCTCGTGCCGGATTCGCCGGGATGGCGGTTCGAGCCTCTGGCCGTGGAAAGTTCTCAGTCGTCGGACTACGCTGGGACGATTCTGTCCCGCCGCATTGATCTGTTGCCGGAACAGGCGGTCGGAGTCCTGTCCGTCGGAGCCGTGCTGGGAAAAGAGTTCGATCTGGAGATCGCCGCGCAACTGGCTGAGTATCCGCTTGACCAGGTTACTGCTTCGCTGGACGAGGCCCGGAAGCGGCATTTCGTTTGGCTTCAATCCGAGTTGTCGCGTTGCGCGTTCGTCCACGACAAAATCCGAGTGGCCGTGCTCGATCGGCTCTCGGACGACGAGCGCAAGCGAATCCATCTCCGCGCCGCGTTCTACCTTCGCGATCACGCTCCGGACAGTGTTTTTGATCTGGCGTACCATTTCGACGCGGCTGGCGAAAGCAAGTGGGCGTTGGACTATGCTCTGGGTGCAGCCGAACGAGCCCGGTCCCAGCACTCGTTGGAAATCGCCGAACAGCAGTACCGAATCGCCCAACGGGCTGCGGAGACGACGACGGATTCTCTGCGTTATCGGATCGTTGAGGGACTCGGTGATGTGCTGATGTTGCGCGGCCGCTACGACGATGCCGAGCAATGCTTCAAGAGCGCGGCCGAGCTGGCTGACGGGAGCTACTCACGGGCTCAGATTCGAGGAAAGCTGGGCGAGTTGGCTCTGAAACGAGGCGACATGGAGTCGGCCACCAGGTGTTTCGAGGAAGCGCTGCGGCTGTCGGGGCGAATGGTGCCACGACGAGTGGCCGTGTACACCGCGCTGCTCCTTTGGGAAGCCGTGGTCCAGATGGCGCACACGTTTCTTCCTCGAATCTTCGTGCACCGGCGGAAAGAGAAGCCGCCGGAAGCCGAGTTGCTGGGGCTCCGGCTCTTCAGCCGTTTGGCCCACGGATACTGGTTCACTCGCGGCCGGATCATGTCGCTTTGGTCACACTTTCGCGGATTGAACCTGGCCGAGCGATACCCGCCCACGTTAGAACTGGCGCAGGCTTACTCGGAGCACGCGCCCGGCATGACGCTCGTGGCTTACTTCAGCCGAGGCATTACCTACGCGCAGAAGTCGCTGGAGATACGCCGGTCGCTTGGCGACCTTTGGGGGCAGGGACAATCACTCAATTACTACGGCGTCGTCCTGTACGCTGCATCGCGATTCGCTGAATGTGTCGAAAAAGGCCGGGAAGCCGTTCGGCTATTGGAGAGGACCGGCGACTTCTGGGAAGTCCACATCGCGCGATACCAAGTCGCGGCGTCGCTCTATCACATGGGAGATCTCCGCGGCGCCATCGAGGAAGCCCAGTATAACCACAAATCCGGCCTGGATCTTGGAGACGAGCAGGCTTCCGGAATCAGCCTGGATGTCTGGTCGCGCGCGTCCGGCGGTGTAATCGCCGAAGAGATTGTTCAGACCGAGGTTAATCGGGAACGACCGGACGCTCAAGGAATCGCAGAGGTCTTGTTGGCCGAAGGCGTTCGATTGATCGGCTCCGGCGACATGGATCAGGCCGCCGCGGTCTTCGAGCGGGCGGTATCGGTCGCGGACAAGGCCGGGGTCAGCAACGCCTATACGTTGCCCAACCTGGCTTGGCTTGCCACAGCCCGCCGAATGCAGGCGGAACAGCAAGTCGGGTACACACCCAAGCAACGCGGCGCTGCCTTGAGGCGTGCCAAACGGGCCGCGCGGCGTGCGATACGAGCTGCGTGGATCTGCCAAAACGATCTGCCGCGAGCGTTGCGCGAGTACGGTTTGATTCAAGCCATGCGGGGCAAACTGCGCCGGGCTCGTCGTGCCTTCGAGAAAAGCCTCGTTGTCGCCAAACAGCAAGACGCCCGTTACGCGTACGCACAGACGCTGTTGGCGCGAGGTCGAGTCGGGCAGGAAGCAGGGTGGACCGGTGCCGAGCGAGACATATCCGACGCCGAGGCGTCCCTGCGAGTGCTGGCCGTCTCGTCGCAATCGAGTGGGCATCAGTATGGAGGCAAGGCAACAGGGTCGGTTACCCTCTCGCTTGCCGACCGTTTTGACCGAGTGCTCGAGTCAGGGCGCAAGATTGTCTCGGCGCTTAACGAGAAGACCATCTACAACGAAGTCCGCGCTGCCTCCTTGCGGCTCTTGCGAGGCGAAAACTGCCTGCTGCTGGGCGTCCACGAGAATGCGGGCAAACAGCGATTGTTACCGTTGGATGGCCAAACGACCAGTGGCTTCAGCGAGTTGATGGCGCGTCAGGCGCTGATGGCCGGCCGCGCAGTAGCGTTTGCCGATAATGTGGACGGAAGTGAAACCGATGAAGCGGCCCTTTCCAAGGATCGTTCCACGCTCTGCGTGCCCCTGTTCGTGCGAGGGCGTGCCGTGGCGTGCGTGTACGTTACGCACAGTCAGGTCAGAAACCTGTTCGGTCCCGACGAGGAGCGTTTGGCCGACTTCATCGCCACGATCGCCGGTGCCGCCCTGGAGAATGCTGACGGTTTCGAGAAGCTGCAGAGCGTAAACGAAACGTTGGAAAAGCGAGTTGCCGAACGGACGGCTGCCGCAGAAGCGCGAGCGGAAGAACTGGATCGTTCCAATCGTGAATTGAAACGCACCGCGAACGAACTCAGGCAGACCGAAGAGCAGCTTCGCTTGGCCAGCCAGACGGCAGAAGCAGCCAGCAAGGCAAAGAGTCAGTTCTTGGCGGCCATGAGTCACGAGATCCGCACGCCCATGAACGGCATCATCGGCATGACCGAATTGGCTCTGCGCACAAAGCTATCACCCGAACAGCGCGGACACATGAATATCGTCAAGCAATCGGCCGACGCCTTGTTGCGATTGCTGAACGACATACTCGACTTGTCCAAGATCGAAGCCGGCAGGATGGAACTGGAGCGGATTTCCTTCGATCTGCACGAACTCGCCGGTGACGCGACTCAAGTGCTGGCCCTGCCGGCCGCGAAAAAGGGCCTCGAATTGATCTGTCGGACTGCGCCCGACGTTCCGCGCGAGACCCTGGGCGACCCGGGACGCCTGCGGCAGATCATCGTCAACTTGGTAGGAAATGCCGTCAAGTTCACCGAACAAGGCGAGGTGTTCGTGGATGTTTGGGTCGAGGACAGGGTCGAGGACGATGTCATCCTGCACTTCGCCGTGAAGGACACGGGGATCGGCATTCCCAAGGAAAAGCAGCAGAAAGTGTTCGAATCGTTCTCGCAGGCGGACCATTCCACAACGCGTTGCTATGGCGGCACGGGTCTTGGTTTGGCGATCTCGTCCCAACTGGTCGGGATGATGGGCGGAACGATTTGGGTGGACAGCAAAGCGGGCCGCGGAAGCACATTCCACTTTACGGCGCAGCTCGGCCTGGCCGACGCGAACGAACGGTCGCCGTCGCCCACAGTGGCCATGCCTCAAGGGATCCGCGTGCTGGTGGTGGACGACAACTCGACCAGTCGACGCGTCTACGGTGAAGCGCTGGCCAGCCACGGAGCGACCGTGAAAACTGCCGACAGCGCCGCTACTGCACGAACAGAATTGGAGCAAGCGGCGGCGTCTGGCATGCCGTTCGACCTGGCGGTCCTCGATGCGGGCCTGCCAGATTCTGGCGCTTTGGATCTCGCGGAAACGGTGCGGCGCGATCCCGAGTTACGGAACTGCCAGTTCGTCCTGCTGCTTCCAGCGGGACAACCGGATCTATCAAAGCGGTGCCACGAGTTGGGCCTCTCAAGCCGTGTGACCAAGCCGGCGAAGACATCGGACTTGATGGACGTGGTGCACAAGGCCCTTGGCGTCGCCGAATCTCCGCAGCCTTCCTCTGAAACAGAGACGAAGACGCCCAATCAGCGTCCCTTGCGAATTCTCCTGGCCGAAGATGCGCCCGTGAACCAGGTAGTAGCCGCCGGGCTGCTGGAATTGCAGGGGCACGAGGTAGAAGTGGCAAACAACGGCCGGGAGGCCGTCGAGGCGATCAAACGCCAGGCTTTCGATGTGATCCTGATGGATGTCGAGATGCCCGAAATGGACGGCCTCCAAGCAACCGCCGCTATACGCGAAATGGAAAAGGACCGGCAGACACACGTCCCAATCGTCGCCATGACGGCGCATGCAGTGATGGGATTCCGAGAACGGTGTGTCGAAGCCGGCATGGACAACTACATTCCCAAGCCGGTCCAACCCAACGAACTGTACGACGTGCTTGATGCCATTTCGGCCAACATTCATTCGGTCACCGCGGACGAGAAGACGTCGGCACTTCCTGCCGCAACTCCGATGCTATCAAGCCAACTCCCCGCTGCAATCCAAGTCTGACTTGCCGCCGTCCCACTTGTGACGGACCGCGTCGATTGCTTAAATAGCGTGCCAACCAAGAGCGTAGGATGGACATTCCTGTCCGTCATCTGTGGGTTCAACGTTGGAACGGTCGCGCGTCGGTAGATCTCACTAATTGTGAAATCTAGAAGCCAAGCCAGAGCCGCGCTATCACACCGCAATCGACGGGCAGGAATGCCCATCCTACCTTTCCTTTGTGCAACTACGAGGTCATCCTTTAGGAGTCGACAATGATCGCCACTCGTTTTGCCATTTCGTGTGTATTCCTATTCTCTTTCAGCGCCATCGTTCAGACGTTGGCGCCCGCCCAAGCAGACGACGATCTGCCGAACCCGTTTCCACGCGAGCAACAGGTCGGTCGGCAATTGCACCGATGGGACTTCGACGGCGGCACCGAAGGCTGGAAGGCGTTGTGCGACTGTGCGATCGCAACGAAGGACGGCTTTCTGAGCATCCGATCGACCGGCGGCGATCCGTACCTCAGTTCCGGGGTCGGTGTTCCAGGCGATGACTTCGTCGTGCGGATCCGCATGAAGCTGAACTCGGACGGACCAGGAGAGTTTTTCTGGACCAGTTCGACGCATCCCGGCACCAGCCCGCGACGAAGCGTCGCTTTCAAACTAATCCACGACGGACAGTGGCACGAATACCAAACTGCCATGCACGTCGAGGGCGATATGACCGGACTGCGGTTGGACCCTGGCACTGCGCCCGGCCAAATCGAAGTCGACTGGATCGCCATTCACGAAGGCGGACTCCATCCACTAGAGATCGCCGGCGTGAAACAGACGGAGGCCGCGGTGTGCATGCTGCTGCGCAACCACGGTGGACAGCCGATTGAGGCGGTTGTGAATGACTTGCCCCAAACGATCGCGCCCGGTGACACGACCATAGACCTGCCTCTTGCCGGCGACGGGGCCCTGGAAGCTGTCCGCGTGGACGTACGGTCGCAGGGTCTGCCAGACCTCGTCCGCAACGTCTGGTCATATCGTCCGTCCGCGCCCATCAACAGCGTCACTCGCACCTTGTCTGACTTGACTGTCGAGGCAGCACGCGACGGGTCCGTCGTTCGTATCGAGCGGAAGGGCACGGTGGTCGCGTCGCTGGCACCTCTGGTGCACATCGACCACCGACAACCGAAGCTGACACTAGAAAACGATCGTTGGCCGCTGAGATTCATCGGAGACGGCATAACGGTCGTCTTGGACGTTGCTGCAGACGGAACCTTGCGTATTAAGATTGACAGCCAGCGGCCTGTCGAGGGACCTGTCCTTCGCGTGGCCGGACCGCTCGAGCAAGGCCTGTTCGCCGGGCTGGAATATCTGGGCAAAGGCGAGCACTCCAGCTCGAAGCTGGACATCGAAACGGCCGAGCACTTGCGTTTCGCGCCAGATCCCATGAAAGTGACGATGCCATTGATGGCGGTCGTGACCGACCAAGCGTCAGTAGCCATGTCGTGGGACGATATGACGCTACGTCCGGTATTCGCGGCACCCGATTTCATTGACGGTGCCGCAGGGCATCGTATGGCACTGAAAGGCAGTCAGATCCTGGCGACTGTGCGAGTCGGCAGCGGCTGGAACGAGGGCGGACGGTTGGAAGAGGCAATTCTCTGGGTTGTCAATCGTCGCGGTCTGCCGGAGTTGCCGAAACCGCCGCGATCCTTCGACGAACAGATGGAACTCTCGCTGGCCGCTTACCGAGGCATGGTGCACGACCCGGAAAACGGCGGCTGGTTTCATGCGGTCGTGCCGGGCAATCGGCGCATGCCAGAAAGGGGTGCGTATTTCGCCGATTGCGCATCGGCGATCTGGCGGATCACCGACCAGGTGCCCGACGTGCCGTCGCTTCAAGCCGGCGGGGCCCACGTGAGCAACCCGGCCAGCTACTTCGTAACCGGGCATGCCGCAGAATGGCTCAAGATCGCAGATCGCGGTGCCGAGCACTTGAGACGCTCGCAGCGCCCGGACGGTTCGTACCGCTACGACGGCGAGTTCCGTCGCGGGCATTTCGAGAATACGGCCAGCGGCATCTGCGCTCAGCCCGCGTACCAGTTGCTCGAACACGCCTACTACACTGGCAACCGACAGTCGTTGGATGCAGCTTTGAAGACGCTTGCCTTCATGAAGCGATTTCGCACGCCGCGCGGCGCTCAAACATGGGAGGTCTCCCTGCACACGCCCGATATCCTCGCCTCGGCACATCTGGTTTGGGCTTACGTGCGAGCTTACGAGATCACGGGGAATCGCGAGCACCTGGCCGACGCCCGTCGATGGGCTATTTCCGGGTTGCCGTTCGTCTACCAATGGTCGAACCGGCCGGTCATGATGTACGCCACCACTCCCGTTTACGGTGCGACTCACTATCGCGCGCCCAACTGGATCGGCCTGCCGGTCCAGTGGTGCGGCACGGTCTACGCGTATGCCCTGTTATTGCTGGCGGACCACGACCGAACGCTGGACTGGCGAAAACTGGCGGAAGGCATCACGATTTGCGGCGAACAGATGCAGTACCCGGACGGCCCGTCGATCGGCTGCCTGCCCGATGTGTTCGCACTGCCGGTCCAGCAACGGAGGCCCGCCGATATCAATCCAGGCGCGCTGGTCAGCCTCCGCCTCCGGCTATCGGGCAAACTCGATTCACTCGACATGGCCACCGACGGCAAGCACCGCATCGTCGCGCCCTTTCCGGTCAAAGCCGAAAACGGTAAAGCAGTGATCCAAGGCAAGCCCGGCGTGAGATACCAAGTCGTGATCGACGGATCACGCATCGTCGATATCACGTCGCAGGGCGAAGATGAAATTGGTTTGGAGGATTAGAGTCTAACCCCGAAACGTTGCGCGGCGTACTTGCATCTTCGTAGGGTGGGCCAAGTCTTCGCGGGCCCACCGGGATCTGAGTACTTACTACCGAGTACTGAGCGGTGGGCCGCGAAGACTTGGCCCACCCTACAGTGAAGCGACGGCGTCATCTCTGTTCCAGTACCCATTGAACGGCGCGACGGCTCAGTTCGGCTGCGTTGCGGAGATCGAGTTTCGCCTTGATTTTCTCGCGATGCGTTTCGATCGTCTTTGGGCTCAAGCCGAGGTGACGGGCGATTTGCTGCGTGGTCATGCCCTGGCCGATCATCTCGAACACCTCCAACTCCCGATCTGTCAGGCCGCTGATCGGATCCTGTTGGATCGACTCGCCTCGTCCGATGCGAGTCAGGACGTGGTTGGTCATGCGCGGGCTCAGGTAGATTTCGCCGCGGAGGACGTGACGGATGGCGTCGACCACGTTCTCCACGGATTCCTGCTTGTTGATGTAGCCCATGGCGCCGGCGCGCAAGACGCGCTCGGCAAAGACCATTTCGTCAAACATGGACCAAACAAGCATCTTCGTATCTTGGTGGCTTGATTTTAGCTGCGTGATCAGTTCCATCCCGTGGCTGTCTTTCAGCGAAATGTCTACTACCACAAGATCGGGCCGCAGGGAATCGGCTTCTCGCAATGCGTCCGCCACGCTATCCGCGTCGCCGCACACCTCGATATCGGATTCGTGGGCGATCAACTGCGCCAACCCTTGCCGGACGATGGGGTGGTCGTCCACGATCAGGATTCGCTTCTTGCCGTTTCCGAACTGGCTTTTCAAGTGTGTGGTCATCGTAGCTGCTCAAGTGGTAGAGTGCAGACGACTAAGGTGCCTCGATCCTCGGCTGATTCAATCGTAAGGCCCGCGTGGACGACACCGGCTCGATGACGCATGATTCGCAGTCCCATGCCCGTCAACTGCTCCGGGTCGCCGGCAATTCCCTTGCCGTTGTCGCGAATCCAAAGCCTCAAATGGCTATCGGCATACGCCAAACCAAGCGTAATCTGGGTTGCCTCGCCGTGCCGCACCGCGTTTCGAACTGCTTCCTGGGCAATGTGATACAGTTGCGTCGCCGTGTGATTGTCTTCCACGGGAATCGTCCGTGCGCATTCGAATTTGCATGGGACCCCGGAAAGCTGTTCCGTTCCCGCGGCCAAATCGGCCAGCGCCGCCATCAGACCGCCTGAATCCACCTCGACCGGACGGATACCTTTCAGAACCGCGCGCACGCAGTCCTGGGCATGTCCCATGGCGGCGACCAGGTCGCCAGCCGTGCGGGCCTCAGGAAGCTGCCTCGTTTCGAGCGCCCGCTGCAAGCCCTTAGCCATCAACCCCAGGCCGAGCAGTTGCTGGCCCAGTTCGTCGTGCAACTGCTGTCCGATCTTCTTCTGTTGCTCGACGATGGATTCCGAGAGCTGCTTTTCCAGAGTCTTGCGGGGCGTAATGTCGCGAGTTATTCCTTCCACGCCGGCGATCTGATTGTCCTCGTCGCGCACGAACTTTGCAGCGATTTCGCACCAGCGGCGATTTCCGTCCTTGGTGATGTGCTCCAACTCCAATGTGCGCTTTCGCAGTGGATCTCCGTTGCCCGTCGCTTCGATCATCAACTCCTCGGCAAAAGCGTCTTGGAGAATCGAAAACGATGCCGGCGAAAGAAGATCCTTCGGATGCAGGCTCATGGCTTCTTCGGCCGAGTAGCCAATGATCTGTTGGATCGAAGGACTGATGAAGGTAAACTGCCATTGGTTAAGCAGTTCGTCCGGATCAATCGCACTGAGGTTGCTGGATGCACCAGCGATCACCTCGGCCATATGCGCGATTTCGACCGTCCACACGACGTCGGTTACGTTTTCGGCGATCAGGCGGAACCGTTCCTCGTTTGCCCGCAGTGCCTTCTCGGCCTGCTGTCGGTCGACGATCTCTTTCTCCAGCGACGAATTGGCGTCGACCAGTTGTTTCGTTCGTTCGACGACGCGGTGCTCCAAATCCTCGTGCGCTTTGCGCAGTGCCTGTTCGGCGCCCTTCTGTTCGGTGATGTCGCGGTCAATGCCTACCATGCCACACGGACGACCTTTCTCGTCTGCCACCAACGAAATCGTTGTATCCGACCAGAACGAAGTGCCATCTTTCCTTCTCTGCACGTACTGTCCGCGCCACGAGCCCGTTTCGCGCACCTGTCGCATTCGCTCGATTTCCTCTTCCTCCTGTGGCGGCTCGACGATGAACGTGATCAACTCGTCCATGACATCCTCGGCAGCATAGCCGTATAAGCCTTCGGCCCCCTTGCCCCAGTAGACCACGTGACCGTCAAGGTCGGTGGCGATGATCGACTCGCGAACACTGTCCAACAGTTGCGCCTGGAAGCGGAGCTTTTCCTCACTCGCCTTCAGCGCAGTTTCGATCCGCTCATGCTCGGATTCTGTCGCCTCCAATTCGGCAACGCGGCGTCGCAGAGCCTCCAACTCACAAACCAGTTGGTTTTCCGTACCGAATTGACTGGGCACGCTAATCACCGCTGTTCAGAGGGTTTTGGTATGAGGCGATAGCCTTGGCTCGTGCGCGTTCCTTTTTCGCTCGGACCGCCAACCCTCAAGTGGATCTACGCCATCCGGCCCACGATTGCCACGAACGGAGGCCCATGAGCCCCATGCATGAACTCCAATGCGTTTAACCGCAAACAACCACGAGACGATCACCTTGGGGTTGAAAATAGTTACTATGGGCCTTGCGATAAGGAAATAGCCTATTGAAAAAGTGGCATATCCCTTATTAAAATCTGGGATTTCCTGGAAGGATTCGTGGAGACCGTCTCGATTCCCTTCTCGCGTGCACCTTGCGACAATACATGATGTGATCTGCTGTGTGGCGAGCGCAGCTAGGCGGGGTCACGCCAATCTGGAAGCGGTGGAGATGGACGTCTTCGTTTTTGCCGAGTGAGACAGTTTCGCGAGAAACAACAGAGGATGTCGATTCGGCTCCATTCACATTTGGCAGACTATCCGAGTTGACAACATGACGGACCTGAACGGACTCCCGCACATCAACGCCCCACTGCCTCAGCAAGAATGCGTCCAGCCTTGCCGTGCCGAGGAGGTGTTTCGCGGTTTATTGAACGTGGCCCCGGACGCGATGATCGTCGTCAACGAGAAGGGCGAGATCACCTTGGCCAACGCGATGGCGGAGGAGATGCTGGGGTACTCGAGCGAGGAACTGGTCGGAGAGGCAATGGAAATTGTCGTGCCCGAGCGGTTTCGCAACCGGCATCGAGAATACCGTTCCAAGTATGGCGAAAAACCGCATGTCCGCCCCATGGCCTCCGGTCTGAATCTCGCCGCCCGCCGCAAGGACGGAACCGAGTTTCCGGTAGAGATCAGCCTGAGCCCAATGCGTGCAAGCGGCGGCACGCTCATTTTCTGCTCGGTTCGAGATATTACCGAGCGCCGGAATGCCGAGAAGCAGATCGAAACCAGCCTCCGTATCCAGCAAGCGATCAGTTCGCTCTTGCAGATCTCCCTCGAATCGATCTCGCTCGAAGAGATGTTCAAGCGCACTCTGAATCTGCTTTTCGCGATTCCCTGGCTTTCCCTCGAAGCAAAGGGAGCAGTCTTTCTTCAAGAGGAAGGGACCCTCTCGTTGAGCATGAAGACTCAGATTGGGCTCCCAGACGAGTTGCTGCACAGTTGCGCCGAGGTGCCGTTTGGACACTGCCTGTGCGGTGCGGCAGCAGAAAGTCGCCAGATCGTATACTCCAATTGCGTCGACAAACGTCACGAAACGCAATTTCCCGGCATGGCTCCTCACGGTCACTACTGCATACCGATCCTCTCGGGCCAACGGTTGTATGGCGTGATCAACCTGTATCTGAAGCATGGGCACGTGAGACGACCGGAGGACGAGGAGTTTTTGTCATCGGTGGCCGACATCTTGGCCGGCACGATCAAACGTGTTCGAACCGAGGAAACCCTGCTCGCACACGAGGCCCAATTGCTGGCGGCCGAGGAGATTCAGCAACGCTTGTTGCCAGCCGAGGCACCGGCGTTGCCAGGGTTCGACATCGCCGGCGCGGTCTATCCCGCCGAGCATGCAGCCGGCGACCTTTATGATTATCTTCCCATGGAAGACGGGTGCTTGGGAATCATGGTGGGTGACGTGAGCGGGCACGGTTTTAGTTCCGCCTTGGTAACGGCATCCACTCACGCCTATCTTCATTCTCTGTCTGAGTTGGGCATAGGAATCGATGAGACTATGGCCCGAGTGAATTCCGCTCTGATCCGCGACACAAAAGAGGATCTGTTCATCACGGCCGTGTTTGCACGCCTCGATCCGCAAACACGCACCGTGACTTACATCAACGCTGGACACCCTAACGGCTACGTACTAGACCCATCCGGCGATGAGAAAGCCCATTTGCCGAGTGGGACGATTCCGCTGGCGATCCTTCCTGATGTCGAGTTTCCTATTGGTGGTCCCATCTCGCTGGAGCCCGGTGATCTTCTTTTTCTTCTTACGGACGGCGTGCTTGAAGCGCGGGCGTCGGAAGGACCGATGTTCGGGGCCGAACGTGCGTTTCAGGTCGTGAGAGACAATCGCGGCAAGACGGCCAGAGAGATCATCGAGATCGTGTATCAAGCCGCGTTGGAATACTCCGGCCGGGAGAAGCTGGACGACGATGTCACAGTCGTCGTTATCAAGGTCCTTGAGTGACTCGACGTGGGGCACGTTTCCAACGTGCCTATCGGGCTGCAGGCACGTTGGAAACGTGCCCCACAAGATGCCTCGCTTCACGCGCGAGCGCCGCAACGAGAGAGCCGACTGCTACGGAAGCTCGTACAGCACTTTGCCGCCGATGATTGTGTAAACGACTTTCGCCTTCAGGATTTCTTCTTCAGGACATACCAGGATGTCGTTTGACAGAACTACAATGTCAGCGAGTTTGCCAGGCGACAACGAGCCTTTGACGTCTTCCTCGAACGCTGCATATGCTGCGTCAATCGTGTAGGAACGCAGAGCCTGTTCGCGTGTCATTCGTTGTTCCGGAAAAAACTCCTCCCCCGATCGCAATTTCCTAGTCACGCTTGCGTAGAAACACGCAATTGGGTCGATGTCTTCGACGGGAACGTCGCTGCCGTTGATGACAGTGGCGTCTGCTTGGATAAGGCGTTGCCAAACGTAGGCGCCTTCGGCGGCGCGTCGCTGGCCTAGTCGTTTGATCACGTACGGAGCGTCCGAAGTGGCGTGCACGCCCTGCATCGACGCGATTACGCCCAACTGTGCAAATCGCGGTATGTCGTCGGGATCAAGGTGCTGGGCGTGCTCGACTCGCCACCGCCGCGACCGGTCAGTCGGCTTGCTGCGAAAAGCGTCTTCGAACAGATTCAGGATCTCGCGGTTTGCGCGATCTCCAATGGCGTGGACGCAGAGCTGATAATCGTGCCGGATCGCCAACTCGGCCGTTTGGCGAATCGACGACACCGACGACGTGTTCAATCCAACGCTGGTCGGCATATCGTCATACGGCTCCAGCATCCACGCGCCGTGTGCTCCCAATGCTCCGTCGATGAACCGCTTGATCGCCCGAACGGTCAGATGATTGTCTCCGAAGCCGACCATCCGGTATTTCGGCAATAGGCGCGCCATCCGATTATTGCTGTCACCAACCATGACCCAGAGTCGGACGCGCAGGTGGCCCTCCTCCGCCAATCGCTTGAAAACGTCGATCGTCTCGAACGATGAACCGGCGTCGTGAAAACTGGTGATACCGTTTTCGAGACATTCCTGCGTGGCCAGTTCGATCGCCCGCTCCAACTGACGGTCACCACGGTCCACAGCCTCTCCTGTCGGCCCGACCAATCCTTGGGCAGTTTCGCGAAACACGCCGGTGGGTTTGCCGTCCGTGTCCCGCAGGATTTCGCCGCCGCCCGGATCGGGCGTAGCGGCATCGACCTTCGCCAATTGCATCGCCCGAGCGTTCGCGATGCTTGCGTGTCCGCTGGCGTGAGTCAGCAATGCGGGATGTTTCGGCGTCACGGCACTTAACTTGGTGTGTACCGGGTAGCCGTCTACATTGGGCTCGGGCGGCGGATTCCATTTCGACTGATGCCAACCTCGGCCGACGATCCACTGTCCGGCAGGTTTCTTCTGGGCTGCATCCTTCACCAATCGAACGATATCGTTCCAAGTTTCGGCCTTCGTAAGATCCAGGATCATTTTCGATCGCCCCAGACCCACGAAGTGTCCGTGCCCCTCAATGAACCCCGGAATCGCCAAGCGTCCATCAAGGTCGATGACTCTGGTTTCCGCGCCGATGAGCTTTGACACGTCGTCGTCCTCGCCCAATGCAATGATCCTCCCGTGGCCAACGGCTAGAGCGTTAGCAGTGGGCTGGCGATCATCCAGAGTAACGATCTTACCGCCGCGCAGGACTAGCTCCGCGTTTTCGTCGTCGGCGATCGCAAATTCGCCTACCGGCACAAACATGGTCATTAGCATCGTCTGAATCAGGAAAGGCTTGCCCATGTGATTCTGGCCTTGTTAGTATTGCCAATAGAAAACTTGCCAATTCTTGTAGCGTCGGACGTCGTTTAACCGCAAGCCGGAGGCGTGCGCGTCCACCCAACGCGCACGCCTCCGGCTTGCGGTTAAACGAGGAAGCTGTCTCATTCACGCTCCTACGTGATCGACCAATGGGCCTGCCGCAGCGCGGCGTTGCTGGAGTCTTTCATCCGTTCGTACCAGACGGTCAACAAGGTTCCGTCCACGAGTTGGACCGTCGAAGGATAACCTAAATCGCCGGATGCACCGTCACCGGAAATGATGATCGGCTCGGACCATGTACGGCCGTAATCTTCGCTGATGCGAGCTTGATTGCCCAGCGGCGCTCGGCGGTGGCCGTACGTCATCAGTAGACGATCATCCTTTAATCGCAACAGAAACGACGGCAACCCCCACACGCCGATGGAGCCAGGCGCCGTCCAGGTTGCGCCGCCGTCGGCGGATTCGCACTGTAAAGTCTCGCCTGCGTTCTTTGGGTTGTGATTTCGCACCTGCGCAACCAAGCGGCCGTCGGCCGCCTCGGCGACGTGCAGTTCATGGTAGTTGCTATGATTGTCGCCTTCGCGCGTGGGGATCGCGGCCAGCCACCTCCACGTCTGGCCGTCGTCGGTCGACTCGCTCACGCCGATCCGATGGTCGCCTCGCCACAACTCTTTGCCCGCGTACAGCAGCCGCCCGTCGGCAAGCTGAATCGGCCCGTGGGGGCTGTTTACCAGCGGGTCGTAGCGTCCGGAGAAGGTGACGCCGCCATCGGTCGAGCGGATCATCCAAACGCTCAATGCGGCCTGCCGCTGCTCCGGCCCGACGCGATTATGAGCGGCTTGCCATCGGGCGAGTCGCTCTTCGGGCCAGTTCCCGTCCTTTTCGGCCTTCGTCAAAATCGACTCATATGCCAGCGAAGTGAACGTGGTGATCAGGATCGATCCCTTGGCCGTCTCGACCACGCCGGCATCGCGGTCGTCGATCGGTCCGTCCATAACGACGCGCGGCCAACTCCACGTTTGGCCATCGTCTTTCGATCGCATCAAATCGACGCGACCGAACGGGCACACATGCGCTTCGCGTCCTGCAGAGCACACTACAAGCAACTCGCCACACTTGCGGCGCGTCAAGGTGGGCCAACCGTTATACAAACTCGGTTGGTGGCTGATGACCTTGGTCTGAAGGATTTCCGACGAAGGCGCAGCCAGCGCGCGGCGTCCGATGTGAAACGTAGCGCCGGCCGCGGCAGCGCCGACGCCTAATAGCCAAGAGCGACGTGTGAGGGTGGTGTTCATGGTAGGCTCCAGTGAGGTGTCGGGTGTCAGGTGTCGGGTGTCGGGTGTCAGGTGTCGGGTGTCAGGTGTCAGGTGACAGGCGTCGATCGCCGGGTGCCGGTTTCGAGTCTCAAGTTTCGAGTTTCGAGTTTCACGGCCCCATGGGTCCGCCCTCTTCCCGACACCTGACACCCGACACCTCTTCCCCACCCGACACCTCTTCCCCCCAGTTTGTCAGTTTCTCCACGCGTTTCAACTCGGCCAGCGCGAATTCCGGCCCGCGTGTGCTTTTTCTCGCAAATCCAAATGATTATGCTTGACTGCTCGTAGTGCCGCCTTCAGGCGGTCGAGCGGCGAGACGCCGGGGAAGACCGCCTGAAGGCGGCACTACGAACACCCCTTTGCCCCGATTCATGTGTAGGCTTTGTGAGCATAATGTCTCGTCGCGAGAAAATCGAAGCGATGCTGGCGGACGAACCGGACGATCAATTCCTCCGATACAGTCTGGCATCGGAACTGATCAAGGAAGATGAACACGAAAGGAGCCTTGAACTGCTCCGGGGGCTCATGTCCGACGAAACGCCTCTGGTGGCCGCGTTTCTTATGGCTGCGCGGCACTTGGTGGAATTGGACAGAATCGACGAGGCGCGAACGGCGCTGCGTAACGGCATCGAGGAAGCTCGGCGTCAAGGCGAGAATCACGTGGCGGACGAAATGAGCGAGTTTCTTGATGCATTGGGGCGGCGGTGAGCGGCGGCAGACGAGTTCTTCTTTCGTGGAGTTCCGGCAAAGATTGTGCTTGGGCATTGCATGTTCTGCGTCAGCAGGACGACGTCGAGATTGTCGGGCTGCTGAGTTCATTCAACGAAGCGGCCGATCGCGTGTCGATGCATGCGGTTCGACGGGAGCTGACCGAAGCTCAAGCTGATTCAGCAGGTGTGCCTTTATGGCCCGTGTTCTTGCCGTGGCCGTGTTCGAACGAGCAGTACGAAATTCGCATGCAGAAGGCCATCGACCGGGCGAAGGAAGACGGAATTACGCATATCGCTTTTGGCGATTTGTTTCTGAATGACATCCGCGAATACCGCATACGGCAGATGGCGGGCAGCGGGATCGAGCCACTTTTCCCCATCTGGTGCTCGCCCGATCGGACGGGAGACCTGACTCGAGAGATGCAAGCGAATGGCGTGTGCGCGATTATTACTTGTGTTGATCCCAAGCAGATTGATGAGAGCTTTGTAGGACGAGAGTTCGACTCGACGCTGCTCGAAGAACTGCCCGATGGTGTCGACCCCTGCGGCGAAAACGGCGAGTTCCACACCTTCTGCTATGCGGGGCCGGCATTCGAGCGAAGAATCGATGTCAAGCTGGGGGAAATCGTCCGTCGCAACGGATTTGTTTACGCAGACGTTACCGCCGATTAGTGACCGGAACGGTCGCAATCGCTTCCGAACTCTCTGTTTGACACCCAGCCAGTCTTTCCCGTATACTCTTTGAAGTTACAGAACGGTGCGTTGGTGGTCGGCCTTTCCCGCTGGATCGGCCGACGAACAGGGAACTCCGGTGCAAATCCGGGACGGCCCCCGCCGCTGTGACCGGGCGTGACGGAGATGCTTACGCTCCTTGCCATTGTCGCCAGCGATCTCTGCCGGTAAGGCGGAATCCAGGGGCGATGAGAAGGCCGAGGTATCTCTAGTCCGGGAGTCAGAAGACCTACCAGCGCTTGTCGGGCAGTCACTCCGCGACGGGCGGCACGCTGCCTACCAACAATCGTGATTATTCCATTCACCCTTTGAACGACTTGCCTTTTGCGCGACGAATGCGCCAGTTGGTATACGGCCACTTGCGGTCGCGCGACGAGCGGTCTTGAGGGGAATCGGACGTTCGAACGATGTTGAGCACGATTCAGGAAGTCTCTGCCGAATTGCCCCAACACTCTGCCGAGACGATCGGCGCTGTGTCAGAGCAGATTCCGGACGTGCCGTGCATCGTTCCGGCGGACCCGCCGGTTGGTTGGATTGTCCAATGGGCGTCTTGGTCTCGAACGATCGTGTCGGCCGGCGTCAGCCTGCTGGGCCACGCGGGCGTGTTGGCTTGGCTGGGAATTGCCTCTGGAGCCTACCTGAACCGTTTGATGCCCGTCCAGCAGGGCCAAGCCTCGATCGAGCTGACCGCTTCGGTGGCATCCGCTTCGGAATCGTCTCAGAACGACACCGATCCGGTGGAGTTCGAAATAGACGACCCTCCTAGAACGCGGCCGAAACAAGCGCCGGTGCCGATGCTGTCCGCGATGACGGTGCCTGTGAGCATCCCACGGTCCGTGGACGGAGAACTGCCACCGGTTGCCCGAGCGAGTGTGCCGGCCCCCGAAGCACCGTGTCAACTTGACGTGCCGGTGCACCCCAATCGAATCGCCCACGAAGAACTCCCGTCAGAGGAAACGCCGTCGGATTCAGACAAGGAGTCGCCGATCGCACGGACACGCATGGACCGCCGGCCTTCTGTCGATGTGTTGGCTGAACCGATCGAACAACATGCCTCGACCGCGTCGCAATCGTCGCCAGCTTCGCGGGCAGTCGACGGGGCCGAGTCCATTCCGGCAGTCGTCTACAACCCGGCACCTTTGTATCCGGCGGACGCGCTGAGAGCGCGGCAGACGGGGCGAGTCGTCCTGAGTGTGCGGATCGCGTCTGATGGTTCCGTGGCGGCCGCACATGTCCATCGCTCCAGCGGCGTACCATCACTGGACCAGGCAGCCCTGGAAGCAGTCCGGAAGTGGCGATTCGAACCAAGCGGGGCCGCGTCCGCGCCGATGCGGCAAGCCGCCGTCCCTATCCGATTTGTCATCACCGAACCGGACACCAGTGGAAACTAACGTCGTCAGGCTTTCGCCAGACGCTTGCTTCACCGCGTGCTGAGCTTCGACCACAGACGAACGGAGAAGTTGGCATCGAAGCCCTGCGTCGCACTGTAGCTGAGCACGGTCCGGTAGTGATCGCGATGTCCCTTTGCATTGCGGAAGTCCTGGAAGTAGACGCCGTGCGAACCGGTGAAGGACGCTCCGCCGATCTCCATCCCCCAGTCACCGCGGGACGTGCGGAATTCCAGACCCTTGACGCCGGTGGCCTGGCGGAAGGGATGGCTCTCGGCCGAGAGAGCCAACGTGCGCGGCTTTCCGGATTCCGACGTGACGAGCGAATCGCAGGGGTATCCGTCGTTCAGTCGCTGTTCAGGTATGTAGAAGCCCAGTTCGCCCCAACCTTTGTCGGTGGGAGCCACGGACAGCGACCAACTGAGCAACACTTCGTCCTTCCGAGCGTCGATCGTCAGCCTGGCCTTCCCGTACGGCGCGCTTTCGCGAGTTAACGTGATTCTCGCCCCAGCCTCTGTGCGCTCCACCGCCCGCTTTGCATCGGCGAGCGTGACGATGCCCATGTTTATGCCGCGACGGGCAACGTAGAAGTAGAAGTCTTTCAGCAATGGGTCGGCCCCATGGTAGATCTCCGCCAGTCCGTTGCTTTGGACCTTCAGCGTCCACGGGGGCACGCTCACATACTCGATTCCCCGGTGAATCAGTTCGGCCGGAGGCTGGCGGGGCGTTTGCGGTGCCGGCGGCGCCTCGACGGGAAGCTCCACGCGGGACTTGTATCGTGTTTCTCTCTCGCCCACCCTGACCGCGACCGTCGCATCGCCCGCTGGGACGGCACCCTCGGCCAGGCTTAACGGAAACACCAGCTTACGATTGCCGTGCACCACGAAAGCTCCCTGCCTCCCGTAGTCACCCCTAGGCTTTAGCTGCCAGCCGGCGGGGAGGGACTCGACGCGCAGATCGAAGTCCATCGGGCCCGGCTCGAAGTTCTGTACGTCCACCGTAAGGGTCCGCCCCAGAAGCTCGTCCCAGGCCGCGGCCGGATTCACGGCCAGAACTTCCAACTCGGGCGGCGGAGCCTTCTCGATCGCCGCCAGGGAGGCGTCAAGCTCGTCCGCGCCAACGAGCAGGTACACGGGGCTTGGCGTGATCGGCGCGGCGACGTTACCTGCGGCGGTCCTGGTGGGAATGGGATTACCCATCACGTTCAGAAGTTTCCGAGGGGAGAAGCCCAGCCGCATCTCCGTCTTTCTCCCGGCCAGACCGATGCCCCACAGCGCGATGACTCCCTCGTCGCCTCGGCAGAATGCGTATGCCCTTGCCGGGCCGTTGCTGGCCGCGCCCACGAACTCTCCGCCGTCGATCAGGGACGCCGCCACGGCGATGGACGCAGCAGCCGGTAGCGGATCGCCATTGTTCTCGCAGAGAGCCGAGTCGTATTCAAAACTCCCGTGGAGCAGGTAGTAGAAGAAACGCACGCCTTCGGCCAGATGCGCAACGTACAGGCGCGCGCTCATGTCCGTCATCGCCTCGACCGGCACGGGCGTGCCATAGCCGCGGAAGTACCGCGGGCGCAAACTTCGATTGAAGTTGGTGGCCGGGGTCATCCCCGCCTCGGTGTCCCACAGCTCTTTCAGACCGCCGTGTTCGACCATCAGCTTGCGGATTTGCCCGACGAAGCTTCGGAGGGTCTCGTCGTAGTCCAATGGATTGTGGCCGCCACCGGGTGGATACAGGTGCGCGGACACGATATCCTGGTACTGAAGCCCCCCGGCCTTGAACACGCTTTCGAACCAGTCCGTCGACCACGGGGGCCCGCAGGTGCCCACAACGACACAGTCGGGGTCTGCCTCTTTCGCGGCCTCGTAGGCGGCTCGCAGTACGCGGACATACGGCTCGCCGTCCATCTTGAAGATGAAGTATGGTTCGTTCCAGATTTCCCAGTACTTGATGTGCTGCTTGTAGTGCGACACGGTCGCGGACACGTATCGGCTCCAGGCCTTCAGGTCGTCGTCATCCCAGGCCGTCGGGTCCTGCTCGATGAACTTCGGAAGCGGCGAGCCGAGCAGGCCCAGCAGGTTGAGATTCTGATTGCGGGCCATCTGAACTTGCTCGTCGTGCCATTCGAACTTGCCGGGCTCCGGCTCCACGGTCCGCCAGAGGGCCGCGTTGCTGATGTTCCCGCCCCACATCCGAGTCCAGCGGATACCCATCTGCGCGGCGAGCTTGGGGAAGTGCGGGTTGGAGAGGATGGCATGGGTGCCAAAGACGGACCCGCTGTCCGGCCCGATGCGTTTGGGCCTGGGCACCACCCCGAAGGTCAGCTCCTTGGTGAACGGCTGCTCCGCCCCGATCGCCAGCTCCAAGCGAAACAGTCCCTGGCGACCCGGCGCGAGAGCGATGTCCTTGACCTCATCACGGCTCGCCGCAGAGAGAACAGGAACGGTTCCCTTCACGACTTCCTCGCCGAAGTAATCCAACAGCCGGTACTGCACGGGCACGGGATATTCGACCGCGACCGGCGCCAACGCGTGCAGGCGCAGGCCGACCGGCTCGCCCTCGTAGTACAGGCCGCGCTTGTTCATGTAGGGCGTCACGGAAACGGAGTGTTCGAGGAGATCGGCGGCCTGCAGGGGACGCTCGAATTCGGCCCCGGACTCCCGCTTCTCGCTGGTGGCAAGGCGCACGACTGCACCGAGACTTGCGTTCGGGGCCAGCAGCCGATCAATCTCGAACAGCAGGTCGTCGCCGACCCAGTTGAACTGCCGCGACCCGGCGTCCCTGTCCATGTCGACGCGCAGGCAGCCGCTGGGGAGCGACATCTCGATCGCTTTTGCCTCCATGTTGATGTTTGCGCCGCCACGGCGGTTCAAGGGCGACGGAATGTCCTCCGGCGAGTTGAGCGGGAAACGCTGAACCTGGTCCGCTCGACTGTAGAAAAGCCATGCCTGGCAGTCGGCCCCGGCGACTCGGGCCGCGGGCAGCCGAACGCCGAGCCGCCAACGCCGATACCCTGCGACAGTGCTATTGAGCCGCCAAATGTAGATCGTCTCGCCAGGCGTCTCATAGACGGTGCGGGAAAGCTGCCCCGAGTTCACCTGACTCTGGACGCTCAGCGCATTCCCCGTACGATCCGGCGAATGATCGGCCGATGCCAGGGCATCGCCCCAGTTGTTCCCGGATTGCAGCTCGACGTAGTCACGAACTGTGAGCCCGCCGTCGATGGTTACAGCGATACTCCCGTCCTGGCACAACTCCGCCGCCGAAGCGGACGCACCCTGTGCCAGGACCAAACACCCGACGACAAGCCACGCTGCCCTTCGCGCGGCACTGCGGACGCTCTCAGCGGCCTGTTGCCGTTGGATCATCCGTCCCTCGCTCCTGTGCGGACCAGTCGGTGGGTTTGTTTCCGGATTTAGCTATTTGACCGTCAGCGGGATGCTCTCCGAGTGGCTGTTGAATTCGGGGGCGTACATGCATTGGATTTGGGCCATGCCGGTCTGGTATTGGCCTTTGTGCTGGACTCGTGTCGAGTATTCGAAGACGTACACGCCCTTGGGTAGGTAGTCGATGAAGAAATGACTGGCCGTGTCCCGCGTGGATTCGTAGTAGCCCAATCCGTCCTGGTACTTGTATCGCGACAGCACGTTCACCGGTTCGGTACCGCTGCCGCGGTAGTCCTTCAGGTGTACATATTCCATGTCACGATCCACGCGCAACTCGACGCGTACAACCAATTCATCGCCGACGGCCAACGGACCGTCGACGGCTTTCAACTCGGGACCCTTGTCCGTGTAGTGCTTGGAGTACAGACGCTTCTTTAGCGTCAACGGCGTGCCTTCGTACGGCGTTATCTTGCCCATGTCTTCCAGGTACTGCCAGTGCACGCTGCCCCAGGCGACCCCTTCGTCGACTTTCTTGACGGTGATCTGGCCCAACTGCGGTCGAATCTCGGGACCGACGAACCGCTTTTCGTAGAAGCCGGTTCCTGCTTCCACTGCTTCCGGTTCGACTACCTTGCCTCCCAAAGCAACTTCGACCAACTCGTCGGAGGCCAGCAGATCGGTCCCTCGCAACAGCAAACCATACACGGCGTCGGCGGTCGCCTTTGAGGTCTTCCAGTCCTGCGTTTGCTTCTGCTTCAGCATCCAGACTTTGCAGTCCTCGACTGATTCGGCGTCGTTCATCACTTCGTCAAACGCCTCGATCATCATGGCCTGCGTCTCGATCGGGGCTCGGAACCACCACCAGGACATCTCCAGTTCGCGCCAGGACATGCCCATTTCCTCGTCGGTCACCGATCGTTCTTTGATCGACCGCATGATCGCCAGCGGCGTCTCCTGGTCGCCAAAGCGTTTGGTGGCCACGGCCAGATGTGCCTGCGATTGGCGGTTGGCGAGCCCGAGCCAGTGCTCTTTGGCTTGGCCGAGGAAGTAGTCCACGGCCTCCTTATGCTTGGCGTCGATCGCTTTGTCCTTGAGGAAGAAGCTGCGACCGTACAAGTACAAGGCGATCCTGGGCGTCAGGTTGTTCTCGTCCTTGCGCTCGCGTTTGATGATTTCGCGGTAACGCTCGTCGATCCATTTGTCCAGGTGGCCGAGCGCCTTGATGGCCGATGCGACGTCAATGTCAAGCCCCAAGTGCCGCATCCGTCCGAAGCCCGTCGTGATATACAACGTGATGTAGTCGTTGTCCGGACCTCCGGGGAACCACGGCCACACGCCGTCGTCGTGCTGGAGTTCCGCCAGTTTGCGTAGCAGACGCTGGGTCTCGTCGTTCAATCGGTTGTCGTCGAAAAGGATTCCGACGTTGCGCCTCGCCTCGCTCTCCGCTTTGGCCTGACGCAACCAGGGCGTTTCCTCCAGCATCACTGCTTTCAGATCCTGGTTCTTCTCCATCGGGCTGTCCAATGCCGGCGTTCCCTTCCACTGGTCAAAGATCCGCCGGATCTTCGGATCGGAGTTGGCGATGTGACGAGCGAGGCAGTTGGCGTACAGCCGGTTGAATGTCTGCTCGGTACACTCGTGGGGGAACTCCATCAGGTAAGGCAGCGCCATCACAGCGTACCAAGCCGGATTGGAGACCATTTGCACGGTCACGCTCTGATGTTCGAGCGAGTCGGACTCGCCGGATTTCCGTAGCTTGGTGAACTCGAACTTCTTGGTCTCCGGGCCGCGAATCGGCAGCGGCAGTGATTCGGTGACCAAGATTCGACGAGGCAGCACGGGCAGATAGCCTTCCTCGCCATCCGATAAACGACCAGTCGTGCCGGCAGCTTTGTACTTCAGGAATCCCATGCCGTCCGGTACCCGAATGCGCCAACTGAAACTGCGCGATTCCTTGGACGGGATGTCAAAATCGACCACCTCGGTTCGGTTCGCCAGTTGCGTGTTTACGACTTTATCGGTGCGAGCGTCGTAGAACCGCAGGCCCACTCGGCCGGTCTGGCGAGTGGGCGACTGGTTCGACACCTTGGCCGTGAATTCCAGCACGTCTCCTTCGCGCAAGAAGCGTGGCGGATTCGGCTGAACCATCAGGTCTTTGGCCGTTACCACCTTGTCTTGGAGAAAGCCGCTGCGCAGGTCGCGATCGTGCGCGAACCCTTGGAACTTCCATTCCGTCAGCGCCTCGGGCATGGTGAACTCCAGTTTCACCACGCCGTCCTCGTCCGATATCAAGTGGGGGAAGAAGAATGCGGTTTCGTTCAGGTTCTTGCGAGCCGATACCTTGCTCAGATCCGGACCCTTCTGCTGACCGCCGCCTTTTGCCTCGCCCGCCCGATCAGCCATCTCGCCGTCGGCGTTTGCCATTGCCATGGCCGGAGCGGCAGCCTTACTTTCCATGGCCATGCCGTCCGCCATCGCGGCTTGCGGTGCCGGCATGCCGGGGGCAAAAGGTACCGCTCCACCTGCACCGCCGAAACCGCGTGCATTGCGGCCGTAGGCCTGGAATCCCCAGAGATTAGCCGTGACGTCCGCGGGGAACGAACGATACGACAGGTTCACCGGCTTGTTCTGTTGCGGCCAGCGTCCCTGCAGATGCTGGAAGCGTTTGATGCTGTTCTCGAACCCAGAGTACAGATTCGAATGGTCCGTGTAGAAGGCGTTGAACGCTTGTTGCCAGGCGTGCGGCAGGTAAGCGTCCAGCGACGCGTCATAAAGGCCCGCGACCATTTCGGCCACGGCCTTCTTCGCATCTGGACCGGCGATCACTGCCGTCCACGTCTCCTTGTCGGCCGGACCCAGCTTCGAAACAAAGTGTTCCCACTTGACTGTCAGGTTCTTGTTCGACCACGGGACATCAACGCGGTGAGCCGTGAAGTAGGCTCGGTTCTCGCGCACCATGGTGACTCGCACCGTGAATCCGCCGCGCATCTCTTCGGTGATCGCCTGCTTTACTTGGACTTGAGTGCGATCGGCTTCCGTCCAGTAGCTCTGGATTTGCTTGCGCCGATGTTCGACTTCGACGAACGCGCGTGCCTTACCGTAGCCTGATCCCCACACCGCGGAGAATTCGTCGCCCGGTTCACCGGTCCATTTTGGCGCAGCGACGTGGTTCGGAATCTTGATCGCAAATCGCTTGGCCTTCGTGTCCAGCACGTTTAGCGGCAGCAGGGCCGTTACTTCTTTGCCAAAGCGGTCCTTGGTTTCCAGTTTGGCCCGAAATGCTCCGGCTTCGAGTTCGAACGAGACTTTCGTGTTCCCCTCGGCGTCCGTCGTGAATCCCTTTTCAGCCGCGACGTCGCCCAACTCCCACGATTTGGTGTCGGACATGTCCGGTTTCGGTCTGGCAACCAGTCCGCCGAACGGCATCGGTGGGTGATGATGCCCGGTCATGCTCGCCCGCTCGACCTTTTCCGGCGGCTTCAGCCGATAGATCTTCACCACGCCTTCGGCCACTTGGCCCTCGCCGTCCAGCGTCGTAGTGCGTATCGTAAGCTCGACCGGTTTGTCAACGGTCTGCCACTCGTCGGCGGTCAACGTCGCCTGCAAAGCGGTATACCCAACTGCGACCGTCTGGTCCGCGGATCGCGTTTCACCAGTTGTGTCCGTCACGTCCGCATAGACGCGGAAATGGAAAATCGGTTCGTCCTTCTCGGCCACGGACAAGTCGGGCTTGGCCGTGAATGTGACGGTAAACGAACCGTCCGCTGCAGTCGTTGCCGATCCGTGGTCGATTTCCTGGCTGGTGTTCTGCGGCATGCGCCACCGATAGAACCAGCCGCACCAGGGCGGGAAGCGAACTTCGCGCACGACGCGGTACCGTACATTGGCGCCGTTGATCGCGGCGCCGGTGTAAGCCGTCGCCGTGCCTTTCACGGTCACTTCCGAGTTCAGCTTGGCCGCTGTTCCCGGCTTGTCCATCGTGACTTGGAACTTCGGCCGCTTGTATTCTTCGACGTTGAAATTGGTCGCACCGCGCGGTTCGCCCTCGACGCGAATGGTCATGCGGCCCGTCACACGGTCTCGCGGTGCCGTGAAGCTACCGCTGAACGAACCATAGTCGTTCGTACGATGTTGCTGTCGCGCGACTTCCTTGTTATTCCGATCGGCGAAGATCACCGTCAGCGTACGATTGGCGAGCGTTTTGTAGTTGTTGGTCTCCTGGTTGACGTCGATGCACAGACCTTTGTACTGAACGGTTTGACCAGGCCGGTAAAGCGAGCGGTCGGTGAAGAAAATCGTGCGAGTAAACGGGCGTGCTTTCATGTCCCGCTTGTGAGCGCTATAGTCCTGCGCCGTCGCCAATTGCTGGCCTTGGGCTCGCACGACGAGTAGATAGCTTTGATTGTTTGCGGATTGGATGGAGAAGAGGCCGTTCTTGTCCGTCTTGCCCGTCGGGCCGGCGGCGCGAGGCTTGTTGCGAACTCGGAAATAGGACTGCACTTGGGCGTTCGCGATCGGCTCGCCGGAATTCGCCTCCAGAACGAAACCTTCGATCGTGCCGGTGCCGTGGCGGGTGCGCATCACCAGCGCCAAATCGCTGACCCAGAAATCCGTGAATGTGACGACGTTGTTCTGATCGCTGAAGTTCGGATCGTGACTGGCGATCAGGAAGTAGAATCCGGGATCCAGGTCCTTCGGCGGAGCAACCTTCTGCTGCTTCTCCTTGTAGTCTTCCGTGGCCGGCAGATCTGCGGACCAAGCCTTCGCAGGTGGTTTCGCCAAGAGCTGTTTGCGTTCTTGAGCGTTGAGCTGTTCGGGGCGGTAGTTCTTGGACTTCAACCGCTCCTCGAACGCGTACGGGACGATGCGGAAGTGGACCTTTGTCACATTGCGGTAGCGGACGTCGATTTCGGGCCACGGTTCGTTCCACACACGTTCGACCGAGACGTTGGACGAGGGCGCTTCGATCTGAGCGATCAGGTTAAAGCACATGTTGCCGCCCGGCGAGTTCGGAAAGGCGTTAGCGCCTCGTTGAGCCACCGTACGTGCTTCGACCAACTCGCCCTCCTGCTGCAGAACGGCAGCCAGACTGTGCGAGGCGCGAGCCGAGATCTGGTAGTCGCCCCACTTGTCGATGAACCGTTTGAGCGCCGCTTTGAATCGGTCGTTCTTCTCTTCCCCGAAGGCCTTGTTGTTGCCGAAGGTCAATCTTGCGAGGTCTGCGTCGATGAAGGCGGATTTGTCCGCGTCGTCCTTGTGGAACGCCATCAGGTTCTGGTACAGCCGAATCGCCTTGACGACGGGCGACTCTTCGTCCGTCGTTTCAACCTTCCAGTTCATGAAATCGTCGGCCGACGAGAAGACCGGGCTGTCGGCCATCAGATCGAAGGAATCCTGCGGCTTCGCCGCCGCTTGCTCGCCCGAACTGTAAAACTCCAGTGCGTTGTGGGCCAGGAAGTCGAACATGGTCGGCCGATAGGTGTCCGGCGTCGTGCCCTTGGTCAGAAGGTCGTCGTAGTCGGATACGGGCGTCGCCTTCAGCGTCTTCTCGCCCGCCATGGCTTTGGTGAACTGTTTGTCAATCTCGACGAAGATCCGCGCCAGATCCCAGGTGGTGAAGTCTTCGCTGGGCGCCTCGGCGGTCCGGGTCCGTTGCATGAATCGCCAGCGGTTGTGCTGGAAATAGTGCCAATACCAGTTGGCCATCACGGCTTCCATTACCGGCTTCATTTCGTCCGGAGCCTTGGCGATTTCCGCCTTCATGCGCGTGATCTTCTCTTCCGGCTTGTTGCCCTGGATATTGCCTTCATAGGCGATTTTGCGCGAAATCCCCTTCAAAGCCTCCGCGTACGCCTTCTCCTTCATCGCCGCCGGAATGATCTCATCCAGCTTCTCGATGGCCGTCTTGGGCAGCCCTTTCTTGATTGCGTCGTCCACCTGCTTCCAGAGATCGTCGCGTGGACCGGCAAACGTGGCGGTTGTCATCAGCAGGACAAACAGAATTGATA
>JACKQG010001568.1_pt1 | contig 31295 bp, 32 predicted proteins | sample 8237621 | NCBI WGS metagenome assembly JACKQG01 (sample SAMN15677084, study PRJNA649215) | marine metagenome | biome: marine; feature: Black Sea; material: saline water; isolation source: suspended particulate matter (SPM) from the Black Sea western gyre | collected 2013-06-09/2013-06-10 | depth... | reverse complement strand
CGGACTGATACGGAGCCCGCCACGAAATGGCCTCTGCCCGGGCCAGTTCATCATCGATTTCCCCGTATTATCGGGGCAGTGCAATGCAGCCGACGTGATACTCTGCCGTCCCGCCATGCAAGACGGGGAATGTGCTTACGGTTGCAGTTCAGATACTAATACTCCGGCGCAAAATATTTGAAACCTAGATCATAAGAAGAGGGTGTTGCCTCAGGCATTGCTCTACACCATTTTACCTCCCCAAGGCATATGCTCGGCAAGCCCTCCAAAGCACAGGTGCAGGAACCATTCGATGCGCAATGTTCTACCCTGATGAGTAAAGCTGTTCCCGGCCGGAAGTGGACATTTGATTTAACACACATGCCGTCCAGGCAGTGATTCATCGTTTGCGCATCCAACCAATGCCCGCTATTGAAATGCGTCAACCGGACGGGGGCTTCATAGGTGCGGCGTTCACACGATCTTTTTTCTGTTTGCGTCTTTTTAACCGCCATCATTTTTTGGCCCCCGTTTGTGGTCTGTTTTGTTTTTTGCTCTATGAAACCGGCAAACATTTACTTTGGTCCTTTGCCACCCTCTGCCCTGAACGAACTTTAGGTTTTCTGTTTACAACAGTATTCGCGCCAGACACAGTCCGGACGATTACAGTCTTCTTCTGCCGTGCCGAAACAATCCGGGTTGTTTTCAATGCGCTGGATGTTTCGAATCAAATGTTTCAAATCAGGCAGATTGTCGTTTAAACTATCGTTTTGTTCGGCTGCCATTAGATTTTTATATAATTTGGTCAAAAAATGCCCGGCAACCTAACCTCCGATGTAAATTCGGAAATCAACGCTGTTTTCCGTGAAAGCACAACAGGTGCAACATCTGCGGTGAGGTGCCATCAATTGAATTCCACGCGTGATTATCTATGACGGACTTTAATCCTTTTGTCCATAGGGGCAGGGCTTCATTTTTTATGAGGAAATTTCCCGGGTAGGGGTTTCTCCCGCGTGGCAGGGAGATTTTTGGCCATAGGAGGGCACGTTGATGAAAAAGTTATTCTTTCCAGAGGTCTATATCGATAAGACCTAACTTGGCGGCATAGCGTATCAACTCAAAGGTGCTGTGCAACCCTAACTTGCGCATAATATTGGAGCGATGGTTTTCAACCGTTTTGGGGCTAATGAAAAGTTTATCGGAAACCTGGTTTACCGACAGCCCTTCGGCCAGCAGGGCCATGACTTCCTGCTCCCGGGAGGTCAGAGCGTCGTAGTCGGAGCCGCTTGCAACCGTCTCCTTGGCCGGCAGCCCGGCAAGCTTTTTTACTACTTCCCGGGAAACCGAAGTGTCCATAAAATAATCGCCTTTTAAGACATGATCCATTCCGTCCAACAGCATATCGGCAGCCGATTCCTTGATCACATAGCCGACGGCTCCGGCCTGAAAGGCTTTAACGATATAGTCTATTTTGGAATGCATGCTGACAATCAAGATCCGAGTTTCGGGGGAAATTTTTAAAATATCTCTGGTCAGTTCGATGCCGCTTTGATCCGGCAGGGACATATCCACCAAAGCCAGGTCAGGCTTGAGCGTTTTGGCCAATTGAAGGCCTTGACGCCCGGTGCCCGCCTCCCCGGCCACTTCATACGTGCTGTTGCGCTTTATGATCGTTTTAAGACCTTCTCTAAAGAGCGGGTGATCATCAATGATTATAATATTCTTTTTAGGGGTTACCATTTTGCACCCTAATAGGTAAGTTCATTACTATGGTGGTGCCCTTTCCCGGGCGGGATTCAATCGTCATTCGGCCTTGAAGCAGGTTGACCCGTTCTTGCATACTTCGAAGCCCCATTCGCTTCTCATTGTTTAATGCGCGATCCCTGGCCCGCACGTCAAAACCTTTGCCCTTGTCTTCGATGCGAAGAATGATATTCGGGGAGGCTCCGATCAGTTTGATGGTCGCCCGTTCGGCAGCGGCATGTTTGCGAATATTGTTAAGACCTTCCTGCGCCAGGCGATAAAGATGGATTTCGGTGTCAAAATCCATCTTTAAATCTTTCATGCCGGCGGACTGAAAGTCGACTTTCAAACCGCTTTTTTCTAAAAACTCTTCACAATATATCTCAAGGGCTTTCACAATGCCCATTTCGTCCAGACTGGGGGGGCGTAAATCATAGGCCAGATCCCTGACGGCGGCGATGGTCTGTTCGACGAGCTTAGAGTTTTTTGAGATTTTGTCTTTCAACTCATTGGATATTGCTGTTTGCCCGTCCAAAAGCGTGTCACAGCCGATTTTTACCGTGGAAAGCTCTTGCGCCACGCGGTCGTGCAGTTCACGGGAAATCATCTGACGCTCACTTTCCTGCGCCTTCATCAGGTTTTGGGTGAGGGCACGAATATGTTCCTCGGCCCGCTTTTGATCCGTAATATTTCTGGCAATCTGGATAAAGCTTTCAATTTCACCCGCATCATTTTTAAGGGGCACGCAGTAAGTGTCCCAGTAACTTTCTCCTTCGATTCCTTTTACCTTGGGTTGGTACATAACAGCCTGTTCTCTTTTACCCGTTTCCCGGGCCTTTATGGTCGGGCATCCTTTACAGGGCGTATCTCTGCCAATGAAAAGCTTATAACAAAACCGGCCCACTAAGTCTTCGGGCGACATATCAAGATCAATGGCTGTTGCTTTGTTGGCCCAAATGATTTTCATGTCCTTATCAACACAACGGAGCCTGTCAACGGAGGCGTCAAGAATTGTCCGCTTCTGGGCTTCGCTCTCCCACAGTGCTTTCTCGACCAGCTTGCGTTCGGTAATATCGTGAGCAAAAACTGAAACTTGCATTACTTCTCCCCGGGAGTCGCAAATTGGGTAAATATTGGTATAATGCCACACCCCATTCTGCTCATCTTCCATACTCACCGGTTTACCGGATTCAAACACTTCCTTTATATTTTTCTTTCGGTTGTCGGTCATTTCGGTTGGAAATAGATCCCCAACATATAAGCCGATCATTTCTTCAAAGCTCTTATGGAAACGCTGTGCGAAAGCATTGTTTATATCATGAATTATACCCTGTCGATCCAGCAAAACAGCTCCATTGGTGGTGGCATTCAAAAAAGCTCTTGATCGTTCCAAACTTTTCCTCAACTCTTTTTCACTTTTTGTGAGCCTCTCACTTAACCAGGATACAACAAAGGCAATCACGACAAACATAAGAGCTCGAAAATAATCATTATAAGTCTCGGCTAAATCACTAAAGAAAATATGACTTAAAATCAGGAATGAGGCTAAAAATATGGCTACAGCTAAACCTTTTCTTTGCCACCATATGGATGAAAGGATAATTGGAACATAGAAAAAGTGAGAAAAAACAGTGCCCAATTCAAGAACTACATGAAAATAATATGTTAGAAAACAAGAGACGACTATCAGAACAGCTATCAGACCAATTTTTTCTTTTTTTCTTTCAGCTTTTCTTTCCATTCTATATTGCCTCTATAATATTATTCCCCCAACCGGCTGAACACGAGATACCTTATCAACCATAAATCGTCCTGATGTTTTCGCGGTGATCCACCATATAGAGCATATTGGTCTTTTCTTTTAAGATCTTTTGAAGCTCCGGCAGTTTCTTGCGATCGATTTGATACGCCCTGATATAAATTTTTCGATAACCGTCCGACGTCGTTTCATAAGTAGTCAGAACGCTTACAATACGGCCGCTAAATTCTCCGATCGTATTGGTAATCTCTTTGATCGCACCCGGCCGATCTTCGACCTCACAGGCGAACTGGATTCCTTTTTCACGGATGCCAGTCAGTGAAATCATTACCCGGAAGAGATCACTTTGCGTGATGACTCCCACAACTGCACCGGCTGAGTCGACTACGGGAACCCCTGATATTTTATTATTCAACAGCGTTTCGGCCGTCTCTTCCACGGTGTAATCCGGAGGAACCGTTATCGGCGCTTTGGTCATGATATGCTTAACTTTTATATTTGAAAGTAAATATAAAACCTCATGAATTTCCAGAGAGGTTGCATCCGAAGCAGATGCCCTTTTTAAATCCCGGTCCGTGACAATTCCAACGAGTTTACCAGCCTGCATGACCGGCAGCATGCGGAAATCATGCTCCTTTAACAACTTTGTGGCATTTTGCATATAATCTTCGGCATGGATGGTGATTACCGGTTTGCTCATCCAGTTCTTAACCAGCATACTGAGCCCTCCTTGCTTTAAACGTTTTAAGATACCAAAAACTTAAAAATTGAATCGAGTTTTCATATGGCACATTTGCTCGAAATTGAACTGCACAGCGAGCGCAAATGTGCTTTAATTATGTAAAGCAACGAGCGTGCCAAAATCAGATAGGGCTATGCTTTGTACAACTATGTTAAAATAATGAGATAAATAGGTGCGGAGGTGAAAAGATTTCTATCTCAGGCAGCGGTTCCTGTCGAATATTTTAACAGGTTGTAAAAAGAATTCTTTAAAGGGACAGGATTTTACAGACTGTAAAAAATTATGACAGGCATAACCCCCATAGATTTTACAATATACCGCAAATATTAATCATCCCTTGTCAAACCAATTGGTTGCCAAGATTGAAGATCACATTTTCGCTTGGTATAGTTCTTGCTATTCTATATTTAGCCCGGAGTTCTCACGGGTTAGGTAGCCCAAGTTGTAAACCTGTATCTTTTTAAAGCGTACAATTTGCAGGGAGCGGAATGACCATGGAATCTTTCAGAAACTTGAGCCTTTTTTATACCCTTGACGGGCTTCGAGACGGTCTTACCCACTTTTCGGGGTCGAGTCGGGCGGCGCTTATCTATGCTGTCAAGCCTGACGATCCGATTCGTGTTTACGATCCACAACATCTGCTACATGGACATGAGCCCATATTAAGAGAACTTTATCTCCAATCGAATCAATGGCGCCAGGATGGTATGGAAGAGGTGCTGAATAAGATGCTGTCAGGACATATCCACGCCGAAAAGAACCTTCAGCTGGCGGGGTTGATTTCCTACGGCGGTCGATCTCGTTCGATTTTCTACCAGATGTGGTTTACGGAGCATCATCCCGACATGTGTTCCATCGGGCCCACTGAATGCTGGCTGGAAAATGCCGTCTGGCTCCTTTCCCATGATTTTGCCACGCAGGATCCCTTATACATGAGAACTTCCGGCAACGTATTGCGGGAATACGCCACCCATGCGGTTAGGGATTATATTGTTGATCAAATGAACGTCGCGCTGGGCTGGGATAGTCAGATACGGGTATATCCAATTCTGGACGCCGTCCTAGGCATTTCCAGCACCCGTGAAGAAAGGGCCCGGCCTCTGGGTGAACTGGCTTTTGTTGAGCCGAAAACCATTTTAGAAATGAAGCTGTTAGCCCGGTTTCCCTTTTTGGAACAACCGGGCCTTGGTAATTTCAAACATGTTCGCAAGCTTCTGCAAAGCGTTGAGAATTCGGAGCGTAAACTGATCTCTGACGGTAAAACCATTGTCGTAATTGCAGCCGGCATCGAGGAAGTCTTTCGCATCAGCGCTGATTTCAAAGGTGAATACGGTTTTTTGAAGTTAAACGAAAATCCGGTGTGCAGTTATGCTGACGGCAGATTTCATTCGACGACCCGCCAGGCCACATTGGTGGAGGTGGAAGAGGCCTTGCTCGAGTCGAATCTAAATTTTGCGACCGTGCATGAACTGTTTAAGATCATCACCCGAATTGTGCGTATGGCCGAAAGAGGAAAGTACGGCTGCACTCTGGTCATCGATTATAATGATACGCCCATCGAGATTGCGGGTCAAAAATTGGAGCAAGCGCTGGATCTCAGAAAAGAGCGTTTTCTAAAGCTCTCGGAATCCTTGGCAAAGCTGGACGGGGCGCTGCATATCGGGGCGGATCTGAAACTGCACGGGTTTGCCTGTCTCCTGGACGGTAAGGCCATCCCGGGTGAGGATCGGGCTCGGGGTGCGCGGTTCAACTCGGCGCTGCGATTCACCGCCGCAAATGGTAACCTCATCATCGTGGTTGTCTCCGCGGACCGGCCTATTTCGGTTATTCAAGAGGGCCTTGAATTGAGCGCGCAATGCGAATGGAAACCGGTCCCCGGATGTATCGACCCACCGCCGATGCTTGAGCACTTCCTGGAATAAGCCGATTTATTTCATGGTAAAGCAGATTTTTATCACCTATTCTCGTTGATATCATGATTATTTTTTGATTTTCTTTTTAAGCTGCCCTTTAAGCTTAATGAATTGCCTTTCGCTGTTGGGGGGCCGGTAGTCACGCTTTTGGCTCAGACAATTTACCGGGCAGTCATCCACACAAATGCCGCAATAGACGCAGGCGAAAGGATCATACGCCCAGACGGCGGCCTTTTTATCCACCGTAATGCATTGTGAGGGGCATTTCACAGCACAGACGGTGCAGAACGTACAATCTTCGATTTGATTGTATAGCTCGCCCCGTACAGCCTCAAAGGGAAGCCTCTTCACCCGGGGGTAGCGCCTGGTAGCCGGTTTGCTGAAAAAATTTCTGAGTATGGTCGCGGTCATTTCGAACACGGCTTGCTTCTCCCTACCTTTCAGTGCAGCTGATGCACGGATCGATGGACAAAACGATTACCGGCACATCAGACAGAAACATACCCGGCAGCATGACCAGAAGCGCCGGAATATTTGCAAACGTGGGTGTCCTGATTCGCAGTCTCTCCAGTTGTTTTGTGCCGTTTGCCTTAAGATAGTAAAACACCTCTCCGCGAGGCTGTTCAACTCTCGAAACGGCTTCACCCTCAGGCCGCCCTTTGACTTTGACGCGGATATCGCCGCCGGGGATTTTGTCAACCGCCTGCCGGATCAGATCAATGCTTTGCAGCACTTCCCGGAAGCGAACCTTTCCGCGTGCCCAGCAATCACCGTCGGTTTCGACAACCGGTTCAAAGTCAAGCTGATCGAACGCGGCGTACCCGAGCATGCGCATGTCTTGCGCCACACCGCTTGCTCGCATTGTCGGGCCTGCGAGGCCGAGCTCGACGGCCTGATCTCTCGAAATAACCCCTTTACCCACGGTCCGCTTCTTTACCGTGTAATCGGATAAAAGGGTGCTTTCCAGTCGTTTCAATTCTTTGGCAACATCTGAAAGTTCGGTAAGCATCCGGCGCATCTGTTCCGAAGTAAGGTCCCGTCTGAGGCCGCCCATCACATTGACCGACACGATCACTCGGTTGCCTGTGGTGGCCTCCTGAATGTCCATAATTTTTTCGCGGATTCTCCAAAACTGCATGAACAGGCTCTCAAAGCCAAAACTGTCCGCAAACAGACCAAGCCATAAAAAGTGGCTGTGCATCCGGTGCAGTTCAGACCAGATGACACGCAGAAATTTAGCACGGGGCGGCACATCGATGCCCATCATCCTTTCTATGCCCTGACAGTAGCACATGGCATGCTGCATCGAACAAATACCACAGACTCGCTCCACCACCTGGATGATCTGATGAAAATCACGGATCTCGACCAGTTTCTCAAGGCCCCGATGGACATAACCGAGGGCGGGAACCACTTCGGTAATAACCTCGTCGACCACGCTGATTTGCAGATGAATCGGCTCGGGCAAAACCGGATGCTGCGGCCCGAACGGAATGATGGTGTCCGGCATATGACATCCTCCCTATTGACATTATGAACCAGAGTCTGTTTTTCTGTCTCCCTTGCCCACCACGTACCTGCAAAAAGGGGTGGTCTTGACTTCTTCCTCCAGATACAAAGTACGCTTGTAATCGATAGCCAATCCTGAAAAACGAAGACCGAACAGGTCCTGAATCTCGTTTTCCACCAGGAAGGCAGAGAAATACACTGATGAAATGCTTGGAACGGTAGCGTTTCCGGCTACGGTCAGACGCAGGTGTTTTAATTTCAGATCCTTGTCGAAATGATAGAGGATATCGTAGTTGCCATCCGGCAGTGCCGTGCAGGACAGGGTTACCAACCTGTAGCTTTCAACCTTCGTTTTCGCGCACTCACCGAGAACGGTATTAAGCGTTACGGGAATCACTTCCGCTTGCATGGGGTTCCTTTCTCATACTGTTAAAATCTAAGCTCTTTTCTCCGGCTTTTTCAGCTTATGCTTTCTTTTCCCTGAATTTTTCAAGGCCCGCCACCACACCATCAATGATGACCTCGGGTTTGGCTGGACAGCCGGGCACATAGATATCCACTGGAATCACTTTATCGACTCCACCGATCACATTATAGGCTTCCCGGAAAATGCCGCCGGACAGACCGCATGAGCCGATGGCCACGATAACCTTGGGCGGCGGCATCTGATCATAGAGATTGAAGAGGACCTTCCTGTTCCTGTAATTGACCGTGCCGGTAACCAGTAGCATATCGGCGTGCATAGGATTGCCGACATTGACGATGCCGAACCGTTCGATATCATAAACAGGGGTAAGGCAGGCCAGGACCTCAATGTCACATCCATTACAGCTGCCGCAATCGAAATGCAGCAACCATGGGGACTTCATGCGCGACTCACTGAAAATTCTTTTAATCATATCCATGTCGTCCTTATCGTGCGCTCAGCCAGATGAGATTCACCAGGGATAATGCCAGCCCCATGGCCCATACGTAACCCAGCATCCATCGCCAATTCATGCGTGCGGTGACGTTATCAATCATGATTTCCAAAAAGTAGGTGATTATAACAATCAGGACCATGCCGACCCAGCTCGTAGCCCAAAAGAGGGAACAGAGGCAGAGCAGCAAAACCGTTTCATACCAGTGGGCGATTTCGGTGAGGGCCAGAATAGGTCCCGAGTAATCGGTCAGCAATCCTTTCACAAGCTCCTGGTGTCCATGATGGGAGGTGGATAAATCGAACGGGGACTTGCGAAGCTTGATGGTCAGGGCGTACCCGAGAACCACGAATAGAAAGGGCAGCTTAAGAAGGAGGGGTTCTTGCCACGCAAAGACCGATCTGATTTTAAAGCTGCCGATTTCAATATAAATACCGACGACGACAAGAACCAGCATGGGTTCATAGGAAAGTATCTGTAAAAGCTCCCGGTGGGCGCCGACCTGACTCCATGGTGAAGTGGAGCATAAGGCCCCGACCACCAGAAAGATGGCGCCGACCGCCAGGATGAATAAAATCAGCAGCAGGTCGGATTTCAAAGCAAAAAGGACCACAGAGATGGTGGCGGCCGCCAGGTAACAATAAGCACAGAATGCTTGCCAGACATTGACTACCCGCATTTCCTTGCCTAATAGTTTGACAACGTCGTAAAACGGTTGCAGCAGCGGCGGCCCGACCCGTCCCTGGAAGCGGGCGGTTAGAATTCTGTCCAGTCCGCCGACTAAACCGCCGACCAGCGGAGCGCCCGCAACCACGGTGACGATGATAAGTATCGTTTGCGTGTTGCTCATATCGCTCCCCCGACCATGAGAGTTAACAAAACAGCTGCGCTTAGATTGATCCAGGCCGTTAGCTTTTCTTCCCCGAACAGGGAGGAAAGATAGTAATTTTTCGCCTCAGTATGTACCAGTTTATTCATTGCCCCTCTGAATTCACCGGCAGTTTGGGTGTGGATGCCGCTGAGATAGGGAACGGTGATGCGTGCATGGGAAGCTCTTCTAACTGACCAGATCGAGACGGCGAATCCCAGCGCTGCAATCACACACAGGGGCAAAACGGCGAACACCCCGAAGGAGTTTTCCAGAATCCCTTCGTGCACTGCATAAGGCGGGGCATAGCCAGGGCTCAAAAAGGAAGTGAACAATCGCAGATACAGCCACGGAGCAGCAACACTCAAGGCTCCCGCGCTCAGGCAGAGCGAACCAAGTGCCCCCCAGGTCAACAGCGAATGACGCTCCAGCTTGAATCTTCCGGCAAATGGATCGCTCATCAGCGTTCCGGCCCAACGGGCCCAGTACATAGCTGTCAACGCACTGCCCAGGGCGATCGTAATAATCACGTAAAGGTTATTCGCGGCGGCCTCCATAGCCATCCATTTGCCCAGGAGCAGGCCAAAGGGCGGCATGATCATCATAATGACCCCCAGCACCGCTATCAAAGCCGTCAGGGGCATCACGTTATATAGCCCCCGCATATCCTCAATGTCCCGGCTCTCAATATGCTGTTCGATGGTCCCCACACAAAGGAACAGAAGCGCTTTGACCACTGCGTGAAAAATAATAAGCAAAACCCCTGCGGTAAAAGCTTCATGTGTATTCAGACCCGCACAACAAAAGATGAGGCCCAGGTTGCTGATGGTGGAATATGCCAAAACTTTCTTGCCATTTCTTTGACCGACCGCCAGCGCGGCAGCGCCCAGAAAGACGAAGGCGCCGAATATGGCGACACACTCGCTCAGAAAAAGTCCCTTCATCGCCGGGGATATACGCAGAACCAGATATACGCCGACTTTTACCATCGTGCTTGAATGTAAAAGCGCCGATACGGGTGTCGGCGCGACCATGGCCCCCAAAAGCCAGCTCTGGAAGGGGAATTGGGCGGATTTGGTGAAAGCGGCAAAACAAAACAGCGCCAATCCCATCAGATATAGTCCATTTTCGGGTTTGCTTGCTATAATCCGCTGGATGTCGAGCGTCCCCAAATCCGTGTAAACGAACACCAGCGCAACAAGAAAGGCAGCACCTCCCAAGCTGTTGATCCACAGCGCCCTCACAGCATTTTGGGTGGCCGTTTCCGTGCGGTCGTGTCCGATGAGCAGAAATGAACAGAGTGTCGTCATCTCGAAGAAAAAGTAGAAAAACGTCCCGTCGTTAGAGAGGACGACACCGTTCATGGCCCCCAGAAATAGCAGCATAACGAAAAAAAACCGGGGTTGCCCGGACCTTTCCAGACGCAGGTGTTGTTCGTGTCGTTTCATATACGGTATAGCCTGAAAGCAGATAATTGAGCCTACAATGGAAATAATCAGCACCATTATCAGGGCAAAATTGTCACAATAGAAAGTCCGGATGTTCGCATCAGGAGTGACCAGAAAAAACTCCAGGTAGCAAAGCGTAACCATCTGGAAAATGGCCAGTACGATTATTACAAGGCTGCCGTGTCTGAATCCGAAATACAAAATAACTAAAAGCAAAAAGAAATCTGCAACCTGAATGATGAGGCGCAGGTTTACCCCGAACACGGCTTCCGGTGAAAGAGAGAACGGCACTTTGGAAATGAGCAAAAATGCGCTCAGTATCAAAAGGAAACCGGAGGCTAAGACGACGATAGACCGGATCAATCTTGTTCGAATGAGAAAACACATCCCGGCGGTCACAAACGGTGAAACAATTAGGATGGCAGTAAGTTCTTTCATAATCAGAATATATAGTTCAGATATCGTTAATTTGTTTATTGGTTAAGTGGTCAAACGGCTAAAAACATCCATATTGTCAGCACGTCGAACATCCATACCAAATCATTGCACGGTTCATTGATTACATCAAAAACCCGAGAAGATATTTACCAGCCACAAACAACACGCAAACACAAAGCATACCTTTAATATATTTGGCTGGAACAAACTTCTGGGTTCGGGCGCCGAGATACATGCCTAAAAAGCCGCCGATACCAAATAAAAACCCCAAACTCCAGTCCGGCGCTACCGAGACATCGGGATAAAATTGTGATAGAAATTGATAGAAGGTTACCCCTGCCACGGAAGTGATAAATGTTCCCATCAGCGCTGCCCCGGCCACGGTATAAACCGGAAGGCCGATGATCGCTACAAAAAAAGGTGCGATGATGGAACCGCCGCCGATCCCGTAAATCCCTCCTGCGATACCGACCAAAAAGCAGAGCGCATAAATAATTGGTGACGAAAACTCGAAAGTCTCGCCGTCGTATTCAAATTCCACTTTTTTCATTGTGGACATTTTAACATCTACGAAATGAGATGAAACGGAACCGGCCGGTGAACCTTTATCTTCATATTTGTTTTTAGGCCTGGCGACATCCAGCAGCAGACGCCAACCAATATACAGAAGGACAAAGCCGACAAAAAATTTGAAGTTTTTTGGATTCGGTAAATACTCGATACGAATCCAGGCCCCGATAAAAACGCCTGGTAAAGTACCAATAATTACGGCCCACGTTAAAGGCCAGAGCATTCGGCCTTCCCGGATGTAACGATACACACCGCTTGGAATGGCCACGATGTTAAAGACTTGATTCGTTGCACTTACAGACGGTGCCGTATAGCCTAAAATACTGACCTGAAAGGGGAGCAGGAGAAATGCGCCGGATACGCCGCCCATGGAAGTAAAAAATGAAACGATAAATGCTGCTATAAAAGGGACGAAAGGGTTTACTTCCACACCGGATACCGGAAAAAGCATTCTGCTAACTCCTTTTAAGAAATGTATTGCAAAGAGCTGATCTCCGGTGTTTTACCATCAAGTATGTCCTCAGCTTCTTTGATGTTTAGGGCATGTTCTACCGGAATAAAGGGTTGAAAATTAAACGGACTTAGCCGGGAGATACTCGGGTTGCCGTTGGTTTTTCTAACATACGCAACTTTGCCGGCCCCATAAGCCGAAATCAAATCCGTTGTGCTGAAAAGCAGGTCTTTGTTTTTTTGGTGGATTAACCCTTTTTTTTGCAAAACGAGCAGGCAGGTGAAACCGGAAGCCAGCGCTTTACAAGCGGACTCGATTTTTTGGACATAGGCGAACATGTCGGATTGATCCCAATCTCGCAACGTAATATAAAGCCTGTTTTTTATGGGATTAATCCTTATAGCCAACATTCATACTCCTTTTGTAAAGCTCCCCGTCACTAAAGGGCGGGTAGCTGACGTACGTCAGTGCTCGCGGCGGGGAGCGTTTTGAACAAACTGCTAAATCGCAGGCCTTTTTATGGTATGGATAAGTTAAGAATACTGTTTTGACTCCCGAAGCAGTTTGGACACGTCTGGGCATTTTGGGGATCTTCTTTCCAGTCCCCGTCAATTAAAAATTTGTACTCGTATTTTCCCGGCGGGAGCATCACCGTCTTGTTCCATAAACCGTTCCCGTCAGTTTTCATCGGATGGATTTTTGGATCCCAATTGTTAAAATCTCCTGTCAAGATGACCTCTTTGGCTTGGGCTGCTTCAAATGAAAACGTGACCCTTCGCCGTTTAATTGTCTGTTTTGACATAACCTTTGCCTTTGGTTGCGATTTGATTTTCGACATTTTATGCCTCCTTAAATAAATTCTGTTGTAAGAAAATAACCCCGCTGCCTGCAAGCGAGATGAATCTATAAACGCATTATTCGCAAAGCCTCTTTGACCAACTATTCGGTCTTTAAGTGTGGGACACAAAATGGATGAATTGAATAGTCAATGATCATAAAAAGCAATATGTATGCCAAAAAAAGAAAGAAGGTATATGCTTTTTATGATATTGAAAATACCATATTAAAACACGTTGAGGTAGAAACGCTTTCAAAGCGAAATAATTTGAGCTGTCGGCTATTTTTACAATTTGTAAAAATCGAATTGAAACTTATAGGCAATATGCCACTATCTGAGGGCGACAATGGGCAGCCAAAATCATATACAAACATCTTAATATATAGTTGGTGAACAATGTGGCTCTATTTCCTCATGTTACCGGCCCGCCCTTCCTTCCGCGAGGCACTGCCGAAAGGCGGAATCCCCCCTTTACGCCAGAAAATCGTCTTTGCCTGAAGAACAGACCATGAGGGAAGTCGGCAGGTCGGACAGAATTTGCTCGTAGCGCTGTTGGAACGCCCGCGCTTCGTTTTCCTGGGGCACATTGAAACCCAGAAGCACTACGGACGCATCTTTTGAATGCCGTTGAAGAACCTCTTGAAATGAGGTTTCTAAAACAACGACCTCTACCTTGGCATCAACGCGAGCGGCTTCCACCAAGCGTCCAAGTGCCTCTTTGGCCGGTTGAATGCCGGCCTCGTCCTGAATCAGCCGAAAAATCCGTATCTCCGCTTCCGACCATTCCCAGTTTAATGTCAACAAATGCGACAAAATCACCATTAGAGAACCATTCTTGCGGCCACGCCACCAGATGTCGATGCGACGGGACGCTTTTCCTGCCGGCAGTCCTTGGTCTTTAAGAACTACCAGGCTCATACCCAGGATCGTGACCGAATTCATGTGGCGCACAAAAGATTTACAACGCTCGGCTTCCGACGACCAGCCCATTAAAACGATATTGGGTTGCAGCGGGCCGATGGGATGCCCTTGAAGAAGACCCGACAGACCCTCATCAAGACTCCGGGATACAACCACCGTGGAGAACGCATTGAAATCGTTTTTCCGAAGGAAACGATCGAGCTGATCGACGGCTGCTTGCCTGTGATTTGCTATCTCACTTAAATTGCCTACCAGAATGCGTGCCAGCCTCACCAACCCCCGTTCTTCACCGAGCCACAGGGCATATCTGACCATGGTAAATCGCGTTGCCGGATTGCCTGTCAGCACCAGAACTATCGGCCGCCAGTTCTTGGGATGCATCGGCATGACGGCAAGGCGCAGCAGGTTATTTCGGAGCCTGGAATAGATGAATCCCCATCGGGCGTCCCCGAACCGGGTCTCAAGAACCCGCTGACGCAGCAAAACATATAATAACACAACGATCGCGGCGGCCATGACCGCAGCCCAGGCATTGATCAACAGGGCGGTTGCGGCACAGCCCACCGTCCCACCCATGGCGGGCATCCAGTGATAATACTTAAATCGGGGCCGAAACGACGGATTGCCGGCCAACGATTCCACAAAGGCCGCCAGATTGACCATCCCATACGTATAAAGAAAGAACATGGTCACAACCGCGGCCAGCAGGTTAAATGCGCTGCCTTGCGAACCCTCTCCGGCCCATAGGATGATCGCCATGGAAATTGCCATTGTAAGCCATAAGGCGCGGTGGGGCTCATCGCCCTTGACCGAGCCACGACAAAAGGGTTGTATCAGCGGGATCAAACGATCCCTGGCAACCGCCTGAAGCACCCGGGGGGCGCCCAAAAAAGAGCCGATTGCGCTGGAAAGTGTGGCCGCGAAGACACCCGCAACGACCAAAAAGCCGCCGCCCAGAAGCGCCTGGCTGCAAAGGGTCTCAAAAGAAGCGCCTAAAAGTTGATCCCGGCTTTGGGCACCGCCGCATATAATAATCTGAGTTCCGTAGATTAAAAAACCAACAATGACAGAAGCCAGGGTGCCCAGCGGGATTGAACGCCCGGGATTTTTAAGATCCCCTGACAGGTTTACCCCGGCCATAATCCCGGTTGCCGCCGGGAAGTAGATGGCAAAAACCTTCCAAAAAGACATTGCAGGCCCGCTGTAACCGGACGACCAGTTCCGTACGAAGGTGTCCTGCTGGAAATGTACCGCCGCGCCACCCATAAATACCAGGATTGAAAGCCCCAGAATGGTCATAATTACATACTGAGCCTTAATGGCCCAGTTTGCACCGACATAAGCGATGCCAAACAGAATGGCCGTTGTTAACAGGGCGATCGTCCGAAATTGGCCGGCCGTTTCAGGGAAGGTCCGGACCAAAGCTTCGGTAAAACCCAAAATATAAAAAGGCACGGAAATCGCCTGAGCGCAAAACAAAGCCAATCCGATCGCTCCGCCAAACTCCGGTCCCAAAGCGCGGGAGATAAGAAAGTAGGCACCGCCGCCGGCCACGGGTGTGTTGGTGGAAACAGCCGCTATGGACAGAGAGGTCAGGGCCGTAATGCTCTTGGCCAGAAGCAGGATTAGAAGCGCCTGAAAAATGCCGGCCTGGCCGATCACGAAACCGGCCCGCATAAACAGAATGACGCCGAGAATGGTTAGGATCGAGGGAGTGAATACGCCGCCAAAGGTCCCCAGCCGATTGGGGACAACGCACCTCTGATTGTCTTTCCAGCCCATGTGGGTGCCCGTCATCTCTCAGCCGTTTGTCGTAGCGCATTAAAAATCGAGCGAACCGGGGCGGCGGAGAGTTTCATTTAAAAGTTAATGCCGCTGAGACATTCTTAGACCTAGAATGGACATGGAAAACGGCACGTTTTTATCGAAACCGGCCGGCTTTGAGGCTTTGCCGCTTGTAAGCCCTGGATATAATTTTTTGACACATTCCTGGCAAATACCATGGGAAAATTTAGCATCCGTGCGGTCTCGGATAAAAGATTAAAGAACCCTGCCGCCCCGATGAATCGGGATCTCCACTTCGTTCCGACAAGCTGGATGCAGGGAATGTTCTGCCTTGCGGCAGTGCTTCGCGCGACTGTAAGGAATTCTGCCAATTTTTTGATTCGCTCGCTAACCCCGCAACCCCGCAAGGCGGGATTTCCGCTACGCTCCAACAAGCTGCGGGGAATGCGCTCGCTGTTGCAGTTCAATTTGGATCCAGTTATTATTTTTCATCTTTGAGATAATTCCAAAATGTCAGTTCTCCGATAAACTTGTCCGGGCTTATTCAGGAACAATGGTCTTTAAAGATTTGATCTGCGGTGTCTTGCCATCAAGGATTTCCTCAGCCTCTTTGGTGCTCAGGGCATGTTCTATTGGAATGAATGTCTTAATATAAAGCGGATTCAGCCAATACCTCTTTGAATTTTCCTTGGTCTTGACAACATGCGCAACTTTACCGGCCCCATAGGCCGAAATTAAATCGGTTGTGTTGAAAAGCAGGTCTTTATCTTTTTGGCGTATTAACCCATTTTTTTGCATAATTAGAAGACAAGTGAAACCGGAAGCCAGCGCTTTACAGGCGGACTCGATTTTTTGGACATAGGCGCACATATCGGCCTGCTCCCAATCTCGCAGCGTAATATAAAGCCGGTTTTTTAAGCCACTAATTTTTATGTTCGGCATTAACACCTCCTTTCAAATAGCTGGGAACCGGCAAAGGGCTTGGAAATGAAAGGGGTCAGAGGTTAGCATCAAATATCCATTTGTTGTTCCATCAATAACTCAGAGCAGTCTTGATGCATACTCACTGTTTTCAGATAAAGAGACGGCGATATTGAATAATACGGATCGGAGTTTTGGAGCGAAAAAGGAATGTCCGTGACCGATGCTTTATCTCGGCGATGCTCGCAGTCCAAGCACGACCAGTATTCCCAGTAATTTTCGCACGCATAATTCAAGCAACCTCCATAATATGGACAAAAGACATTTTTCTTTCCTTTTGCATGCACCGGATTTGATTGTGGTTGCATGATGCTACTCCTTAGACATGATCCATTTCCTTAAGGTAGTTAATGACCAGCCTGTTGATTGGTTTTCCAATTCCCTTTCATCTTCAAAGCGAAATGCTCCCCTGCGGCGTTAAGGTATCTCCATATTTTCCGGTAAATGTAAAGCCGCGGGATAGTTTGTTGATCGAACAATTTTTTTGAAACACACCCCGGCCAAAAGGGTGGATTGCAGCAAGGCCGTCCGTGTTAATGACAACCTTTCCGACCCTGCCGTGATGTTCTTTCAACACGTTGATTAGTTCGAAGGCAGATGAACCGTCGAAGTCTCCTATAAGTTTCAGCCGGAGGCTGCCGTTGTTTCGCTGAATAAATATTTTGAAATTTAATGCCATTGTTAAACCCCTTAATGGAGGGCCTTTTATGGTATGGATAAGTCAATAATACTGTTTTGAGTCCCAAAGCAGTTCGGACACGTCCGGGCATTTTGAGGATCTTCTTTCCAGTCCCCGTCAATTAAAAATTTGTACTCGTATTTTCCCGGCGGGAGCATCACCGTCTTGTTCCATAAACCGTTCCCGTCAGTTTTCATCGGATGGATTTTTGGATCCCAATTGTTAAAATCTCCTGTCAAGATGACCTCTTTGGCTTGGGCTGCTTCAAATGAAAACGTGACCCTTCGCCGTTTAATTGTCTGTTTTGACTTGACCTTTGACATACCCTACCTCCTTAAATAAAATCTGTTTTAATCGTCGGAGCCGAATTTGTTTGATGCCAATCACCCCCTTACGGCTATTATTGCCCTTTTTCCGAAAAAACAATTCGCTTGTCTTGTTTACCTTTTCTTCGACGAATGACAATATCAAGGCCGTATAGAGCTTGAGTTTGAAATTGCTCGGACAGCACTTTTTTGTTTGATTTGATTTTTCGAAAGGGTGCCGTCTCTTTCTTCTTATTTTCCGCTTTCATTTCTATTTCTCTTTAATTATTTGAGAGCAGGTTTATTTAAATACCCCTAATCTTTAAGTTAAAATGTTTCTATACTTCACTTACACTGAAATTCCGGATTAAATAATCTAGCTTAGAAACCTGGTCAGGGACCAACCCCTCAAACTGCACACGATGCCACCTCATTTTAATAGGGGCGACAGGAAAATCGTCTGCTATTTCAACATCGGCAATACTTTTAAACGTCAAGTTGCCCAGATAAAAACCGCAAATAGACAATACTATGTCCAGCACAAGAGATTGGTTTGATTTCACTTCGCCGGCAATATAACGAAACGAAAGCCCGCCCATACTTATTTCATTAATCCTGCCGAATTTGGTTGGTTTCGATCGGTATGCAGCCATAGCAATTTCTGCCATGCTTCTATTTCTGACCTTCATTGTCATGGCAGCAGCAGGCCTGATCAAAGCAAATGCAAATGCGTCTTGGTTAACTCGGAATCTCTTGTGTGTTCTCCTCTCAGTCCTTTTCACAGTTTTTTTGTCAATCAATTGAAACAACGGTAATTTATCCCTACTGGTAATATCATGCCTGACTTCAGACAGTTCATCTGCACAAAACATCCGGTACCTCCTTTCATCGTTAAGCAAATGTATTTTATTCACAAAGCCTCTTTGACCAACTATTCGGTCTTTAAGTGTGGGACACAAAATGGATGATTTGAATGGTCAATGATCATAAAAAGCAATATGTATGCCAAAAAAAGAAAGAAGATATGTGCTTTTTACAATATTGAAAATACTATATTAAAACAGGTTGAGGCCAAAACGCTTTAAAAGCGGAGTAATTTGAGCTGTCAGCTATTTTTACAATTTGTAAAAATCGAATTGAAACTTATAGGCGGTATAACACTATCTGAGGGCGGAAATAGGCAGCCAAAATCATATACAAACATCTTAACATATAGTTGATGAACGTCTTGGCTCTATTTCCTCATGTGACCGTTTAAATATTTCCTATGGACTCTCTGTTTGAATCTATAAATTCGTTTAGGGCGGAATAGCCCAGCAAATTTTTTGCAAAGAAGGGAAACAAAATTATTTTAGGGGTTTCAAATTCTTTTTTAATTTCGTCGGCGATTTTTTTCTTTATAGTTTTATTAACTACTATTCGGCCTATTTGAATTCCAATATCGGCTAACTTCTTTTTGATTCGAACGGCTTCTGAAAAAGATAATTTATCATTATTCATGACCAGATTAATTACAGTCGCCCTGGACCTGAAAAGATCACGCAAAGACCGGTGACTGCGAATCATCATCTCTAATTTTAATTTTACCTTATCTTGTTCGAGCTCTTTTTTGCCGATTTTTATTTTGGAAATTATCTCCTTTTTTGCGTAAATCTCATTGCGAAGTTTTAACAACTCTTCCAGCCAGATGAGGGTAATAAACGGCATTGAAAAGAATCTTAATGCCAGCGCAGTGGGTGCCATATCAAAAATAATAATATCTTTATCTGTAAATGTACGGATTATATTTTCAAAAGCCAAAAGCAGGGCATACTCTTCCAAACCGGGTGAAAACTGCAATACGTTAAAATAATTCTGCAAATTAAAAGCACTCTCGTATCTGTAGGTTTTTTTTATATTGTCCTGGGTTTCTTTAAGGTATTTTTTAATCCAGTAGTCTGAATCGATCTCTATTACCGACAAATGATTTCCGATTTTTTGGGGATTTTCCGAGAAGTCTTTTTGGAAAATATCTCTCTGATTGTGGGCCGGGTCCATGGAAACCAGCAGGGTATCCACAGAGGCGTTGGATAGATGAACGGACGTTATTGCCGAGGTTGTTGACTTCCCCACACCGCCTTTTCCTATAAAAAAATGAAGCTGTTGTTTCATTGCAGCCTCTTTAATCAATAGCCAGCACTGAAAAAAGGTCTCCCAGCGGATCATGGGCCGTAGACACTTTTTCAAGGATGATATTGAACTCCCTTTCCATATCCGGTAAAAGGTCCATGGTGATGTGAATCGGCGGTGACGGAATACCAATAAAAGCGCCCAGAACCAAAATACCAAAAATATTTTCTAATTCTTCAACTTCATATGCGATGGTCTCGACGGCTTTTCCGCGCGCAACTTCATCGACAATTTTAAATGCAGATACGATTTTCGCTTTAATATGGTTCAATATCGATGTCATTGTAATCCGTTAAATATCTTCATCTTACTCTGAAAATACGTCTATCAAACTGAATCCTCTTTTGCGACGGATAATAGTAGTAAACCGCATAAAGTGCTGCCAATGCCGTTCCGGCAGTGTAAAAGAGAGGAAGTTCCAGCAGGCACGCCGTTAATGCTAAATAAGGAGAAATCGATATTATATAAATCAGACGGCGTTCGAATTGAATTAGATCGACTTCCGAAGTGCGTATTTGGTTGCGATTTTTATGGGCAAAAAGCGTCCGTAATAAGACCGGTAAGGCCACAGCGAAAAGTACGGATAATACGAAAACCAGAGGCGCAATGACCGGTATAAATTTTGCTCCTCTAATCGCGAATAAATCAAGTCCATTGGCGCATTGGAGTACAATTAAGCCCAAGCCGGCCGGCGCCAGGAGCGTAAAATAGGTTCTTTTCAATGCACCTGTCATTTTTGCTTTTTCCTTTTGTTTATGCTCAATGGAGGTTAAAAATAAGGCGGAAGTATCGCATCAAAGCGATACTTCCGCTCAACATTATACCGTTACAGGCTCCGGATGTATGGTCGGTTTTTCACCGGGGGCAAAAAACTTGATGACACCTTCAACCAGAATCCAGGCGGCAATAACGATAATGGCAACATTGATGACCTGAAGCAAGACGTTGTGGGCCGCTCCGAACTTTAACTGGTTCATAATCGACGCCCATAGGGTCATTATCGCCATAAACACCGCCGGAATCCCTGCAACCAGCCATTTCAAACCGCCCTCGGCTTTTAAGTACAGGGTGATAATAATCAATGCCAGTGCGGCCAGCGTTTGATTGACGGCTCCAAACAGCGGCCACAGTTTTAATGCACCTTTTCCGCTGGCACCGGTGGCAAAAGCCAGTATCAGGGCACTGCCAACGGCAATCGCTGTGGCCACATAACGATTGGTGAGTACGTCTAATTTAAATCCGCTGAAAAGTTCAGAGATAACATAGCGCTGAATGCGGGTGGCCGTATCCAGGGTAGTGCCGGCAAATGAGGCTACAAAAACCGCCATAATGGCCAAAGTAAACTTTTTGGAAATCCCGATGGCCATTATCATATTTGCAGATCCATCCACAAAAGCGCTGATTTTCGATCCTAAACCGGCAGCCGCCGCCCAGGATGAGTAGTGGGCTGTCCAGGCGGCAACACCCGTTAAAGTTTCGCCGCCTTTGGGAGTATAGCCCATGCCAATGCCGGCAGCGACGGCGATAATTACCAGCGTTGCAAGTGCGCCTTCCATTAACATCGATCCATAACCCACAAAAAGGGAATCCTCCTCATTGCGAACCTGTTTGGCAGAAGTCCCGGAAGAGACCAGAGAGTGAAACCCGGAAATTGCTCCGCAGGCAATGGTTATAAATAGAAATGGCCACATGGGTGGTGCTTGCGCAGGGCTGCTTTGTACGGCCGGCGCAACGATTTCAAGACTGCCGCTAAAAGCAGAAACAAAGACCCCCAAAACCAGAAGTGCCATTGCAATGACCAATTGATGCGAATTGATAAAATCGCGTGGTTGCAGTAGGGTGGTTACCGGCAGAACGGAAGCGATAAACGCGTAGGTCAGCAAAATGATTGTCCACACACCTGTAGGCGGGATTCCGGCAATCGCCGGCATTTTAATCGGCAAGTAAGGACCAAGAAAGACACAAACATACATGGCGATCACGGCATATATGGACCAGGCCATGACATTTTTGCCTTGTTTGTAAATCAGGTGCCCCAGATAGATGGCTATGGGAATCTCCATCCAGACCGCGAAAACCGATTGCGGGTACATGGCGAAAATTACAGCAATCACCAGTCCGAAAATCGCAATAATAATCCACAGTTCTAGAAACACAATCAGGAAAAATAAAAACCTTGTGCGGTTGTTCACATATTTAGCGGTATAGTCTGAAATGGATTTTCCCTGATTTCGCATGGAAATAATTAATGCTCCAAAATCGTGGACAGCGCCCATGACAATACTCCCGATAAAAACCCACAGAAGGGCCGGCACCCATCCCCAGATGATGGCAATGGCCGGTCCGACAATGGGACCTGTGCCTGCAATGGATGTGAAATGATGACCGAAAATCACTTCCTTTTTGGTCGGCACATAATCGATACCGTCTTCAAGCTCAACTGCCGGTGTCTTGGCGTCACCCGACAAAGCGAATATTTTCCTGGCAATATATTTGCCGTACAAATTGTACATGACAATATAACCGGCAAATGCCAGAATCATTAATAGTAAAGCATCCATAATTCCTCCTCCCATTTACTTGTTAAGTACATTAAAAAACTCCTGATAAAGATGGAGTCTGTTATTAATTTTGTGAATGTACATAACCGTGATAGCAATTGGTTGAAACTTGTCATGTGGTGAAAAACATTTCTCCGGTCACACTAATCACCTCAGCCCTTTTTGAGCCGTCAAGCAGCACCAGAATTGTCTTATACATATTAAACTCCATGGAAGAAATGATCATCTATTGGAGACGCGAAAGCGTCCTGTTGGTATAAAGCATATCTTTCACAATGATGGAGACCAGATGATCTTCCCCAGACTTTACCTCTTCGGAAACCGCTTCAATGAGATCATATAAAGTGGTTACAATCAGATCGGTCTTCAAGTTATCGGCCAGTTCAGCGCCATATTCCAAAGCTTGTGCTGTATACTCCGAAAAGTCACACGCAACCATGATCTTGTTTATCTTTTTCATATTATCTTTCCTTTTGTGCGGTCATCATTAAAACCTTAAGCGACAATAATCACAAAGATATGCCAAAAGAGGACCTGCCGGGTAACTCAGAATAACCCTGTTTACGTGTCACAATCATCTTAAAAGCAATAGATGTGCCAAAAAAAGAAGACAGATTTGTTTTTGTTAACTATCTGGAATTATAGAAATAACCAAGGAGGGTGGATCGATACTGTCCCCAGCGTGCGGCGCGTGCCTGTCGAGTATTTTTACAATATGTAAAAGGGAATATTTATTATGAGGATTATAGTGTAAAAAAGATTAGGCCGTATTTTCCTTAACTGAGGTTTCGAGCTTGAGATCGTACTTATCGATCTTGGAGTGCAACGTGGGCCTGGAAATACCCAAGAGTTTGGCCGCCTGGGAACGGTTTCCACCGCTGAGGTTCAGTGCTTCGCTGATAACAATACTGGCAAAGCGGTCCATGCAGGCATCAAATATGTTTTCGCCGGTTTTAGCGGTCAGTTCCCGGCGTATTAGCCGGCGCAGAATTTCATCCCTGCTCTCCTTGTGGCCGTTGCTGACAGGACTCTTTTCACGGATGGCCTGGTCGATATCCTCGGCGGAGATAGGTGTTCCACGGCTGAAAATCAACGCTTTTTGAAGAGTATTGGCCAGCTCGCGAACATTGCCCGGCCAGGGATGGTTGGCAAGCAATGCCCTAGCCCCCTTGGTAATCCCGGGGTTGGCCGTGCCGGCCTCAAATGTAAAGCGGGTGAGAAAATACTCTGTGAGCAGCGCTATATCTTCCGGCCGTTCGCACAGGAGGGGAAGTCGGATAGTAACCACCTTGAGCCTGTAATATAAGTCTTCACGGAAGCGTCCGTTTGTAATCGCCACTTCAAGATCGCGGTTTGTGGCGGCAATAATGCGTACATCGACAGGAATGGTCTGGCGCCCGCCAAGACGCTCTATGCTTTTTTCCTGAAGAAGTCGCAGCATTTTGGCCTGAAGATTTAAGGGCATATCGCCGATTTCATCTAAAAAAACCGTACCGCCGTGGGCCTGTTCGATTTTCCCTACCCGGCGATGAACGGCTCCGGTAAAGGCTCCTTTTTCATAACCGAACAGCTCGCTTTCAAGCAGCGTTTCGGGTATGGCAACACAGTTGATCACCAGAAAGGGTTTGTCGGCCCGCAGGCTGTGCTGGTAGATCGCCCGGGCCACCAGTTCTTTGCCTGTTCCGGAGTCACCCCGAATCAGAACCGTGGCATCCGTGGGAGCAACTCGGCCAATGGCCTTGTAGACGTCCTGCATGGGAGTGCTGCGGCCGATGATGGCTTCCCGGAAAGCTTTATCAGGGGATACGTTCATATCCACCGGATAGCGCATGAAGCGGCCGGCTTCCAGAGCTTTGGCGATCACGGTCAACATGTCGGGGACATCAAAGGGTTTTAAAATATAGTCGAAAGCGCCCAGCTTAGTGGCTTCGATGGCCGTTTCGGTGGTGCCGTAGGCCGTCATGATGATTACAGGGAGCTTGGGCTCGATTTTATGAATGGCCTTAAAGGTTTCAAGCCCGTTCATACCCGGCAGGCGCATGTCTAAAATAATAAGGTCCGGATTCTCTTGCGCTGCCATGTCAAGCCCGGCTTCCCCGGATGCAGCGCAGACGACTCGATAGCCCTCTTCGGTTAGCAGCTTGTCAAAACTTTTTCTAAGCTGATCGTCGTCGTCAATGATCAAAATCTTACTCATGACCAGACTCCTTTAGCGGAAGGGTGATGGTAAAGGTTGTCCCTTGGGATTCTTTAGAGGTAACATCCAGCCGGCCCTGGTGTTCTTCTACAATTCGGAGGGCAATGCTCAAACCCAGACCTGTACCTTCTTCTTTGGTGGTAAAAAAGGGCTCAAACAGCTTTTCCCGGATCGATTCGGAAATGCCGGGGCCGGTGTCACTTAACCGTATCAATGCCGCAGGATTTGATGGCCGTGGGATCGTTTCTTCTGTGATCACAATTGACCCACCCTGCTCCATGGCCTCACAGGCGTTCTCGATGAGGTTGACAAAAACTTCTTTCAACTGCTCGGGATCTATTTCGATCTCGGGAAGCGGCTGTTTGCGGTTGACCTGAACATCAACATCGTAGGATTTCAGACGGTGCTCCAGTAGTTGCAGGGTTTGGTCCACTACGGCCGAGGGACTGACCAGCTGCATTTTAAGTTTGGGCGGGCGGGCAAACTCTAAAAAGTTTTGAACAATGGTATCGGTGTGACGGATTTCCTCGGTAATGACCTGGAAGTCCTCTTTTTGGTAGTCATTCAATTCCAGCGACCGGTTCAGCGAAAACAACCGCATTTTCACGGAAGTGAGCGGATTTCGAATGCTGTGGGCCACCCCGGCGGCCAGCTTGCCCACCATGGCCATTTTTTCAGCCTGCAACAGGTGTTCGCGGCTGAGCTCGAGTTCCAAGTGGGCTTGGTCGGCATCTTCCATCAGCCCGTGAATCCTGTGGCTTAGCGTTTTGATGTCATTTTCCGGGCTTTTAGGGCCTCCTGGGCCAGCCGGTGCAATGGATCCAGAATTTGCCTGGCCATGACAAAGGCCAGCAGTAATCCCAGTATGACAACCAACACCACGGCGCCTCCGGCAACCAGCCGCATACCGGCGGCCCGATTACGGCTTTCCTGCTACGCCTGAAGGATTCTCTTTTTGTGGAAATCTTTGTATCCCGCGCACAAGTCGAGGATTTTAAAATAGTGCGCCCGCACTTTTTCATGCAGCTTTAAGCCGACCTCTTTTTTGCCGGACGTATAGAACGCAATAACACGGTCTTTGCCTTCTATGTAAAGCTTGTATTCTTTGTTGATCTGCTCAGCAGCTTCTTTTTGCCCGGGGGTGTTGGCATGGACAAGGGCTTCCGAGATTTTTTGTTTGAAAATTTGTCGAAACTCACCCAACTGCCGGAGCCATTTAGGATCGCCATCCATAAAATAATAGGAGACAAACCCTTTCTGATTTACAAGAGAATGTTCCAGGTCTTCGGCCGATTGAAAGGCGGCAAGGTCTTTATCAATAATTGACGATAGGACATCTTCCATCTGGTAGGTATACCGCACCAGGATCAGCCCGCCCAGGGATGTTACGACAACCAGGATAGCCAAAATCAGATAAATTCGGACGCGAAGGTTAATGTGAGCCCACATGGTCGATACTTCCTGTCTTATTTGCGAATATCTATCATGGAAAAGTAACGTTTCACGATTCGCTTGAGTCCTGTTCTTTTTGAACCTGCCCCTTATGATTGCCGCCATCCAATTCGATGCTGACTCAAACCATCTCCCTCGAAACGGTGATAAAGTTTACTTGTAAATAATTTCAATCGGTTTTTCAAGCGGCATCTTACTCCAGGCCGTGAGCGGACAGGGCCTCTCTGACCCGTGCCGCTTTGATTTTCTCTTCGTGGTCGCGTTTTTTTACGGCGGCTTCCTGTACCTTGCCCATAAGCTGCTCTATATCACAGGGCTTCATCAGGTAATCATCACCGGCGAATGATGACTTATACTCGTAAAGTGTAATAATTTTATAGATTTCCTATTGATTACATAATAAAATCGATAAGATATTTGCCTGCCACAAACAACACGCAAACACAAAGCATACCTTTAATATATTTGGCTGGAACAAACTTCTGGGTTCGGGCGCCGAGATACATGCCTAAAAAGCCGCCGATACCAAATAAAAACCCCAAACTCCAGTCCGGCGCTACCGAGACATCGGGATAAAATTGTGATAGAAATTGATAGAAGGTTACCCCTGCCACGGAAGTGATAAATGTTCCCATCAGCGCTGCTCCGGATACGCCGCCCATGGAAGTAAAAAATGAAACGATAAATGCTGCTATAAAAGGAACGAAAGGGTTTACTTCCACACCGGATACCGGAAATAGCATTCTGATAACACCTTTTAAGAAACGTATTGCAAAGACCTGATATAAGGCGTTTTACCATCAAGGATGTTCTCGGCTTCCTTGATATTCAAGGCATGTTCTACCGGTATAAAGGGTTGAAAATTAAGCGGACTTAGCCGGGAGATACTCGAATTGCCGTTGGTTTTTCTAACATAAGCAACTTTACTGGCCCCATAAGCCGAAATCAGATCCGTTGTACTGAAAAGCAGGTCTTTGTTTTTTTGGTGGATTAACCCATTTTTTTGCAAAACGAGCAGGCAGGTGAAACCGGAAGCCAGCGCTTTACAAGCGGACTCGATTTTTTGGACATAGGCGAACATATCGGCCTGCTCCCAATCTCGCAGCGTAATATAAAGCCGGTTTTTTAAGCCATTAATTCTTACGTTTGGCATGCATACCTCCTTTCATTTGAATTCATCCTTCGCTGCCCCGGTAGGCGGGATCAACGTTTCGCTTCGACAAGCAGCGGGGAATTCAAATTGAAAGAGCAAAAAAGTTGGTTAAGGGCCAGTCTATTGATTGGTTTTAAATTCCGTTTCATCTTCAAGAAATAAACAAATCAATTCCAGGGTATGGTAATCCAGAATATGTTCTTCCCACCCAAGGCTTTTCAGCGCCTTGTTTAGGCTGGTCGATTCAAAATGCCTTTCTTGGCCGATGACATTTGACACATCCTTGATAAGCCGATTTATTTCAAGGGAAACCAGTCCCCTATCACCCAGCCTCGTTGATATCATGTCCATTATCTTATGCATAAATACACACTTAACCCTGACAAGCCCCGCAAGCGGGACAGGCCGGTTCAATTTAAGACCAAATCTACAATTTTGGATCTTCTCCAATTTAGTTGAGTAAAAAACAGGTGAAACATAGTGAATTCAAATAGAATGGACATCCGGTATCTCAATGGATATAAGTTTGTCTGCCACGATAAACATTATCCAAAGGAGGCCTGCGATGTCCGTACCCACTATAGCACCTTATTTCCCTTTTCGTCGAATCAAAATTGTAAATCAAACGGTTACACCCGAGGCTACGGCAGCTCAAATCCATGTGCAGCCCGACAAGCGTTTTCAACCCATATGCCATGGATGCGGGCAGAGGGCTTCCGGTGTCCACAGCTGGACCCGGCGCAAACTTCGGGATCTGAACCTGGCCACTGCCAGGTTGTGGGTCACCTGCAAATACCGAAAAGTGTTTTGCGCTCACTGTCAAGGCATCCATGTCGAAGATTTGGAGTTCTTTCACCCGTATCTTCGGGTGACAACTCGATTGGCTCTTTATGTCTATCAGCTGTGCCGGTTGATGACCGTATCCGATGTGGCTCAGCATCTGGGACTGGATTGGAAAACAGTCAAAGCCATCGACAAGTTTTATCTGGAACGCGATTACGGACAACCCGACTACCAAGGCTTGCGCATCTTGGCCGTGGACGAAATCTCGATCCGAAAAGGCCACCGGTATCTGACCATTGTTCTGGACTATCTCACAGGCCGGGTGCTCTTTGTCGGCAAAGATCGAAAGGCCAAAACGTTGGAACGGTTTTTCAATCAGTTGAAGCCTAAGCAGCGTAAAGCCATTGAGGCCATCGCTATGGATATGTGGGATCCGTTTATCAAGGCCGTTAAAAAAAACTGCCTCAAGCCAAAATCGTTTTCGATCTGTTCCACGTCGTGGCCAATTTTAGCCGAGTTATCGATAAGGTCCGAAACAGTGAGTACCGAAAGGCCTCTGAGCAGGATAAAGCCGTCTATAAAGGGGCTAAATACCTGCTACTGAAAAACCGGAAAAACGTGCGACGCAAAAACCACCGACAACAACTTAAAGAACTGCTGGCGCTCAATGAAGTCATTAATACGGTGATGATTCTGAAAGAAAAACTCAAACACATATGGACCTACCGTTCAAGAACATGGGCAGCCAAGGCCATTGACCAATGGTGTGCACTTGCACGATCTTTAAATCACCCATCAGTGACAAGCTTTGCCAAGATGCTGGAACGATATCGAGACGGCATCCTCAATCACTGTGATTATCCGATTCACACCGGAAAAATAGAAGGTGTGAATAACAAAATTAAAGTCATTAAACGTAAAGCTTACGGATTCCACGATCTGCGGTACTTTACGCTGAAAATTTATCAGGCTTTCTCCAACTAAATTGGAGAAGAACCACAATTTTTATTAATTCATCGGTTGTGTGAATCATCAAATCCTTTTTGATTTCAGCGGGGATTTGCTTAAGATCAACCTTATTTTTAGCCGGAAAAATAATGGACTTTACCCCGGCCCGGTGGGCTGCCAAAACTTTTTCTTTCACGCCGCTCACAGGGAGCAGCCGACCGCTTAAGGTCAATTCGCCTGTTAAGGCCGTATCTCTCCTGCACGGCCGGTCGATTAACAGTGAAATCAGCGCAACAGCGATGGTCAGTCCGGCCGAAGGTCCATCCTTGGGAATAGACCCGGCCGGAACGTGAATATGGATATCATTTTTTTCGAATATGTTTTCAGGGATATTGAACAAGGCGGTATGGCTGCGAATATAACTCAATGCTGCCTGGGCGGATTCTTTCATCACATCTCCCAAAGAGCCCGTTAATACGAGGCGGCTTTTTCCTTTCATTTTTGCAGCTTCAATGAAAATAATCTCTCCACCTGCCGCCGTCCATGCCAGGCCGGTCGCCACACCGATTCTTTCGTTGGCGCCAACAACTTCAAAATGATGTTTTCCAGAACCCAGCAGGTGCTCCACTGTTTCGGGGGTTATGGCATCAGGGTTATTTTTTTTATTATTTTTAAGGGTTTGGAGGACTATTTTGCGGCAGATGGCCGCGATATGCCTTTGGAGATTTCGAAGCCCTGCTTCCCGAGTGTATTCCCTGATAATCTTTCGAATTGCCTCGGAGGTAAAAGCAGGTGGATTGTTGGAGAGTCCGGCTTCTTCTATTTCTTTGGGAACTAAATAATTAGAGGCGATTATCACCTTTTCTTCTTCCGTATAACCCGCAAGGTGGATAACTTCCAGTCGATCGAGCAGCGGGGCGGGTATAAAATCAATGGTGTTGGCCGTGGTGATGAACATAACCTTTGACAGATCAAAAGGAACATCCAGATAATGATCGACGTAATTCGTATTCTGCTCGGGGTCGAGAACTTCCAGCAGGGCTGCGGCCGGATTTCCTTTGAAACCCTGCCCGATTTTATCGATTTCATCCAGCATTATAACTGGATTTTTTGATTCTGCCCGCCGAATTTCCTGGATTATTCTACCGGGCAGGGCACCCACATAGCTTCTACGATGACCTCTTATTTCAGCCTCGTCTTTCATTCCGGCCAGGGAAATGCGCAAGAATTTTCTCTCCAAACTTCGAGCAATTGACTTTCCCAAAGAGGTTTTTCCGGTGCCCGGAGGACCGGCAAAGCAAAGAACAGGGCCTTTGGGTTCCAGCCGAACCATTTTTTTTAACAATGCTTTTTGAATGGTTGATCTAATTTCAACCAGCTTCAACGGTTTGGAAAGGAATTGGTAGGATCCCTTCTTCATGGCTTCAACAGCTGCTGATATGGTGGCATAACCGGTGATCATGATAACTTCAATATTGGGATCCCCGGCCTTGGCATGATCCAGAACATCCATGCCGTCAACTTTTTCCATTTTGAGATCCGTCACAATAACATCATAGCTGCTTTTTTCTAAAAGACTAAGGGCCTCAATCCCGTTGGCAGCAGTATCGACATAATAGCCGTCCTTATCAAAAACATACTCAAGATTCTTACGGTTCATTTCTTCGTCATCTACCACCAATATCCTGTGCTTGCGGGACAACTTTAATATCCTAACAGCCAAATGTTCCAGTATGCGATCCTTGATCTGGGCCAGACCGTGGTGTTCCTTGTTGAGAATCGATTCGGCTCGCTCAATATCAAGGTTATCTTCGGTCATCTTGTTCCAGGGGAGGCTCACTATATAATCGATATAATTAATACCGATGGTATATTCCGCGCTGGAGGGACTGGTTTTCGCAAGTCTTTCGATCTCTTTGAGTGCAATTTTCCGGACCTTATTGGGCATTCTGGCGCCCAGCACCATTTCCTTTAATTCTTCCGTCTCAGAGTGAACCTCTTTCTCAGGATTCTTTCTGAATATGCGTATCATACGACCTAACGAAAAATTTTTCAATTTTGCCATAAACCGCATTAAAAAAATTAAAACGAGTTTTCTTTGACGGAGGTCTCGAGTTTAAGACCATATTTTTCGATCTTGGAATGCAGCGTGGGCCTGGAAATACCAAGCAGTTTGGCTGCCT
>JACKQG010001567.1_pt1 | contig 31315 bp, 25 predicted proteins | sample 8237621 | NCBI WGS metagenome assembly JACKQG01 (sample SAMN15677084, study PRJNA649215) | marine metagenome | biome: marine; feature: Black Sea; material: saline water; isolation source: suspended particulate matter (SPM) from the Black Sea western gyre | collected 2013-06-09/2013-06-10 | depth... | reverse complement strand
AACCCTGGCTGGCCTGGCGGCGGGAGAGGACAGTGATGGCGTCCAGGTGGGCGAAAGCGGCGGTCACAGCCGGGTCGGTCAGGTCGTCGGCCGGCACATAGATGGCCTGCACCGAAGTGATGGCTCCCCGGCTGGTGGAGGAGATACGTTCCTGCAACTCGCCCATCTCGGTGGAGAGGGTGGGCTGGTAGCCGACGGCACTGGGCAGGCGGCCCAGCAAGGCCGAGACTTCCATGCCCGCCTGGATGTAGCGGTAGATGTTATCAACGAACAGCAGCACGTCTTGCTGTTCCTGATCGCGAAAGTACTCGGCCATGGTCAAGGCAGTGTAGGGCAAGCGCAGGCGGGCGCCCGGCGGCTCGTTCATCTGGCCAAAGACCAGGACAGTGCGCGCCAGGACGCCGCTGCGCCGTATCTCCAGCCACAGTTCGTTGCCCTCGCGGCTGCGCTCGCCCACACCGGCGAAGAGAGCGATACCCTGTTGGTGCTCGATGGTGTGGCGAATCAGCTCCATCATGAGCATCGTCTTGCCCACCCCGGCCCCGCCGAAGAAGCCGATTTTGCTCCCCCTGCCATAGGGGGTGAGCAGATCAATGACCTTGATGCCGGTGGCCAGCATCTGAGTGGTGGCTTCCTGTTCCCGCAGCGGTGGGGCGTCCACGTGAATGGCCTGGCGCGCCACGCCGTCCAGGGGCGGCCCACCATCTATGGGCTCCCCCAGCACGTTGAAGATGCGGCCCAGGGTGGCCCGGCCCACCGGCACCATGATCGGCCGACCGGTGTCCCGCACCGCCAGGCCCCGGCGCAGCCCCGAGGTGGAAGCCATGGCCATGCCGCGCACGGTGGCGGGGTCAACGTGCTCCTGCACCTCGATCACCAGGGGTGGGCCTTCGTCACGCTCGACGAGCAGCGCGTGGCGGATGCCGGGCAGGTCACCCATGGCGAACTCCACATCCACTACTACGCCCGCCACGCGCGCCACGTGTCCAATCCTCATGATCTCTTCCCTCTGTGCCGGGTTAGCGCAACAATCATCTCATTCGTCCCCCCGGAGAGCAGCCGGGCCGCCCAGCAGCAAACCGACGGCCAGCGCCAGGAGCGTGTATGGCAACCTGGTCTTCATCGGCTCGGCCTCCTCGGGGTGCGGTCAGGCTGATGGCGATGAAGAGCAAGACGCTCACCAGCCCCGCCCCCACGCTCAGCTCGAAGGCCCCAGCGTAAGGGCTGTCCAGCAGAAAGAAGACCGCCGCCAGGGCGACGCTGCCCACCCCGCGAACTCCGAACCACGAACTCGAAACCTGAAACAGATAGGCGCCGCTTCTGCAGACTTTTCGGATAAGATCTCAATCGCCGCCGAGAAGGCTGCCCAGGTCAATGTTCAGGCCGCCGCTGGAGCCACCACCTCCGCCTTTGGTCTGCGGCAGGAACTGCAAGATCTTCCTCGCCAGCTTCAGCATGGGCATCGTTTGCAGGTAGACCTTGCCCGGGCCGCGCAGCGTGGCCAGGAAGAGCCCTTCGCCGCCGAACAGGATGTTGCGGAAGCCCTTGAGCATGGTGATATCGAAATCCACCGTCGGCTCGAACATGGCCACGTGGCCGGTGTCTACCTTGAGCAATTGCCCTGGCTGCAGGTCATACTCGACGACCTCGCCGTCTAGCTCCACGAAGGCCAGCCCCGGCCCCGTCAGCCGCTGCAGGATGAACCCTTCGCCGCCGAAGAAACCCGCGCCCAGTCGCTTGCGGAAGTGCATGTCCATGTCCACTGACTTGTCGGCGCACATGAAGGCATCTTTCTGTACGATCATGCTCTGCCCCTCCGCCAGCTCCAGAGGGATGATCTTGCCCGGGAACTCGGAGGCGAAAGCGACGGTGCCGCTGTCCCGGGAGACGAAGAAGTCTGTGATGAAGAGGGATTCACCGGAGATGGTGCGCTTGAACATGCGTCCCAGCCCGCCGCCGCTGTGTGTTTCCATCTCCACATTGCCGCTCATCCAACTCATGCCACCCGATTCGGAATAGACTTTCTGACCGGGCTCGAGTTGAATCGTGACCACCGGAAGGGTGGTGCCGCTGATTTCGTACTGCAGATCGCTTGCCATTGTCCTCCTCTTCATTTCTAAGCAACTTGGGCGTGGCGCAGCCCACTCTCATTATCTCACATCTTTTGCCAAAAGACGAATCTCACTTCCTATCCACGCGTTGGTTTCGGACAGTTGCTACTCATTCAAGACGCTGTGAACGCGGCTATCGTCCGCAGCACCCGCAGCAGTGGTTCCTGCCAGCCTGTTCCTCCGCTCATCGGCAGCCAGATCTGACGCGCGCCCACGCGCACAGCAGGCCCCAGCCGCCGCTGCAGCGCTGCCCGATCCACACCGGCCAGCGCGTCGCATTGCAGCACCAACTCCCCCTCCTCCTGAGAGATAGCGCTCACCCCCGCCCGCAGGCAGAGGATCTTCACCCGCACCACGTACAGCAGGTTGACCATCTCCTCTGGCAGCGGCCCGAAGCGGTCGGCCAGTTCCTGCGCCATCTCCGCTACGGCTTCGGCATCGGTCAGACCAGACAAGCGGCGGTAGAGCCGCAAGCGCAGCGAGGTCTCCGCCACATAGCTTTCGGGGATGCGGGCAGGCAGCGGCAGTTCCAGCGCTACCGGCGGAGCGAGCGGGTCGGCCTGTGGTTCACGCGCCAGCCCACTTCCCTTATCCCCTATCCCCCGTCCCTTCTCCCGCTGCTCCTGCACTGACTGCGCCAGCAGCCGCGTGTAGAGATCGAACCCCACGGCAGCGATGTGCCCGTGCTGCCGCGCACCCAACAGCTCACCGGCGCCGCGGATTTCCAGATCACGCATGGCGATCTGGAAGCCGGCCCCCAGCTCGCTGGCCTCCAAGATGGTTTCCAGACGCTGGCGAGCGATCAGGCTGAGCGATTGGTGCTTGTCGTAGAGCAGGTAAGCGTAGGCGCGCACCGCACTGCGCCCCACGCGGCCGCGCAACTGGTACAGGTCGGCCAGGCCGAAGCGGTCAGCGCGGTGGATGATGATGGTGTTGACGTTGGGGATGTCCAGGCCGCTCTGGATGATGGAGGTGCAGACCAGCACGTCGTACCGGCCGGCGGCGAAATCGGCCATCACCGCAGCCAACTCCCGCTCCCGCATCTGCCCATGGCCTATGGCAAAGCTAACGTCGGGCAGCAGTCGCTTCAGCCGCTCGGTCATCTGCAGGATGCCCCGCACACGGTTGAACACGAAGTAGACCTGGCCGCCGCGGTCCATCTCCCGCAGAATGGCCTGGCGGATGAGCGTCTCGTCGTATTCGGTCACCGTGGTGCGGATGGGCAGCCGCTCTTCGGGCGGCGTGTTGATGGTGCTCATGTCCCGCACACCGCTGAGGGACATGTACAGTGTGCGCGGGATGGGCGTCGCCGTCAGCGTGAGCACATCCAGCTCTTGCCGCATCTGCTTGATCTTCTCCTTGTGGCTCACGCCGAAGCGCTGCTCCTCGTCCACGACGAGCAACCCCAGGTCCTTGAAGGCCACGTCCTTGGAAAGCAAGCGGTGCGTGCCAATGACGACGTCCACCGCGCCCTTGCGCAGCCGCTCCACGGCGTCCTTCTGCTGCGTGCGGGTGCGGAAGCGGGAGAGCATCTCCACTGCCACGGGGAAAGGGCGCAGCCGTTCGGTGAAGGTCTGGTAGTGCTGCTGGGCCAGCACGGTGGTGGGCACGAGCAGGGCCACCTGCTTGCCGTCCATCACCGCCTTGAAAGCCGCCCGCAGGGCCACCTCCGTTTTGCCGTAACCCACGTCGCCGCAGATGAGGCGATCCATGGGCCTGACCTGCTCCATGTCCGCCTTGACCTCGTCCACGGCCACGAGTTGGTCTTCGGTCTCCACGTAGGGGAAGGCGGCTTCCAGCTCCGTCTGCCAGGGGCTGTCGGGCCCAAAGGCGTAACCCTGCACCACCTCGCGGGCGGCGTAGAGCGCCAGCAGTTCCTCGGCCAGATCGGCCACGGCTCGCTGGGCGCGTCGTTTGACCAGTGCCCAGTCGGCGGTGCCCAGACGGTGCAGCACGGGAGGCGCATCGGTCGCCCCCACGTAGCGAGACAGCCGGTCGGCCTGGTGTACGGGCACGTAGAGCTTGTCGCCCTGGGCGTAGTCCACCTGCAGGTACTCTCGCTCCGCGCCGCTGACGTCCAGCGGGGTCAGCCCCTGGAACAGGCCGATACCATGCTCGATGTGCACCACGAGGTGGCCTGGCTGCACCTCGGCGAAGAAGGCCTCCGGGGCGACGGGCCGCGGCCGCGGCCTGCGCCGGTGATAGGGCGCCGCCCAGCCGAACAACTCGGTGTCGGTAAGAAGTAATAGGTCAACGGGGCACAAGGGAGAAGCGGTTCCCTGATCACTGATCACTGATCCCTGACCACTCAGTGTCCATCCCTCAGCCAAGGTCCCCTGGACGACGGCGGGGCTGCCGGGCGCTGGCGGCTCGCTCACCTCCTCGACGACGGTCGTCGTCGGGCCGATTTCGCTCAGCAGCGAGGCCAGGCGGGGAGCCTGCCGCGTGATCAGGACCAGCCGCTGTCCCTCCGCCCGCAAGCGCAGGACGTCATCCAGAACCTGCCGCAGCCGTCCGCCGTAGCGCGGGCCAGGCGCAAAGGCTTGAGCCAGGGGCGATCTGGTGGCCGCGGGGCGGCCATCGAAGCCTCCCAGGCCGAGGGTGAGCGCGGTGCCGCTCTGCTGGCGCGTGGCCAGCCGTTCGGCCATGGCTTGCCATGGGAAGTAGGGAGGGAGGAAACCCGCCGGCAGCTCGCGGGCGGCGGTCAGGTCCTGCTGCAAGCGGACGGCCTGTTCCTCCAGGTCGGCCCAGGTGGTGGCCAGCTCGGCGACATCCTCGACGAGCAACAGCCCCTCGGGCGGCAGGTAGTCCAGCAACAGGGCCGGCTGGCTGTAGACGTAGGGCAGGTAGAACTCCACGCCGCGGAAGCCACTACCCTGAGCCAGTTTCTCCCGTTCCTCCGCCATCCTCTGCCGCGTCAAGGCGTGGCAAGAGGGCAAGTCGAGCGTTGCCAGCCGTTCGGCGGCCTGTGGTCCATGCTTCGTCAGCGCTTCCGTGGCGGGGCCGATGAGCACCTGCTCCACGTGATCCCGCGTGCGCTGGGTGGCGGGGTCGAAGGTGCGCAGGCTGTCCACCTGGTCGCCGAAAAGCTCCAGCCGCACGGGCCATTCTAAGTTGGGCGGGAAGACGTCCACGATGCCGCCGCGCCGGCTGAAGCTGCCCGCCTCCTCGACGACGCTCACCGGCTGGTAGCCCAGGCCTACCCATCGTTCCAGCAGACTGTTCAGATCCACGATCTGGCCGCGGCGCAGCGGGCGCAAGGCCAGCCGCAGCTCCCGCGGTGGCAGAGTCTTCTGCATCAGCGCTCGGGCTGAGACCAAAACGATTGGCGATTGGCGATTTGGGGTTTGCGATTGGGTATTGGATATTGGGTATTGGGTGAGCGCCACAAGCGCTCTCAGCCGCTGTTGCCTCGTTTCCCGCGACCAGGGGATGCGTTCGTAGGGCAGGGCGTCGGGATCGGCGAAGAGGTGCACGCGATCGGGGTCGCCCAGCCACACCCGCAGCTCGTCTGCCCACTGCTGAACCCGTTCACTGCGAGCGGTGACCACGACGAGCGGTCGGTTCAGGTCCGAGGCCAGGGCGGCGGCTACGAAGGGACGCGCCGCGAGGAGCAGCGCCAGCGGTTCTGGCCTGCCCTCGCCTGTTTTCAGCCCTTGCAGCAACTGCTGGTAGGCCGGCACCTCCCGTAGCAGTGGCGGGAGCCCTCGCAGATTCATCGCTCGCTACACATCTCTGTTCAAGGCGGTCTCCTCTTTGTTCGAGGCGGTCTCCTGACCGCCGTCCCATGCCGCTGGCTGCTGGTCGGGAGACCAGCAGAGAACTCCAGGAAACCAACAGGGAACTAAGTCCCACGCCGCTGGCTGCTGGTCGGGAGACCAGGATGTCCTTTCGTCACCGCAGAGCGCACGGAGCACGCAGAGACTCTCTGCTTCTCTCAGCGTGCTCGGCGGTCTCCGCGGTTGAAAACCGATCGAAACTGGCATGAACACGGTTAGGGGAGACTACCGGATTGGCTGGCCGCGGAAACGGGACGCTCAGCGAGGTCGTTGGGCCGAGCCTGCGTGGATATCGGGCCGCTGCTGGAACGGGGGAGCTGTTACTGGAGTAGGGGTAGTCGCAACATCCTCGACAAAAGCCAGAGGAACCAAGCCGAGCTGCTGGACCGAGGCGAAATTGCTCAGAACCGTGTTATCCAGCAAGACGGTCATGGTTGCCTGGACCTCTCAGCTTCTGTGTTCCAGGCTTCGATAGCGGCCAGTTCGGCTTTAGCCTCTTCCAGGTTCTCGGGGCCGATACGCAGGGGGATTCCTTGAGCGATGAAGCGTTCTCGCAATTCGAGACGGTGCATTCCCAGCAACTCAGCCGCCTTGCTCAGGTTGATCTCTCCGTCAAGGTAAGCCCCCACGACTACCGACCAACGCAAGTCTTGACGTTGTCCCAATAACTCTTCGACAGCACGATCAACTGTCTCTGGCTGGTAGCGTCTGAGCTTGACCAGTTGTTCCAGATTCCATGCTTGAACCGACATTTCTGACCCCTCCTATGCTCGCACAGCCTCAGCACCTTCTCAACTTCCACCCTTCAAATTATACCTCACTTTGGCGGTGCGAGCAAGACAGCAGTTCTGAAGAGCAGGGTTACTTCTTGCGACCTGAGGAGATATGTGGTACAATAATTGAGGATTGACGAATGTCGAGGAGTGAAGGAGAGGTGAGATGAACCCAAGCGAGGCAATGGAACTAACCCAGACCATCCCCAGAGGCATCGCTCTGACGCGCCGGCCTGAGACTCCGCCCGCACAACGTGCTCCGCAGATGCCGGCCTGGCCGCCGGAGCAGGGGCAGTGGACCTACGAGGATTGGCTGCGGCTGCCTGACGACGGATTCCACTACGAAGTTCTCGATGGAGTGTTATACATGGTCCCACCACCAAGCGTTCGGCATCAGCTAGCATCACACAACCTGGGAGTCGCCCTCGGCGTTTTTGTCAGGCAGCATCAGCTCGGCACAGTGCTCTCAGCCCCCTGTGGCGTGCGCCTGCCGGGCCAGCCGATTCCGGTGCAACCGGACATCTTCTTCGTGCACGCTGACCGGCGCCAGATCATCGGCGAAGAGTACGTGGAAGGTGCGCCGGACCTGGTGGTGGAAATCCTCTCGCCCAGCAATTGGCTCTACGACCGCAAAGAGAAGTTCTTTGCCTATCAGTCCGCTGGCGTGCGGGAGTACTGGATCGTGGACCCTCGCGCCCGCACCATCGAGATTTTCACCCTGGAAGCGGGAACCTATACCTTGCAAGGCAAGTTCGAATCAGGAGAACGGGTCTCATCGCAAGCGGTGGCTGGCTTTGAGATGACAGTGGACGAGGTCTTCGCCGAGTAGTTGAACTCGTTCATCGTCGCTTCGATCCCTTCCCTCAGCCAACACTCCACTGCGGCCACCGCCCGCTCCCTTACCTCAGCCATCGCCTCTTCCTGTTCCGCCGAGAAGTTCTGCAACACGTAGTCGGCAGGATCCATCTTGCCCGGTGGCCGGTCAATGCCCACCCGCAGGCGCGGGAAGTCGCGGCTGCTTAGTTGCTTGATGATGGAGATCATGCCTTTGTGGCCGCCCGTCCCGCCGTGGGGACGCAGCCGGACGCGGCCGATGGGCAAGTCGAGGTCGTCGAAGATCACCAGCATGTCCGCCGGCTCGATCTGGTAGAAGCGAGCCACCGGCGCCACGGCCGGCCCGCTCTCGTTCATGAAGGTGCGCGGCTTGACCAGGATCACCCGCTGCTCGCCGATGGAGCCGAGAGCCAGTCGCGCCTGGCCCTGCCGTTTGTCGAAGCGCAGGCCGTGCCTTTTCGCCAGCAAGTCCACGATCTGGTGTCCGACGTTGTGTCGGTTTTTGGCGTACTCCCGGCCCGGATTGCCTAAGCTGACAATCATCTTCTTCGGCATCGTCTTGTCAGCGCCGTCCCGTCTGCACATGTTGAGCCAGCAAGAAGGAATGTGGAAGATGGAGAATGGAGAATGGAGAATGGGTTCCCCTTCTCCCCGGCCCCCTTTCATCCTCCACCTCCACTTTCCCCTCTCCATTATCCGATTCAGCCACGGATGCGGGCCCAGAGCCAGCCCAGGAAACGTTTGAGGACGAAGTAAACTCCCACGGCGGCGAAGGCAGCCAGGGCGTATCTCGCCCCCAGCACGAAGGCGTTGCCCACGTCGCCCAGGTTGATCTGGCCGATCAGGGGGTTGAGGCCAAACAGGCCGCCATCTTCATCCTCCGCTCCTTCCGCAGCCTCGGCGGGAGCCTCCCCCTCAGCCGGGGGCAGCGAGGGCGTAGGGCGGGGCGTCGGCATGAGGATCACCGGCAGTTCGACGACCACCGTCGGCGTCGGCGGTTGCGGCGTGGGCGTCAAAGTAGGTGTGGGTGTGATCTCCGATGTGGGCGTCGGCGTGGGCTGGGTATTAGCCACCAGCACCTGGCGCACGACGGTCTCTTCGTAGTTGCCATCGAGTTTCACCACCCGCAGGCGCAGGCTGTAGGTGCCATCGGGCAGAGATGTGGTATCCCAGAAGCCCAGCACACCGCTGCTGACCTGTTCAAAATGAGCCTCGCCGATGAATATCCAATCCTCACCTGGTTCCACTTTGAAATACAGTTCGTAGCGTTGAAACTGGGGATGCAGGGCCGTGCCGGAGATGGCCACTCGCCCCCGCAAGGCGTCAAAGGGCTGTGGCGAGGTGATCACCGCTTGCGCGGCCTGTGGCCGGGGGATGGCGCGGGGGCCAGCCCATACCGCGGCCGACAGAGAAAGCAAGACGAATATGGCAAGAAGAAATGCAACCGTTCGGCGCATAGACATCCATCCAGGGTTGGTAGATTGGTAGGCTGGTAGGCTGGTAGATTGGTAGATTGGTAGGGTCAGCGGATTCCAGTTTACCGGTGTACCAGCTTACCAATCTGCCGGTGTACCGACAGGCCAACAGTGTAGCACAAAATGGCCGCGCAGACAAATGCAAGAGGCTGCGGGAAACCCGCATCCATTTGTCCCTTCGGGTGTTTTAGCGAGTGGAATCAGAGGACAAGGGCTCCGACCTTGCCTCTCCGCGTCAATTTAAGGAGGGTATCATGATCAAGATCGTCACCGATTCTACCTGTGATTTGCCGCCGGAGGTGTTCAAGCAACATGACATCACCGTCATGCCCTTGAGCATCCACTTCGGCACGGAAACGTTCCTCGATGGGGTCAACATCACCAAGGACGAATTCTTCCAGCGGCTGCGCACCGCGCCTCAGCTCCCCACCACCTCGCAGCCATCGGCCGGCGAGTTCTGCGAGGCCTTCCGGCCGCTGGTCGAAGCAGGGCACCAGGTCGTCGGAATCTACATCTCCAGTGAGTTGAGCGGCACTTGCGCTTCAGCCTTCGCTGCCTGCGAGATGCTGCCAGAGACTCCCATCTCCGTCATCGACTCCCGTTCTACGTCCGCCGGCCTGGGCTGGATGGTCTGGGAGGCGGCGCGCATGGCCGAAGCAGGGGCAGACGTTGCCGCCATCCAGGCACGCGTGGAAGAGATGGCTGACAAGATGCGGGTCTACTTCGTGGTGGACACACTGGAGTACCTCCAGAAAGGAGGCCGCATCGGCGGCGCCAGGGCGCTGTTGGGCACGATGCTGAAGATCAAGCCGCTGCTGATGATACACGAAGGCCGCGTGGAACCCCTGGAGCAGGTACGCACACGGCGTAAGGCCCTGCAGCGCATGATCGAGCTGATGGCCCAGGAGATGAGCGGTTACAGCGGGGTGCACGCGGCTGTTCTGCACGCTCAGGCGGAGGATGAAGCGAAGGCCATGGCCGAGCAGGTGTGGGCGGCCATGCCCTGCACAGAGTCCTTCATCTGCGAGATCGGTCCCGCGTTGGGCACCCACACCGGGCCGGGGGTCATCGGCCTGGCAGCGTATGGGAACTGAAGGCAGACCAACCGGCGAGACTCCGGATTGACCAAAGCGGTCACTTCTGCTATACTTCCCGCGTCGAACCGTCGAACTGTGAGCACTCGGTGAGTGCCCCTGTCCGGCACAGGAAGTAGCGAACGACACCTCTGCCAGGCGGTGGTGTTTCCACCAGCGAACACCGCCAGGTCAATCCAGGAGTTCCGGCTGTGTCTCAAACAGAGAAAGACGAAACCGCCCTGATTGCGCGGGCCAAGAGCGATCCCGACAGCTTCGGCGAGCTATACGAGCGGTACGTTGGCCGCATCTACAACTACATTTACCACCGCGTCGGCAGCCACTATGACGCCGAAGACCTGACGGCTCGCACTTTTCAGCGGGCACTGGAGCACATGGGCCGTTATGAGGATCGGGGGGCTCCTTTCTCGGCCTGGCTGTATCGTATCGCCCACAACCTGGTGGCCAACTGGCATCGCGACCGCAGCCGCCGCCAACGGAGGGTGATTTCCTTGAGCGAACTGGTGCAACTTCTCCCTCGGCATGACGGACCTGCCCATTGGGGCGAGGCCAGCGAAGAGCAAGCCGCACTGGGGACGGCGATCCGTCGCCTCCCTGCCGACCGCCAATTGCTGCTGATCCTCAAGTTCAGCGAGGAATTGCCCAATGCCCAGATCGCTGAGATCATGGGACGCAGCGAGGGAGCTATCAAGTCGTTGTACCATCGCACACTCATTGCCTTGCGCAAAGATCTGGAGGGAAGAGGTTTCTGGCGCTAACGGCCCAGGGAAGGTGTGATATGATCAAGATTCTTACTGACTCGACGTGCGACTTGCCGGTGGCCCTGCTGCGCCGGCATGATATTCGACTGATACCCATCAACATCCAGTTCGGCACGGAGACCTACGAGGAAGGGGTCACCATGGATCGGCCCAGCTTCTACCGCAAGGTGGACGAACTGCAGATGATTCCCACCACGTCACAGCCTTCGGCGGGGCGGTTTGCTGAGGTCTATCGCGAGCTGGCCGCGGGGGGTGCGGGTACGATCCTGTCCATCCACATCACCTCGAAATTGAGCGGCACCTACCAGTCGGCGGAATTGGCCAGACAGATGGTAGCTGACGAGGTGACAGTCTATACCTTTGACAGTGCCTCCGGCTCGGCCGGATTGGGCTTCATGGCTCTGGAAAGTGCGCGGATGGCTGCAGCAGGCCAGAAAGTGATGGACATTCTGCAGCGATTGAAGGAACTCCGACTGCGGATGCGGCTCATCTTCACCATGGCCGACCTCAGATATGCCCAGATGAGCGGGCGAGTAGGCAAGCTAAAAGGCACCCTGGCTTCGGTCCTGAACGTCAAACCCATCGTCGGCATGGAAGACGGGGTGATAGACGTGGTGGCCCAGGTACGGACGAGGAACAAGGCCGTCGAAAAGATCGTGGACATGATGAAGGATGCCATCGGCACGACGGAACCGGCGAACCTGGCCGTGATCCACGCCGAGGCGCTACAGGAAGGACAGAAGCTGCTGGAGCGGGTGCAGCGAATGTTCAACTGTCAAGACACCTTCATCGAGGATCTGGCCATCTCCCTGGCCGCCAACCTGGGGCCGGGGACACTGGGCCTGGTCGCCTATCAGGTCTGAGCAGAACTGCCAGGGGATCGGAAAAGGGGAGATAGAGGAGGAAAGCAAAAGTGGATGAGAGAATGCTGGCGGAAGTCCTGGCGGCCCACGCCGATCAATTGGTGCGGGGGGAAGCGCGGGAAGCCGAATACCTGGCCTTGTTCCCCGACTACAGGAAGGAGTTGGCGCTTTTGCTGGAGCTGGCGCGGCGGGTCAAAGATACGCTGGCGTTGGTGCAGCCATCGGAGGCTTTCCGCAGAAGGCTGCACCAGGAACTTTCGACAACCGGCCGGCGGCGGCTGACGGCTTCGTTGCCCAGCGAGCGACCCCGCTGGCGCCAGCCCTGGGTCATCGGCGCGGCGGCGCTGGGCTCGGCCATTTCCCTGGCCTCGGCGGTGGGCGTGGTCGCCTATCTGCGGCGCTCCAAAGCGGCGGGGCCGGCGACAGCCGTCTAGCGCCCATCTGAAAACCCAGAGAGCCGACACCCCGTCGGCGGTTCATTGGCGGCGGGGAGCCGCCTCTGCAGAGCTTGCAGAAAACGGCTAATGAGGGCCTCTACGAGAGCAATGCGCGCTCTCTGGAGGCCTCTTTGTGCATTTGTGCATTACGAAAGGGAGGATACGTCTCGTGGCCGAACAATATGCACGCATCACCGGCTGGGGCATGTACGTCCCCGAACGGGTTTTGAGCAATCATGACCTGGAGCAGATGGTGGACACCAGCGACGAATGGATCTTGAGCCGCACGGGCATCCGCGAGCGGCGCATCGCCGCCGAGGGAGAAACGACGGTGACGATGTCCCTGGCGGCGACTCACCAGGCGCTGCAGCGGGCGCACGTGCCAGCCGCCGACCTTGACCTGATCATCGTCGCCACTTCCACGCCGGATTACCTCTGCCCCTCTGCCGCCAGCATCCTGCAGCACCGCCTGGGAGCTAAAAAGGCGGCAGCCTTCGATCTGGTGGCCGGCTGCTCCGGCTTCGTCTACGGGCTGGTGACTGCCAGCCAGTTCATTCAGACCGGCCTCTACGAGCGGGTGCTGGTGGTGGGAGCGGAGACTCTTTCCGTGGGCGTGGATTGGGCCGATCGCGACACCTGTATTCTCTTCGGCGACGGCGCGGGAGCGGTGGTCGTGCAGTCCAGTTCCAGCCCCACAGGCATCCTGGCCGCCGAACTGGGCTCCGATGGCTCCGATTGGGATGCGCTGATGGTCCCCGGCGGCGGCAGCGCCAATCCCTTCTCCCAGCAGGTGCTGGATAGGGGAGAGAACTACTTGCGCATGGATGGCCGCCGCGTCTTCAAGTTCGCCACGCACATCATGAGCGAGAGCGTGCGCCGCGTGGTGAGCCAGAGCGGCGTGCCTTGGGAGGAGATCAAGCTGGTCATCCCCCACCAGGCCAATGCGCGCATCATTGATCTGGCCGTGCGCCGCTTGCGGCTGCCGCCGGAAAAGGTGATGGTCAATCTGGATCGCTACGGCAACACCTCGGCGGCATCCATTGCACTGGCGCTGTGCGAGGCGGTGGAGGAGGGGAGGCTGCGGCCGGGGGATCACGTGGTGCTGGTGGGCTTCGGCGCCGGGCTGACCTGGGCGACGGCCGTGGTGCATTGGCAGCCCACGGAGCCCGAGGGGATTCTGGTGGTGGATTGGCCGGTGCGCGAGCGGCTGGCACAACAGGCGGCCCGCCTGCGCACGGCAGCCTGGAACGCCCGCGTGGCCGTCTCCACCCGCGCCAGCGAGGCGACGATGGCGCTGCTGTTGCCGCTCTACACCTGGACCGGACGGCGGCGGAAGAAGAAGGCGGATCGCAGGACAACAACGGATGGCAAGTAACCTCACAATCAACCGGCCGCTTCGGTCGTCGCCCGCGCCTCGGCGGCCAGGATGATGTCGTAGGCGTAGTTCTGCACTCTGGGGGGCACGTCGTCCCACGTTCCAGCAGCGTCCAGCAGCCGCAGCACGTGGTTGATGCCCCAGTTATACGCTGCCAGCAGCCAATAGTCCTCGAGGCGCTTGCGGGTCTGCAACTGCTGCCGCAGCCAGACCCAGTAGGCTGCCGCCAACCGGATGTTGCTGGCCGGGTCGAAGGGGTCGAACAGATCCAGCTTGGCTGCCCACTGGTTCCAGGTGGCGGGGTGAATCTGCATCAGCCCGTATTCGCCCGCGCCACCAATGGCCAACGGGTCCCAGCGGCTCTCCCGCCATCCCTGCTCCAGCAGCAGCCGCCAGTCCAGGCCATACTCAGTGGCCATGTCCTTGTAGATTTGCAGATAGGGTTCATCCATGGTTACGTCCCTCTGATTCGACAGCCCCAAGGCGCAAACGCCGGCTGGAGCCCGGTGGCTAACGCCCTCCCCCCACCAATGCCCACAGGCGGGGGCCGAAGAGCAACAACCCCACGACGACGGAAACGATGGCGGCGAAGATCACTGCCCCGGCGGCAACATCCTTGGCCGACTTGGCCAGAGGATGAAACTCCCGCGTCACCGCGTCCACCGCCGCCTCGGCCACGGAGTTGAACATCTCGGCCACGAAGACGAAACCGATGGTCAGCGCCAGGACGGCCCATTCCACCAGGCTCAGGCGCAGCACGGCGGCCAGCGCCACGGCCAGCAGGGCGATGACCAGGTGGATGCGGGCGTTGCGCTGTGTGCGCAGGACATGCGCCAGGCCAGCGAAGGCATTGCGGAAGCTGGTCGGCAGGTCCGAGCGCCATTTGTTTTCCGCTTCTCTCGACGTCTCAGAGGGTAGCCCCGCCAGAATCTGCTCCTGCCGCCCCCACATCGCCGCCTCTGCTGCGGACGTGGCGTGATCGTGCCCCAGCAGATGCAATACGCCATGCACGACCAGCAGCCGCAACTCGTCGGCCAGGGAGTGACCGGCGGCTGCCGCCTGCGCCGCGGCGCGGGGGGAGGCGATGACCACATCGCCAAGATAACTCGCTGCCTCCGGCCCCTCCACGAAACGTTCCTCGCTGCTGCGGGCGGGAAAGGCTAGCACGTCAGTCACCGCGTCCACGCCCCGGTAGCGTGCGTTCAGTTCCTGCACCTGGGCGTCGCTGGTCACCACCAGGGTCATCTCCCCACTGTATTGCCCTGCCGACACCAGAGCCGCCACCGCCGCGGCGCGCAGGGCGGCAACGTCTGTCTGCTCGGCGAACTCCACATCCACCTGCACGGCGACGGCAGGGCTGGGCGGGCGCTTACTCCGGCTCACTTTCGGTCTCCGCCTGGGCAGGAATAGCTGGTGACGGCTCGGGGTAGCGGATGCGCGGATGATGCACGCCCCGCAGCACGTCCACGAAGGCCCGCCGTACGCGATCCAGGTCGCGCAAAGTCAGCTCGCTCTCGTCCAGTTCCCCCTCCAACAACTTCTGGCCGATGATACGGTGCACCAATTTCTTAAGTTCTTCCACATTCGCAGGAGGAACGGCGCGCACGGCGGCCTCGCAGCTATCGGCCAGCATGACGATGGCCGTCTCGCGGCTCTGTGGCTTGGGGCCGGGATAGCGAAAGTCCGCCTTGTTGACCACCGTATCCCCGTCCGCCTGCTCCGAGGCCTTTTGGTAAAACACGCTGACCAAACCCTTGCCCTGGTGTTCGGGGATGAAGGCGCGGACGCGTTCGGGCAAACGGTACTTCTCGGCCAGATCGAGGCCATTCTTGACGTGGCTGACGATGATCTGGGCGCTGGTATAGGGGTCCAATTGCTCGTAAGGATTGCTCTGCTCGGCCTGGTTTTCGACGAAGAAGTGCGGGCGGACGACCTTGCCGATGTCATGGTAGAAAGCCCCCACACGGGTCAGGATGGCATCGGCACCGATGACACTGGCCGCTCGCTCGGCCATATTGCTGACGATGATGCTGTGATGATAGGTGCCGGGAGCCTTGAGCACCAACTGCCGCATCAGCGGGTGGGTGGGGCGGGAAAGCTCGATCAATTGCAGCGAGGTAACCATGCCGAAGAGCGTGCCCAGCAAGAAAAGGCCCAGCAGGGTGAGGCTGATGGCCAGCACGCCATTGGCCACCGCCGCGCCGGCCAGCTCGGCGATTCCCGTCAGGTCGAGATTGCGATCGGGCAGCCGGAAGGCGGCCAGCACAGCTAGATTGGACAGGGCCACATAGCCCGCGGCCCCGGCGAAGCTGCTGAGCCGCTCGCCCCGGCCCAGGGTGAACGCGCCGGCCAGCGCGCCGACCACAGCGTAGGTAACGATTTCCGGCGCGCCGTTGGTGAGATAGCCCACCAGCAGCCCGAAGCTCAGAGTGATCAGGGTGGCCAGCCGCAGGTCGAAAAGGGAACCCACGAGCATGGACAGCGCGGCCAGAGGGAAAAGATAGGGCAGGAGGGAACGCTGGGGGAGCATGAACTTGGCCAGCAGCAAGAAAACGATCATCAGCAAGGACAACAGAGGGGGCCAACGCCGTCGCTCCCAGAATTCCGGCGCGAAACGAAGCAGATAAGCCCAGATGAGCGCTGTGAGAATCAGGACGAAAAGGATCGTGCCGCCTGCTTGCCACCAGTCCCCGGCCGCCTCGTGCAAGCCCAGTTGCTCCAGGGCCTCCACGTCCAATCCGTCCACGATGTCGCCCCCCCGCACGATGATCTCCCCTTCGGCAAAGGAGACGGTGACAGGCTCCACCGCCTCCCGCGCCGCCTGGCGGGCAGCCTCTGTCTTTTCCGCATTGTAGAAGCTGTTGGGCTGCAACAGCGCTTTGGTCAGAGCGCTGACGACTTCCACTTCCTCATCCGAGAGTGTCACTTGCAGGCCGATGAAGCTATCCACACGGCGGCGCGCCGCGGCGAGCTGATGCTCTCGAATCTCTTCCCGCATGGCCCGATTGACCACCAGCGGCACCTCCCCAGCCACGCGCAGCCACGCTTCGTTGCCGAGGGCCAGCGTCTGGCTGATCGCCTGGGTGGAGAGGCTGACATCGGGGATGGCTTTGATCCAGGCGATCTGATCTTCCACCGTGGCGTAGGCATCGGCGCGTAGCGAGCCAATGTAGTCCAATATCTCGCGGGAGCGCGCCACCCGCTGGTTGCGGATCTGGGCCTGCGGGAGATCGTACTCGTCGGGTACAGAGGCCTCAGCACTGCGGCGAGCCTCCTCCGTGAGCAACTCGCTGATGTAGTGGTGAGGACGAGGGGCACGGATGTCTACCGAGCTGACATCGCCCGCTTGCAGGGCGATGCGATCCGTGGGAGAGAGGCGCAGCGTCAGGATGAGGACGGCCGCGAGGGCGAAGAGCGCGCTGAAGAAGATCCCCGGCAGCCTCTCACGCCAGGAGACGCGTGGCCCTGCCTCCCTGAGTGAGCGGGCGCTTTCCTCGACGATCCCTTCGATGTCCATGACTTCTTGCTAAAGGTCGCTCACTACGAGGCGACGCGCAGGAGCTCCTGGACGACCTGGTTGACCAGCTTGCCGTCGGCCAGCCCGCGCAGTTCCTCCATCAGGGGGCGCATCACCAGGCCCATCTGCCGCGGGCCGGTGGCGCCCACTGCGGCGATCACCCGCTGGGCGATCTCGGCGATCTCCTCCCGCGTGAGCTGTTGGGGCAGGTAGCTTTCCAGCACTGCCAGTTCAGCTTGCTCCTGCTCCACCAGGTCCGGGCGGCCGCCCTTTTCGAACTCCACGATGGCATCGCGGCGCTGCTTGGCCTCCTTGGCGATGATGACCAGGATTTCCTGTTCGCTCAGCGTACGGGCTTCCTCTCCGGCGACCTCTGCCTGGCGAATGGCCGTCTTCACGGCGCGCAGGGCCAGCTTGCGCACCTGGTCGCCGCCGCGCATCGCCTCTTTCAGGTCGGCGTTCAACCTATCCATCAAGTCCATGTCGTTCTCCTGTGGTTCCTTCAGTTCTCTCTCAATTGTAGTCAAAAGGGGTAAGCTGTCAAACTGGCCTCGAAGACCCTCCTGGGCCGCCTGGGCTTGTGCCCAGCAGCCCGCGAGAGGGGGCGGTCAAGAAACACAGCTTCTTGACCCCAGGGCTACACGGGCCCGGGGTCGGGGTTGGATCGCTGCCCTTATCCTACCACGGGATGCGCCCGGCGGCAAGTTGGCGTTCGCCGGGTGTTGTCAAACAACAGAGAATGTGCTAAAATGACTGTCAGAGGGAGGTATAGCTGAACATGAAAGCTGTGGTTATGGCTGGGGGGCAGGGTTCGCGGCTGCGGCCGTTGACCGTGGGCCGCCCCAAGCCTATGGTACCCGTGGTCAACAAGCCCGTGCTGGGCCATATCCTGGAACTGCTGAAGCGGCATGGGATTACCGAGGTGATTGTCACCGTCCAGTACCACGCCGAGTCTCTGGAGGACTACTTCGGCGACGGCCAACACCTGGGACTGAACATCACTTACGTCGTCGAAGAGGTGCCGCTGGGCACAGCCGGCAGTGTGAAGAACGCCCGGAAGCACCTGGACGACCCCTTCCTCGTCATCAGCGGCGACGCGTTGACCGATTTCGATCTTGGCAAGATCATCGCCTTTCACCAAGAGAAGGGGGCCACCGCCACCCTGGCCCTCTACCGGGTGCCCAATCCGCTGGAATACGGCGTGATCATCACCGATGCCGATGGGCGCATCGTCCAGTTCCTGGAAAAACCCAGTTGGGGCGAGGTCATCTCCGACCAGGTGAACACCGGCATCTACGTGTTACAGCCGGAGGTGCTGGAACTGATTCCGGAAGGAGAATCCTGCGACTGGAGCCAGCAGGTCTTTCCGCAACTTTTGGAGCGGGGCGAGCCCATGTTCGGCTACGTGGCCGAGGGATACTGGTGCGATATCGGCAACCACGAGGAGTACCTGCGCGCCTGTCATGACGTCCTACAAGGCCGCGTACAACTGGCCGAACTGGGCCATCACATCGGCGGCCGTATTTGGACCGGCGGGGATGTGGAGATCGCACCGGATGCGCAACTGTACGGCCCCATATATCTGGGCAACGAGGTGAAGATCAAGGGCGGGGTGATCATCCACGGCCCAGCGGTGGTGCGCGATAACACCATCGTTGATAATCAAGCACACGTTGAACGCAGCGTCATCTGGCGCAACTCCTACATCGGCGAGGCTGCCGAATTACACGGGGCCATCATCGGCCGCCAGTGCAGCATCAAGGCCAAGGCGGCCATCTTCGAAGGCGTGGTCATCGGCGACAACTGCGTGGTGGGCGAACGGGCGGTCATTCATGCCAACGTCAAGCTCTGGCCGGGCAAGGAGGTGGAGCCGGGGGCCACAGTGAAGTCGAGCATCGTCTGGGGGCGGCAAGGGCGCAAAGTGCTTTTCGGACGCTTTGGCGTCACCGGCGTGGTCAACGTGGATCTGACGCCAGAGTTCGCGGCCAAGCTGGGCGCGGCCTTCGCCGCCACGCTGCCCAAGGGGTCCCTGGTGGTCATCAACCGCGATCCACACCGCAGCCCGCGCATGCTGAAACGGGCCATCATCTCCGGGCTGCCCTCCGGCGGCGTCAACGTCTGGGATACGCGGACGATGCCCATGCCCGTCGCCCGCTACTACACTCAGGTGACGGAAGCCGTGGCCGGTGTGCACGTGCGCCTCTCCCCGCATGACCAGCGGGTGGTGGACATCCGCTTCATAGACGGCGATGGGCTGAATCTGAACAAGGGAGCCGAGCGCGATATCGAGAGGGCTTTCTTCAGCGAGGACTTCCGCCGCGCCTACATGGATGACATTGGCACCATTGACTACGCACCGCAGGTGATAGAGCGCTACACGGAAGGCTTCATGGCCGCGCTCGACGCCGAAGCTATCCGCCAGCACCGCTTCAAGATCGTGGTGGACTGTGCCTACGCGCCCAACGCCCTGGTGTTGCCCTCGTTGCTGTCGGCTCTCCACGTGGATGTCGTCCCCCTCAATGCCAACCTGGACGAGAGCAAAATGTCCGTGCTGTGGGAGGAGTTCGAGGCCGGTCTGGAGCAGTTGAGCAAGATCGTGAGTGCGTTGGGCACAGACATGGGCGTGCGCCTGGATGTCGGCGGGGAGAAGATCTTCCTGGTGGATGACAGTGGACGGATTTTACCCGATGCCGTGGCCTGCGCCGCTATGGCTGATCTGGCCCTGCGAGCCGCTGGCGGCGGCGTGCTGGTCGTGCCGGTGGATCAGTCCTCGCTCTTCGAGCAGATCGCCGCCCGCCACGGCGGCCGGGTAGTGCGTACCAAGGTTGATTCCCATGCGCTGATGAAAGCAGCCTGCCAGGAGGGAGTCATCATGGCCGGAGATGGCACAGGGAGCTTTGTCTTCCCCGCCTTCCATCCCGCCATGGACGGTCTGATGGCCACAGCCAAGCTGCTGGAGCTCCTGGCCACCCAGCAGACGCGGCTTTCGGAAGTGGTGGCCAGATTGCCGCCCTCCTTCGTTGTCAAGGGGCAGGTCAGTTGTCTCTGGGAAGCCAAGGGAACGGTCATGCGTTTGTTGATCGAGCAGTATCAGGACTCATGCACCGAGACCATTGATGGCCTCAAGATCTGGTTGGCCGACCGGACTTGGGTGCTGATGCGGCCCGACCTGGACAGACCGCTCTGCCACGTCGTCGCCGAGGCGGGTTCCACCGCCGAGGCGGCAGAGATCGTCGAGAAGTACTGTCGGGTGCTCGAGAGATTGCAGGAATGATCTGAAAGCCGTGGAAGCGGGGCCTGCGCAGCGAAAGCCCGGGGAGTACGAGGGGTGTCCCCTCGCCCTGCATCCGCCACTGCATAGTTGCGGCTGGGCCGAATCCCTGCGCCAGTCCAAGCGGCCAGAAATTTGACTTTGCCGACGAGATGTGGTATCATTCGCTACAAACCGCTCCCTTGGTCAGGCCGGGGACGACCTGGTGACCGGGGTGGTTGCTGAACCCGCCTGGCTATGTCTTGGGTCTCCTGCCCACGTTCCCGACCACAGGAAGACTCCATCGTCTGTCGTCTGTCCCGCTCGCACGATCATTCATTGTGTCGTCCGTTGTGTGTGTTGCGTGTCTGTCGCTCAACACATTCCCCTGAGCCAGCCCCGGCTGGCGAGGTACTCCAGTTTTGTTCATCTGAGGCTTGCAGCCCGTGGGTACGTTCAACTTTGCGGCAAGATATGCTGTTCTCCGCTTGTCGCCCTGGTGGATGTGTTCACATTTTGGTGAATGCATTCTGGATCCCCTCATGTGTTCAGGAGCACCCAGCAGAGTTGCGTTTTTGAAAAGGTGAAGCTTGCCTGGATCTCTGGGGTAGCTTTGCTGCGATGCGTCGCATGGCAGGATTCGGAAAGGAGGTGGAGATGTAAAGCAGAAAAGCAACACGGATATTTGTGTCGGCATCTGCCACAACCGCAGTCTCTTAATGATACATTGGAGGAGTACAAATGAAACGCTTTGGTTTACTGCTCAGTCTGGTCATGGTGGCCTCTTTACTGGTCGCCTGTCCCTCACCCACCCCTCAGATCATCGAGGTTCCGAAGGAAGTTGTCGTTGAGAAGACAGTCATCGAGACCGTAGAGGTGGAGAAGGAGGTCGTCGTCACCGCCACACCGGAGCCGAAGGAGCCGGTCATCCTGCGCTACGCTGACAAGGCCGCCGACCTGGGCACCATGGATCCCCACTTCGCTGCATCCACCAACGACCGCAACCTGGTGGACATGATCTTCAACGCTCTGGTGCGCTACAAGCCAGGCGACGGCTCGGTCATTGAGCCGGACATGGCCGAGAAGCTGCCCGAGCCGGAACTCGTGGACGGCAAGCAGGTGTGGACCTTCAACCTGCGCCGCGGGGTGATGTGCCATCCCTCTGACGAGGTACCGTCCTACGAGCTGACAGCCGAGGACGTGGTCTGGTCGTTCGGTAAGTCCGCCAACCCCGACACCTCTGCCTATGCCGGCGAGTACGGCGGCATGGCCGTCGAGGCGGTGGACGACTACACCGTCAGGATCACGCTGGATGACCCGATCTCGCCCGTGCTCTTCTTCCCCAAGGTGGCGGACTACGCGGGCGGCTTCATCGTCTGCAAGAAGTCCTACGAGGCCATCGGCGCCGAGGCCTTCAAGACCCACCCCATCGGCACCGGCCCCTTCACGTTCGAAAGCTACAGCCCCCAGGAGAAGGTCATGCTGGTGGCCAACGACGCCTACTTCCGCGGCCGGCCGCTGCTGGACGGCGTCGAATACCGCTACATGCCCGAGATCAACAGCCGCGAACTCGGCCTCATGTCGGGAGAATTGGACGCCATCAACGGCGCGGCGGAAGGGATCTGGGTCGAGCGGATGAGCCAGGAGCCGGGCATCCGCGTGGACGTCTACGGCGTGGGCGAAGTGGCTACCGTCCACTTTAACCTCACCGTCGAGCCTCTGGACAATCCCTTGGTGAGAAAGGCCATTGCCTATGCCCTGGACCGGGACGAGTTCCTGGCCCTCTTCGGCGAGCCGGTCGCCGCGAACGTCTACTCGCCAGTGCCGGCCCAGTTCCTGGCCGGCGGGCTGACCCAGAAGGAAGTCGCCGAGCTGGGCCTGGAGTACGCCGTAGACCGCGAGAAGGCCAAGGAGCTGCTGGCCGAGGCCGGCTATGCCGATGGCTTCTCGCTGGAGATGGTAACCTCGGAGCGAGAGTCCTACCTCAAGAACTACGAGTCCATGCAGGCTCAGTTGGCCGAGATCGGCATTGACATCAAGATCAACGTGGTTGATCACGCCAGCATGCACAGCCTGATCCGCGAGGACGTCAACCCCATTGTGATCTACGTCGCCTGGCGACCTAATGCCGATGTCTACCTCACCCGCTTCTACCACTCCGACTCCATCGTCGTGACCGGCGCCAAGCCGGACACCAACTTCTCCCACTACGATCAGATTGACGACCAGATCGAGGCCGCCCGGGTGGAGCTCGACCCTGACAAGCAGGTCCAGATGTGGAAGGACGCGCAGATCAAGACCCTGGAGGATATGATCTCCTATCCGCTGCAGTATCAGAACCAGGTCACTGCGCGCCACGACTACGTGGACTTCGGCCACGAGCTGAAATCCGTCCTGGCGCTCTACGCCCAGTTCACGGAAAACACCCGCATCGTCAAGTAGCAGCAGTTGGGTCTGGGGTCTACTCTGTAGGCCCCAGACCATTGCTACACGGAAGCGGTGCGCAAGCAAACAGGCAGAAGCTGACGGCGCAGTGCTCGTCAGCCTTCTGGAGCGTTGTTTTCACCGTCTGGGGGGCTCAGGGCGATGCTTTGGCGCTGTGCCGGAGCCCCCCTTTCCTGTCTCTGGACGAGGTGCTCACGTCGAATCCTCCGAGCGCCGAGTTCTTATCTATCGTCTCCTCCGCCCCGCTCGGGCAATGAACACAGAGGTGACTTATGTTCAAATACCTGGCAACCCGTTTCGCGCTGGCCATTCCCACCATGCTGGCCGTGCTGACGCTGGTCTTCTTCGTCGTCCGGGTGATCCCCGGCGATCCAGCTACGGCTGCCCTGGGCGACTACGCCTCCAAAGAAGCCGTGGAAGCGCTGCGCGAACGCATGGGGCTGAACGCTCCGCTCTACGTGCAGTACTTCCGGTTTCTGGGGGACCTGCTCCGCGGCAACCTGGGCACCTCCATGATCACCGGCAAGCCGATCAGCGAAACGGTGCTGTCCGTGTTACCTTACACACTACAACTGACGCTATCGGCTGTCTTCCTCGGAGCCCTGTTTGGCGTCCCCATCGGCGTATACACCGCGGTCAAACGCAACAGTCTCGCCGACTATCTGGGGCGCATCCTGTCCCTGGCCGGGCTTTCTGTGCCCGCTTTCTACCTCGGCATCCTGATCATGCTGCTCTTCGCCATCAAATTCAAGCTGTTCCCGGCGGTGGGTGGGGGTGACCTGCATGATCTGAAAGACAATCTCCAGCACTTGGTGCTCCCAGCGCTGAGCCTGGGGCTGATCATGACCACCTCGGTCTCCCGGCTGACTCGCTCGGCAATGCTGAATGTCCTCAGTGAGCACTACGTGCGGACTGCTCGCTCCAAGGGGCTGGAGGAGCGAGTGGTCATCATTGGTCACGCCCTGCGCGCCGCCCTGGTGCCTATTGTCTCCATCGTCGGCATCTGGGCCGCCAACCTGGTCGCCGACTCGGTCCTGACGGAGACCGTCTTCGCCCGGCCCGGATTGGGTAAGATGCTGGTGGGGGCCATCATGCAGCGCGACTACACTGCTCTACAGTCGGTGATGGTGATATACACGCTCTTCATCGTGGTCATCAACCTGCTCACAGACGTTGTCTACAGCCTGGTTGACCCCCGGATAACTCACTACTGAGGAGACAATGTCAGTAAGCCAGGCGTAGTCTAGCCCCTTGTGGGCTTGGAGCAGCAGAAACGGGCACAAGGCCCTATATGCTACACCTTAGCTTGATGACATTGACTGAGGAGTCACAGCAGATGAGTCAAGAACAGAAGGGCCAACCGGAAGCCACGTTCCAACTGCGCAGCCAGAGACAGCGCATACTGCGAACGTTCCTCAGGAACAGGACAGCTATCCTGGGCCTGGTTTTGGTCATACTGATCGCCATCGCCGCCATCTTTGCCGACGATTGGTTCATTGCCATCTTTCAAGGCCGAGACGCCGAGCCACTCCTGGCACAGTTTAACCCGGTGAAGCAAGACACGCGCAACCGTCTGGCAGCCCCCGATTCGGAGCATATCATGGGACTGGATCCCTATGGCCGGGATACCTGGGCGCGCATCTTGTACGGCGCCAGGGTTTCGCTGATGGTGGGCCTTGCTTCCGTCCTGTTGGGTGGCTCCCTGGGCGTCCTGATGGGGCTCGTGGCCGGATATTGGGGGGGGCGGGTCGAAAACATCATCATGCGGGCAGTGGACGTGCTCATGGCCTTCCCCAGCCTGATCATGGGCCTGATGGTCCTGGCGGTGCTGGGGGGAGGGTTGTCCAAGATGATCCTGGCCATCGGGATTGTTCTGTCGCCCACGTTCGCCCGCGTGGCCCACAGCGCCACGCTGGCGATCAAAGAGAACGAGTACGTGGAAGTCGCCCGGTCGCTGGGCGCCGGCAGGTTCAGGATCATCCGCACGCATGTCCTGCCCAATGTTTTGGGCGAGATGGTGGTGCTGGCCAGCATCTGGATTGCCACCGCCATCCGCGTGGAGGCTAACCTCAGCTTCATTGGGCTGGGTGTCTCCCCTCCCACGCCCGCCTGGGGCACGATGATCCGGGAGGGCACGCGATATCTGGCCGATGCCCCTTGGGTCTCTATTTTCCCTGGCCTGGCCATTCTCATCACGGTCTTGGGCTTTAACCTGGTCGGCGACGGGCTGCGCGACATCTTGGACCCCCGGCTGCAGCAGTAGCCGGAGCAGGTGCTCCGATCCGAGATGGGCGCATCTCCACGGCAAGCCCGAGCGACTTCGGAGGCAGACTCCTTATGGCAGAGACAATACTCGAGGTGAAGGGTCTCGAAACCCGGTTCTTTACCCCCGATGGTGTGGTCAAAGCGGTCAACGGCATCTCCTACACCCTGGACAGAGGGGAGATCATGGCCATCGTGGGAGAAAGCGGCTGCGGAAAGAGCGTGGGGGCCATGTCGCTCATCCGGCTGATTCCGGAGCCGCCCGGCAAAGTCACCGCGGGTGAGGCACTGTTCATGGGCCGCGACCTGTTAAAGATGAACAGGGAGAGCATCCGGCAGGTGCGGGGCAAAGAGATCGCCATGATCTTCCAGGACCCCATGACATCGCTCAACCCGGTGCTGACCATCGGCCACCAAATCGGCGAGGCGTTGCGGCTGCACATGGGCATGGACAAACGCGAGGCTCGGCAACGCGCCAGCGAAATGCTGGAACTGGTCAACATTCCCGAAGCCGCCAATCGCATTGACGACTACCCTCATCAGTTCTCTGGTGGCATGCGCCAGCGGGCGATGATTGCCATGGCCCTGGCCGGCAACCCCTATGTCCTGATCGCCGACGAGCCCACCACCGCGCTGGACGTGACCATTCAGGCTCAGATCGCCAAATTGGTCAAACGGCTGCGCGATGAGCTGGGGATGGCGGTTATCTGGATCACCCATGATCTGGGCGTGGTCGCCGGGCTGGCGGAGCGGGTGCTGGTGATGTACGCCGGGTCCATTGTCGAGGAGGCGCTGGTCGAGGACCTGTACGCCGTGCCATCCCACCCCTACACGCTGGGTCTGCTGGGGTCGCTGCCGCGACTTGATCTGCTGCGGGATGAACGGCTGACCTCCATTGAGGGAATGCCACCCGATCTGATTGCGCTGCCCGAAGGATGCCCCTTTGCTGCCCGTTGCGAGTACGCGTTGGATCGTTGTCGGGAGGAAAAGCCGCCGCTACTACCTACAGCGCCCCGCCACAAGGTGGCTTGCTGGGTGGACCTGAATACGGGGAGGGAGCGATGAGTCAGAATCGGGAAGAGGTTCTGGTTCGGGTTGAGGAGCTAAAGAAGCATTTCCCCATCATGCGGGGGATGATCTTCAAGCGGCAGGTCGGTTCCGTCAGGGCGGTAGATGGCGTCTCCTTCGAGGTCTTCCGCGGAGAGACTCTCGGCCTGGTGGGGGAGAGTGGATGCGGTAAGTCCACGACCGGACGCACCATCCTGCAGCTTTACCGGCCTACGGCCGGGGCCGTTTACTTCGAAGATGTCAACCTGGCCCAGTTTCAGGGCGCCGAGTTGAACCGCATGCGCCGCCGCATGCAAATGATCTTTCAGGATCCCTACGCTTCTCTGGATCCACGCATGACCGTGGGCAGCATCATCAGTGAGCCGTTAGACATTCACGGTGTTGGCAGCGGCAAGGAGCGCAAGGAGCGGGTGCAGGAGCTGCTGGACGTGGTGGGGCTGAGCCCTTACTTCGTCAACCGCTACCCGCACGAGTTCTCCGGCGGCCAGCGCCAGCGTATTGGCGTGGCCCGCGCCCTGGCCTTGAACCCGGACTTCATCATCTGCGACGAGCCCATCTCGGCCCTGGATGTCTCCATCCAGGCCCAGGTGGTCAACCTGTTGGAAGACCTGCAGGCCCAGTTTGGTCTCACTTACCTGTTCATCGCCCACGACTTGAGCATGGTGCGACACATCAGCGACCGCATGGCCGTCATGTACCTGGGCAAGATCGTGGAGCTGGCCAACCGCGTGGAGTTGTATGAACACCCGCTGCATCCCTATACCCAGGCCTTGCTCTCGGCCGTGCCCATTCCAGACCCGGTGGCCGACGCCAAGCGGCAAGAGATCATCCTGGAGGGTGAGGTTCCCAGCCCCGCCAACCCGCCCAAGGGGTGCAACTTCAACACTCGCTGCCCCCACGCGATGGACATCTGCCTGCAGTCCGAACCCGAGTTCAAAGACGTCGGTGCTGGGCATCGGGTGGCTTGTTTCCTCGTGTGAGAACCTGTGTGAGAACCTTTCCGGTCAAACAGGAGAGACATATGTTTAAGAAAGTGCTCGTTCCCCTGGATGGTTCCGAACTGGCCGAAGCAGTGTTGCCCTGCGTGGAGGAGCTCGGAAAACGGTGTGCGGCCGAGATCATCCTGCTGCAGGTGGTGGCCATACCCCGCGACACACCCACAGTTTCCTCATACCAGACCCCCATGACCTTGCCCGGCTCGACCGAAGACGTGGTCATTTCCCGCTATCCCATACACCGGGAGCAGGAGATGGAAAGCCTGCGCATAGAGACAGAACGCTCTCTGGCGGCGGTGAAGGAACGGTTGGGCAAAGCTGGGCTCAGGGTCCGTGTGGAAGTGCTGTTCGGACGGCCAGCGGAGAGGATCGTCGAGTATGCATCGAAGGAGAAGGTGGATCTGATCGCCATGTCCACGCATGGGCGTAGTGGCTTCGGCCGCTGGATCTTCGGCAGCGTGGCCGACAAAGTCCTGCGCGCCGCCGCCCTCCCCATCTTGTTGATCAGACCGCCGGGCGCTGCTGACAGGTATGGCCGACTGCCCGGCGTCGAGCTCGAATTGTGAAGGGTTGATACCCCGAAGCCCCAACTGCAACCACGGTCGCGGAGGAATGCGATGTCAAGAGCCGTGAAATTCCTTTACCTGACGCAAGAGCAAGTCATCGAGTGTGGCGGTCTGGACATGGTCCAGACCGTTCAAGCTGTGGAGAAGGTCTTCCGCCTGCTGGACGAGGGGGAGTGCATCGAGCCCCAGGCCCCCATTATCCATTGGAACGGCACGCACCGGCGGCGCATCAGCATGCATCCGGCCTACATCGGCGGCGACGTCCAGGTGACCGGCATCAAGTGGATCCCCAGCAACCCGGAGAATCCGGTCAAGCGGAACATGCCCCGCGCCAACGCGCTCATCATCCTCAACGATCCGGACACCGGCTTCCCGCTGGCCGTCATGGATGGCACGGTGATCAGCGCCATGCGCACCGGCGCCGTCGTCGGCGTGGGGGCCAAGTACCTGGCCCGGCCCGACGCCGAAGTCGCCGGGCTCATCGGCGCCGGGGTCATCAACCGCACCCAACTGATGGCCCTGCACACCACTCTGAAGCAACTCCGGCTGGTCAAGCTGTTCGACCTGGTGCCAGAGAAGGCCCGCGCCTTCGCCGCCGAGATGGGCGAGCAACTGGGCCTGGACATCCAGGTGGTGGAGAGCGCGCAGGCTGCGGTGGAAGGCGCCGACGTGGTCGCTCCGGCGACGAACGTGGGCCCGGAGGACCGCTACATTCCCCCCGAATGGATCAAAGAGGGCGCCTATCTGGCCAACCTGTCCGTCAACGACTACACCCTGGAAGCCGTGGCGGCTTGTGACAAGGTCGTCGTGGATCACAAGAAACAACTGCAAAGGCCCCGCACGCTGCTCTCCGATGCGGTGGCCCACGGGGTGGTGAGCGCCGACGACATCGTCGAGTTCGGAGCCATCGTCAACGGCAAGCAGCCAGGCCGCACCGGCGACGACGAGCGCATCCTCTTCAGCCCCCTGGGCATGGGCATCGAAGATCTCATCAACGCGCACCGCGTCTACCAGGAAGCCCGTCGCCGGGGCATCGGCCAGGAACTGGAGCTGTGGCACGAGCCGCACTGGACGTAGAGACAAGCATGCACACACCCAAGGTGGGCATTCTGGGCGCGGGCAACGGCGCCCAGGCCATGGCCGGGCACCTGGGCCGGCAAGGGATTCCCGTCCGCCTGTACAGCCGGTTCGCAGAAGAGCTCGTCGCCCTGCGGGAACAGGGCGGCGTCACGGTGGAAGGGGCCGTTGAGGGCTTCGGCCCCGTCGAGCTGGCGACGACAGACCCCGCCCCCGTCGTAGGCTGGGCCGACATCATCATGGTGGTCGTGCCTGCCACGGCCCACCGCTTCATGGCCGAGATCTGTGCACCCCTCCTGCACGACGGCCAGAGCGTGCTGCTGAATCCTGGGCGCAGCGGCGGCGCGCTGGAGTTCGCCAAGACCCTGCGGGACAGGAAGGCCCGCGGCCGGGCGCGCGTGGCTGAAGCCCAGACCCTGATCTACGCCTGCCGGCTGGCGGGCCCGGCGCGAGTGCGTATCACGGGCATCAAACGGCAGGTCTCCCTGGCCGCCTTCCCCGCCACCGACACGGCCGCCGTGATGGCGGCCATCAGACCTCTGTATCCCCAGTTCAGCCCCGCGGCCAACGTCCTGGAAACCGGTCTCCACAACATCGGCGCCGTCTTCCATCCCGGCGCCGTGGTTCTGAACGCCAACCGCATCGAGGCCGGAGAGGATTTCGAGTTCTACTGGGACATGACCCCCGCCGTCACCCGTTTCCTGGAAGCCATTGACCGGGAGCGATTGGCCGTGGCCCGGGCCTTCGGCATCACGCTGGATGCGGCGCGGGACTGGCTGTCCAAGTCCTACGAAGGGGTCACGGGAGAGACCCTCTACGAGCGCATCCACAGCAACCAGGCCTATGGGGGCATCAAAGCCCCCAAGAGCTTGCAGGCGCGCCACATCCTGGAAGATGTCCCCACCGGGCTGGTGCCCATCACCTCCCTGGGCGCACTGGCCGGCGTGCCCACGCCGGCCTGCCGTGCTGTGACCGACATCTGCTGTGCCCTGCTGGATCGTGATTTCTGGGCGGAGGGACGCAGCGTGGAAAATCTGGGGCTGGCGGGGCTGAGCGTCGAGGAGATTCGGGAGTATGTGAACACGGGGAAGCGGTGAATCAGTAGAAGCATCTACAGGCTTTTGGACGGGTTCTTGAGGAGGAAGGGATGGCGCAAGATCATCAGATGAGGCGACCTCAGGTTCTCATCGTCGGCCTGGGGGGGCTTGGCAGTTGGGTGCTGGAGCTGTTGGCCCGCGCCGAGGGCATCACCCACGTCGTGGGAGCCGACGTCAACGAGGCATGGGGGCGACGCCAGGTCTACAACGTCGCCGCCGGGGCCATCCTGCAGGGGTACTTCCCCCGCCTGGAGTTCGTCAAGGTAGATCTGCAAGACGTGGAGGCCACGGCGGAGACCAGCCAGGCTGCAGCCGCGGGTGATCATCAACTGCGCCACGTTGCAGACCTGGTGGGTGAGGAAGATGCTGCCGCCGGAAACCGCCGACCGCCTGGGCGAGGCCGGTTCCGGCCCCTGGCTGCCCACGCACCTGGCCCTGAGCCGCAAGCTGATGCTGGCCGTCCGCGCCAGCGGCTGGCAGGGGCACGTCATCAACAGCGGCATCCCGGACATCAGCAACGCTGTGCTGGCCAAACGGGGGCTGGCGCCGACGGTGGGCCTGGGCAACATTGACCTGGTGATCCCCGTGCTGAAGATGGGCGTGGCGGAGCGGCTGGGCGTGCCGGTGCGCAACGTGAGCGTGTACGCCATCCTGCACCACGCCGTGGTCACCCACTTCCGCAAACACACGGCCGGGGCGCCACCTTACTTCCTGCGCCTGATGGTCGGCGATCACGACGTTACCGGGCAGTTCGATACCGACACGCTGCTGCACCAGGTCTCCAAGGATCGCTTCGTGGGCGAAGCGCTCAATCCCAGCGTCGCCGCGTCGGGCGTCAAGAACGGGCTGGCCCTGCTGCGCGACAGCGGCTTGCTGACGCACGCCCCTGGCCCGCAGGGGCTGCCGGGAGGGTATCCTGTGCGGTTCAGCGGTTCTGGGGCCGAGGTGGTTCTGCCGGCCGGCGTGACCCTGGAGCAGGCCCTGGCCATCAACGAAGTCGGGCAGCGTGGCGACGGCATCGAGCGAATTGAAGAGGACGGCACGGTGGTCTACACCGACGAGGCCATCCAGATCATGAAGGACGTTCTGGGCTACGACCTGGCTCCGCTGACATTCGATGACTGCGACGAGCGAGCCGCTGAGCTCATTGCCCGTTTCAAGGCACTTGCTGAACGTCATGGGGGGATGGCATGAAAGTAGTCGAAGCCAGGATCTATCTCGTCCAGATCGGGGGCCGCCACCCGGTGCTGGTGCAGATCCTCACCGACGAGGGCATCAGCGGCGTAGGCGATGCGGCCATCGCCTACGGTACCGGCGCCACGGCGGCCGCCGGCATGATCAAGGACCTGGTCGAAGGGTTCATACTCGGCCGCGACCCGTTTCGCATCGAAGCGCTGTGGAGCGAGATGTACGATCACTCCTTCTGGGCCAAAGGCGGCGGGCCGATCGTCTTCGCCGGCATCAGCGCTATCGAGATGGCCTTGTGGGATATCAAGGGCAAGGCCCTGGGCGTGCCCGTGTACGAGATGCTGGGCG
>JACKQG010001566.1_pt1 | contig 31335 bp, 36 predicted proteins | sample 8237621 | NCBI WGS metagenome assembly JACKQG01 (sample SAMN15677084, study PRJNA649215) | marine metagenome | biome: marine; feature: Black Sea; material: saline water; isolation source: suspended particulate matter (SPM) from the Black Sea western gyre | collected 2013-06-09/2013-06-10 | depth... | reverse complement strand
GGCAAAAACTTAGGGATTTGGGACAGGAGTACGGCGCCACTACGGGTCGCCCTCGGAGAGGGGGTGGGTTCGACGGCGCAGCCTCTCATTATTCCGCCCGAGATAATGGACTAACCGAAGTTGCACTAACAAAGGTAGATATCTTAGATCACTTTGAAGAGATAAAGGTATGCGTTGCCTACAAATTGGACGGGAATGAGGTAAAGAATATGTCGGAAGTTTTGCATTGTTTGGAAGATGTAAAACCAGTGTACAAATTATTTAGAGGTTGGATGGAGACTACAACGGGTATTGGTTCTTACAGCGACCTTCCGGAAAAAACACAAGAATATATCCAGTTTATTTCAGACTTTATTGGAGTACCGATAAAAATAATTTCCACTGGCCCCGGTCGAGATGAGATTATTCGGAATTAGTTTTTTTATGGACGGCATCAACTGCATTAATGTAAAGAATTAACTTAGTTAATTCACTCCAAATTAATATTTCACCATGATTGAATACACCACCATCAACACCCCCATTGGGAAAATCTATGTTGCTGCTGTAAAAGAGGGAGTAGTAAAAATTTCGCTTTCCAATGATTTACCTGAAGAATTAGGTTATTGGTGTCAGAAACATCTGGGAGCAGGAGTTCAGGAAGGGTCAGAATATACCCAAAATGCCAAACAGCAAATTTTGAAATATCTTGAAGGCGAATCACAATCTCTGAATTTCTCTATAATTCACCTCAATACCCCGTTTAGAAAAAAAGTTTTACAAGCAGAACGCAATATCCCCTATGGTGAAACCCGTTCTTACGGCGAAGTGGCAAAAATGGTAAAAAATCCCAGGGCAGCCCGAGCAGTAGGGTCAGCCAATGCGGAAAATCCACTCGCATTATATTTCCCTTGCCATCGCATCATCACTTCTGATGGAAAACTCGGTGGATATGGCGGCGGACTCAATATCAAGCAATATTTATTGGATTTGGAAGCACAGAATAAATAATAACCATTCAAATATCCCTCTAACTATGGCACAGCTTTTAGTTAAAAATGAGACCCAAAACAGGATTACCCCTATTTATTGTAAAATATCTGTACCATAGGTAATACCAGTTTCTATTTTTCAAATTACAATTTTTCAATTACCCATCATTTCAAAATTTCACACAATATTCTCTTTAAATTAGCTAAGTATTTTTCTTTTAACTAATTTTCCAGAACCATTTAATTCTGAATTAATAATTACATTTTAACTAATTACGATTTATTCATGGTAACTTTTCCCCCTTATGAATGAACCAAATACAATTAAGAAGGGAATGGATGTAGAATTAGAGATTGAATCTCTTGCTTTTGGGGGAATGGGAGTTTCCCGAATAAACGAAAAAGTCACATTTGTAAAAAATGCCATTCCTGGACAAACGGTAATTGCCCGCATAACTAAAAAGCGATCATCTTATTTGGAAGCACGCTCTTTGGAGGTGTTGAACGAATCCCCCCATTTTGTACCAGTTAAATGCGAACATTTTGCTGATTGCGGCGGCTGTACATTCCAGAATTTAGAGTATGAGCAGCAAGTTTCAGCCAAGGAATTGCAGGTGAAAGATGTCTTTCGACGTATTGGCGGATTTAAGGATGTTAATTGTGATTCCATTGTGAAATGTGATGAAATATTCCATTATCGCAATAAAATGGAGTTTACTTTTTCGAATCAGGAATATGTACCCGAAAGTGAAAAAGACAGGGAACCGTCGAATTTTGCATTGGGATTGCACGCTCCCGGACGCTGGGATAAAATCCTCAATATTAATGAGTGCCATATTCAATCAATAATTGCAAATGAAATTCTCCAAACTATTAAAGCACTTGCAAAGGGAATAGAGCCTTATAATATCAGAGAGCATAGGGGGTTTCTACGGAATGTCATTATTCGGGTGGCTGCAAATACGAATGAAATAATGGTAAATATCGTAACCAGCCGGGATGATCCCCATCTCCTATCCCCGATCTCCGAAGCCATCATAAACCAATTTCCAAATATAACCAGTATCGTCAATAACATCACTTCCCGTAAGGCAGGAGTATCTACCGGTGAGCATCAGATTGTATTGCATGGGAATGAATATATTGTGGAAAAACTTGGGGATTATGAATTCATGATTTCTGCCGATTCATTTTTCCAGACCAATACCCTACAGGCTGAAAAATTATATAACATTATTTTGGAAGAATCAGAGTTAACCGGAAGTGAAATTGTGTACGACCTTTTTTGTGGCACTGGCTCTATCTCTCTCTACCTATCTAAACATGCAAAAATGGTCTATGGTTTTGAGCTGGTAACATCAGCGGTTCAGGATGCCATGCAGAATGCGATCCATAATAAGGTGAAAAATGCATGGTTCTTTGGAGGAAATCTTGAAAATTTGTTTCGTGAAAATACCGAAGCTAAAGAGCTAGAGCTACCGGATGTAATAGTGGTTGACCCACCTCGTGCGGGGTTGCACGCTAAAACAATTGAAGATATATTAGAAAAATCTCCCAAGCGGATTGTGTATGTGTCTTGTAATCCTGCCAGTCAGGCGCGGGATGTTGCGTTGTTGTGCAATGAAAAATATGAACTGGTTAAGCTCCGTCCGGTGGATATGTTTCCCCATACACCACATGTGGAGAATGTCATCACCCTCATTAGAAAATAGAAATGAAACCAGCATTAGAAGTAAAAAATTTACGCAAGGTATATGAAGGGGGATTAGAAGCCTTAAAAGGCATCAACCTGACTATCCCCCAAGGGTCATTTTACGGCCTTTTAGGTCCAAACGGAGCCGGAAAGACCACTACTATAGGTATTATTACGGGGCTTGTAAATATTACCGGGGGATCAGCATCCGTACTGGGGTTTGATTCAGTGTCAGAATTTCGTCAAGCACGAAAATTAATTGGGCTATCCCCACAGGAATTAAATTTTGATGTCTTTTTCAGCATTGGAGAACTATTGGAGCTTCAAGCTGGTTATTATGGTTTATCAAATAAAGCAGCCAAAGAACGTACCACTGTAATGTTGGAGCAATTCGGTTTAACTGAAAAACGAAATTCCAGGGCTCGAGAACTTTCTGGGGGAATGAAACGCAGGGTGCAAATTGCCAAGGCATTGGTGCATGACCCACAAATTGTCATTTTAGATGAACCCACAGCAGGTGTAGATATTGAACTTCGGCACATGCTTTGGAATTATCTACGCCAAATCAATAAAGAGGGTAAAACCATTCTACTTACCACCCATTATATTGAGGAAGCTGAACAACTCTGTGAAACGGTATCTATTATTAATGATGGAAATATTATTGTTACCGATTCACCCGAAAAATTAACCCAGGCTCATGGTATGTCCGGATTGGAAATTACGCTTACTTCTGAGGTGGCAGATTTGAAATTAGATCCCTGGCTATATCATTTAATCGACGGAAAAATTCATGTGAATATAGACCATCCTGAAAAAGAAATGGCGAAAGTTATTAACCAGATTTCAGAACAAGGTGGAGGAATCGAGAATGTTCGAATTTACCGAAGCTCATTGGAAGATGTATTTTTAAAATTAACCGGGAAATCCCTCCATGAAGAAGATGAAAAATTTGAAACTCAAGAGGCATTATTAAATGTTTAGCAGGGGTTTCTGGGTCATAGTGAAGCGGGAAGTAAAACGGTTTATGTTTTTATACAAGCAGACTTTATTGCCCAGTGTTATATCCTCAGGACTATACATTATTGTTTTTGGTGCTGCTATGGGGTCTCGAATTGGTGAAATAAAAGGAGTGGAATATATTCATTTCATCATCCCCGGATTGGTAATGATGTCGGTCATTAACCCTGCTTACCAGAATTCATCATCCAGCATTATGCAGGCAAAATTTTTACGTTTTATTGAGGATATTCTCATAACTCCACTTAGCGGATTAGAAATTAGTTTAAGCTACATCATTGGTGGTACTGTCAGGGGAGTAGTTAACGGGGCATTAGTTTTATTACTGGGATATTTTTTAACGGGACTTCAGATTGATAATTGGTTTTTAACCTTTGTCTATTTATTTGCAGTAGCCTGGGCATTTGCAGGAGCTGGAGTTATTGTTGGTATTTATGCTAAATCGTGGGACAGTATTATGGTTATCACCAATTTTTTCTTTATGCCGCTCATATTTCTGGGAGGTGTTTTTTACTCAATTGAAATGCTGCCTGATTTCTGGCGCAATTTTTCCATGATAAATCCCCTCTATTGGATGATAAATGGACTGCGATATGCAACCCTGGGTATTGCAGAAACTTCGCATGAATTCTCTCTGGGGATTAGTATTTTATTCGCAATATTTTTTTCTTCCCTTGCATCATTTATGTTTTCAAAAGGGTATAGGATTAAGACTTGATTTGGGTGTAAATTGATGGATTAATTAACAGCTAATTTTTGGAGGAAAATTAACTATGGAGGAAGTAATGACACAGAAGGAACAAATAAAACACGATATAGAAAACACACCCATCATTTTGTATATGAAGGGTACAAAAAATCACCCTATGTGTGGGTTTTCAGCACGGGTGGTAAGTATTTTAAATAACCATCCGGTAGTATTTCAGGACGTAAATATTTTAGAGAATCCTGAAATTAGAACCAACCTCTCTGCTCACTCCAATTGGCCAACCATTCCACAGCTCTTTGTAAAGGGTGAACTTATCGGTGGCTGCGATATCGTTATGGAAATGGAAGAAAAAGGTGAATTAGGTGAGGTGTTGCAATCTGCAGGAACTTAGGGGCGTCAATCAAATTTAATTGATAGTAGTTAGTAAATTATCCTATTAAATTTAATTATCTGACCAAAGGTTGGTCGAATCTCATCAAGTTTCCAGCTTGGTGAGATCAGTTATTTTTTCTTCTGGACTTTTTCCCGCCTTTTTGAGGCGCTTTATATTCAAACCAGTCATCTTTAGTAATTTCATGAAAGTAGGAAGCTTCTTCTATTAATATTTTAGCTGTGGTTCTTTTAACTGCGGCAATTTCAACCCGTACACCCTCTGCCTTCAAATGGCGGACTAGTTCAACAAAATCAGAATCACCAGACATAATAATTATAGTATCCACTTTGGAGGAAAGTTGGGTGGCTTTTATAGATAGGGGGATATCGGCGGATTTATGACAGGGGATTACGGCTCCGTAATAATTTTCATGAAGTCTTTCTGCAAATTTGGTTGAAATTGCTTTCCCCTCCCTAAAATAAATCAGACGATTTAATCCACGACCATTTAATAATCTGGGGACCAATTCATCAAAATTTACCATAGTATGGTTGGACTTTGACTCTTCGTGTATGCTACGTTCTATATTATTCCCATCGCATAAAATAGCAACAGATTGAGTTATTTGTATGGCATCCATTTTGCATATTCCTCTTTGATTGAGTCATATATTACCACTTTCCTCATTGAGGAAATAAGAAAATAATAGTACAAAATTGATTAGTTCCCATTGCAAGGTGAACAGACAACTCGGTATATTTTCCTCCCGTTTTTACATACCAATGAAATTATTTGACACAAAAATTATTGCGGTATCCAATCAGAAGGGAGGGGTTGGAAAAACCACTTCGGCAGTAAATATTGCCGCATATTTAGCTGTAACTGAAACCCCAACACTCCTCATAGATATGGACCCCCAGGCAAATGCTACATCCGGTGTGGGAATTGAAGTTGGCTCCTATAAACAATCCATTTATGATGTTGTAATTGGCAATGCAAAACTATCAGATGTGGTTCAGAAAACAGAATTAGAATTTTTGGATGTGGTGCCCTCAAGTGCGCAATTAGTAGGGGCGGAAATTGAATTGGTGAGCCTCTTTTCACGGGAAAGAATGTTAAAGGAGGCCTTGGAAGATGTAGAAGGAAAATATAAATATATCATTATTGACAGTCCGCCATCTCTAGGACTTCTTACCATTAATGTACTAACCTCTGCCCACACAATTATCATTCCTATCCAATGTGAATATTATGCCCTGGAAGGGCTTTCCCAATTGCTGAATACAATCCGAATGGTGCAGAAACATTTGAATAAGGAATTGGAGATTGAGGGGATTTTAATAACTATGTATGATCACAGGCTCAACCTGTCCCGACAAGTGGTGCAGGAACTACACGAATATTTTGGAGATAAAGTGTATGAAACCTATATTAAAAGAAACGTACGCCTTGGGGAGGCACCCAGTCATGGGAAGCCTATTTTACTTTATGATGCAACCTCAACAGGAGCGCATAATTATATGAATCTTGTAACTGAATTCTTAAATAATAATGGCTGAAAAAAGATTAGGAAAAGGTCTTGATGCTCTCATTCCGTCTTATGCAACGGATGATCGTCATATTGATAGCGCCGTACCATTAAGTCAAATAATTCCCAATAGAAACCAGCCACGTCAGGATTTTAATTCCGAGCAAATGGAGGAGCTCACTGCTTCCATTAAGGAGAATGGAATTTTACAACCCTTAACGGTACGTGAATTAGAAGATGGGAATTTTGAACTCATAGCTGGTGAACGGCGGTTGCGGGCTGCAAAAGATGCCGGGTTAGGAACGGTTCCCGTTTATATTCTCAGTGTTGATGCTGATGTGGAAATGATGGAATATGCCCTTGTGGAAAATATTCAACGTGTGGATCTGAAGCCTCTAGAGAAAGCTGAAGGATATGCCATTTTAAGTGGGAAATATGATCTTTCCCACGATGATATTGCCAAGCGTGTGGGGAAAAGCAGACCAGCTATTGCCAATGCACTCCGTCTTTTGAAATTACCCCCCGAAATAAAATCCAGTTTAAATTCCGGAAAAATATCTACAGGTCATGCACTGGCAATTTTAGGATTACGAAAATCCATCCAAATGATGACGCTGCATCAAAAAGTTGTCCGAGAAGAATTAAGTGTCCGGCAAACGGAAGCATTGGTAAAGAAATATTCTGAATCGTTTAAAAGCAATTTAAAAGTAAAATTAGTTGCCCCCAAAGAAACAGATGTTATTCATATTGAAAATGAACTAATATCAATTCTTGGGACAAAAGTTGCTATCAAAAAAAATCAAAAGGGTAAAGGTAAAATTCAAATTGAATTTTACTCTGAAAACGATTTTCAACGGATATTAGAAATAATTTCAAGTTCTGAAAAATAATCATAAATAGTATTTGCCCCCCAATTTTAAAACCCCCTAATTTTCCAGTCTGTCATTGCATTGAATAAGAAGTTTTATACCGTTTTTTTTGCATCTGAGAAGAATCAATATAGTCGTTCTTTTCAGGTATCAAGAAATGGGCTAATCATTTCTTCGATCTTTGGAATTATAATTATTGGATTGGCTATCATAGGAGGCTTACGGCTCGCAAACCGAGAGCCATTAACTCGAGAATTGCGAAATCTGGTAAAAGATAGTGCGCTGTTGAAAAATATTATTAATGATTTGGAATATAGTAAAGACTTTGACACTTTAAATACCTATGAAATTTTTTTAACAGGATTTTACTCTTCTCATAAAATGGGGTATCCCAATGTGGCACCGGTTGAGGGATATGTTACTCGGGGTTTGCAGCATGAAAATAACCACATGGGAATTGACATAGCAGCTAAGAATCTCGATGAAGTTCGGGTTCCCGGCGATGGGAAAGTAGTGTTTTGTGGAAAGAGTGAAGACTTAGGTAATACAATAATTGTAAATCATCCTGGCGGGTTTATAACACTTTATGGACATAATGACACCATTTTAGTACAATCGGGGGATGAGGTAATAAAAAATCAGGTTATATCTCTAGTTGGAGAAACCGGTAAAAGTCAGGGACCGCATTTACATTTTGAAATTTGGAAAAATAATCAGGTATTAGATCCTCGGGAAATAATCCCGGAATATAAAGAAAAAGATGTTTCAATCGGACAAACCAGAAAGTAAAACCAGCTCCATCCTTGGGCCGGAATTGGAAATTCACGGAGATGTTAAGGTCTCTGGGAGTTTGCTCATTTATGGTAAAGTATTTGGAAATATTCAGTCCAATGGTGCTGTGAGGACAGCAAACGGTTCAGTAGTCAACGGGAATATATCCGCTAAGGAAGCAGCCATTGGTGGTAAAGTTGATGGTGATTTAAATGTAGAAAAAAAAGTGACTCTGGGTGACACATCTTTTTTATCTGGAAACCTGAAAGCAGCCATTTTGACGATTGAAGAGGGTGCAAAATTCGATGGTGTATGCAGTATGGCAAAAGATAGTAAAACTGCAAAGACTGAAACTTGATTTTCTATTTTATTAGAGATGAAATAATTCAACGCTGATTTTCGGAGCGTTTTTTTAATGTCTGAAAATGATGGAAAAGGTTTGCAAAGAGCAGTTGGTGCTTCCTATTCTGTTTTAGGAGCTTTAGGATTATTTGGGATTGGGGGGTATTGGCTGGATCAATATAGAGGGAGCGAAAATTTTTGGGTGGTTATTGGATTATTGGTGGGTGTTGTAGTAGGACTATATGAACTGTCAAAGTATGTATTAAAAAAATGATTTTATTAATGAACATTATAATTGCGTTAGTAGGTTTTATTGGAATAATAGTTGCAAAAAAGTTGTCCAGCCAAACTGAAATGGTTGATTTTAAAAATCACTTTTTAATTTTAGGCATAAAGGTAGTTTTCATTTCTGCAATCATCAGCATATTTTGTTTAAGTACAGAAAAAAATACTCACGCACTTTTTATTTTAACAGGAATTCTAAATTTAATAGTGTTTCATTTTATTGAAGCATTTGCAACTCAAAAAGTGTTGATTAATAATAGGAACTTAAATGCCTGACCCCCACAGTGGATCCTTAGGTGGAGTCATTCTCCATCATGTTACAAATGATTTAAACCATACATTTTTGGAATTATCTTTTTTGGGTATGGATATGTCAATCACCAAACATGTTATCATGTTATGGCTTGCCGCAGCAGTTACAGTTGGATTAGCAGTATGGGGTACTCGGAGATATCGAAAAGATATTGATGCACAACCAAAAGGATTAAGTCATATCTTTGAACTATTAATGAATTTTATCCGGGAGGATATTGTAAATCCAAACATTGGTCTAAGTTATAGTAAAATATGGACACCCCTAATAACAACTTATTTCATTTTTATTTTGATATGTAATTTTCTAGGGATGATACCATTTTTTGATTATTTACCGGGTGGTAGCACTACAGTAACTGGAAATTTTCAGGCTACTGTGGGGTTAGCGAGTATAACATTTTTTTCCATTATTGTGGCTGGTTCTATGAAACATGGTTTTTTTGGTTATTGGAAAAATATGATCCCTGGGAATGTTCCTGCACCAGTTTTACTCATTCTCATTCCGATTGAAATATTAGGAATGTTTGTACGACCCTTTGCTCTTACAATGCGATTGGGTGCAAATATGACTGCTGGTCATATTGGAATGGTTGCAATTTTTGCACTTCCAATTTTGTTAAAATCAGCACCAATAGGTATTATATCAATTATGCTAAATACCGGTATTTATTTTCTTGAAATGATTGTGAGCTTTGTGCAGGCTTACGTCTTTACATTATTGTCTTCAGTATTTATTGGTATGGCAATTCATGCAGAGCATTAAAATTTAGTAAAAAAAGTAACTTAAATAAAAAACAATAAGGAGAATCACAGTATGTTAAAAATGAGATTTTTGTTAACATCATTAATTACAACCACATTTGCAATGGCTGCCGATGGTGCCTTTGGTGCAGCAATTGGAGCAGGTATGGTTGTTATAGGTGCCGGAATTGGTATAGGCTTATTTGCTTCTGCAGCAGCACATGCCACTGCTCGGCAGCCTGAAGCAGCAGGTGATATTCGAACAACCGTAAATCTACCTCTCTTCCTTCTGGAAGGTGTTGCAATTATTGGATTGGTTGTTTGTATTTTAGCTGTTGTGCTTTAAAATAAGGTTCAATTAATATGGTTATAGCAGGGAAAATACTTGCTGCGCTAACTCTTGTTGGTCAAATCATGGCTGGTGGACACGAAGGTACTGGTCATGAAGGAAGCTGGATGGATAAATGGCTTCTCAGTTATGATTTTGGGTTGACCATTTGGACAATTATTACCTTTTTCATTGTTCTGGCAATTTTAAAATGGAAAGCATGGGGTCCGCTCATTAATGCGTTGGATAAACGTGAAGAAGACATCCGGAATGCACTTTCATCCGCTGAAAAAGCCAGAGAAGATGCAGATAAAGTAGCAGAGGATTATGACGAAATGATCCGGAAAGCCCAGGCAGAAGCCCAGAAGATTGTTGCTGAGAGTAAATCTACAGGCGAGAGGGTAAGAGAAGAAATAAAAGTAACTGCGGAAAAAGAAGCTGGTGATATACTTGAAAAAGCACAAAAACAGATTCAATCTGAAAAGGCTAATGCCATTCAGGAGATCAGGTCTGCTGTAGTGGAGCTTTCACTTCAAGCGGCTTCTAAAGTTATTGAAAAAAATCTGGACTCTGAAGATAATCGCAGGCTCATTAAAGAAACCGTAGATGGTATTGGGAAAGCCTGATGAAAAATAATCGGGAAGTGAAGAAATATACCGGAGCAGTATTTGCAGTTGCTGAAAAGTCTGGACGATTGTCTGAAGTATCACAGCATCTCAATACATTGTTAAAGGTATATAAAGCTTCTCCGGAATTGCGGTTATTTTTACAAAGTCAGCGAATTCCATTTGAGAATAAATCCAATATTCTACAAGTGGTATTGAAAGATGTCCTTTCGGAATTTGGATTTGAACTATTATTTCGATTGCTGAATGATGGACGAATTCAAATCCTTGAAGAAATTATCAAAAGGGTTCAATTTTTAATTGATTCCAAAAGTGGAGCATTGAAAGTAAAAGTTTCCACCACTTCCCCTTTAAATGATAATGAGTTAAATGACCTCGCGTTAGGAATTGAGAAGCAACTTGAAAAGAAGATAGAAATGGAAGCTGTTGTTGATCCCGATATTTTGGGTGGTGTTAAATTTAGAATTGGAAACACCATAATAGATGGATCTATAGCCACTCGGTTACAGAAATTGGGTAATTCACTCTATCTAAAGTAAATACTAATTGGAGAATTTATGGAAATCAAAACGGAAGAAATAACATCATTACTTAAGCAACAACTTCAGGAGTTTCAGGTTGACCTGGATGTTTCAGAAGTAGGTGAAGTACTTATGGTGGGCGATGGTGTTGCACGAGTGAGTGGATTGGAAAATGTCATGAGCTCTGAGCTTGTGGAGCTTCCAAATGGTGTTTTTGGAATGGCATTAAATCTGGAAGAGGACAATGTTGGCTTGGTACTGTTTGGTGACAGCCGTCTGGTGAAAGAAGGTGATTTGGCAAAACGAACAGGCAAGGTTGTAGAAGTCCCTGTTGGTAATGAAATGCTGGGGAGAGTTGTAAATCCACTTGGGCAGCCAGTTGATGGGAAGGGGCCTATTAATGCCAAAGAATCATTACCAGTCGAGCGGAAAGCATTGGGTGTGATGGCACGGCAGCCGGTGAAAGAACCCCTGCAAACCGGCCTGAAGGCAATTGACAGTATGATACCTATTGGACGAGGTCAACGTGAATTAATCATCGGAGACCGCCAGACTGGGAAAACTGCTATTGCTGTAGATGCCATAATTAATCAGAAATACACACACGATACTGATTCACCTGTATATTGCATCTATGTTGCCATTGGACAGAAAGCCTCAACGGTTGCCAGCATAGTTTCTGAGTTGGAAGCCAACGGTGCTATGGAATATACAACGGTGGTGACTTCCAATGCTTCTGAAGCAGCCCCCTCACAGTTTATTGCTCCCTATGCCGGATGTGCAATGGGTGAATATTTCAGAGATAACGGCAAACATGCCCTCATTATTTATGATGATTTGTCAAAACAAGCGGTGGCTTATAGGCAAATGTCATTGGTATTGCGACGTCCACCTGGGCGAGAAGCATTCCCCGGTGATGTGTTCTACTTGCACAGCCGTTTACTGGAACGGGCATCCAAACTTTCAGATGCATTAGGCGGTGGATCGCTCACAGCCCTTCCTATTATTGAAACGCAGGAAGGCGACGTTGCAGCCTATATCCCTACCAATGTAATTTCAATTACTGATGGTCAGATTTACCTGGAAAACAATCTATTCAATTCTGGTATTCGGCCAGCCATTGATGTAGGGTTGTCAGTATCCCGTGTTGGTGGTGCAGCTCAAATAAAAGCTATGAAAAAAGTTGCAGGAACATTGAGGCTTGATTTGGCACAATTCCGTGAATTGGAAGCCTTTGCTAAATTTGGGTCAGACTTGGATAAAGCTACCCTTGCCCAGTTAACCCGTGGTGAGCGAATGGTGGAAATCTTGAAACAGAACCAGTATGTACCTATGGATGTTGAACACCAAGTTGCTATTATTTATGCTGCCAGTCAAGGTATTCTTGATGATATTCCCAATGAAAAAGTAGGTGAATTTGAAAAGGGATTACTGGATCACCTGAATGCAAATCATGAGGAAACGCTCAAGACAATCAGTAGCAGTGGGGAAATATCGGATGAAACCGGTAAGGAATTGAAAAAGGCGATTGAAGATTTTAAAAAGGGATTTTCAGTTTAATCTATGGCAAATCTTAAGGATATCCGTGACCGGATAAAGTCGGTTAAATCTATCCAGCAGGTGACCAATGCCATGAAAATGGTTGCCGCTGCCAAAATGCGCCGAGCTCAGGAAAATATGGAAATGGCACGACCTTATTCCAGCCGCCTGGCAGAAATGCTTGATTCACTCATACCGGAAATAGACCGGAGCCTCATGCCTGAACTTAATGTACGTCCTGTAAATAACACGTTGTTTGTGGTAATCACTGCGGACAGAGGTATGGCTGGTGCATTTAACCACAATGTGCTCAGAGAAGCCCATCAGGCAATTGATACAGTAGGGAAAGATAATTCAGTTATTCTCAGCGTAGGTAAAAAAGCCTGTGGATACTTCAAAAACCGTAACTACCCAATCGCCTTGGAATTTATGGACTTTTGGAATGAGTTGGGTTATGAACATGCTATGAACATCGGGATTGAAATCGTAACAAGGTTTGTAAAAGGTGAAGTGGATCAGGTACAAGTGATTTACAATCGTTTTATAAATGTAGGCCGTCAGGAAATTCGCAATGATACTTTCCTACCCATGAGTTATAGTCCAGAGAAAAAAGAAGAGCAATATAAACCTGAACGGCTTTTTGAGCCTTCAAAAGAAGCAGTAGTGAAATCAATTATCCCCCGCTACTTAAATACCCAAATGTGGCAATATCTACTGGAATCAAATGCATCGGAACAGGCAGCACGAATGCTGGCTATGGAAAATGCCACTTCAAATGCCAGGGATATGATCAAGGATCTAACATTACAATTTAATAAAGCGCGCCAGACTGCAATTACCACTGAAATGCTGGAAATTGTGAGTGGCGCAGAAGCACTAAATTAATAGAGGAATTTTACATGTCTGAAATCGGAAAAGTATCACAAATCATGGGCGCAGTTGTTGATGTTACCTTTGAAGACGGTCGACTGCCGGAAATTATGAATGCCCTGGAAATTGACCGTAATGGTGAAGGCAAACTAGTATTGGAAGTTGCTCAGCATCTGGGTGATAGTATTGTACGGACCATAGCAATGGATACCACTGACGGGGTCACCCGGGGACAAAAAGTCACCGATACCGGTAGTCCTATTATGGTTCCAGCAGGACCGGAAACACTGGGAAGGCTGTTTGATGTTCTGGGAAATACCATTGATGAGAAGGGTGAGTTTTCATCAAAATCAAAGCTACCCATTCACCGGGCTGCTCCACTTCATAAAGACCTTACAACCTCACGAGAAGTACTGGTAACCGGGATCAAGGTAGTTGACCTTATGGAGCCTTATACCCGGGGTGGAAAAACAGGCCTTTTTGGCGGTGCCGGTGTAGGCAAGACTGTACTTATACAGGAACTTATCCGCAATATTGCTACGGAGCATGGCGGTTACTCTGTATTTGCCGGAGTGGGAGAACGAACCCGTGAAGGAAATGACTTATACAATGAAATGACTGAGTCAGGCGTTATTGATAAGACTACCATGGTATTCGGCCAGATGAATGAACCGCCTGGGGCACGGCTGAGAGTAGCGCTTTCCGGACTGGCAATGGCTGAGTATTTCCGTGATGAAGAAGGTCGGGATGTGCTATTGTTTATTGATAATATTTTCCGTTTTACACAGGCCGGTTCTGAAGTATCAGCATTGCTGGGAAGAATGCCTTCAGCAGTTGGATATCAACCCACACTTTCAACGGAAATGGGTGATCTGCAAGAACGGATTACCTCTACCAATAAGGGATCTATAACTTCGATTCAGGCAGTTTATGTACCAGCTGATGATCTTACCGATCCAGCGCCGGCTACAGCATTTGCTCACCTGGATGCAACCACAGTACTGGAAAGAAAAATTGCAGAGCTGGGAATATATCCTGCGGTTGATCCTCTGCTTTCCACCTCCCGGATCATGGATCCGCGAGTGATTGGAGATCGACATTATGCGGTTGCAAGAAATGTTCAATCCGTATTACAGAAATACAAAGACCTCCAGGATATTATTGCAATTTTGGGAATGGATGAGCTTTCTGATGAGGATAAACTCACAGTGGGAAGAGCAAGAAAAATGCAGAAATTTATGTCACAGCCATTCTTTGTTGCAGAACAGTTCACGGGAGTTGAGGGCAGATACGTTTCTCTGGAAGATACCGTTTCAGGTTTTGAAGCCATTCTTAATGGTGATTGTGATGAATATCCAGAAAATGCTTTTGCCTATGTGGGTTCTATTGATGAGGCAGCAGAAAAGGCAAAAACCATGGCTGAGGATTAGAATTGACAAAGACCTTTCAACTTGAAATAATTACACCTACCCAAATTTTCACAGAGGGTCAGGTGAGTTACGTGCGAGCAGAATCACCAGATGGTCTATTTGGAATTATGGCCCACCATACCGCAGCCACAGTTACCCTTGGAATTGGTGAAGTGAAAGTTGTAAAAAATGGAAAAGAATATTATTATGCAACTAATGGGGGTTTTGCTGATATCCAACCTGAAAGCGTATTACTTCTTTTGGAAACAGCCGAATTGGTTTCTGATATTGATAAAGATCGTGCTGAAAAAGCAAGAAAAAGAGCATTGGATCGGCTTAAAGATAAAAAAATGGATAAAGTCCGTTCCCGTACTGCCATTGCAAAAGCTGAAAATCGTCTTAGAGTTTCCCGCAGGTAAATAATACCATTTTAAATGGCGAATTAATTGAGAAAATCAGGATTAATCCTGTGAAAAAAATCTCAAAAGAATTTGGAACCTTCCATTCAATCTTCACGTATATAAACAAATCCATCAAAAAGGGAGATATATGAAAAAACTATTAATCATACAAATTATTTTATTAATTATAGTTGGCTGTACAAAAAAACAAGAGTTAATAACACCAGAAAAACTTTTAGAATCGAATGAAATTGTAATCGCCGATTCGATATCTGAAAATAATAAAATGGTAAGTGACACTTTTATCCCTACTGAAGAAATAATTAATGAACCAGAACCTGTAGCCGTTGAAGAAATATTTCCAGAAGAAGAAGTGGAAGAAATCCCTGAAATTATTGAGGTGAGTGAGCCGCAAACATCTATTCAACGAGAATTTGATTACGACCAGTTATTCCCTGATAGTATTTGGACCGAGTATATGACCAAACGAGGGGATTATCTATCTCTCATAGCTTATAAGGAATACAACAATGCCAATGAATGGCGGCGTATTTACCAGTGGAATAGGGAACATTGGGAGGAAAAGGGAATTGGTCCGGACAGAGATAATCCTAATTTTATTTATCCTTATCGTGAACTGGATTTAAAGAAGCCAGCTGAAAATGCTATCGAATGGGCATATGACAGTTATAATCATGTGGTTGAAAGTGGTGAAACATTATGGACAATTGCTCAAAAAGAATATGGTGACGAATTGGCTTGGGTAGTATTATTCTGGGATAATGAAGATTTATTAAATAGTCAAGATGGGAAACTCATTCCGGGTATGCAATTGAAGGTCCGCTCAGAGCTTTGGCCTGAGGTGGAATAGGGATATTAGAAATTTAAGATATAAGAAAGAAGATTTAAGATTTTAAGTTCCGCATTCCAAAATCCAAAATCCGAATTCAAAATGATTGTCGGGTTAGCCATCTGTTATTGAGCCATTAGATAGAAAGTTGAAATTCGATATACACCTGCGATATTCGATTTTTAAAGCAAAACACCTCATTCCACAAACATATCAAATGCATTGGATATCATTTCAACTTTAATGGGCGTGGAGCCCATAATTTCACCATCAATATTTAATATCTCATCAGTTTCAGGTAGGAGTGAAAACTTGGAAGTTTGATAATATTCCACCTCCGGTTCATTGATATGGGAACCATCAAACAATTTAGGTAAAATCTGTAAAAGTCGTAGGCGAGACATCTTGGACCGCACTACCACTAAATCCATAAGACCATCATCCAATTTAGCCTTAGGAGCCATTTTCATACCCTTTCCTACATGAATGGAGTTGCAGGCAATTATGAAGGTAAAATGATTTTCAATATTTTGATCATCCATAATGAGAATGGCAGAGCGGGATTTATGCTTGAATACTTCCAAAACACTTAGGATGGTATAGCGATTGGTTCCCATCCACCGAAAATGTTCAGCTTTTTTACCCACATCCGTAACCATTCCCCAGCCAATCATATTATTTGAATATTTTACAACATGATTAACTTCAACTTTGGCGGTATCTAATGGTTGAGTTTTCCCTTTGATAATGGCTTTCGCAGCTTTCAAAGGGTCAGTGAGCTGGAGATCATGCATATACGAATTTCCAGAACCACCTGGAATAATTCCGATAGGGATTTTATGTCCATCGTGACGGGAAAGCATGCCGTTGATAATTTCATGAAGCGTACCATCCCCACCAATACCGATAAACCCATCATATTCTGTAATTTTTAATTGATTGGCAAGCTCTTTTGCATGCCCTGCAAATGTGGTTTCAATTACGAAAAGTTCAGCCCCGGCTGCATCAAATATGGGTTTAATTTGTTTCAGTAAACGAGGTCCCTTTTTGGTACCTCCATGTGGATTTACAGTTATAATAAATTTCATAATTAATAGTACCTTATTTAATAAGTCTTAAGTTAATTGGATATCGATATGATTTCCCATCATTCGCACTAATTGCAGCTACAATAGTAATAATAAAATCAAAAATGCCAAGGCCAATCAGAAAAGGAATACCTATGAGAATAATACTGAATATTGCCGAGGTAATGAAATAAATAGTCATGCTAATTTGAAAATTCAAGACTTCCCTGCCCTGATCTGCAACTAAGGGTAAGTCATCCCGTTTTGACAGCCAGATTATAAGGGGGGCTATTATATTCCCTAAGGGGAATATAAATCCAATAAAAGTGCTAAAATGGCAGAGCATAGCCCAGGTTCGCTCATCTTTCGAGGGGGTGGTTTCAATTGGTTGTGTTGATTCTTCAGACATTATTATCCTCAGTTTAGTTAATTATAATTTACTAATTTATTTGGTTGAATTCCTTCAATTTCATCACCATAGTACCAACATTTGTTTTCATTTCAATTTTAACCGGTAGTTTAATACCGTCATTTGATAGCCAAACACGTAATTGGCCATTATTTTTCATCAGTGGTTTTCCATCGGGAGATACGGGTTCCACTTTCAGGCATTCAAAATTACCGGCAGGAACTTTAATCTTTTCTTTTCCCGTTATATTTACCCACACTTCTCTTACTTTTTTCTCACCGGCAGATAAAAAATGAAATGAATCTCCCAAGGATAATTTCTGACTTCGTAGAAAATAAATAAAGGCTATAGGGTCATATACTGGTTCTGAGATGGTGAAATATTTTTTATTCCAAATAAGGAGGCTATCTCCAATTGTATGAACTGAATGATTTCGATGGTATTTTCCTTCTCGAATTTCTTTAACCGCTTTTAAGAGCGAAAAATCATCTACATTTAACCAGGAAAGTGTTTCATCCCGGACTGTATAAAAAGCATCCAGAAAGGAATTTGTTTTTACGGATGTATCTAGTAGGAAGGTAGGTTCTCCGTTAAGGGAGTCAGATGATATTGAAAGTATTGCATTCCCTGCTGGGAATAATCTAAATCCCGCTGAATAGATTAATTCTTCTCCAACAAAATTGGGAAGTCCTGCCCAGATGAAAGTTGTTGCAAGAATGAGTAGATAAAACTTTTGTTTAATCATCGGGAAATATTGCTTCAATGATAGCATCCGAAGCCAGTTTTTGTTCGTTAAGGAAATTTACCATATTTTCACTGATTAATTTCAATTTTGATGGATTACCCAGAAGGGTTAAAAATTGAACAAAATCATCTGTGTTATTAATTACGGTAGCCAGTTTATTTTTCACCAATGAAACTGCCATGTCCACAATCTGATAATTGGGACCAAAACTCACTACATTTTCATAGATGGCGGGTTCAATGACTGAGTGAACACCTGCCCCAAATCCTGCTCCCACAAAAGCTGCATTTGAATACTTATAAAGATTTGCTAGGATGCCAATTTTATTAATAATGATTACGCGGGAATTTTTTAATTTCTCTTTTTCAGAATAATATGCCCAAGGAAATCCAACCTCAGCTAATTTATTTTCAATTATCAGTAATTCAGATTTATTAATTTCATGGGGAACAATAATTATTCGCTGGTCTTTTTCTTCAAGAGATTGGCTGCCGTTAGGATAGTATTTTGCAAATCCATCAAAAATTACAGAATAATCGGATGGAATAATACTTCCTAAAATGAGAGTACGGGATAAAGCAAAACATTCTGGTAGTAATGGATTCTTATTTTCAGCTTTTTGTTCGACTACCCTGTCTAATCGGCTGTCTCCTGTAACCAGTATTTTTTCAGAGGGTACCAAATTCAGCAAATTATTTTTCAATCGTTCAGATCCCGTGAGTATGAGGTTGAAGTTACTAAATATTTGTTTCATGAATTTACGAAGGAACCAAGAATTATAATGTTGATCCCGGTATAAATTTGCATTTATCAAAACCGTAATTATTCCCAATTGCTGAGCGATGAAAAGGTGAGTTGGCCAAATGTCGTTGCGAGTAATGATATAATATTGGATGTCAAACTTTCGGAAAAACAATTTCGCAGACCAGGGAAAATCAAAGGGATGATAACAGACAGCATCTGCTAAAGTGGTATCTTTTTCAACGGTGAAAATGGTAGGTGAAAAAAACGTCAACAGAATAAAATATCTGGATCGATCTATTTTCTTTAGAATGGGTTTGAGTTGCTCATATTCCCCCGTAGATGCAGCGTGAAAAAGTACAACCTGCTTCACATCTCCATTCTCCTTTCTCCTTTCTTCTGCCAGAAGCCAGGTAGATTTTTGATTCAGCCAATGATGCCGTAATTTTGGGGTGAAGAGTGCAAAAACTGGAAGAAGAATCCACAATATCGGGGAAAGCAGCCAATAAAGGCAAAGGAGAAACACCAGTATTATTGTGCGTTCAGGATAATATCAGCAAATTCCCGAAAAGCCCCATTACCACCTTGACGGGTGGTGATATAATCGGGAGTAAACTGATCTAGGATGGGACTATTCCCAGCCAAAGCTGAAAAGCCAACTGCTTTTAACACCTCTAAATCATTTACATCATCACCGATGAATGCAATTTCATCCATGGGGATTTCATATTTTTTACTTAAATAAGTGAGTCTTTTCAGTTTTTCATGCTCATCTACATAGACTTCGTCAATATGTAATTTTTCAGCCCGAGCAATGACAATATCCGAATTTTCACCGGTGAGAATAGCAACAATTATTCCCTTTTTTTTCAGCATCGCAGTTGCCATCCCATCATAGGTGGAGAATGCTTTCATCCACTCACCCTCAGGCGTAACATACATTCGAGCATCTGTCCATACGCCATCGATATCGGTACCGATCATTTTTATTTTTTTGGCTTTAGCGCTTAATTCTGCCATTGAATATCATCTTCCATGATCACCTGATCTGTTGGGATATTAATCTTACATATTTTACCTATGAGCTCATTCAACCGTATGGGAGAAATACCTGTCCCTGGACCTTTTGTGGTAAGCATGTCTGCTGTAATAGTATCACCTGAATTTATATCCACAGCCGACACAATACTTTTGGAGAGTTTTCTAAATACCGGTGCTTCAGAATCCTGTACCTTCTTTTCGGTGCTGCCCATTGCCTCCTCAATATGGTGAATATCCCGCACCATTTTTGAAAACCCCTGTGGTTCAAGAGAGGCTGCATGATCTCCCCCTTTCATAGTTCGGTCTAAGGTGAAATGACGTTCAATGATTCTGGCTCCCAAGGCCACCGCAGCAGGCGGAATGGCAATACCCTGTTCATGTCCTGAATAGCCTATAATGGCATTCGGAAATTCTTTTATATATGTTTGTAATACGTTCAAATGTACTTCTGAAAATGCAGAAGGGTAGGTAGAGGTGCATTGTAAAATGGCAATTTGATTATTAAGCTGTATAATTTGAGAATAAGCTGCTTGTACCATTTTCATATCTGCCATCCCCGTTGATAAAATCATGGGTTTATTTTTCTTTGCAGTGTGGATAAGTAATGGGAAATTTGTAAGATCTGCCGATGCCATTTTAAAATATGGGATGCCAAGTTCATCTAAAAAATCTATACTTTCCTCATCCCATCCGGAGGCACAAAAGATTATGTTGATTTCTTCACAAAATGAAAATAACTGCTGGTAGTCTGATTCGGACAGTTCAAGAGCTTTTTTATGTTCTCCGTAGGTTTTACCGAAGCTATTGCGATTATCGTAAGCCATCTCCAGCCCAGCTTTAGTAAGAATTCGGGATATACTCCGCTTCTGTAATTTTACGGCATCAGCCCCACATTCCTTTGCTTTTTGGATGAGCTCCCTTGCAATATTCACATCACCCTGATGATTTATCCCTATTTCAGCAATTATGAAAGCGGGGTAGTTTTCACCAACTGTTTTATTACCTAGCACTAAATTATTCATATTTCTATTATAAATTCTCTTCTTAAAGTCACATTTCTATTTTAAAATTACGCCAGTTTCAACAGCCAGAATTCGGGGAAGATGCACAGCAATTTGTCTCCAACTGTTTCCTTCATTATCACTCATCCACAAAGAGCCTGAAGTGGTACCAAAATAAACTCCAGCACTATTCATACAGTCTGTAGTAAGCCCTCTTCTCAAAACTGTAAACCAGGCATTGCGCATGGGCAGTCCAATATCTTGCCGAAACCAAGTATCACCACCATCATTTGAGCAGTAAAGGGCTGGCTGACCTTCAGGGCTCACCCGGGACCAGGCCTCATTACCATCAATTGGGAATACCCAAATGGTGTTGGGATCAGCAGGATGTACCGCTATGGGGAAGCCGATATCTCCGATATCTGCCGGCATATTATCTCCGATTCTAACCCATTTATTTTCGGGACGATCAATACGATAAATTCCACAGTGATTTTGCTGATATAAGCGCTGAGGTTCAAAGGGGTGGAAAATTAAAGAGTGGGGGTCATGACCATAATCAGGTGATCCTTTTAAATAATCTACTTTCAATCCATTATTCATTGGTTCCCAGGATTTCCCCTGATCCTTAGTCTCAAATATACCGCCGTATGACATCCCTATATACATGTGGTGAGCATCCATAGGGTCGATCAAAATTGAATGCAGTTTTGGAACCTTTGGGTATCCCTCAGGACTATTAGCTGTCCATTTTGCCCACTTGGAATTACTGTTGAATCCTTCAACGGATTCCCAGGTATCACCACCATCTTCTGATCTGAATAATCCCTGAGGGGAAGTGCCGGCATACCATACTTTGCCCTCACTATCATGCCCGGGTGTCAGGTAATAGATATGGTCTATTTTGCGTTTAAGATTGTCTTTTGGAAATACGGGTTGTTTTCCTGCAGGATTCCAGGTTTTACCAAAATCTTTTGACCAATAAATAGTTGTACCTGATTGGCGTGATTGAACGGATGCCAGTAGGGTTTTATTGTCTCGAGGATCTAATACTAAATGATGTACAACCGAACCCAGAAAATGAGGACCATTCACATCCCAATGGCGTCGGTCGCTGTCAGAGTAATACAGAAAGGCACCCTTTTCAGTTGCCACCAATAAAATCAGTTCAGATATTTCATCCCGTACAAAGACAATTGCTTGTTTTTCTTCCGCCATTACCATGGATTTTCTCCAAAATTAATCTGTGAATATAAAAACATCTTTAGGGATGGAAAAAGAGATATGGAAAGGAAAATTTAATTAGGGAAATTGGATTTAGGAATTCTTATGTCTTAGTGTTCAGTCTTTTTGAACAATACCTAATCCCCAAAACCCCAATAAGCTGGAATGCATGTTGACCCAATATCAAATTTCAAGTTTCAATCCTAATAGCTTCCATCACCCCAATGTACGTCGATAATACTCAAAGGGGGTTTTTAAACCATACCAGTGGGGAAAAACTTTTACAATTTCAGTTTTACCTGGAAAACTATTGGATATGCCCTGTTCAACATGCCCTGTTATAAAATGATACTTCTGTTTTTTTGCCCAGTTGACGTAAATCCGTTTAAGGGTTTTACCATAACCACCTTTACCACGATACTTACTATTGACAACAAATGCGTAGGTATAGAGGGTATTTTTCTTCCCTAAATTAACATCAAAATGAGACCAGCTTTCCTGTTTAAAATATTCCAGGGGAACGCCAATAATATAACCGATAATTTCACCTTTCAATCGAGCAAGAAAAGGAAGAGTTTCTGAATTAAAATATTTGGGGATATTGGTTTTGGTGAGTAGTGCTTGAGAGCCAAATCTATCTGCCATGAATTGGGATATATCCACAAGTCCCGGAATATCGTCTTTTCCGACTTTTTTTACCAGTTCGATACGGAAGTTGAATGCGCTGGCTGCAATCACCTTAACCTCCGATTTTTCATCCATTTTTAATAAAAGTTGTTCCATGGGCGGGGAAGTAATTTAGTGGGTGGCTTGTTTTAATACAAACTGCAAATTCAGAGTTATGAGCATTTTTTATTCTAAGGGAAACACCTTTATATTTAATGCTGTGGAATTATCATTTAATAAGCGATTGCAATCTATATGTGAGGCGAAATCAAATTCACTTTGCATCGGACTGGATATAGACCCAGATAAATTTCCATCTGGAGTAGATACTTCACTTTCAGGTATGGAATCGTTTGGAAAGGATGTTATTGACGCAACCATAGATTTTTGTCCGGTGTATAAACCAAACTTTGCATTTTTTGAACGGTTCGGTTCAATGGGTTTTGCAATATTGGAAAGATTAGTAGCCCATATAAATGGAAAAGCCATTGTAATTGCAGATGCCAAGCGCGGTGATATTGGAAATACTTCCCGTCAATATGCCACTGCAATATTAGATGGAATGGGGTGCGATGCAATCACCATTTCTCCTTATATGGGGAGAGAAGTTATCCAAACATTTATTGAAAATCCAGAAAAGGGTGTTTTTGTTTTGGCAGTAACCTCAAACCCAAGTGCAAGCGAAATTCAGGAACATGGTAGTGAATCTAATCCTCTTTTCAAGAAAGTGATTCAACTTGCAATGGAGTTAAACACGAATGATAATATTGGATTAGTGGTTGGTGCAACAAAAACAGAATTAATGGAAGATGTAATGGAGTTATCAATGGGGATGCCCTGGCTAATACCCGGTGTGGGAACCCAGGGAGGTGATTTGGAGACTGCGTTGAAAATATCAAATAAAAATGGGTTGGGAATTATTAATGTATCACGAGGTATTTTGTATGCTGGTGACGGCAGCCTCAATGATGTGGTTCAATCTGCAAAAAATTACACTGAAAAAATACGGAGTATTGTATGGAATCCAATAAGCTGCTAACTCTCTTACAAGAAACTGGCGCCATGTTGGATGGTCATTTTTTACTCACATCCGGTAGACATAGCAATGTGTATATAGAAAAATTTAGGGTTTTAGAAAATCCCAGGGCGTTAGATGATGTTTGTAAAGCAATGGCCGAAACTGTACAGAATCAAAATGTAGATTTAATATTGGGTGCTGCTATAGGAGGGATACTCATTGCAGGAGGTGTTGGTAGATACCTTGATGTAAAACATATATTCTCAGAGCGTGTTAATGCGAATATGGAACTTCGACGCGGGTTTTCCATTACAAGAGGACAGAAGATTGTGATTGTAGAAGACATTATTACCACAGGCGGGTCAGTTTTTGAATTGATTCAACTGGCTAAGGACTACAAAGCAGAAATTGTTCATGTAGTAAATTTAGTAGATCGCAGTTCAGGGGAGGTCGATTTTGGAGTTCCTACAACGGCTCTTTTAACTATTCCCGCCGAAAGTTGGGAAGCGGAAGATTGTCCACTCTGTCAGCAGGGCGTAGACATAACTCAAAGAGGGCGAACAGGCAAACAAATGGAGACAGTATGAAAAAAATATTACTATTTATAATTGGGGGGTTTTTAATGAGTGAAAGTGTTTCTGATTCCCTGAAAGTTGATAGCGAAAAACCGAAAATACCTGTGGGATTTGATTTGTCTAAAGGATTTAATATTCCAGGGCTCATTCCAAAGAATCTTACTTCAATTACAAAAACATTTCTATTTCCCCATGAGATTGAAGTTATAAAAGAAACCGCAAAAAACTTTAATCCGGAACCTGTAACCAATGATGACCTTGTTATTATGGAAACCAACCGTGGAACTATGAAGTTAAAACTTTTCCCGGATGTTGCTCCGAACCACTGTAAAAATTTCAAAAAACTTGCCAATAGTGGTTTTTATGATAAAACAAAATTTCACCGAATTATTCCTGGATTTATGATACAGGGGGGTGATATTAATTCCAGGGATAATGATGGAAAAAATGATGGACATGGAGGACCTGGATGGACGGTGGATGCAGAATTTAATGATATTTCTCATAAACGGGGAATTTTGTCCATGGCTCGATCTGCAGACCCAAATTCTGCTGGAAGTCAATTTTTTATCTGTGTGGCAGATGCCCCTCACCTTGATGGCAAATATACCGTGTTTGGTGAAGTTATTGATAAAGTGCATATAGTTGACCATATTGTAAATACCACAACGGAACATAGTCAGGCTGTAATGATGTGTAAAATAAGTATTCCTGATGGGGAAGATCCCGATGATTGGATTACCTTAAAAAATCCAAAAACGAAAAAGAAATTATATTCAAAAATTCCAAAAAATATGAAAAAAACCGATTATGAATATGATATGAGGAATAAAATTAAATCTGACAAGCCTGCTATCCCGGTTTTTATTGAAAAAGTGCGAGTGGTAAATAAAAATGTAAAAGAGAATGAATTGGAACCGGTTTCAGATTAGTGGCTTCTGAAAAAATTAAAATTGGATTGGTTTTAGGAGGTGGAGGTGCTCGAGGACTTGGGCATATTGGAGTATTAAAAGCGCTTGAAAATCATTCAATTCCCATCCACATGGTAGCGGGAACATCTATTGGGTCTGTTATAGGAGCCATGTATGCTGCCACCTTAGATCCCCACTGGGTAGAAAATAAATTTAAAGAATTTATTGATAGTGAAGCCTATAAAAGAATTGGACTACATAGACTAGTACCAACTAGCCAACCCAATAGTTCAATTTTTCAAACAGCTGCTACTTATATGAAGAATCAAATTATAATTAATTTAGCCAATGATCGGTTGGGAATAATCAAACAAGAACGATTATCAGAAATTATTGACTATTTGCTCCCTGTAAAAACATTTGAGGAATTGAAAATTCCGTTTTCCTGCCTGGCAGTTGACTTAAATTCTGGAAAGGATGTGGTATTTAATTCTGGAAATTTAGCTGAAGCAATTGTGGCGTCATCTGCAATTCCTGGATATATACCTCCCATTGAAAAAGATGGATTGCTCCTTACCGATGGTGCCGTCTCCTGCCCAGTCCCCGTAAAAACAGTGCGGAAAATGGGAGCAGATTTCCGAATTAGCGTAGATGTAGGACTTAACCATTTTGAACCATTGAAAAATCCCAATTTATTACAAGTGCTTGGTCGCGCAGAACAAATTGCATCCACTCGCCTTGGGGAAGTTAAATCAGAAAAGGCAGATATTACTATTAGACCTGACACTATGAATGTGTTTTGGGCAGAGTTTGATAAAATTGATCAATTAATAAAATTGGGTGCCAAGGAGACAGAAAAACAATTTTGGGAAATTAAGGATAATTTAAAAAAGAAGAAAAGTATTCATCATAAAATCCTTCGATTTTTAGAATTTATTTCAGGAAGAGAGAGAGACTAAGCATCATGAAAATAGTAATTAATATATTTTTACTTATTACCATTTTAGGATCATTTATCATTGGGAAAAACGATATTGATAATGCTGCTAAATATAGCTTGAATTTTAGTAGAGATGCGGTGCACAGCGGGGAAGTGGTATCACTTTCTGCAAAGATGAAGATCGCTAAAAAATTCTATGTGTATTCAACGCATCCAGAGAGGAGTTTAAGTCCAACTTTTATTGAATGGGAAGATAGCAGTTATTTCAGTGAAGTAGGAATTTTACAGGAACCGTCCTCAAAAACCAAATATGACCCCAATTTCAAAATGGATATTGGCTATCATACTTCTCAGGTACAGTTTAAACAAGATTTAAAGATTAGTGATGAGATTAAACCCGGTGCGTACACAATTAAGGGCACCTTTGTTTTTCAAGTTTGTGACCCTACTAAATGTATTCCTCACTGGGATGATTTTTCCGTAAAGTTAACAGTATTAGAAGGGGGTGCTGTTGCAAAATATATCACCCCTGTTCAATCAGAATTTGAAAATATTTCAGGAAAAGCAGAATCAAGCAATAATGAAGAGTTAGATTCAATAATTGAAGAAGGCTTGTTCTCATTTATTCTTTTTGCTTTAAGTATGGGATTTTTAGCTTTACTTACTCCCTGCGTTTTTCCAATGATTCCCATTACAGTGTCATTTTTTACAAAAGCAGGTGAGAAAGAAGATTCTCACCCCTTATTTTCGGCTCTGGTTTACACCGTTGGAATAATTGTTATATTCACCAGTTTGGGGTTATTACTGGCACTCACGTTGGGAGCTGCTGGTGCCAATCAGATGGCTTCAAATCCCTGGGTCAATATTTTTATTGCGGCATTATTTATCTATTTTGCATTCAGTCTTTTTGGCCATTATGAAATCCAAATGCCCTCCATTTTTCGTCAATTCAGCAGTAAACAGGAACAGAGAGGAGGTGTAATTGGGATTCTATTTATGGCACTTACCTTTACTCTCACATCGTTCACATGTACTGTACAATTCGTGGGATTATTATTGGTAGCCGCAAGCCAAGGGTCATTTTTCTGGCCTTTATTGGGAATGGTGGTTTTCTCATCTGCATTCGCATTTCCATTCTTTTTCCTAGCACTTTTTCCTCAATATCTTGCTAAATTGCCAAAATCTGGCGGTTGGTTGAATTCAGTAAAAGTAACTATGGGGTTTTTGGAATTAGGTGCTGCCATGAAATTTATCAGCAATACAGATCTCGTTTTGCAATGGGGGATATTTACGCAACAAGTTGTGTTGGCTGTCTGGGTAATTATTTCATTTATGATGGGATTATATCTACTTGGGAAAATAAAACTTCCTCATGATTCAGACCTTCCCTTTATTGGCGTTCCACGATTAGTTTTGAGCATAGTATTTATGAGCTTTGGAATATACCTCACCGGTGGTCTATTTGGACAACCCTTACATGGACTGATTGACTCATATCTTCCACCGATTGTGGATGCAAGCCGTCAAAACATTATTTTAAAGTCAGGGGAAAAACACATAGTCTGGTTTGATAATCTTCCCGAGGCTTTGGATGTGGCGAAGGCAAAAGATAAACCAGTATTTATTGACTTCACTGGATATACCTGTACCAATTGCCGTTGGATGGAAACCAATGTTTTTGAAGATCCAGAAGTCCAGAAATTGTTTAATGAATTTGTAATGCTTCGTTTATACACGGATGGAGGTGAAAATTATCGTGAAAATCAGAAAATGGAAATAGACCGATTCGGTACAGCTGCCCTACCATTTTATGTGGTATTAAGTCCAAATAATGAAGAGATATCTCGTTTCCCGGGAATGGATCCAGATGTAAATAAATTTGTTGACTTTCTTAAAAAGTCGCTTAATTAATTAAATTTAAAAGGTAATTCGATTGAATAATAAAATGCTGAAATTCATTATAGTTGGAGTAATGGGGGTACTGGGATTCATCCTTTTATTTTCACAGGAATTAAAACTAAACTTGTCACAGAAGAAAGCTTTAAACAAAGTGTTGGGGGATATAAATAAAGCACCAGATTTCACCCTAAAGACAATGCATGACAGTGTGTACACTCTCAGCGAATTAGAAGACAAAGTAGTTCTTATCAATTTCTGGGCAACCTGGTGCGGTCCATGCAGAATGGAAATTCCAGAGTTTAATGAAATGCATAATAAGTATCATGAACAAGGGTTTGTAATATTGGGAATATCTGTGTCTGATAATAAAAAACAGCTGAAGAATTTTGCTAAATCATTTGCTGTTGACTACCCTCTCCTTTATGGAGGGACTCGGGAAATGAACAAAATAATGAAAGATTATGGTGGAGTATATGCAGTACCATCCTCATTTTTAGTAGGAAAAAATGGCTCCATAGTCTGGTCTTATCCCGGAGCTATTCTAAAAAATTATGATCCCCAAACATTTGCAACCTTATTATATGAAATTGAAAAAGAACTTAAAGTTGAAAGTGCAGATCCCGTAGAGGAATAATATTTTATTTTGAGAATAATTGTCCCCCTCATAGTCCTATTATTCATTTCTTGTTCCAACCATCCAGAGCCTGGCTGGATTTCTGATCAGCCTCATGCTGACAACTACTGGTTTGGTGTAGGCAGTGTTGAAAAACCCTTTTACGGCAGTGACATTCGAGAAGAAGCCCGCAGTAAGGCTCTATCAGAAATCGCCTCCCAGATTTCAGTTGAGGTTTCAGGAACTTTTGAACAGGTAATCAAAGAACGCAATTTAGATTTAGATGAATATGCAAAATCTGTAGTTAAAACACGGGTTGAACATAATCTCCCCAATATTGAAATAGTGGATGCCTATGAAAGTAAAAACCGTTATTTCTTATTGGCACGGCTTTCTCAAAAAACATATTACGAAACCATTGAAAAAAAGAGACGGAATGCAGTAATAACGGCTTTGGAATTACTGGAAAGGGCTGAGGCTGAATTTACAGTTCAATCTTTCACTTCACTAAGTGAAGCTATGAATGAAATTTCCCCATATTTGGATGTGCCTATAATGGAGGAATATCCTCGTGGTTCAGGTAAATTTATAAATTTGTACAGCACCATTAAATTGTCAGCAATTACCCTGATAAATCGATTAAAGTTAGTTCCAGATGAAAATGTTACAGAAATTAAATTGGGCTTAACTCGGGATGTGAAATTAACAGTTCGAATCATTGATAATAAAACCAAAACTCCTTTTTTAAATATTCCTATTTATGGCAATGTTTTAGAAAATAATTCAGGTGGATTAGTATTATCCGATGAAAACGGATATTGTACTTTTTCTCTCCCCAATTTAAATGGAAAAACAGCTATTCAGTATATGAATTATGAGGTTGAAACTGACAATCTTATTGGTGAATCATCATTGTTTGGCAATTTACCCAACATTCATGCACAATCAATAATTAAGGTAATACCACCCAATATATTGGTTCAGATTAAAGAATATAATTTAGGTGAAGAAACAGGTAATCCATATATAGCACCCGTAATAATGGATTTTTTTGCAACTCAATTTTCAGCAAATTTTATAGAATCTAACAATGGCGATTTCATCATTAAGGGAACGGTAAATACCCGTTCGGTTTCAGATAAACCAAATGATTATGGAATTTACCAGACATTTGCAGATGCAACCATTTCCATCTCAAAAGGTGGCACGGGAGAAAAATTAATAGAGAAATCGTTCAATAAAATTCAGGGCAGTGATTTTAATTCCAAAACTGAATCGGCAAATCAGGCTTTGAAAAAGCTGTCAGAAAAAATAACAATTGAATTTTTACCAGAATTATCTGAAATCCTGAAGGGATTGTAAAACAAGCTTCCAGCTTGTTTGAAATGAGCAATATTTTAAACAAAAAAACAAGGATGGTTGTTTTACAATATTAAAGGATGACTGAGTTTTCCAATACTAATAGAATTAATGCGGGATAAATGAGAACTCTTGCGAAGTTCAATCAGTAATCTATAATTTTAAGGAGATAAGTTTTATGATGAAACAAATTTACAAAATAATACCATTTATATTTTGCATTGCTCCAGCCCAGGAGATTGCGCCAGAAGTTACCATAGAGCGTAAAAAACTCATCATCCTTGCAAATGAAAATAAAGATAGTGATATATCCAAAAAAATAACCCAGATTGCCTCCAGTACCGCTACCCAATTAAATCGCTATGATGTTTTAGACCGCAGCCAACTGGATAGAATATTAAGTGAACAAAAACTCCAGCACTCTGGCGTGGTGAATCCGGCACAAGCCATAGAAATTGGAAAAATAGCGGGAGCCAACGAAGCCCTGTTTATCAGTATAACCAATTTTGGACAAAAGGGTGTTCCCACTGAAAAACAGAAAGAAATAGATGAAGAGGAGGAACCTGAAACCGGACTCTTTGGTTGGATTGTGAAAGAAGTTGTGAAAGCAGAAATCGATAAAAAATTGGAAAATGTAGAACGCTACCCCAATAATATTCAAACAATTGTAAGTGGGGAAGTCCGCCTGCTGAATGTAGAAACCAGTCAGTCTATTTCATCATTTAATTTCAGCGCTGATCATACCGGGGGAGTAAAGGCTAAATCTCTGAATAAAGCTCTGAAAAAGGTACGCAGTCAAATGTTAAATAACTTAAAATCACTTTATCAATTAAGCAGTGAGGTATTAGATGTTCAAGGAAATGATATTATGCTGTTGCTGGGAAAAAATATGGGGGTTCGTAAGGGGATGGTATATGAAATCCGTACACTGGATACCAAACGAACCGTGAGAGACCGGGATATCA